>Ga0193750_1000458_pt1 | contig 11236 bp, 12 predicted proteins | sample L1c1metaG_FD_160569 | JGI IMG/M metagenome (GOLD analysis project Ga0193750, IMG submission 160569) | Soil microbial communities from a riparian zone of the East river system, Colorado, United States - L1c1 | ecosystem: Environmental > Terrestrial > Soil > Riparian zone | place: USA: East River...
TATGGACCTCCTCGGCGGCATTCCCTTGGGCAGGCCAGGCACGCCGGAAGAGGTCGCAGAGTTAGTGGCTTTCCTCGCGTCTGAACGCGCCGCTTCGATTCACGGTAGTGATTACGTCATTGACGGCGGGACCATCCCCACAACCTAAGATTTAGGGTTAACAGTTAACAGATAACGCTGTCTAAATCCGTCTTGACAATATTCGTTATAACGAGTATTATTTGTATTGTATGAAGGGCTCGAATCAGTCGAAGAGCAGCCGGCGGCGCGCGGCCCGCCCTGAGGAGGCGGCCTTCCTGGACTTGCTGCGCACCTGCGATTTGCTGTCCCGCGGCCCCGCCCAGGTACTCAAGGCGGAGGACCTGTCGGCGACCCAGTACAACGTGCTTCGCATCCTGCGCGGTTCACCCGAAGGGCTACCCTGCGGCGAGATTGGCAGCCGCATGATTACGCGGGATCCGGACATTACCCGGCTGCTCGACCGGCTGGAAAAGCGAGAGCTGATTTCGCGCTGCCGCGAAACCAAGGACCGGCGAATGGTAATGGCCCGGATCACCCCGGAAGGGCTCAAGCTCCTGGCCCGGCTCGATGCGCCAGTGGAAGAGTCCCATCGCAAGCAATTGGGGCACCTGGGACGGGAGCGGCTTCGGGCGCTCAGCGAACTGCTACACGCGTGCCGTACCAAGGTGAGTTGATTTTTTTGGCAGATATATTTGTTGCAACGAATATCGTCGGAACGCATCTAAAGCAGGCAGAAAGGATAACTACCATGAGCACACTAGCCACACCCCAAACCACCACTACAACCTGGAACATTGACCCGGCTCACTCCATGGCCGAGTTCAAAGTCAAGCACATGATGATCTCCAACGTGAAGGGACAATTCCCCAAAGTCACGGGAGTGTTGACCCTGGACGAATCCGACCTGACAAACTCTCGTGTCGAGGCAGTGATTGAAACGGCCTCCATTGAAACGCGTGACGCTCAGCGCGATGCGCATCTGAAAAGCCCCGACTTCTTCCATGTGGAAAAGTTTCCCAGCTTGTCTTTCAAGTCCACGGGCGTCAGACTTGTTCGGGACGGTGAACTGGCCGTCGAGGGCAACCTGACTATTCGGGGCGTTACCCGCAAGGCGGTTTTTAACGTTGACGGGCCAACCCCGCCGACGAAGGATCCGTGGGGAGGTACCCGAGTTGCGGTATCCGCGACCACAAAGATCAACCGCAAAGATTTCGGTTTGATCTGGAACGCGGCGCTCGAGACCGGTGGCATTCTGGTTGGCGACGAGGTCACCATCACGCTCGACGCGGAATTCCTCAAAGCTTGAATGATCCGCCACGGCACACGTCCAACCCGTATGCTGTCTGGCATAGAAAGGAAAATATGTCACTCCGACCAGTTAAACAAATTATTCAAACCACGCCCACCATCGAAGGCGCGGGCGTCAAGCTGCAACGTGCCTTCGGTTTCGGCAAGACCAAGGATTTCGATCCGTTTCTGTTGCTGGACGACTTTCGCAATGAGAATCCGCAAGATTATCTGGCGGGATTTCCCTGGCATCCACACCGCGGGATCGAGACGATTACGTATGTGCTCGCCGGCTCGGTCGAGCATGGCGATAGTCTCGGCAACAAGGGAAAGATGACCGCCGGCGATGTGCAATGGATGACCGCCGGCAGCGGTATCCTTCACCAGGAGATGCCAAAGGGTGACCCGCAGGGACGCATGCACGGCTTCCAGCTCTGGGCCAACCTGCCTGCATCGCTGAAGATGACTGATCCACGCTATCAGGACATTCCAGCAAGTGCGATTCCTGAGGTCACCGACGATGATGGCACTCGCGTGCGTATCATCTGCGGGGAGTTCTGGGGCAAGAAGGGACCGGTGGAAGGTGTGGCCGCGGATCCGAATTACCTCGATATCTCAGTTGCTCCGGGCCAGCGAAAGCGGCTCAAGATAGAGACCACGCGCAACGCCTTTGCCTACGTGTTCGCGGGCTCCGGCACGTTCCGCGACTCCTCGAAACCCCGCGCGGTTCTAACCGAGCAAGCAGCGGAACCAAGCGCCGCTCCGGTGTACGACGTCAGCAATCACTCGCTGGTGTTGTTCGACCGCGGTGACGAGATCAGCGTCCAGGCCGGCGACGAGGGTATCCGTTTCCTGCTGGTCTCAGGCAAGCCGATCGAGGAACCGGTTGCATGGTATGGCCCGATTGTGATGAACACGCAAGAACAGCTGCGCCAGGCAATGGCCGAACTACAAACCGGCGCGTTCATCAAACATCGCTGAAGGACGAATCACAGGGCGCAGCTCGGCTGCGCCCTTCATCGTCTGAATCTTCTGCCACCCACACATTCCTTCCTATCCGCCGCGTGTACAATCATTAGCTTTCCAATGACTGAACCCCGCAAACTGATCATTGCCATCGATGGCCCGGCTGGCGCCGGCAAAAGCACGATTGCCTCGCGCCTGGCCCGCAAGTTGGGCTATGTCAACCTGGAAAGCGGAGCGATGTACCGCGCTCTGGCGCTCAAGGCGATTGAATGGGACGCATCCTTCGACGAAGAAGCGCCGCTGGTAAACCTGGCGCATAATTCGCGAATCCAGCTCGAACCGGCCATGGGCGGGAACCGCGTTTTGCTGGACGGGCGCGATGTCACTCAGCGTGTGCGCGAGACTGACGTGACCGAAGGCGCCTCTCGCGTGTCGGTTCATCCCAAAGTGCGGGAATGGATGGTGCTGCGGCAGCGCGAAATGGGAGCCGGCGGTGGTGTGGTGATGGAAGGCCGCGACATCGCTACCAAGGTTTTTCCTGACGCTGACGTGAAGGTATTTCTTGACGCTGATCCCGTGGTCCGTGAGCAGCGGCGATTACAGCAGCAGCATTTACGCGGAGTGGCTGCGGAATCCCCTATTGAGCTGCGCGAACGTGATCGGCGTGATCGTACTCGCACGGCCTCTCCCCTTGCACCTGCGGCTGATTCTCTTATTCTTGACTCCACGTGTCTTTCTGAAGAGCAGGTTCTTCGACAGATTGAGGAACTGGTGCAAAAGAAACTCAAAGGTTGAAGATGAGCGCTTCCGCCGGACTAAGGGTGTTTGTTTCTTTAGTTCTTTGATATTAGTTCTCGGTTCTCAGTTTCGGGCGGCTTCGGTCATTCCCAACACGGAACAGTTTCCAAAACAAACTTTATCACTCACAGACTTTCCTGCTTGCCGGTGATATACCAAAGTAGTCCCCCTCACTGGACTCACCTGACACTTTCAATTCATCGATAGCTGGGGAGTCCTATGTCGCATTGCAGTGCCCGTTTACTTGCTTGCTTTCTCTTTCTAACCGCCGCCCTGGCGCAAGATGCCTCTACTGGCGCCGTTCGCGGAACCGTCAGCGATCAGGCGGGAGGGCGAATTCCGGGCGCGACTGTCGCTGTGGTCAACAATGCGACCGGGTTGCGCTACTCAAATTCCGCCAACACTGAAGGCCGGTTTGTCCTGCAATTGCTACCGCCGGGAGATTACTCCGGACGCGCGGTATCCCCGGGAATGTCGCCCCAGATCACACCCACATTGCACGTGGAGATTGGCGGCACGCTCCAGTTGGAATTCAAGCTGGCAGTTGCGGGATCGACGGAGACGGTTACGGTATCGGATGAGCCGGCGCTGGTTGAAACTCAACCCGCCGCCATCTCGGCCGTAATCGATGAGCGTGCCATCAGCGAATTGCCGTTGAACGGCCGGCGCTTCACTGATCTGGCTCTGCTCGCTCCAGGCGTTACGCAGGATCCGCGAGGACTTACTTCCGCTTCCAATGGCGACCTCGCCTTTGGCGGAATACGCGGCTATCAATCCAGCTATCTGGTGGATGGAGCCGATAACAACAATGGCTTTTTCGCCCAGGCGCGTGGTCGCTATCGCGCTCCTTACCAATTTTCCAACGAAGTGGTGCAGGAGTTTCGTGTTTCGTCCAACACCTACGGCCCGGAACTGGGACGCGCCGGCGGCGCGGTGGTGAACGTGGTCACTAAGTCAGGCTCGAATCACGTTCATGGCACAAGTTTCTATTTTCTGCGGGACAGCGACTTCAACGCGCGCCATGCTTTTATGGACTTCAAGCCCAAGGATCGTCAGCAGCAGTTTGGCTTTACTGTCGGCGGTCCGCTGCGGCGCAACAAAATATTCTTCTTTGCCGGATTCGACCAGCACATCTTTCACGTTCCGACGGTTGTCCACTTCCTCGACGGAAGTTCTAAGGTCACTCCACAAAAAGGTGCAGAACCTTTGCATCATGGCGATTACGAAGACAGTGATAAGTCACTGGTCTTTTCTGCGGCTGACGGGCTTTCCACTCTGGGCGGCGAATTTCCTGCGAAGCTGTTGGGCAACACTGGCTTCTTCAAACTAGACTTCTCCATCAGCCCGCAACACAACTTGTCTCATGACTTGCAGGATTCCAGCAGCAACTCGTCAGCGGTGCGAACAAAAGTCACCAGCATCATTGACGGTTTTGGGAGATCGTCGATCCTGCCCCGCCAAACTGCTGAGCACCGTCTGCATCTGACCGAAACTTTCAGCCTGGAGGGCGGACGCCACTCCTGGAAATTTGGCGGCGACGGCATGATGACCTGGACTTACAACTACTTCCCCTCTTTGTTTGGTGGGGAATATATCTACGACGACATCAAAGTAAACCCGTTTACCTTCGATCCCATGATCGCAGGTCTTCAATTGACGCCCTTGCGCGCTTTCGCACATCAGGTTCCACGCTACTACATCCAAAATTTCGGCTCCCCGATAACTCATCCTGACACCAATGAATATGCTGCCTTCTTACAGGACACGATTCGCATCACCAACCGTCTCGCGCTCAGCCTGGGCGTGCGTTATGACTTGCAGACTTTCACTACCAAAGGTCTGGCCTCTACGCCGCTATGGCCGGACTCCGGGAAAGTTCCTTTTGATACGAATAATATTGCTCCCCGAGTGGGCTTCGCCTATTCAATTGGAGAGGAGCGGCCGCTGGTGATCCGCGCCGGATATGGGTTGTTCTACACTCGTGTACCGCAGATATACACTTCGTCAGTTGCCACCGACAACGGTCTTTCCGCAAACCATCTTTTCCTGAATAATTCTGACTTCTACGATCGTCTGGTATTTCCCGAGTATCCCAATCCTCTGGTCAACTGTCCTCTGCATACAACCTTCTGCGCGCCGCCCGACACAATTACGGCCCACCTGACAAGCGACGTTTCGGCCTTCGCGCACGATTTTCAGACTCCCAAGGTGCAGCAGGCCAGCCTGAACATTGAACGTGAGGTTGCACACCGCTTTGCCGCCGGCATTTCCTATATGTACGTTCATGGTGAAAATCTGATCCGCGCCCGCGACGTCAATCTGCCGCCTCCAACCGAGGTCGCCTATCCGGTATACGACGATTCCGGAGCCAACTTTCTGGGCACCTACTACAACGTGGACACCTTTTCGACCTGGCAATTCACCAGGACGCTCACTTGCCCCTTTCCTCCTTGCATCAATCCTTTGGTTCGTCCGATTTCGCAGCTGGGCGCAATCAATGTCTTCGAAAGCGCAGCATCGAGCGTGTACCACGGCCTAACAGTTTCGCTACGTCGCCGGATGACGAGCGGTCTATATTTTCGGCTGGCTTACACTTTCGGTCATGCAGTCGACGATGGCCAGGATGCGCTGGTCGCGGGACGCCCAGTCACGGTGCAGAATTCCTACGCAACCAGCGCCGAACGCGGCCCGAGCGTCACAGATCAGCGCCATCGATTTGCGTTCTCCTGGATTGCTGATCCTCGCCCCTTCAGTCGCAGTCACACCTTTCTGGGCCGGATATTCAACGATTGGAAGATGTCCGGAGTCGTGACCATCGGCAGTGGCCGGCCGGTGGATGCAAAAGTTTTCGGCGATCCCAATCAGGACGGGAACAGTACCAATGATCGACTTCCCGGAGCTGGACGCAATGCGTTCCTGGGCCCGGATTACGCCACCACCGACATGCGCCTAACTCGTCGTTTGTATGTTCACGACCGTGTGAAGCTCGATTTGGTGGCCGAGTCTTTCAACTTGCTGAACCGTGACAATCAGCGCGTCCAATTCAGTGACGATGGCTTTCTGAACACTGCAGGCCAATTCGTGCAGGTAGATAACCAGACTGGAATCAATCACTTCCCGGCGCAATACCGACGGCCGGCAAACTTTTTGCGGGCCACCGATGCCTATGCTCCGCGTCAAGTGCAGATCGCTTTGAAACTGATTTTCTGAATGCAAACTATCTCGTCTCATGCTGCGAGCCGCATTTTTCCTGTCTAAGATGGTTATATTTCTTGACTTGTATGCAGAACCTTGCAATAACTATCCCGTCCAAATGGGACGAGTTTGGGGGTGTTAGTCCGTTGGCGGAAGTTAGACTACAAGAGGGAGAATCCCTCGAGAATGCACTACGCCGTTTCAAGCGTAAAGTGCAACAGGAAGACATCATCAAGGAGGTTAAGCGTCACTCCTTTTACCTGAAGCCCGGCGAAAAGAAGCGCGTGAAAGAAGCGCTGGCGCGGAAGCGCAGCCGGAAGAAAGCTCGCAAAGAGCAGGACTAATGATCTTTGGGCCGCCCTCCCCAAGGGTGGCCCTTCCTTTTTAAAATCGCCTTCCATTTTGGATTGGCGTACCGATTCATCAGCATTCGCGTTTGGGATTTAGCAGTAATCCATACTTTTGCCAGTATGGCCGGCCGAGCCCAGGGTCAATCTTTAGCGACGTAACTGAGGAAGTAGGGAAAACTCTGCGCCCTCAGGCGGGTTACGAGTGTCGGCTGTCTCTCGTCCGCCGAGCGCATTGAGTAGGGATTGGTTGAAGGGGGCGTCTCCATGGAATTCCAGGACAAAGTATTGAAGTGCATCGACTGCGGGGCCGACTTCATCTTCACGGCCGGGGAACAGCTGTTCTTTCACGACAAACAGTTCAAAAACGAACCCAAACGGTGCAAAGCCTGCAAGACAAAACGCGTCTCTGTGCTGGGGGCCACGCCTCGTGTGCAGGGACAGGGTTTCGCCAAGGTTGAAACTCGCACGGTCTGCTCGCAATGTGGCAAGGAGACTACGGTCCCCTTCAGGCCGACCCAGGGCCGCCCGGTTTTCTGTCGCGAATGTTTCCAACAGCGGCGGCAAGCGGCTACGGCCTGAATCTTGATTAAAGCTGGCTAGATCACTCTCTTCCCGCGGGCGCGATGAGCTGTGGGAGTCTGTCGGCGCGGAGATTTGCTTTGTCCCCGCTTTTCATCTTCATGGCCTACCAGTAGGGCTTCGATTTGGCGCAATAAGTCTTTCGTCCCCACTGGCTTGACCAGCAGAGTCTGGGCTCCCGCCTGCTTCCAATCTCCATCCACTGGTGGAAACGCGGTGAGTAACGCAGTCGCGGGATTGTATTTCTGCCGCCGTGCGGCACGCAGCACGTGGAATCCGGCATCTTCAGTTTCCATACGCGCGTCTGTAATCACCATTTGGTAAATGCCGGAACGCAATTTCTTGACTGCTTCCGCGCCCGAGGATGCGGTTTCTACCTCGAACTCATTCATCTCCAGGACCGCTTTCAGGGTGAGCAGAACCGCGACATCATCGTCCACCAGCAGAATTCGGCGCTTCATAGCAAACCTCGAGGGTAGATACGGTAAGTGGCAAGCGCAAGAACGAAAAACTCAATCCGCGATCGCTGCGCCTGTCTCCGAAGGAATTGAATTATCCGGCTGGATCCTCCGACGATGCGCTTCTCTAAGTTACTATAGAACCGTGGCAAGTTTCTATGTAGAGAACTTTGGCTGCCGGGCCACTCAGGCCGACGGCGCTGCCATTGAACGTCAGTTTCGTGAGCGCGGCCTCAAACGCGCCAGCGCTCCGGCGCAAGCTGAGATTGTGGTGCTCAACACTTGCACCGTGACCGCCGCTGCCGATCAGGATGCACGTGCCGCGATCCGCCGTATTCATCGTCAGAACCCCAGGTGTCAGATCGTAGTCACCGGATGCTACGCTCAGCGTGCTCCGGATGAAATCGCCGCTATGCCGGGCGTGAGCCAGGTCATCGGCAACTCGCACAAACATCAATTGGCAGAGATTTTGGCGCCTTCGGGGATTGGAGGGTATTCGAATATTGCTCCATCTCCGAATATTGCAGAGGCTGGGAACATCGCAGTGGGTTGGGAAGGGCACGGCTTTAGCCGTGCCGTAACTCGCGAGAAGGCGCCGGCTTCAGCCGTTGGGGTTCCCAACTTCGTCCCGCTAACTAACCTCGCAACTCACGATCGAAGCCCGATATTCGTTTCCGATATCTTCGCTCACACCGAACTGCTGGCCGCTCCCGTGTTCGACGCTCCCAACGAGCGCACTCGCCCCAACCTCAAGGTTCAGGATGGCTGCGATAATCGCTGCTCTTTCTGTGTGATTCCCTACGTCCGCGGCCAGAGCCGTTCCTTACCGCCGCCTCAAATACTTCAGGAAATAAATGCGCTGGTCGCGGCCGGCTATCGCGAAGTGGTCATCTCGGGAATCAATCTTGGCCGCTGGGGACGCGATCTCACACGAAACATGTGTGGCGGGCGCCCCCACCCTCCGCGTTTCGAAGATTTGCTTCGCGCCATCCTGGACCAAACCAAACTGGAAAAACTCCGCATCAGCTCGGTCGAGCCCATGGATTGGAGCGATGAACTGATACGCCTCCAAGCCGAGTCTCCCCGCATCGCCAAGCATGCGCATGTGCCCATGCAATCCGGCAGCGATGCTGTGTTGCGGCGTATGCACCGCAAGTATCGTCCCTGGCATTATCGGGAAAAAATTGAAAAGATCCACGCTGCCATGCCCACCGCCGCCATCGGAGCCGATGTCATGGTCGGCTTTCCCGGTGAGACCGATGCTGAGTTTGACGAAACTGTCCGCATGATCGAAGCCCTTCCGTTCACCTATCTGCATGTCTTCAGTTATTCTGCGCGTCCGGGCACACCCGCAGCCGCAATGCGCGATCAGGTTCAAGGACACGTAGTGCGCGAGCGGAATCGGACTCTGCGGGAGATCGCTGCGGAGAAGAAGCTGGCATTTATGCGGTCGTTCATCGGAAAAACTGTGAAAGCTATTACCCTCCAAAGGTCTCGGGATGTGACGTCGAGCGGAGTAGACGGGCATTCCTTTCCGGACTATACCGAATCGCTTACGGACAACTATCTGAAACTGCGCCTCGAAGGACGTCCCGCCGCGAACCAGTGGATAGGCGCACGAGTCGAATCGATGGAAAATGGGATGCTGGTGGGAATTCCGTTTGATGGTGTTCATGTTTAAGAGCGGCGCTGTAGCGTCGCGCCTGGCGGCCTTTGACATGGGCTTTTTCCCCAGCGGAGTTGTTGTCCCGCACGGCGACCACCAGAGCTAAAGCCAAATCCTAATTTCCTTCGCAACGCGGCCCTGAAGGGCCGCTCTTCCACGTGGGTATAAACCTCCAGTCAGCATTTGGTCTAAGAGTTACTCATGAGTTATGCGCATCCGCCCATGTTATAATTTTCATCTCATTCGCCCTGCTCACTGACGGAGGATTGTATCGACAAACGTTTTATCCGCACCAATGACCGCATCCGAGCCCGCGAAATCCGCGTGATTGATGACGAAGGCAAGCAGATCGGCATCCTGCCTCCTTTTGAAGCCCTGAAAATGGCCCGCGAGAAGAACCTGGATCTGGTCGAGATTTCTCCCACGGCCACGCCTCCGGTATGCCGCATCATGGACTATGGGAAATTCCTGTATCAGCAGGAAAAGAAGGAACGCGAGGCCAAGAAGCATCAGAAAGTGATCGTAGTCAAGGAAGTAAAGTTCCGCATCAATGTGGACGACCACGATTACGAAACCAAGAAGAACCACGTGCTGCGCTTTCTCGACGAGGGAGACAAAGTCAAAGCCACGATTTTCTTCCGTGGTCGTGAGATGACGCGCACCAACCTGGGACGCGAGATCCTGGAACGCCTGATCAAAGACATCGGCGAAAAAGGCATCGTTGAGTTTCGCCCCCGTCAGGAAGGCAACACCCTGCACGCGATCCTGGCCCCCAAGAAGGCAGCCGAGAAGCAGCATCAGCAGTCGTCGCAAGGCCGAGTCAGCCAGGCGTAGAACAACATAGCATTCAGCACTCAGCATTTAGCCATGCCAGGTTAGTGTCGCCGCCAGGTGCTAAGTGCGGATTTCTACCGAGGAATTTATGCCGAAGATGAAAACGCACAAGGGCGCCGCCAAGCGCTTCAAGAAAACTGCCAGCGGAAAGGTGAAGCGCGGACATTCGCATTTGCGCCATATCCTGACTTCCAAGGCACACAAACGTAAACGAAAATTGGGCAAGTCGGTCCTGGTGAGCGACGCAGACACGCCTAAGATTAAACGAATGATTCCGTATTAGACTGTATGTGGTTTGACGCGGACACTTTGTCCGCGTTCTGTGGGCCTGACAAGCGTGGCCCCCGGCGAGTGAAGAGGCCATTCAGACTGCTTCCAGTCTCCTGCCTCCAGCCGCCGCAAAGAAGAAAGTAAAAGGAGCAGAACATGCCTCGTGTAAAACGCGGAACCAAACGCCGCGCCAAGCGCAAGAAGATATTAGAACGCGCCAGCGGTTATTTCCTCACAAAATCCAAACTGTACCGCTCAGCCAAAGAGGCGGTCGAGCGCGGCCTCAAATTCGCATACTCCGGCCGCAAACAGAAAAAGCGCCAGTATCGCTCACTGTGGATCGTGCGCATCGCCGCGGCTGCCAAAATGAATGGGATGAGTTACAGCCAATTCATCCACGGCCTGAAAAAAGGCGGCGTGGAACTGGATCGCAAGATTCTGGCGGATTTGGCGGTCCACGATCCCGGAGCCTTTAAAAGCCTGGTCGAGCAGGCCAAGGGCGCGCTGGGGTAAGGCAGCACTTAGCACTCAGCACTTAGCCATCAACGGACATTGCTGGAGTTTTGCTTAAGAGCTCTCGGGAAGAGCGTGGCTCAGGCTTTGAAAGGGCACGGCTTCAGCCGTGCCGACAAGCATTTCCGATCGCTGGCGCTCGCTGAATAGAGAGAGAACGTGGCATATACCGTTCCAAAACTCACCGATCACTCAACGGAGGCCCTGGAAAAGGCTTCGCGTGAATTGATTTCTGCGCTGAACGCGGAATCGAAGTCGATCAACACCGAAGCGGAATGGAAAACCTTCCGCGACCGCTG
>Ga0193750_1000459_pt1 | contig 11217 bp, 5 predicted proteins | sample L1c1metaG_FD_160569 | JGI IMG/M metagenome (GOLD analysis project Ga0193750, IMG submission 160569) | Soil microbial communities from a riparian zone of the East river system, Colorado, United States - L1c1 | ecosystem: Environmental > Terrestrial > Soil > Riparian zone | place: USA: East River...
GATGCCGAGCAAAGAAGCGGTGGTTAAAGAGAAGGAATTCGCGCAAAGAGCGCTTCAGCTCGAACCGCAGCTGGCGGAAGCGCACCTTTCCCTTGCTTGCGCTCTCGGTGGCGCTTTTGATTGGCAGAACGCCCAGATTGAATTCGATCGCGCCATCGAACTAAATCCTAATTTGGCCTGGGCGTATGAAATATATGCATGGTTTCTGGGCGGCGTTGGTCGGTTAGACGAGGCGATCGCGAAAGACAAGAAAGCGATCGAACTCGATCCGCTGAATTCGTTCTTTCAATCTGCCTTGGCCTACTTTCTGTATCACGCACGTCGATATGACGATGCAATTGTCCAAATCAGAAAGACGCTGGAGCTCGATCCAACTTCGACGCTCGCCCGTCATTTGTTAGGCTGCTGCCTCCTGTGGAAAGGCGACACCGCGGGCGCAATCGCGGAATTTCAACGCAGTAAGATTGTGGTTACCGGCGCATGGTATCAAGGACTCCTCGGCTACGCGTATGCCATTTCTGGAGATCGACCGAAAGCCGAGCAGATGTTGCGCGAACTAGAAGAGATGGCAAAACGCCAATACGTCAATTCTTCGGCGTTCGCTGCGATTTACCTCGGACTCGGCGAAAAGGAGAAAGCTTTGGATTGGCTAGACAAAGCGTATGAGAACCAGGAAAGCGCCTGTTGGCTGCTAAAGGTCGATCCGATCTACGACGACGTTCGCAACGAGCCGCGTTTTCAGGCGCTGGTCCAAAAAGTTTTTGGCTCGAACCTATGAAGATCGACAATTTCTTCGCCGAGTTGAAGCGGCGTAATGTTTACAAAGTCGCCGTCGCGTATGCGGTGGTCGCGTGGCTCACGGTTCAGGCGGCATCGATTTTTCTTCCCGCGTTCAATGCGCCGCAATGGGCGATGCAAATTATCATCCTCATTCTTGTGGTTGGATTCCCGATTGCGCTGGCGTTTTCCTGGGCGTTCGAGATCACGCCGGAAGGAATCAAACGCGAATCGGAGATCGAGTCTGACAAATCGATCACCCATCATACCGGCCGCAAGATCGTCGCCCTGACAATTGTCCTGGCCGTGGTCGCAACCGGTTTGCTAATCTTTCAATTTGTTCGCCCAAGATCGACATCTCCATCTGCGGCGGCGATCTCGAACAAATCGATCGCGGTTTTGCCGTTCGATAACTTAAGCGGCGATCCGCAGAACGCCTATTTCAGCGAAGGCGTTCAGGACGAAATTTTGACGCGATTGGCAAAGATTGCCGAACTAAAAGTGATTTCGCGCACATCGACGCAGCGATTCAAGAGCGCGCCTAACGACTTACGACAGATCGCGCAACAGCTCGGCGTCGCGAACATCCTCGAAGGAAGCGTGCAAAAAGCGAATGACCAGGTCCGCGTGAATGTGCAGCTCATCAATGCGCTGACCGACGCGCATCTCTGGGCGGACACCTACGATCGCAAACTAACTGACATTTTTGCAGTCGAGACTGAGATCGCGAAAACAGTTGCCGATATGTTACAGGCAAAGTTAACCGGATCCGAACAGCACGTCATTGCCACGCGACCGACCGAGAATACTGAAGCGCACCAGCTTTATTTAAAGGGCCGATTCTTTTGGAACAAGCGCACCGGTAACGACCTGAAGAAATCGATCGATTACTTTCAGCAAGCCAGCGCGGCGGATCCGAACTACGCGCTCGCCTACGCCGGTGTCGCGGATGCCTACGCGTTGCTACCCGGCTACTCGGGAGGTAATCCGGGAGATTGTTATCCGAAAGCTATAGCAGCCGCAAAGAAAGCGCTTGAGCTAGACGATTCTCTGGCTGAAGCGCGGACTTCATTGGCGCTGGCGCTTTGGTATTACGATTTCGATTTCTCTCAAGCAAACAGGGAATTCCAACGCGCCATTGAGCTGAACCCGAATTACGCGTCTGCCCACCAGCAGTATGGCAATAACACTCTGTCCGCAGTAGGCCGATTCAACGACGCAATCGCCGAGGGAAAGCGAGCGGTCGAACTGGATCCTCTCTCGCTCGTCATCAATGCGGATCTGGGTGTCGATTATTATTGGGCGCGCCGTTACGATGAAGCGATCGCACAGCTGCGCAAACTGCTGGAAATGGATCCCGGCTATTACTATGCTTATGTTACTCTTGGTGAGGCGCTGGAAGCGAAAGGCGCTCACGACGCAGCGATTGCGGAGTACCAGAAGGCGCGAGAATTAAATGATGATCCGTTGGTGCCCGCGCTGCTCGCTCACGCTTATGGCTTGTCAGGTAACAAGGTGGAGGCCGAAAAAATCCTGGATCAACTGAAAGTGTTATCCAAAGCGCGATATATCTCAGCCTATAGCTTTTCCCTCGCTTATCTTGGATTGGGCAACAAAGACGAGGCGCTCCGCTGGGTTGAACAAAGTTACCAGGATCGCGCCGGCGCTGACATAGGCTGGATTAGAGTAGACTCGCTCTTCGACCCACTCCACGGCGACCCACGGTTCGAAGCGCTCGCCGAAAAAATTGTTCCCGCTCGCGAATTCAAAGGAACGACTGCTTCGAAATGAATTCGGTGAACTTCTTTGCCGAGCTAAAACGGCGCAACGTCTACAAAGTTGCCGTTGCCTACGCGGTCGTCGGCTGGTTAATCGCTCAAATTGCGACCCAGATATTTCCGTTCCTCGAAATTCCGAACTGGGTTGTGCGTTTAGTGATCGTATTGATCGCAATTGGATTTCCGATCGCGCTCGTGATTGCCTGGGCTTTTGAAGCAACTCCGGAAGGAATCAAACGAACGGAGGTTGCCGATGCGATCCCGGCCGTAGCGAGACAGAAGAAACACGCTTGGATTTATGTCGTCGTGGTCGGTGCTGCGCTCTCCACCGGCCTTTTTTTTCTGGGTCGCTACACGGCAGGAAGTGCAGGAGTCGCAGTTTTGCCCAGCGTTGTCGCGCAGAAATCGATCGCCGTGTTGCCGTTCGTGAACATGAGCGCGGACAAGAACGACGAGTATTTGAGCGACGGCGTCAGCGAAGAGTTGATTACCGCGCTCTCAAAGATCACTGGGCTGCAAGTCAAGGCGCGCACGTCGTCGTTCGCGTTCAAGGGCAAGAACGAAGACATCCAGAAAATTGGCGAACTACTGCACGTGAGTCATTTGCTCGAAGGCAGCGTCGCCAAGGCCGGCAATAAATTGCGTATCACCGCGCAGCTCATCCAAACCTCGGACGGCAATCATCTTTGGTCGGACACCTACGACCGTGACATGCAGGACATCTTTGCCGTGCGAAGCGAAGTCGCCCAGCAGGTGGCGGCGACGTTGAAAATCCGTCTGCTCGGTGAGGAGAAGCGCAAGATCGACAAAAAGCCGACCGAGAACATCGAAGCCTACAATCTTTACCGTCAGGGGCGCTACTACGGCGATAACGTTTCGGAGGAAGGTATCAAGAAGGCGCTTCCATTTTTCCAACAAGCGATCCAGAAAGATCCGCGCTTCGCGATGGCTTATGCCGGAATGGCCGACACCTACGTGGCGGCAGCAGACGCTTTCATCGCGCCGCGGGAAGCGTTTTCAAAAGCAAAAGAGGCTGCGCTCAAAGCCATCGAACTCGATGACACGTTGGCCGAAGCCCACGCGTCATTGGGATTGGTTCACTACCATTACGATTGGGACTGGGCGGCGGCGGAAAAGGAGTTCAAGCGCGCGCTGGTTCTCAACCCGCAGTCAGCCTGGAGCTACACGCTTTACACACAATTTCTTGGAGGGATGGGCCGCGTCGATGAAGCAAACGACCAGGGTCGCCGGGCACTGGAGATCGATCCGCTTTCCGCTACCGCCCGATGGTGTTTGGGCTGGGCATTCCTCAACGCCGGCCAGAGCGATGAAGCAATCGAGCAATTGTCCAAGGCGGTGGAACTGAATCCGAATAGTGCCTGGGCGCGAACCTTCTTGGGACGAGCCTACCTGACCAAAGGAATGCAGCAACGTGGCATCGAAGAAATGGAAACCGCGCGTCGCGACGGGCCGGATGATGTCTTCGTATTGGGGCTACTCGGTTACGGCTACGCGGTCACTGGTCGGCGAGCGGACGCGTTCAAAGTTCTCCATAGTTTGGATGAAATGGAAGGACGTCGTTACGTTTCGCGCACGGCCCGCGTCTATGTTTACGCCGGACTCGGGGACAAGGATAAAGCATTTGAGTGGCTCGAGAAAGCTTATCAGGAACGTTCCGACGCGCTGGCATGGTTTCGCCAGGAACCGGAATCGAAAAGCCTGCGAAGCGATCCGCGTTTCGCCACGTTGATGCGGAAGATCGGATTTACCGAGCAGTGATCGCCAAACCGAAACAGTGAAGATCGACAGTTTCTTCTCCGAGCTGAAGCGGCGTAATGTTTACAAAGTCGCGGTCGCTTACATTGTCGGCGGTTGGGCGCTTTCTCAGGGAATCGCGCAGGTGTTTCCGGTGTTCGATATTCCGAACTGGATCATTCGTTTAATTGTCCTGCTCATAATAATAGGGCTGCCGATTGCACTTGTTCTCGCCTGGATGTTCGAGCTGACACCGGAAGGACTGAAACGCACCGAAACTGCCGACGCGATGCCGGCGACCGCGCGAAAGAAGAAACATGTCTGGATTTACGTCGTTGTTATCGGCGCGATCCTCTCGATCGGTCTCTTCTTCCTTGGTCGCTACACTGCTCTGGATACCGCCAGTCCGGCTCGGACTTCGAATAAATCGATTGCGGTGCTGCCGTTTAGCGACTTATCGCCGAACCATGATCAAGAGTCGTTTTCCGTCGGAATGGCGGAGGAAATTCTCAACGCGCTTGCGCACATCAGAGGCCTGAAAGTCGTGGGTCGGTCGTCCTCTTTTTTCTACAAAGGGAAGAACGTCAGTTTGAAACAGATCGGTTCCGAGCTCGGCGTCGCTAACGTTCTCGAGGGCTCGGTTCGCAAACAGGGCGAGCAAGTGCGCATCATCTCGGCACTGACTCGCGCCGCCGATGGTTTGCAGGTCTGGTCGAAGACTTACAACGGAACACTCGCCAACATCTTTGATCTTCAGGAATCGTTCGCGCGCGACATCGCCGGCGAACTCAATGTCGTGCTGGCCGATCCTTCCGAAGGTCGTCTCGTAGATAAGCCGACCGACGATGCGCAGGCTTACGCATTATTCATCGAAGCGCAGACTCTTGTTAGCCAACGCGTCGGCGACAGTCTGCCTCGTGCGATTGCCTTGCTTAAGGAGGCGACGCGGCTCGATCCTAACTTCGCGCGCGCCTGGGGCAAACTGGCAGTCGCGCTCGCGGTCGAGCCGCAATATTCCGGCGCAGATTGGCAGACGAACTGGGCCGCGGCGGAGAAAGCCGCGCATCGAGCGATCGACATTGATGCGAAAAGCGCCGAAGCCTATGCGGCGCTCGGCTACATTGATTTTTCCCGACGCCGCTATCGCGAGATGGTCGAGCCTGCGCAACGCGCAATCGCGATCGATCCGAATAACGTGACCGCAAATTTCTGGTTGGCAAATCAACTCGCTGCAATGGGGCGCCTCGCGGAAGCCGAAACAGTGAACGATCGTGCGCTCGGCGCGGATCCAGCCAATGCTCTCCTTATTTTCTACAAATCGATGGCGCGGTGGGACAGGGGCGACAAGGCCACGGCAGTCAAACTCGGAAAACGAGCGCAGGCGCTCGGTAGTCCTCTAGGCGAATCAGTGCTTGGATTCTCGGCCGCCGCTGAGGGCGATCCCGATTCAGGGGCAGAATCGTTCTCGGAGGGTTTCGGTGCGTTCAAGAGTGGGTTCAGCAAGGAGGAGTTAGCCGCGATTTTTCGTGGCAGCTACGGCGACGAGGCGAAACGAACAGCAGGGCTTGCTGTCATCGCCGCACATCCACATGACCAGTTTGCGGGCACGCTGTTGCTCCTTTTGGGCGAACCCGAACAGTCCTTCGCCTCCTTCGAACACGATGGCATCGGACTGTCGGATGCATATTACACTTTTCTCTGGCAACCGGACGCATGGTCACGCAAGGCTCGGCAGCACCCGGCCTTCCAAGCTTTCGCAAAGCGGATCGGTTTGGTTGATTACTGGAAACAAAATCGCTGGCCGGACCTCTGTCAGCCCACCCCGGAACGCGGTCCGGACGCTTTCACCTGCCAATGAACTTCTTCTCCGAATTGAAGCGACGCAATGTTTACAAAGTCGCGATTGCCTACATTGTGGCCGGCTGGGCGCTCTCTCAGGGAATCGCGCAGGTGTTTCCGGTCTTCGACATTCCGAATTGGGTGATCCGTTTGATTGTCGTGCTCATAATAATAGGGCTACCGATCTCGCTCGTTCTGGCGTGGATGTTCGAGTTGACGCCGGAAGGAATTAAGCGCACCGAAGATGTCGATCTTTCGGGCCAGAAGGTTCCGAAAAAACACGTCTGGATTTATGTCGTAATCATCGGCGCGCTTGTGTCGGTCGGCTTATTCTTTCTCGGGCGCTGCACCGCCGTTAATGGAAGCAGTGCAGTTCGCACCGAATTGCCGGCGAAATCGATCGCGGTTTTACCATTCGAAAATCTGAGCGATGACAAAAACACCGCCTACTTCAGCGACGGCATTACCGAGGAAATACTCGACGCGCTTGCACAGATTCCGAACTTGAAAGTGGCGGCGCGGCGATCGGCTTTCCAATTCAAGGGCAACGATCTCGATCTGCGCAAAATCGGCCAGGTCCTCGGGGTGGCACACGTTCTCGAAGGGAGTTTGCAGAAGGCCGGAGATCAGGTGCGGATCAACGTCCAGTTAGTCGATGTGCAAAACGGGTTGCAGGCGTGGTCCGAGAAGTACGACCGCAAACTCGACAATGTCTTCGCGGTCGAGGATGAAATTGCCAAAGCGATCGCCACAAAGTTGCGCGTTCAGCTTACGGGCGGCGCCGGGCAACCGCTCGTCGTTGACAGCACGAACAATCCGCAAGCGCATGAACTTTATTTGCGCGGACTGACTTTGCTCGCCGCCAGAGGTCCCGGATTGCTCGAAGCAAGGGATTCATTTCAAAAGGCGGTAAACCTCGACGCCGGTTATGCGCAGGCGTGGGGAGCGTTGGCCGTAACGGAGCTCCTTCTCCCGTCTTATGGACTCGACTCGTTCGACGCTTCGCTCCCGCGAGGCGAGTCGGCCGCGCAACGCGCCCTTTCGCTCGACCCTAATACGGCCTCGGCCCACGTCGCCGTCGGGCTCGCGAACACTTTTCGCTGCCGCTGGCCGGAAGCCGACCAGGCACTCCGCCGCGCCCTTGTGCTCGCACCCGGTGACACTGAAGCGGTGAATCAATATGCCCAATTCCTCTCAACCGTTGGACAGCTCGAGGCGAGCTTGCGCGAGATCGAGCGCGCTCAGCAGCTCGATCCATTATCGCCTATTATAAGTGTTATTCATGCAGGCGCCCTCGCTGCCCTGAGGCGTGATGACGCGGCGGAGGCACAGATCAAAAGCGTTCTCGCGGCGCACCCCGAGTTCGGGGCAGCGCACAACTGGGCCGCCATTCAGTACATCGACCGCAAGATGTATCCAGAAGCGGAAGCGGAGCTGCGTTCGTTAGGCAGACTCAATGGTCAAAATGGAGAAGCTAAAGCGTTGCTCGCCCGCGGCATGGCCGACCCGGCCCAACGCGTCGCAGCCGTAAATAGCTTGGAGACTTCGCCGTACAATGCCGATATCCGGCAGGACACGATTTGGTACGCATTCTACCTCATATCGTTGGGAGAACGTGACCGTGCCTTGGATGAACTAGAAATCTACGTGGTCAAGCACAACAGCGCCTTCGGCGCATGGCTCTGGAACCGAGGTTTCGATCCGTTGCGCAGCGAACCGCGCTTCAAAGCGGTTCTTGCCAAACTGGCCTTGCCCTATACGCCGCCTGCCATCACAGCGCCATGAACGACAAGCCTTCTTTCTTTTCGGAACTGAAACGACGCGCTTTCAAGGTTATCCTGTGACTTGGACGCAAGTTTATGACCCAGCTGGGAACTGGTGGCTGTCGACGCTGATCGCTGCTCTGCCGATCATTGTTTTGTTAGGCCTGCTTGCCGGATTCAAGGTACGAGCGCATCTCTGCGCGATTGCCGGCGCCGCCACTGCCGTGATCGTTGCGATCGTAGCTTTCAAAATGCCCGCTGTGCTGGCGGTGAGCAGTTTTTTTTACGGCTCTGCTTTCGGTCTGCTCAAGATCGTCTGGATTGTCATTGCGGCGGTCTTTCTCTACGACATCTCGGTTGCGACCGGCCAATTCGAAATCATGAAGCAATCCGTCGCAGCCATCACGCCGGATCGGCGTCTTCAACTTTTGCTCGTGGCCTTCTGCTTTGGCGCGTTCATTGAAGGTTGTGCCGGATTTGGCGCGCCCGTGGCGATCGCCGGCGCATTTATGATCGGGCTTGGGTTCAAGCCGTTCCAGGCCGCAGTTCTGAATTTGATTGCAAATACATCACCAGTGGCATGGGGGGCGATCGGAACGCCGGTTCACACGTTGGCGGCGGTGACGTCGCTAAACGAAAGCGATCTGAATGCGATGATTGGCCGGATCCTTCCAATCACTGCGCTCATTGTTCCGGTCTGGCTCGTCCGGACGATGGTGAGTTGGAAGGAAACAATTGAAGTTCTACCCGCAATCCTGGTGGTCGGCGGCTCCTTCGCTGCGACGCAGTGGTTTTGGGCCAATCATCTGGACAGTAATCTGGTGGATATTTCCGCAGGCGGTATCTCCCTTGTTGTGATGTTGCTTTTCCTGCGGGTGTGGCAGCCGAAGAGAATTTGGCGATTTTCCGATGAAGCCCCCCTCGATGCATCCTCTGCAAAAAGTTCCATCCGGCATTATTCGACTCGACAAATCGCGAGAGCGTGGATGCCGTTCGCGATTCTATCGATCTTCGTTTTGTGCTGGGGACTTCCGTCAATCAAGAACATGCTTAATCAGGCCACGACTCCTTCGTTCAAAGTCGTCATGGCCGATGGCAAGCCGCGCCCCGGTCCACCCGGATGGGATTGGCCGTATCTTCACGGGAAAGTTTCAAGAACAGCGCCCGTCGTAGCCAAGCCAACGGCTGAAGCTGCGCGATTCGACTTCAATTGGCTCACCGCCACGGGAACCGGCTGTTTTCTGGCTGCAATCTTGGCTGGACTTTTGCTTAGGCTCAGATTCAGCCGGATCTTCGGCATTTTCGGCAAAACACTTGTCCGATTACGCTTTGCGATCATCGCGATGACTTGCATGCTCGGCATTGGTTACGTAACGCGATACTCCGGCATGGACGCGGTCTTGGGGCTGGCATTTACACGTACCGGCTGGCTTTTTCCTTTCTTCGGCGCTTACATCGGATGGCTTGGCGTAGCGCTGACCGGTAGCGACACCGCCTCGAACGCCCTGTTCGGCAGCTTGCAAAAAATCACCGCGCAGCAGCTGAACCTCAGCCCGATTCTGATGTGCGCGACTAATAGCGCCGGAGGTGTGATGGGCAAGATGATTGATGCGCAATCGATTTGCATTGCCACCGCGGCAACGAATCAGGTCGGGAACGAAGGTTCCATTTTTCGATTCCTGTTTTGGCACTCCGTGGCTCTGGCAGCCATTGTCGGACTGATCGTGATGCTCTACGCCTACGTTCTACCGCAATACATTCCGAACGGTTTGAATTTCATTCATTGAAAAAGCGAGTCTTAGTAAATGAGACCATGCAAACTCGCTGCCATCGAGTGTCTCGCTAAATGAATCTCTATCGTCCTGCTCATAATAATAGAACTGCCAGTTGCCTGTGCTCTGGCCTAGCGATCCGCGTTTCGAAGCGCTTGCCGAAAAGATTGTTCCGGCGCGTGAATTCCGCGCGTCTTCGAAATGAAGATTGATAACTTCTTCTCCGAACTGAAGCGGCGCAATGTCTACAAAGTTGCGGTCGCCTACATTGTGGCCGGCTGGGCGCTTTCTCAGGGAATCGCGCAGGTGTTTCCGGTCTTCGACATTCCGAATTGGGCCATTCGATTGATCGTTTTGCTGATCATCATCGGTTTGCCGATTGCGCTGATTCTGGCGTGGATGTTCGAGCTAACGCCGCAGGGAATTAAGCGCACGGAAGATGTCGATCTTGTAGCGGCAGCCCAACAACCAAAAAAGCGCACCTGGATTTTTGTGGTCATCATCGGCGCGCTTCTATCAATCGCATTATTTTTTCTCGGGCGCTACAGCGCGGGAAACACGACAGCGTCGCCTGCCGGAATTTCAAACAAATCGATCGCGGTGTTGCCATTCGACAATCTCAGTCGCGATCCGGACAACGCTTACTTCTGTGAAGGCGTGCAGGATGAAATTCTCACCCGCCTGGCCAAGGTCGCTGACCTGAAAGTGATTTCGCGGACATCAACGCAACACTTCAAGAGCACGCCGGACAATCTTCCCGCGATCGCGAAGCAACTTGGCGTGGCCAATGTTTTGGAAGGCAGCGTGCAGAAGGCCAGCGATCAAGTGCGGGTGAACGTGCAGTTAATTAACGCGCTGACCGACGCGCATCTCTGGGCCGACACTTACGATCGGAAACTGACCGATATCTTCGCGGTCGAGAGCGAGATCGCGAAGACGATTGCCGAAACATTGCAGGCCAGACTCACCGGCTCGGAGAAAAGCTCGATCGCGAAAACGCCGACGGTGAATCCCGAAGCTTACGAACTTTATCTCAAAGGAAAATTTTTCGCCGAGAAGCGGACCGGTGCGGACTTGCGCAAATCGATCGAGTATTACGATCAAGCGATCGCAAAGGATCCTGGCTACCCGCTCGCTTATGTCGGCCTGGCTGATTCTCATCTGCTTCTTACCGCCTACGGCGCTATTTCTACGAAAGAGGCAGTTTCTCCCGCCAGAGCCGCTCTAAAGAAAGCGCTGGCCCTGGATGATTCGCTGGCGCAGGCCCACGCATCATCGGGATTGCTTGCTAACCTCGAACTCGACCTCAACCGCGCGATTACCGAATTAGAGCGCGCGATTCAGTTAAATCCGAATTATGCGACGGCGCACCATTGGATCGCACTTCCGTTGATGGCGATCGGCCAGTCTGATCGCGCGATTGTGGAAGGAAAACGCGCGATCGAGCTCGATCCGCTCTCGTTAATTTGCAACGCCGATCTCGCTTGGGTCTATTTTAATGCACGCCGCTACGACGAAACGGAGGCGCAGGCT
>Ga0193750_1000460_pt1 | contig 11191 bp, 11 predicted proteins | sample L1c1metaG_FD_160569 | JGI IMG/M metagenome (GOLD analysis project Ga0193750, IMG submission 160569) | Soil microbial communities from a riparian zone of the East river system, Colorado, United States - L1c1 | ecosystem: Environmental > Terrestrial > Soil > Riparian zone | place: USA: East River...
ACTTCCCTCGAAACCAGCCGGCGGCAGCAGTTACAGTTCAAGGACGAATTCCTGTCGCATGTTTCGCACGAGATGCGCACTCCCCTGACCTCTATCCATCAGTTTGCCAGCATTTTGTTCGATGGGCTGGCGGGGCCGGTTCCTCCGCAGCAGCGCGAGCATCTGGAAACCATCTTAAAGAGCGTCACCCAGCTTCAGGGGATGATCCACGATCTGCTGGAGACTACCCGAGCCGTATCCGGAAAAATCCGCATTGAACCGCGCGGCATCGGGGTGGGCGAGGTCCTTCAGGCCTCCGTCACCATGCTGCAAAGCAGCGCGCAGGAAAAGCAAATTGATCTGAAACTAGCTGTGGACGACCAGCTGCCGCTGGTCTACGCTGACCTCGATCGGGTGCAGCAGGTGCTCATCAACCTGATCGGAAATGCCATTAAATTTACTCCCCCGGGGGGCTCCATCCTGGCGAAAGCAAGCCTGGTGGAGATTGATCCGGGGTTCGTTTACATCTCCGTATCGGATACCGGGCGCGGCATCAGCCAGGAAGCCCAACTGTCCATCTTTGAACGTATGTACCAGGCACCCGAGGCGCTCGACAATAGCCGCAGCGGTTTAGGACTGGGACTCTACATTGCCAGAGAGCTGGTTGAGTTGCATGGCGGGCGGATTTCGGTTACCAGCCAGGTAGGAGAGGGCAGCATCTTTACTTTTACCCTTCCCCGATTCTCTCTAGGCAAACTTCTAACCCCGCTGATCACCCACCAGGGCCGTCTTCGGGACGCCCTCGTCCTGATCAAGGTTGAAGTCAGCTCACCGTCCACGACCTCCGCATTCCGGCGAAAAGCGACGGGCCAACTCTACCGGGAAATATTGCAGCGCTGCATTTACCTGGACCGGGACCTGGTTTTGCCGGGACTGGGCAATAGCAAACCCGATGAGATCTTTTTCATCGTGGCATCAACGACGCTGGAGCTCGCCGAAATCATGATGACACGGATTCGGGAGCAACTAGGAAGTTCTCCGGAATTGAAAGCCGGAGTCTTGAAGGTTTCAGCCTCGTCCCTGGAGGTTCCCGTGGCGGAAGGAGAATTCCAACTGGAAAAATTGGTACTGCAAGTTGCCGAGCACGTCACCTCCACGGTCATGCTGGCCCTTCGAAAGCCACAGAATTCCAACCAGATTTCAAACCCAAAACCGGCGGATGGCCGGACAGAAAAAAGGAGAATACATGCCAAAACAAAAAATTCTGATCGTCGACGATGATCCCGATCTAAAAAAAGGTCTGAATCTGCGGTTGCGGGCCAACCACTATGACACCGTCTACGCCTCGGATGGCTTCTCGGCGGTGATGATGGCTCAGAAGGAACGCCCCAACCTGATCATTCTGGACATCGGATTGCCGGCAGGAGACGGGTTTGTGGTGCTGGACCGTCTGCAGAAAAATGCTGCCTTGGCCACCATTCCGGTGATCGTGCTGACCGCGCGTGATCCGCAGACCAACAAGGAACGTACCTTGAAAGCTGGGGCAACCGCCTTCCTGCAAAAACCGGCAGACAATGCCGAACTGCTGGAGGCGATTTGCGCAGCTCTGGACCAGCCGCCGGGCACAATGGCGCAATCCTAACCGCGCTTGTGTGTCTGCGTTCAGGATGTTGAAGAGCGCCGAATTGGCCGCCGGAACTGGTATTGGCAACTGTATTGGGGAGCTTGGTCATGAGAGGAACACTACTTCTGATTGAAGACAGCAAATTCATCAGGGCCGCCAGCGCGCGACTTCTGACCAATGCCGGATTCACCGTAAATATTGCCGGCGATGGTGAAGAAGCTTTACGTCTGGTCCAAGAAAATCCTCCTGACCTGATTCTCCTCGATATGTTATTGCCGAAGATGGGAGGGGCTCAGGTGCTGCAGGCTCTGAAACAGGATGCTGTGACGGCGCATATCCCGGTCATCGTACTGAGCAGTCTTTCTCAACAAAACGAGAGCAAGCTGAAAAGTGAAGGCGCAGCCTTGTACTTCGAGAAGTCGCGGTTGGAATTGGATACCGGCGGCGCGACCCTAGTGGCCGCGATTGAGCGATTGCTGCATCCATCCAAGGTAACGGCGCGAAATCAGTAATCCGCCGTGCAGTCGGCATCACAGTCTTACTTCGCTGATCTGGATTATCGGGTCGGAGTTTGTGTAGTTGGGAACGTCTCCGACGATCGCTTTTGCATGCGCGCCAAAGCTAGATTGGAAGTCCGCCAGTGATTCGAACAGAAGATGCCCCATGGCGACGTACATAGCGGGCGAGCCAGGTTGCATTCCCGAGATCCCTTGCTCGACTGACGCGCCTTTCAAAGACGATCCCAGCAACCGCCGAACCATGGGAATGTGGCGATTGAGGTAATACCCCATATCAAATGTCGTACTCTTTCCTGTTGGATAAAACACGCTAACCTTCAGCATCTCTCTCCTCCCCTCACATTTCTTGCAATCCGCGTGCAAGGCGATTCGAATGCTCGATGGTGACACAGAAAAGGCAAAGCGCGTCCTGTTCTTTGCAGGGCAGGAAGCCAACCAGGTCGGCTCTCGTTACATAGAGACCGAGTTCCTGCTGATAAGGCGGCTATTTGACCATGGGACTGTCTTCAAAGTCGATTCGGCTCGCAGTAGCCCCAAGCTGGAACAGGATCTTGCCGCTGCGATTCGATTTCAAGGATTGCTTGAACGCTTCCTTGAACTGGTCGAGCGGGTACACATGCTCCACTGCGGCGGAGAGCGATCCATCAGCTACGAGGTCTCCCAGCTTCTGGTAAATCTCCTCGATCTCTGTGCGCGGCGCGTTGCGTATCCAATTGATGAGCCAGAATCCGTGGAGGCTAAGACCACGGTAGATGAAGTCTCCGGGCGGGATGACTGGGAACTGCCCACTTTGAAGGGCGTAGACGACAATCGAGCCGCCAGGTTTAAGCGATTTGGCCAGCTCGCCCACGGAAGTTCCACCCACGATATCGAGGACGAGGCTAAGTTTCCGCCCGTCGAGAGCCTCCTCAATGTCCTTGTGTAGGTTGTCGCCTTGGACGACTACGCGGTCACCTCCCCACTGCCGCACCTGTTCGGCAGCTTCTTCCCGCCGGACGACATTTAGCGTCTTAACTCCTGCAAGCTTCGCGAGCGCAATGATGTACTGCCCCATGGCCGCGTTGGCTGCGGTCTGACCGATCCAGTCCCCGGGCATCAGAGAAACGTATCGGTTCAGCAAGAGGTAGGCCGTGGCAGGGTTAATCCCTATCATCGACAGTTGTTGGGGATCTGCTTCATCGCTTACTGGCACGATGTTTCGCACTGGGACGACAACTTCATCTGCCCACGTGCCCTGCTCGTAGGTGGGAAGAATCAGGACTCGCTTGCTCCGCAGTGCAACATCAACCTTCGATCCAATCTTAGCGACTCGGCCTACACCCTCCGCCCCTACCGAGGATGGGAAGGCCGGCCGGATGCCGTATATGCCACGGACAAACAAAAAGTCCGACGGATTGATGGGGGCCGCTTCCATCGAGATGAGAACATCCTCCTGGCCGAGAGCCGGTTCGGAGACCGTGTTGAGTTCGATGACTTCTGAAGGTTCGCCGTGAGCTATGAGTTGCAACTGCCGCATAAGTAAACTCCTTTCACCTGCCCACTCCGTACCGCGAGGTCTATCCTTATCTTCTGGATTATTGTTATAATCCACATACAGCATTAGATTCGTAATCCTGATTTGGTTGCAGTTTATTTTGGAGGATTGTCACATGGGGTACTCGAAGGTCCAAAAAGCGAAGACTCATGAGCGCATTGTTAAGCTCGCGTCAAAACGGTTTCGCGAAGAGGGCCTTGCAGGGATCGGAATCGCCGAATTGATGAAGGAGGCGGGGCTTACCGTAGGCGGCTTCTACAAGCACTTCGATTCGCGTGACCACCTAGTGGCCGAAGCGGTCAACTCTGCATTCGGCGGATGGAAGCGTCGAGTGGACGCAGCAACCTCAAGCGGGCCGCCAATATCCTATGAAAAGCTGATTGACGAGTATCTGAACGAAACGCACCGCGATAATCCGGGTACGGGCTGTGCCTTCAGCGCGCTGGCGCCGGACATCGCCCGCGGCGACAAGCAGACCCGTGCGCTTGCCTCCGAACAGATCCGGAACGACATTCAGTTGATTGCCGGGTTGCTTCTCGGCAAAGATAAGCGTACGGCAAGATCGAGAGCGATTTTGACTTTCAGTGCCCTCGTCGGGGCTATGTCCCTGGCACGCGCCGTGTCGGATGAGAAGCTCTCGCGCGAAATACTAAAGACCGTGGCACAACTTTTGAAGAATCCCGCCTCGAAGCACCAGGAGGTTAAAAGGGCGTAGCAATGTGCACTACTTAGCGACTTGCGCTGTTTGTCGCAAATGGGGGGACAACTGCTGGGTCCGGTTCAGCAGGATAGAAAAGCGGTCAATGGGGTTCATTATGGAAATGGCGTGAGAATCAAAGAGTGCCTACTTTCTGATCTTGATCAACGACGATTCCGCCGATACGTTCTGCAGCGGCCGCGAAAAAGATGGCGGCCTCCTCGCGAGCCTGGTTCTCGGCATGAATAAACGTCACGTCCGTAAGTCCGATGAAACCCAGAATGTGGCGCAGGTAGGGTTCCTGAAAATCGAAAGCTTCCTTCGCCGTGCCTTTTTCATAGGCTCCCCCGCGGGAAGTGATGACGACAACTTTCTTTCTTGCGAGAAGGCCTTGCGGGCCATTTGGACCGTAGGCCACCGTCTTCCCTAGCCGCACAATCTGATCGATCCATGCTTTAAGGGAAGAAGGGATCGAGAAGTTGTACATTGGCGCGCCGATGACGACCGTGTCCGCCGCCTCGAGTTCTTCGATTAGCTCATCCGAGGTGGAAAGATATGACCGGTGCGCGGGCGTCAGCTTCGACTCTTCCAGATGGGTCGCGCTCCAGTCATCAGTAATTTGTGGAAGGATTGTTGCGCAAAGGTCTCGCTGGATAACTTCGCCATCCGGATGGTTCTTTCTCCATTCTTCGGCGAATTTGGTGGTGAGTCGCCGGGTCACGGAACTAGTGCGAGCACTGGAATCGATTTGAAGCAGCTTCATCTGAACCTCCTTGCCCACAGAATTCATCTAACCTTACGGAATAGATGTCCGTGCATCTGGACTCGAACTGTCATTTCGTCCATCTAACTTGTCCAGAAGTCCGGATTGGAGGTATAGCTTGGACCCGATCACTGATCTCTTTCAAACCATGCAGGTCGTGAGCGTGGTTCATGCAAGGCTGGAAGCCAGTGCGCCCTGGGGACTGAACACAGATGCCCATGTCGAGGAGGAAGGCTCAAAAGACATACATTCGGTTGAGTCCGCAAGTTCACCTTTCCACTTCGCACATTTCGGAATGGTTTCCCGCGGCAACTGCTGGCTCAGTGTCGAGGGCATTCCCGACCCAATACCACTGGCCGGCGGGGATTGCTTTTTGCTTGCGCCCGGAAGCTCATACACTCTGCGGGACAATCCACGCACTCGGCCCCGCAGCTTCTGTGAGGTTGCGCCGAAAAATGGTAGCCAGGTGATCTCATACGGTGGCGGAGGAGTGCCGACGACGATCATTTCGGGATGGTTCAGATTCTCCGCGACCAGCGTGGAGCCCCTGATGCGCTTGCTTCCTCCACTCATACTTGTCAAGGCTGATCAGGCGCAGAGCCTGGCGCTGCACACGACCCTGAATATGCTTGCCTCGGAAATGGCGGGGCTGGCGCCGGGGTCGGAACTGGTGGTTAACCGGTTGGCAGATCTATTGTTCATACACTCGATCCGCGCCCACATCGGATCGCAGTCAGAGAACTGCAAGAGCGGCTTGCTGCGGGCGATTTTCGATCCGCAAATCGGTGCCGCGCTCAAATCTATGCACGAGAAAGTGGAGCATCCTTGGACCGTCGGATCGTTGGCCGCCGCCTGCGGTATGTCGCGTTCCGCTTTTGCGGTTCGCTTTAAGGACCTGATTGGAGAAACACCGTTGGAATACTTGACAAGTTGGAGAATGCAGAAGGCCACCGCATTGCTGCAAAAAGGTGACAAAAAGTTGCTTGAGGTGGCAAAGTCTGTCGGCTACGATTCCGATGCCGCCTTTAGCAAAGCATTCAAACGAATCGTCGGTGTTGCGCCCAGGCACTATCGACGAAGCGCCACAGGGAACATCTTGAAGTTAGAGCGCCTAGGAAGCACCGGCGCCGACGCGGCCAAACTGAATCTTTCAACGGTCCGGCACCATCCTAAGAAACGGGTGTTATGAACTCTAAAGCAGGAAAATTGCTGGTGGTGGAGTCCGACGATACTCTCAGAGACAACATCGTCACGGCGCTGCGCGATGCGGGATTTGAGGTTTCGACTGACTTTGGGGAGGGAATGAAGGCAGTCCTCGCCTTCGATCCCGACGTAGTTGTCCTTGGTGCTGACCCGCCGCAACTCGATTGCTGTGACCTTCTTTCCGAAATCAAGGGTTCCAAGCAGACTCATAACACACGCGTTGTGATGCTATCTCCGGGAGGATCTGCCGGGCGCACTCGGGGCCTGGATCTCGGGGCTGACGACGTACTGTCATTGCCCTTCGACGCACACGAATTGCTGGCGCGGGTGCGTTCCCAACTTCAGAACAAATACATCGCGGACGAATTTCGAGAGCGGCTGCACCTTGCCGAGGAAAATCGAAACGCTACCCAGCAGGTGGTGACCGCAGTCAACGAAGAACGGCGGACGCTTCGATTTGGCGCCCTGGCGGCTGTTGCCGTGCTTGTCGTTGCCGCCCTAATCTTTTTCTTTTTCTACCGTCGTAACCAAGAACAGAATACCCGGGTCTATGCGGCCATCACTCGATTGCAGAACGGCGTGCTGACGCAACAACAGTTGATGGAACGTTCGCGCCGAGCCCCCGAAGACGGGGAGCGCAGTCCGTCCCCTGCGAGCGATCCACAAAAAGTTCAACTTCAGAAGAAGAGCGAAGCCTTGAGATCGCAAATTGCGATCAGCAAGACAGAAGACGCTTCTGTTTTGCGGAAGCAGCTGACCGCAGTAGAAAACCGGCTTCAGAAACTCGAGATCCAGGGCAAGGTTGCGCAGACGATTATCCAGTCGTATGAGCCAAGCGTCTGCCTTATCCATGTTGTGCTTGCCTTCCGCGAACACACTACCGGATTGAGGTTGCACTACGTCGGGATGACGAGCAGTGGCGAGCCAACCACCGACGAACACAACAACCCACTCTTGAGCCTCACCGGAAATGGTCCGGAAGTTCACTTGGATATTTTTGGCACTGGGTTTCTCGCCTCTGCCGGAGGACAAATCCTCACCAATCATCACGTGGCCGAGCCTTGGTGGCAGAATGATGAGTTGGAGGAGATGCTCGATCAAGGTCTTGAGCCGGTGGTCGCTGAGATGGCTGCATATTTCCCCGGCGTTCCACACGGCATTGCCATCAACACCGAGAAGATTTCCTCTGCCGCCGACGTCGCTATCGTGAAAGGAAATATCTCAGGGCTGGGAGTCAAACAGGTAGCCCTTGCCGAAGGCCGCCGTTCCGCCATCAGCGGAGGACCCGTCGTGCTCCTTGGGTATCCTACTGCCCTCGATGCAATTCTGGCCCGGGCTGGCGCAGAGACGCTACAGTCGATTGCGACTGCCACCAAAGGTGATCCGAAGCAGGTGATGGAAGAACTCGCCCGCCGCAACCTGATCCGGCCTGTCATCACTCAGGGGCATATCGGCGAAGTGCTGGCTGACAAGATTGTCTATGATGCCCAGACCACTTCGGGTGGCTCTGGCGGTCCGCTTTTCAATAACGAGGGCAAAGTTATAGGAATTAACTTCGCCATGGTGCGTGAGTTCGGCGGATCGAATTTCGCCATTCCCGTTGGCTACGGGAAGTCACTTCTTAAACCCTAAAGCCTTTGCAGAAGACCAGGGGTGCAGGCCTCTCGCCTGACATTGCAAACACACACTTACCTCGATAAAAAGAATCCTTATATAAGGATAATCATCTCATATGCTGTTTGCCCCACTTGGGGCAGCGAGCTTCCGACGGAGGGAATACTTATGTTTCGTAAACTGATTGCCACCGACAACGACATTGCGACGACTATTCTTCGATTGGTGCTCGGAGTAATCTTCTTCGCCCACGGCGCCCAGAAGACGCTCGGGTGGTTCGGCGGATACGGCTTCACCGGCACAATGGGCTTCTTCACCGGAGCCATGCACATTCCGACGGTATTCGCATTTCTGGCCATCATCGCGGAATTCCTCGGCGGATTAGGGCTTATCTTCGGACTGCTTACTCGAGTTGCGGCCTTTGGAATTTTTTGCAACATGATCGTGGCGGTCGCGCTGGTTCATGGTCCATTCGGCTTCTTTATGAACTGGACCGGAGCCCAGAAGGGAGAAGGTTATGAGTACCACCTCCTCGTGCTGGCGACTACGGCCTTTCTGATGATTCGCGGTGCAGGAGCAGCTTCCATCGATCGCCTGTTGTCCTCGCGCGCGAACAATAGCCTTATCAAGGCCCGGCTCCAAGCGGCCTGATCAGGAAACGTAATGAAAAACGGCTCTCGCATTACAGCGCCTCTGCTCTGGTTGGTGATTTTGAAGAGCTATCGTGTGCTAAGCCTGCTGGCGGAGCAGAGTATCGCCAACACGGGGCTTTGCCTCACCGATTTCGCGGCGCTGGAAGCTCTCTTGCATAAGGGTCCGCTAACCATCACGCAAATTCAGGAGAAGGTGCGACTAGCCAGCGGCTCGATGACCGCCGCCGTCGACCGTCTGGAGAAACTCGGACTGGTTGTTCGCAAATCGAGCCCAAGTGATCGACGGGCGCGGGTCTTGGAACTCACGGCGAAGGGTAAACGACTGGCGGCATCGTCCTTCGAAAAGCATGCAAAGGACATCGAGGCCCTCATGTCACCACTCTCCGAAAAGGAGATGGAACGACTCCACGAATCGCTTAAGAAACTGGGGCTGCTCGCAGCGGAAAAACTTGAGGAACAAGAAACACGACCCGGGAGCGGTAAGGAACGAGCCAGAAAATGATCACAAAGTTGGACGAGACCACAATGCAAATTGGCATCGATAGCTTCGCGGCGGCATACGACGACGCCAGCCTAGCCGTCAAACCGTCGGACCGTTTGCGCAACTTGATCGAACAGATCGAATACGCCGATCAGGTTGGCTTGGACGTGTTTGGAATCGGTGAACACCACCGTCGGGACTACCTCGATTCCGCGCCTGCCGTCATTCTCGGAGCGGCAGCGTCACGAACGCACCGCATCCTTCTCACTAGCGCTGTAACCGTCCTCAGCTCAGCTGACCCGGTACGGGTGTTTCAGAATTTTGCTACGCTCGATCTTCTTTCGCAAGGCCGGGCCGAGATGGTCGTCGGCCGAGGTTCGTTCGTCGACTCTTTTCCATTGTTCGGCCTGCAACTGAAGGACTACGACTCGCTTTTTGCAGAGAAGCTCGATTTGCTCCTCAAGATCCGCGAAAACGAACACGTCCACTGGTCCGGCAAACATCGGACTGCCTTGACCGGTCAGGGCGTCTACCCGAGACCGGTGCAGAATCCTTTACCGATCTGGCTGGGCGTTGGCGGGACTCCGCAATCGTTCGCTCGCGCCGGCGCGCTTGGTCTTCCTTTGATGGTCGCAATCATCGGCGGTGAAACGCGGCGCTTCCGACCACTCATTGATCTCTATCGGGAAACCGGCAAGCGGTTCGGATACTCGCCCGATCGACTGAGAGTCGGCGTACATGCCCTGGGCTATATCGCACGCACTACACAAGAGGCCGTCGATGACTTCTTTCCAGGCTACGCCCGCGCCATCGCCTCTGTTGCGAAGGAGCGCGGATGGCCGGCCGTCACCCGTGCCGACTTCGATGCACAACGAACCCCGGAGGGGGCGCTCCTCGTCGGCAACGCCGAGGAAGTGGTAGAGAAGATCGTTCGGCACAGTGAAGCGCTTGGTGGTATCTCCCGCCTCACCTTTCAAATGAACGTGGCCTCTTTACCTCATCCGAAGCTTATCCGGGCCATCGAAGCGATTGGCACCCGCGTCGTACCCGCGGTGCGCGAGCGGCTCGCGGACAAATCCAACTTCAATGAGACAGCTGTGTCATGAGTCGATTGTGTTGCTGAATTCCTCGCGAAAACGTTGCAGGCAACTGAGCGCTAAATGCCGCATGAGGAGAAGTCATGGGTCTACAACGGCAATTCAGCCGCAAGGAGATTTTCGATCTTCACCGGCAATTCCCGGACGCGGACACCTGTCGCGTGATGGACCGCCGCGGTGATGGCGGCGGCAAAGCCGGCCAATCCGATCTCGCCAATCCCGCGTGCGCCAAGTTCGTTAATCTCTTTGTCGGGGAAGTCGAGGAAATGCACTTCGATCGGCGGCGCGTCAGCGTTTACCGCTACGACGTAGTCGGCCAGATTACTGTTGATGGGCGCGCCATTCTGCGGATCGTAAGACGTGTGCTCTAACAGTGCCATGCCGATTCCCATCACGACCGCGCCCTCGATCTGGTTCCGTCCGGCCAGGGGATTGATAATGCGGCCTGCATCCATGACCGACACCACGCGGCTCACGCGCAGCCGGGCGATTTCAGGCTGCCACGTCACCTCGACGAAGTGAGCGCCGAACGAATGCGTCGAGAACTTCGGTTTTGGATCGCCGAAGGTCGCTTCGGATTTGCCGTTGCCACTCACCAGGCGCAGATTGGCGCGCTTGAGCAAATCTCCGAACGGTTCGCCCTTGGCAACTCCATCAGCTTTCGCAAAGACCCGTCCGCCTTCGAATGCCAGATCTTCGGGCTTTCGCTTCTCGAAAGGCGATCCCGGTGTTGAAGTTGCGATAGTCAGGAGCGATGCGATCGCGCTGTCAGCGGCCGCAAAGACAGCCGGCACTACCGATTCGGTTGCCATCGAGCCGCCCGAGAGCGGGCCCTCCGGCAGCATCGTATCGCCGAGCGCCACTTCGACCTTGGCGAGCGGCACACCAGTTTTCTGCGCGGCGAGTTGCGCCAGGATCGTGTACATGCCGGTGCCGATGTCCTGCGTGGCACTTGCGACGCGGACCGATCCGTCATCGCGCAGTTGCATGCTCGCTGCGGCGGAGAATCGTCCGGCGATCCACGAGCA
>Ga0193750_1000461_pt1 | contig 11187 bp, 6 predicted proteins | sample L1c1metaG_FD_160569 | JGI IMG/M metagenome (GOLD analysis project Ga0193750, IMG submission 160569) | Soil microbial communities from a riparian zone of the East river system, Colorado, United States - L1c1 | ecosystem: Environmental > Terrestrial > Soil > Riparian zone | place: USA: East River...
GTGCATCTGCTGCATCACGAGCATTTCGACTGCCTCGTGGTCGACCTCCGCATGCCGGAGATGGGGGGCGATCAGCTATTCGAGATCGCCGCCTCCGTGCAGCCGCATCTGCGTCAGCGCACGATCATCACCACGGGCGATGGAAGCGAGCGCGCCCACGAGCTGATTGCCGCCTGCGGCTGTGCATCCCTCGGCAAACCCTTCGATCTCCGCGACCTGGTCGATCTCGCGCGTCAGCTCACGCTCCGCGCGGCCGACGTACGAGCGTAGCTCGAGTCAATCTGCTACAGCGTCCAGCTCCGCAGCGTCGCCAGGGCCCGCTCCACCGCGGCGCGCTGCGTCGGATCCGTCGCCTTGCGCCGCAGCACCTCGTAGCTTCGAATCGCGAGCTGTAGCGCCTCCCGATCGCGCTCCCCCGATGCCAGTCCCGTCGCGTTGTCGGCGAGGCTCGCGCGCGAGATCGTCCTCGGGAAAACGCTCCACCACCTGCTTCCATCGCATCATTCGCTCGCGCGGTACCCCCTCCGTGAGTGCCCACAGATGCCAGGCACCTCGGTTGAGCGGATCAGCCGCGAGCGCGCGCGCCGCAAGCTCCCCTGTTGCCTCGGGCCCGCGCCCCGTGAGCCAATACGAATTCGCGAGGATGACCAACGCCCGTGAATCGTTCGGACGCGCGGCCACGATTCGCTCGTAGAGCGGGCCCGAGACCTCCGGAATCGCGAGATAGGGCTCGGCGGCGGCGGCAAGCGCGTCAGGCTCGGTGACGTCCGCAATCGCCAGCAATCGTTCGAGCAGAACACCGTAGTCGCTGGTGTCGTGGTATGTTGAGACGGCGGCCGCGACCGCCGCGGAGGGATCCATCGATAGAGGGCTCATTACTGGCGAAATTTACCGTCTCGGCGGGAGGGGCGTCGGCCGTGACTGAAGCATCGAACGATTCGTCAGTTTCACAGAACGAGCAGCGCCGCGACGACGTACAGCGGATTACCGCGCTCGTGCAGCATTCGTTGAACAACCCCCTGGCGGCACTCTTGGCCGAGGCACAGTTGCTCGCGATGGAGACGACGCTGGACCCGGAGCACGTGGCGGCGGTGGATCGAATGACGGGGCTGGTGCGGCGGTTGATCACGCTGGTCCGAGAGATGGATAGCAAGGTAAACGACACGATGTTCCCGAAATGACGTGCGGGGTGGATGGCGGAGACGCGTAGGGTCTACCCTTCGTGGTGCTACGCCAACTCGCCTGAAGCCCTCACGCCGGGGGCGCCTCCGGGCGCCGGAACGAAGGAGAGGGTTGCGCATTCGCCCCAATCAGGTGATACTCGTTGCATCGTCGGCACGCCGACGGTGGCCACAAAATACTTTGGCAATGCCCGCGTACCACGATGCGGAGCGCGCTACCTGGCGGTAACCGTCAGCGGCTCGCTGCACGATTAGCTGATCGTGGTGTACGTGCATCGAATAGCGGCTCGCGTGATGTATCCGCGGCCGGATCGGGATGACATCGTGCGCCGCACAGGGCGGCGCCAACTCCAGCGTTATCGCTCAACCAACGTTTCGTCGCCCAATATTCGGGTCTCGTCACGCGTGTACGCCTTCACCTCATGACACCTTTCGCAGCATGAACGAACGTCGACGCCCGACCCGGCGCGGTCGCGGACACCGTCCGCCAGGCCGCCCGCCGCTCGACTCGAGCACTGAGTCCAGCCCATATCGCGATGACTCATCCCTGCCGGCGCCAAGCGACACCGCGCTACCGGAGAGCAGGCCGGCTCCGCCTTCGGATGGCGGCGATGCCGGGATTCCCGCCCCTCCGCAGCCGCAACAGCCTCCATACAATTCGCCTCCGCAGAACGATCGCGGCGATCGCGGCAGCGAGCCGCGGTACAACAACAACCGAAACAGCCAGAGCAATCGCGAGCGCGAGGACAACCGCGGCAATCGCGAGCAAGGCGGCGGTCGCGACAACGGGAATCGGGACAACGGAAATCGCGACATCGGCAATAACGCCAATGCCAATGGCCGGCGAGGTCGCCGCGGTCGCCAGCGCAATGGCCCACGTCCCGATCAGCACGCGAACGCGCCGGTGTCCGTGCTCGTTGCCGACGGCACCACCACTGGATGGTTCGATTCGGCCCGCGATGGCGGGTTCGTTCGCCGCCCGGAAGAGAGCTACCTCCCCTCGCCGAACGATGCGTTCGTCCCGTCGCAGATCGTGCGTCAGTTCGCGCTTCGGCGCGGCGACCTGGTCGAGGCGACCACGGGCCGGGACCAGCGCGGCCGGCTCGCGGTGGCGGAAGTGACCGCCGTGAACGGCGGCGACCCCACCAGTGCCCTCCGTCGCCCGGACTTCAGCTCGCTCACCGCATCCTATCCCGAGCGCAAGCTCGTGCTCGAGACGGGACAGTCGGCGAAGGTCGGCCCGGAGCTCACGCGCCGGGCGATCGATCTGATCGCGCCGATCGGCTACGGCCAGCGCGCCCTGATCGTGGCGCCGGCCCGCGCCGGAAAGACGATGTTGCTGCAGGCGATCACCGAGGGGATCGCGATCAATCATCCTGAGGCGACGTTGCTTGTGCTTCTCGTCGATGAGCGTCCCGAGGAAGTGAGCGAGATGATCGAATGGGGACGTGGCGAAGTCGTTGCCTCGAGCTTCGACCAGCCGGCGGAACGGCACGTCGATGTCGCGGACATGACGCTCGAGCGCGCGCGCCGGCTCGTCGAGCAGGGCAAGGATGTCGTCATCGTGCTCGACTCGATCACGCGTCTCGCGCGCGCACACAACACGGCGGAGCGCGGCACCGGGCGCACGTTGAGCGGTGGTCTCGATGCGACGGCGATGGCGAAGCCCAAGGCGTTCTTCGGTTCGGCGCGCTCGGTGGCGCCCCAGCACGGCGGCGGGTCGCTCACCATTATCGCGACGGCACTCGTCGAAACGGGATCGCGAATGGACGACGTGATCTTCGAGGAGTTCAAGGGCACGGGAAACAGCGAGATCAAGCTCGATCGCGGGTTGGCCGAGAAGCGTGTCTTTCCGGCGATCGATGTAGCGACGAGCGGCACGCGCCGCGAGGACAAGCTCTTTCGCCCGGATCAGATCGACGCGATCTTCACTCTCCGCCGCGGGCTGCAGCAGATGCCGCCGCAGGCCGGAATGGAGTGGTTGATCAAGCGAATCCAGAACACCGCAAACAACGACACTCTGCTCGCGGGGCTGTAGGGTCGGCCGGGGAATGCGCCCGGCCTGCCGATTGCATTAGAGGGCCCCTATGGGCCGTTCCGTAACCGCCTGGCGCGCGCACTTTCGTCTCGTGTTCGCCATTCCCGCGCTGTTGTGTGCGCGGGACGTCCGCGCACAGTCCACGCCCCCGGACGAGCGAACGCACCCCGTCGTGGAGCAGATCACCTTCGTCGGGGTGACGAAGGCGATCGACGAGGCCGACCTGGCGGTCGGGCTCGCGACGAGGGCATCGAAGTGCAAGAGCGTGCTCCTCGCACCGTTCTGCCTCCTCACGCAATCGCATCTCGTGTACGACACGCGCACGCTCGACCACGTGGAGCTCGCGCGTGATGTCGTGCGCATCAAGGTGTACTACTACAAGCGCGGCTATCGCGAGACCGAGGTCGACACCGCCGTCACACGCGCGAAAAGTCACACCAATCGCGTGCGCGTGACGTTCAAGGTGACGGAGGGAAAGCCCATCATCGTGCGGTCGCTCGCGGTGCAGAACCCCGAATCGCTGTTGTCGAAATCGACGCTGTCGCATGCGGTGCTGCTGGATTCCGGCAAGCCGCTCAGCCTGGTCGATCTCGACACCACCCACGTACGGCTGCGCGATGCGCTGTGGGACAAGGGATACGCCGATGCGCTGATCGTGGATACGATCCAGGTGCAGGACAGCGCGCGGACCGCCGAGGTGACGATCCGGGTGAATCCGCGGTGGGTGGCGACGGTGGAATCGGTGACCGTGCACGGCGACTCGATTCTTTCGCCCGACATCGTCCAGAAGATGATCACCCTCAAGCCGGGGAACATCTACAAGCGCGACGACGTCATCGAGAGCCAGCGGGCGCTCTACAACTCGAATCTGTTTCGCCGTGCGACGATCGTGCTTCCGCCGCGAGGAGACAGCGCCAAGCTCATCGACATCAACGTCAACGAGTCGCGGTTGCACGCCGTGAAGCTGAGCGCGGGCTTCAACACGATCGACTTCATACAAACCGAGGGAACGTTCACGAATTACAGCTTCCTCGGGAATGCGCGGCGCCTCGACATGCATCTCGTCGTCTCGAATCTGCTCGCGCCGGCGCTCAATGGCACGGGGATATTCCGGGACGTGCTCGCCGACAACGGGCTTCCCGGCGACTCTTCGCGCACGTATCTGAAGCCCACGTACCAGGCGAGCATCGACCTCACGGAGCGATGGTTCGGCGATCCGCGCAACACGGTCGGCCTGGGCGTATTCTCGCATCGCAGCAGCGCGCCCGGAATCTTTGTCGACAAGGGTTACGGCGCGAGCATCTCGTTCACACGCGCTCTTGCGCCGCGGACGCCGCTCAGTCTCGTGTATCGCTATGAGCTCACGCAGGTCCAGGCGGGCGATGTGTACTTCTGCGTGAACTACGGCGTATGCGAGCAGAACACGATCGGCCTCCTTCGCAACCGCAATACCCTGTCGCCCGTCTCGCTCGACTACTACATGGAGCGCACGGACGACCAGTTCAACCCGACCGAGGGCTATACGGCGCGGGCGGATTACGAGCACGCCTCGAGGCTCACGCTCTCGGACTTCCGCTACAATCGAGCGTCCGGAGAAGCGGCGATGTACCGGCAGGTCGGCAAGGCCGTGCTTGCCGGACACTTGCGCGCCGGGTGGGTGCGGGCGACGTCGTCCAGCAGCACCACGAGCGGCTTGGGCCTCGACGACATCCTGCATCCGCGCAAACGCTTCTACGCGGGCGGCGCGAACTCGGTGCGGGGCTACGGCGAGAATCAGCTCGGGCCGCGCATTCTCACGATCGATCCGGCGAGGCTCATTCGGGACGCGGGCTGCACGAACGCCTCGATTGCCGATGGGTCGTGTGATCCGAACGGTCATACCGATTCATCACAGGTTCACTCGAGCGACTTTACGTCACTCCCCACGGGCGGCACGTCACTGATCGAGGGAAGCGTCGAATATCGATTTCCGTTTCTCATGAAGAGCCTGCAGGGCGCGGTCTTCCTCGATGCCGGATTCGTGGGGTCCGGCTCATCGGCTTTCACCACGGGAAAGGCGGCCGTGACGCCGGGGTTCGGCGTTCGATATCTTTCGCCGGTCGGGCCGATTCGCGTGGATCTGGGGTTCAGACCGTCAGTAACGGACCAGCTCACGGTGATAACGGAGGTGACCGGAGCGGACGGATCGCATCGTCTGGTGGAACTCCACTCGCAGCGAGACTACAATCCTGTGGAGGACGGCAGCGGACTCTCCAAGCTGCTGAATCACTTCGCGCTCCATCTCTCGATCGGGCAGGCCTTCTGATGTGGAAGATCCTGAAGATCGGCGGAATCACGATCGCGGCCGTCGTGCTGCTCGCAGCCGGTGCGATCATGGGACTCACGAACACTGACATCGGTCGCGAGCGCGTGCGACTGATCGCGGTGAGCGCGATGAACAAGAGCGTCCACGGCGTGTCGCGCATCGGTCGCGTGGACGGGAATCTCCTGCACGGAATCACGCTCCGGGACGTCTCCATCACCGACAGCGCGGGCGCGCCGTTCTTCGCGTCGCCGCTCGTGCAGGCGCGGTTCTCACTCGGGAATTTTCTGTCGAAGCACATCGTCATCGATGCGCTCGGCATCACGAGGCCGTCGGTGGTGATCGACAGAAAGCCGGGGGGCGAGTGGAATTTCACGACGCTCTTTGCTCCCCCGCCGGGCGCAAAGGACACGACGCGAGGCTTCGGCTCCTGGGTCACGATGCGCAACGTGCGCGTGACGGACGGGCGCGTTGTCGTGCGGACGCCGTGGACGCCGGGAGACTCGCTGACGAAGGCGGGGCGCGACAGCCTCGTGCGCCTGGCGGTCGCGGGCAACGCGCGGCAGAACGTGATCGCGGTGCCCGGTGGCTATCAGAGCGTGATGGTGTTCGACAGCCTCCAGGCCGCACTTCCGCACGTACGCTTCTCCGATCCGGACAGCACCACGCGCGTGTTTCAGGTGGGCTCGCTCGCGACGCGCGCATCGATCTTCAATCCGCCGGCCGCCGACGTGCGAAATGCGCACGGCACGATCTACCTGGCAACGGACTCGCTCTGGTTTCACGGCCTCACGGTTTCGCTCCCGTACACCCAGCTGCACGGCGACGGCCGGTACATGATGACGTCTGGCGATCTGGCGCGAACCTGCGCGCGGCCCCGCTCGCGCTCACCGATCTTCGCTTCGCGTATCCGCGGATGCCCGCGAACGGCAGCGGATCCGTGGATCTCACGGCGGCGATGCGGCACACGGGCGAGAGCGATTACGTTGCGCGCAACGTCGATCTCGCCGTTGACGGCGGGACGATGCGCGGCCAGCTCGGGCTCGGCGTTGGCCAGCGGTCCGACGAGCTCCGCCTGCACGACACGCGGCTCGCCTTCAAGTCGATCGATACGCGCACGATCGAGCAGCTCGTGCCCACGGTGAAGATCCCGCGTCGCGGCACCGTCACCGGTCGCGCAACGCTCGCGGGAACGACCGCCGCGATGAACATCGACGCGGATGTCGCCTTCGCCGAACGGCGCTCAGGGACGAGCCGCGTGCTCGTGGTGGGGGTCGCTGGCTCGGGACGCCGTGGCTTCACCGCGAAGAACCTTCGCGTCACGATCACGCCGCTCCAAATGGAGCTCGCGCGCATTTACGATCCCACGCTGCCCGTTGGCGGCGTGCTCACGGGTACGGTGGCGCTCGACGGCGCGCTCGCAGGCCGAATGACCGCGAAGGCGGACCTCGAGCACCACGAGGGACACGAGCTGACACGGATGGTGGCCAACGGCGAAGCGGTGAATGGCGGAAAGGACGGCGTCACGGCCGACATGCGCTTCGATCCGATCTCGCTCATCACGGCCGGAAAGTTCGCGCCCGCCCTCGGGCTGCGCGGCGTCGCGAGCGGCACCGCGCACCTCGGCGGCTCGATGCGCGCGCTCGATCTCGCGGCCGACCTCCGCCTTCCCGATGGCGGCGAGCTGGAGACCAACGGCCGGCTCGATCTCGCCAGCGCCGAGAAGGGCTACGATCTCGAGACGCATCTGCGGCTGTTCAATCTGCGCAGCGTCGTGTCGCGCGGGCCGGTGACATCGCTGACGGCGGCACTGGCCGTGAAGGGCCGCGGCTTCGACCCCAAGACGATGCGGGCGTCGCTCGCGGCGAACGTGCTGCACTCCGCCGTCGACAGCCTCGCCGTGGACTCGGCGAACATCCGCGTTGCTGTTGCGGACGGCATCGTGACGATGGATTCGGTCACGGTGCACACGCCGTTCGCGCAGTTGTTCGTGGACGGCAAGCTGGGGACGGCACCGGGACGAACGGGCGAACTGCGCTACACCGTGGTGGTGGACACGCTGGCCGCCCTGCGGCGCTGGCTCGCGAGTCCGGACAGCGGCGTCGTGCGCCAGCGACCCGCCATCATCGCCGCGGCGATCGCGCGTGCGAAGGCCGACTCGGCGCGCCAGGCGAATCGCAACGAAGTCGCGTACAAGGCGACGGGACGCGCACAGCCGCAGATCAAGCTCGACTCGCTGCGGGCGCTGCACCGCGACTCCGTGGACGGTGCGCTCCGCACGGCCGGGATCATCCGCGGCACCATGAGCGACTTCAACGTGCGCGGAAGGTTGGGGGCGGAGAACATCATCGCGCGCGGCAGCGGCCTGCATCGCGCAATGGTCGAGTACGCGGTGATCAACGGCGGCACGCCACACATGAAGTACATCGTCGGCGGCTCGATGGATTCGCTGTCGGCAAGCGGCTTCGCGCTCGATTCGGCGACCATTCAGGCGACGTACGCGGAGCCCTCGGGCACGATCGAGCTCGCGGTGTACCAGGATTCCGGCTACGTGTATCGTGCCGGCGCCGACATCCTGCTGAGTCTCGACAGCAGCCAGGTAATGTGGCGTTCGTTGTCGCTACAGCTCGACAGCGCGCTGTGGGTTGCGGCGGTGCCCGGACTCGTGCAGTGGGGCAAGCACGGCATACGCGTGCACGATCTCGACCTGCGCAACCGCACGAACGGGCGCATCTACGCGAACGGAGATCTCCCGGCGGAGGGTCCGATGAAGATGGTGGTCGATCTCAGCGGGCTGGAGGTGGCGAGTCTCGTGGGACTCGCAGAGAGCGACCTCGCCGCCACTGGCCTCATCGACTTCAAGGCCAGCATCGCGGGAACGCGCCGGGCACCCGCGATCCGCGGCGCCTTCAGCGTGATGGGCGCATCGTACCGGAGCGCGCCGCTTCCCGACCTGCGCACTGGCTTCCAGTACGCGGATGAGAAGCTGGTGTCCCATGCCGAACTGATACGCAACGGTGGACCGTCGCTCGCGCGACTCGATGTGGATGCCCCGGTCAATCTGGCGCTGGAGGGAGTGACGGGCTCGCGCGTGCTCGATGGCCCGCTCAAGGCCGACTTTGTCGCCGACTCGCTGCCGCTCGATGCGCTGCCGCGCTTCACCGACATCGTGTCCAACGTGCATGGGCGCATCGTGGGTGCGGTCGCGGCACGCGGCACCGGAACGAAACCGCTGGTGCTCGGACAACTCGGCGTCGACTTCGCGACCTTCAAGCTCGAGCCGCTCGGTGTGACCATGAAGGACATCGGCGGGTTGGTGCACATGACCGGCAACGAGATCGTCATCGACACGATCGGCGGGAAGTCCGGCGAGGGCGTGCTCAACATGAGCGGGAAGATCGGCATCGCGGACGCGAAGAATCCGACCTTCGACATCAAGTTCTCCGCAACGGATGCGACGGTTCTCGACAACGACATTGGCGAACTTCACGCCAACGCTACCGTCGCGATGAAGGGGCCGTTTGATGGCGTCTCAGTCTCGGGCAGAGCGCGCATCGTGCACGGCACCGTCTACATCCCGAACGGCAATGGTCCCCGCCAGGTGGACGTCGATGATCCGGCGGTGCTCAGCGTCGTGGACACATCCGATGTGCGGATGCAGAAGATCGTCAACACGGAATCGCCGCTTCTCGAAAACATGACGATCGACGTGAAGCTCAGCGTCGCACGCGACACGTGGGCGCGCTCGCCCGATGCGAACATCGAGTTTTACACGCAGGGGCCGCTCACCATCCTGAAGAACAAGGAAGATGAGGGAGTGTCACTCGATGGCGTGGTGAACACCGAGCGCGGCGAGTACGCGTTTCTCGGGCGGCGGTTCGTGCTCTCGCACGGGTCGGCCATCTTCACCGGCGGACAGGACTTGAATCCGTTGTTGCAGCTCGGTGCGCAGTACACGATCCAGCCCGCCGGCCGTCCGGCGCTCAACATCAACATCGCGATCAACGGAACTGCGCGAAGGCCCGTCATTCTGCTGACGAGCGACGCGCAGCCGCCGCTGTCACAATCGGATTTGCTGAGCTATCTCGCGTTCGGGCAGTCGTCCACGTCGCTGCTGAGCTCCTCCGGAAACTCGGGTGTGTCGGGAGGCGGATCGGGGAACGGCACCCTGGTCGGCAGCGCGGCAGCGCTGGCGACGCGACAGCTCACGGCGACGGCGCTCGGGGTCATGACACGACAGTTCGCGGCCACGGCGGCGCGGTCGCTTGGCGCGGACGTCTTCACGATCACGCCGGCGGATGTGCCCGAGCAGGGGCTCTCGCTCAGTGGCGTGCAAACCGTGCTCGCGGGTACCCAGATCGAGGCAGGAAAATACGTCGACCGCCAGACGTACATTGCGACGCAGATCCGCGCGCAGACGACGCCGGGTTTCGTCGTACAGCGCCGGCTCTCGAAAGGCTATCGCATCGAGGCCAGCATCGACTCGCGCTATCTCGTCAACCAGCCGACGCTCTCCTCCGATGTGCCGGTGAAGACCGAGGCGACGTTCGGGGCGTTCTTCATCCGCGAGTGGAAATTCTAGATTCGCGGGTCAGCGCGCACTGGCACCAGCGGCGATCTCGTCCCACAGCGACGCCATTGCCCGAATCCCTTTCGTAAAGTTCTCGTCGAGAAACCACTCGTCGGGTGCGTGCGCGTTCTCACCGGGGAGCCCAAATCCCACGAGCAGTACGGGAGCGCCGAGTACACGCTGCAGGTCGCTGACGACGGGGATCGAGCCTCCCTCGCCGATGATCACGGGATCGCGCCCGAACGCGGCATTCAGCGCGCGCTTCGCGGCGTCGTAGAGCGGCCCTTCGAGCTCCGCACTCCATGGCTGTCCGCCGTGGAGCATCTGCACCTTCACCTTCACGCCCGGCGGCGTCACGCGGGCGATGTGCTCGCGCACGAGCTTCTCGATCTCGGCCGGCGACTGGTCCGCAACGAGCCGACAGCTCACCTTGGCCATCGCCTTCGACGGAAGCACCGTCTTCGAGCCCTCGGCCGTGTAGCCGCTGAGCAGCCCGTTCACCTCGCACGTGGGGCGCGACCAGAGCCGCTCGAGGGTTGAGTAGCCGGCTTCGCCGCCCAACGCGGGGGCGCCGACCTCCTTCCGGAAATTCGATTCGTCGAACGGGAGCGCGGCGATCGCGCCGCGCAACTTCGGGCTCCACTCCCGCACGCTGTCGTAGAAACCCGGAATCGCGATGCGGCCCTTCTCGTCGAAGAAGGTGGCGAGGATGCGGGCGAGCGCCATCGCGGGATTCACGACCGCGCCGCCGTAGCTCCCGGAATGCAGATCGCTCGTGGGACCCTCGAGATCGATCTGGAAGTAGGCGAGACCACGGAGCGATGACAGGATGGACGGGAGCCCGGGCGCGAACATCGAGGAATCGGAGACGACGACGTAGTCGCAGGCGAGGCGCTTCGCCTGCGCGGTCACGAACGCCTCGAGATTGTCGCTTCCGACTTCCTCCTCACCCTCGGCGAGCATGACGATGTTGACCGGCAGCTTTCCGCGCGCACCCATGTGGGCTTCGAGCGCCTTCATGTGCGAGAACAGCTGTCCCTTGTCGTCTACGGAGCCGCGAGCGTAGATGCGTCCGTTTCGCATCGTGGGCTCGAAT
>Ga0193750_1000462_pt1 | contig 11182 bp, 8 predicted proteins | sample L1c1metaG_FD_160569 | JGI IMG/M metagenome (GOLD analysis project Ga0193750, IMG submission 160569) | Soil microbial communities from a riparian zone of the East river system, Colorado, United States - L1c1 | ecosystem: Environmental > Terrestrial > Soil > Riparian zone | place: USA: East River...
CGGTAGCGTGGAGCGCCCTTCCAAACCCGGATGAAAACCTGCTGGGCCACGTCTTCCACTTCCGAATTATTGCCTAGCATTCGCCCCACCGTGCCAATCACCAACGCCTGATGACGCTCGATTAGGCGTTCAAAGGCGACGGTATCGCCGCGTGCCACTTCGGCCATCAAGGCAGTATCGTCAATATCCTCGGCCCGTTGCTCCGACATGAGAAAAGGACGACGGAAACGCGCTCATGCTTATTCGTCAAACCCAGAAAAGACTTCGGGGTCGCAGCGGGTCCGCGGTCGTTTTGGTTGCATCAATTTCTCGAACCATGCATCATTTAGCTGCGCTTTACGCGTATCAATTTGCGAATGAATCACCGCTTAATTCCAGATGCGCTTCGGCCCGTTGCAGAAAAAATCGCAAGCCAGGAACGCATCAGCGACGCCGATGGGATGGCTTTATATCAATCCAGCGATCTCAATGCGCTGGGGATGATGGCCAATTTCGTGCGCGAACGAAAGAACGGCAATTATGCCAGCTACATTCATAACCGTTACATCAACTACTCCAACATCTGCGTTCTTTCGTGTCAGTTCTGCGCCTTCGCTGCCAGGAAACGCGATCCACACGCTTTTGAATATGCGATTGAGGAGATCGTTCGCGTTGTTAAAGAAGCTCTTCCTCTCGGAATCACTGAAGTGCATATGGTTGGCGGGCTGCATCCGACACTGAAAAAGGACTGGTATCTCGACTTGTTACGGGAGTTACGCGCGCTCGATCCAGAACTACATATCAAGGCTTTCACCGCTATCGAAGTGCGTCACCTCGCTCAGCGCATCTTTCGCCTCCCGATTCGGGAAATACTGGAGCTTTTGCGCGAGCACGGTCTTGGTTCGATTACCGGCGGCGGCGCGGAAATTTTCGATCCTGTGGTGCGCGCTACCATTTGCCGGGGCAAAGAAACCGCTGCCGAATGGCTCGATGTCCATCGCACCTGGCACGAACTCGGTGGGCGGAGCACCTGCACCATGCTTTACGGTCACATCGAGACCCTCGCGCATCGGGTGAATCATTTGAGTCAGTTGCGTCGGCTACAGGATGAGACTGGCGGGTTTACCGGTTTTGTTCCATTCGCCTTCGAACCGCAAACCACCATTCTGGCCCACATCAAGCCCGCCTCGGCCATCGAACAACTTCGCAATCTCGCCGTCAGCCGTATTTACCTCGATAATATCGACCACCTTACCGCGTATTGGGTGAGCATTGGCTTGCCCCTGGCGCAGGTCTCACTCAGCTATGGGGTGGACGATTTACACGGCACAATTCTGGAGGAAAAGATTTTCCACATGGCCGGCGCGACGACCCCTCAGCAACAAACTGTGGCCGCGCTCGAGCACGCTATCCGTGAAGCCGGCCGCGAACCGATCCAGCGCGACAGCCATTACCGACGTGTCGTTTCATCCCGAAATGGCTCGGCCACCGGTGTCCGGTCGGCGGACGCGGAACTCGCCTGCGTCTAATTAGGGCGCAATCCCTTTCACACGCGACAAATGCTGCGCATTGGCTGCGTTAAATATCTTAATGCTCGGCCGCTGATTTACGGCTGGTCCGGAGCGGTTGATTTTGATCATCCGGCCGCCCTTTGCCGAAAACTTGAGCATGGAGATCTCGATGTTGCGCTGGTCTCCAGCCTCGAGTTTCTCCGTCGCCCGATCTACCGGATTGTGGACGGAATTTCCATTTCCTCGCGCGGACCGGTTTACAGCGTAGTCTTGGCGCACCGAGAAGAACTCACCGCCGTACCACAAATCGAGCTCGATCCCGCATCGGAAACATCGGTCGCGCTCTTGAAATGCCTTCTCGCGGAACGCGGATTGAATCCGCGACTGGTATTGCGGCATCGGCATTCTACCGATGTCACGGCACAGTTGCTCATCGGTGACCAGGCAATTCAATTTCGGCAAAAGCATTCCGATTACCGCTTCTGGGATTTAGGCGAAGGATGGAAGAACGTCATCAACCTTCCATTCGTTTTCGCGCTTTGGCTAATTCGACCGGAAATCCACAATGCGAAGGAGATTGCCGACGCCCTGCGGCAGGTCCGGGACCACAACTTGAAAAACCTGGACGATCTCGCCCCAACGCAATCGGAAGTCTCTCTGGCGTTCTGCCGAAAATATTATCGGGAGCACCTTTTCTTTGATTTCGGTGAAGGCGAGAAAGCCGGGCTGCGCGAATTTCATCGTCGTTGTCTTCTGAACAAAATCGAGGTCGCTCCAGATTTGCGGTTGAATCTGGTGTGAAAAGCGAGGTTCGCGTTAGCATTTCCGGTTGGAATTATGCCGGTTGGCGTGGCTTTTTTTTATCCAAAAGGATTGCCACATCGGCGCGAACTCGAATTTGCCTCCCGCGCATTCAATTCGATTGAGATCAACGGATCTTTCTATTCGCTGCGACGACCGACGAGCTATTGGCGCTGGTATGAGGGATGCCGGAAAATTTTCTCTTTAGCGTCAAAGGCGCCGCGCTTCATCACCCACATGAAAAAATTGCGTAAGGTTGAAGTGCCGTTGGCAAATTTCTTTGCTTCCGGCGTGCTCGCGCTTGAGGAAAAACTGGGTCCGATTCTCTGGCACTTTCCACCAAACTTTGGTTGGAACCTCGAGTGGTGGGCGACGCGGCTGAAGCTGTGGCGCAAAGGACAGCAACCGAAGGATGCGAAACTCGTTACTGCCAAAAGAAAATCGGAGGCGCACGATTTATTCGTCTACTTTGACAACGACGCGAAAGTGCACGCCCCTTTCGATGCTCAAACGCTCATCGGCAAAATGAAATGATGTGGAAACTCCCCAACAAGCGAAGACAAAATCAAGAAATTCCCGCTGGTTGTCAGCGGTTCACCTGCGCATAAAATAATCAGTGCAACCTCGGTGGATTTTGGCGCGCGACGCCGCGCCGGCCAGCAATGGAATTCCGTGGCCGGACCTGTGCAGGTCTGACTGCATCGCACGCCTTCTTCAGCGCCGCGGTTTCAAATGCGCCGACGATGTTCTCTCGTTTCTAAATCCGCGGCTCGCCGCTCTGGCCGACCCCTTCCTGATTGGTGGACTGCATGATGCGGTTAAGCGGATTTTTCACGCCATCGATCACCGTCAACGCGTCGTCTTATTCGGCGACTACGATGTCGATGGCGTAACTTCTCTTGCGCTTTTGTCCGAAGTTCTGCGTGCTTACGGAAACGAGCCCGCACTTTTTTTGCCTCTTCGAATGGAAGAAGGCTACGGTCTGAGCTTGGAGGGAGTTGCGCGCTGTCTCCGGCAGCACAATCCGGAACTACTAATCGCGATTGATTGTGGGACGTCCTCACTTGCTGAAATTGATTCAATTAAACGAGCTGGTATCGACGTCATTGTTCTCGACCATCACGAACCCAAGTCGGAGCTGCCCGATTGCCTGCTGGTGAATCCGAAGGCCACGAATTCCGGGTTCGATTACCTTTGCAGTGTCGGGCTGACTTTTAAACTTTGCCACGCCCTCTTAAAAACACGACGCATCGATTTCGATCTTAAAACCGCGCTTGACCTCGTCGCACTGGGCACCGTCGCAGACATAGTTCCCTTGCACGGTGATAATCGAGTCTTTGTCAGAAGCGGCTCGACCGTGATCGAACGATCGCGTCGCCCCGGAATTGCGAAGCTGATGGAGGTCGCGGGAGTAAAGCAGCCGGTGATGCCGGATGACATCGGCTTTCGACTCGGTCCGCGTTTGAATGCGGCAGGTCGGCTGGCCACGGCGGAGAAGGCGCTGCGTTTGTTGATAACGGACAGCCCGATCGAAGCTGGGGAGCTCGCGCGCGAATTGGACGCTCAGAACCGGGAACGCCAGGAAGTTGAAAAACAGATTCTGCAACAGGCGGAAGAGGAGATCGCGAAAAATTTTGATGCATCCCGGGATGCCGGAATCGTCCTGGGCGCGCGTGGCTGGCATGCGGGCGTTCTTGGCATCGTCGCGTCGCGCATCTCCAAAAAATATTACCGGCCGACGATCATCGTCGGGTTTGACGAGAGCGGCGCTGGAAAAGGAAGCGGACGCAGTATCGAGGGTTGTTCGATGGTGCGGGCCCTCGGCGAATGCAGCGGAACGCTGGAAAAATTTGGCGGGCACAAGATGGCTGCAGGAGTGAGTTTGCGCGAAGAAAACCTGCCGAAATTTCGCCGGCAGTTTTTGGATGCCGTGCGCGACCAATTGTCGGACGAAGGGCTCGCTCCACGATTGCACCTCGACGCGGAGATAGCGCTGGCGGAGATCAACTTCGATTTCCTGCATTGGCATGAAATGTTGCAACCATTCGGTAATGGAAATCCGCAACCGATCTTTGTCTCGTCGGCGGTGGAAGCGGCCCGCCCACCGCGGCTGGTGGGGGAACGGCATCTCGAGCTCCGACTCAGACAGCGCAACTGGTATCAACGCGCGATCTTTTTTGACGGCGCAACTTCCGAACTGCCGCCGGCGCCCTGGGACGTCGCTTTTCATATCCACAGCAATGTTTACGAAGGTGAGACCCGAATCGATTTGCACGTTAAAGCGCTGCGCAGCGCGGCCTCGTTAGATTGATGAACCTCGATACTTCGCTGGAAGAATTGAGCTGGATTCCGCGGCCGCGCATCCTCGCGTTACGCCGGCTTGCGCTCGAGACTGTGGGCGATTTGCTCAGGCACTATCCACGCCGGCACGAAGATCGGCGAGAATTCCGTGGGTTTCCGCGTGAAGAAACCATCGCCCCGGTTTGTTTGTGCGGCGAGGTGGCAAAGACCCGATTGATGCGTTTCGGCGGACGCAAAATTTTTGAGGCAGTGTTGGAAGAAAGTGGCGCGCACGCCCTCAGCCAGCCGCTCACCTGTCGCTGGTTTAATCTGCATTACATCCAAAAGATGATTGCGACCGGGCAGCACCTGGTTGTGTTTGGTCGCGTCAAACGCAAAGGCCCGCGTTTGCTCATCGATCATCCGGAATTTGAGGTAATCGAAGACGACGAAGAAATTTTGATTCATTTCCGCCGCGTCACCCCAATTTATCCGGCGACGGAAGGTTTGTCACAGCGAGTCTTGCGGGCATTAATTTTTCGGTTGCTCGAAGAAGTCGCGGTCGCACCGGCCGATGTCCCTCTGCCCGCGTCGTTAAGTAATGGGGAAGACGAAAACGCGCTTCGCAAAATCCATTTTCCCCAGAACAACGAACAGTTGCGCAAAGTGCGCGATCATTTGGTGCTGGGGGAATTTTTCCGGATGCAGATGCAGATTGCGGCCGCGCGCGCGCAAAATTCCGCGCGGGTTGGTTGCCGTCATCAAAGCCGCGGTTTGCTGGCGGAACAATTCATCGCGGCGCTCCCGTTTGCCTTTACCAGTGCGCAGCAACGGGTCTTTAACGAGGTTAAGCGCGATCTGCAAGTGGCGTCGCCGATGAACCGTTTGCTGCAAGGCGACGTTGGATCCGGGAAAACGGTCGTGGCCATCGCGGCAATGTTGCTCGCCGTCGAGTCCGGATCGCAAGCGGCGTTGATGGCGCCGACGCAGATTTTGGCGGAGCAACATTACGCGGTTTTGCGCAACTGGCTCGATCCGCTCGGAATTCGAATCGCCCTTCGCACGGGTACGCGCCAGGAAGACAACGCTCCGTTGCCGTTGTTCGCATGTGGCAGAGAAATTCCGGGTAGCGCACGCGTCTCGCGTGTTGGCGACGGCGTCACGCCGTCGCGGACTTCTTCGCAAATCGACGAAGCTCCAGAAGCACGCCATTCACGTCGAAGACTGCCGCATTTTGAGAAACCATGGGCCATTTATGCGGTGACAATTGGCACAAAAAAGCTGCGCTGCTTGTCACCGAAGGCTCGCACCATCGTGCTCGACGCATTGCTGTATTTTCACACTAAACGGTTCGAACTCTTCGCAGCGTGCGTGATGCCCGATCATGTCCATTTTCTTATTCAACCGTGGCCGAAAGAGAATGACGATGCGGGGAATGTGGTCTTCTGGTCTCTGAAAGAGTTGCTGCATTCGATCAAATCCTATTCTGCGCACGCAATTAATAAAGCGGAACGGGAACGCGGTGTAATATGGGAAAAGGAAAGGTTCGATCGTTACATTCGATCGCAGCCGGATCTTATCGAAAAATTCAATTACATTTTGCGCAATCCCTGGGATTCGGGAGTGGCGGAGCAGAACGAGGATTATCCGTGGGTGTGGGCGCAGGAAGACGAGCGCCGGAAGGAAAGTCCGTTTCCGCGAGACGCGGAAACCAACGCGCGAGACGCGTGCGCTACCCGGAAGGAAGAAGACAGAAGCATCCCCCACATCATCGTCGGCACGCATGCGTTGCTCTACGAGAACGTGAACTTCACCCACCTGGGCCTCGCCGTGATCGACGAACAGCATAAGTTCGGGGTGGCGCAGCGGGCCAAGCTTACCTCGCGCGAACCGGCTCCGGATGTTCTCGTTATGACGGCAACTCCCATTCCACGGACGTTAACCATGACCATTTACGGCGACCTTGAAATTTCGACGATTGACGAGATGCCGCGCGGCCGGGGCGAAATAATCACGCATCTGCTTACGAGCGATAAGTTAGGCGAAGCGATCGCGTTCCTGCGTGAGCAACTGACGGACGGACGCCAGGCCTACATCGTTTATCCGCTGATCGATGAGAGCGAAAAGCTCGAGGCCAAGGCCGCCGCGAAAGAGTTCGAAATCTGGCAGGAACGGCTGCGACCGTTTCGCTGCGAATTGTTGCATGGACGAGTCGCTTCACCCGACAAGCAATCAATCATGGAAAGGTTCCGCTCCGGAGAAACGAAAGCACTGATTAGCACGACCGTGATCGAGGTGGGCGTCGACATTCCTAATGCCACAGTCATGCTTATTGAAAATGCCGAGCGGTTCGGATTGTCTCAGTTGCACCAGTTACGCGGCCGAATCGGTCGTGGCCAGCACACTTCGCATTGCTGGCTGGTCAGTTCGGATAAATCCACCGAAACGATAACGAAGCTGTCGGTGCTGGAGAAAACCACTAACGGTTTTGAGATTGCCGAAGCGGACTGGGAATTACGCGGACCGGGAGATCTTCTCGGCACCGCCCAAAGCGGGTTGCCGGAACTAAAACTGGGAGACCTTAGGCGGGACGCTGCTTTAATGCGGAAGGCGCGCCAGGCTGCGCTGGAATTGCTAGAAAACGATCCGGAATTGGACTGTCCGGAGAATCAACGTTTCCGCGACTTGATTGTCGAAAGACAGGGACAAACTTTCTCGCAGGTCAGCTGATGAAAAATTTTCTTAAGTTTTTGGTTTTCGTGTTGTTGGTCAGTTTTGGGATCTCGCTGCTCTACGACTACCGGATAAAGCATGGTGGCCTAGTCGGGCCCAGTGCAACGCCAGAAAAATATTCGCTGGCAACAGCGCCTCCAGTTGATCGCAAAGAAATTGGCACATTGGAGGAGTTCAATCGCGAGCGTCGCACGCTGGTTTCAAATATCCTGCCTTCGGTGGTTAGCGTGAAGACATCGAAAAAAATCGCGGCGCGCCGGCAATATGGGCTCGATCCATTCGAGTTTTTTTTCCGAAACCCGCGCCAGCTCCGCAATCCGAATGAGGAAGCAATGGTGCAAAACTCACTTGGATCGGGTGTAATCGTGACCAACGAAGGTCACATCATTACTAATAGTCACGTCGTCGATCAGGTAGATGAAATTGAAGTGCAACTCTCCGACGGCCGGACCAAAAAGGCACGACTCGTTGGGAGCGATTCCCAGGTCGATCTGGCAGTTCTAAAAATTGATGAGCCTGGGGTGAAACCGTTGAAGCTGGGCGATTCCGACGCGGTCCAGGCCGGGGACATGGTGCTGGCCATCGGCAACCCCTTCGGCTTCGAGGAAACGGTGACAGAGGGAATCATCAGCTCGAAGGGACGTCCAAATCGGGTAGATGGCTTCGGCGATTTTTTGCAAACCGACGCCGCTATCAATCCGGGAAACAGCGGCGGACCGCTGATTAACCTCAATGGCGAAGTCATCGGAATTAATACTGCGATCATCTCGCGCACCGGCGGTTCCCAGGGGATCGGGTTCGCCATTCCATCAAACACGGTGAGAGTCGCGCTCGAAAGCTTGCTCAAGAAAGGGCGTATCATCCGGGGTTATCTCGGAATCCAGGCCCAGGTGAATCCGCAGAACTTGACGGCGAACGAGGACGGCGTGGTTGTGGGAGATGTTATTCCAGGATCGCCCGCGGCCGACGCGCATTTACAAAAGGGCGATGTCATCCGTAAATTCAACGGACGCGACGTTAAGAATTTCCCGGAGCTTCGGTCGCTGGTTGCGCAGGCGGAGTTGAACAAAAAGATCGATGTCGAAGTAGTGCGCGACGGCAAACCGCTGAAGGTGTCGGCGGAACTTCGGGAGCAGCCGCCGGATTATCAAACCGCGCGGGCCATTCCCCAGCCCGGACAACCAAACCCGAGCAATCCTTTGCCGCAGCCAAATGCGCCCGATACAACACCGGATCAAGATGAAAGCAATACGAACCCGTTCGGTTCCATTCGCGTCGGTGAATTGACACCCGATTTGGCCAAACGTCTTGATTTGCCGACGGGCGTTCGCGGAGTTGTCGTTGATGCGGCGGACTTGCCGGAGTTGCAGCGCGGGGATGTCATCGAAGAAATTGATCAGCAGCCAGTGACTTCGGTGAATGAGTTCAACAAAGCCGTGGCCGGGCTCGACCCAGACAGCACCCACGTGTTTTCCATGTGCCGGCATCGCGTTCGCTCATTCATTGTAGTGCGATCGCGCTAGGGGGAGCGGCGCGCGCGATGGCGCGGGCGCATCCGAATCCCCCTGTGAATAAACCAATGGGCGTCGAAGTCTAAGACGCCATAATACTGAATAACCTATGAAGCGTTTCTTAATATTTGCGGCGGTCTGGGCGTTCGCGTTGACGGCGTCCCAATCGCGAGCGGACGTCTCAGTTAACTTTTTTTATGACAATTTGAACGGCGGTAACTGGTACCAGGTGGCCGATTATGGCTATGTCTGGCAGCCCGACGCCGCGACCAACGCGGATTGGCGACCATATACGGATGGCTATTGGGCCTACACTGACGTCGGCTGGACTTGGGTATCGTACGAAGATTTCGGTTGGGCCACCTATCACTATGGTCGCTGGGTCCGGCTTGAGGATTACGGCTGGTGCTGGGTTCCCGGATATGAATGGGGACCGGCCTGGGTCTCATGGCGAACCGGCGGAAATTATGTCGGCTGGGCTCCGCTGCCTCCGGACGGTGGCGGTGAAATTGTTTATGAAAGTCGGCCAATCACCGCGCGTGTCGATGTCGACTTCGGAATTGGGCCCGGCTACTACAACTTCATCGATGTGCGTTTTATCGGCGAACCGGTGTTGCGCGGTCACTTCTATCCCTACGATCAGAACGTCGTTTACCTCAATAACACGGTGAATGTGACCAACATCACCTATAACAATTCTGTCGTTTACAATTACGGCCCGGATTATGCCGTCTTAAGCAAATATTCAACCCGGCCCATTCCGAGGTTGAAACTCGAACGCGCAAATCTCGACCCACTTCAAGCGGTGAAGGCAGGCAGCATAACTAAAGTTCAAGGTGACAAGTTGGTTCTGGCGGCGCCGTTGAAGCTGCAAAAACCGAATACGCAAATTGCGCCGAAAGCCGTAAAGGCGAAGATCGATCAGCCCAAGATTGAAAAAGGTTGGGCGAACATCTCTGATCCGAATACCAAGGCGAAACTGGAACAGAAACTTAAAACTGAAAATCCGAAAAGCGTTCCCACACCCAGTAATCAACCGAACGCCGCCGCTAACGTAAATGCCCTGGCTTCACCCGGTGTTTCTCCCTTCAAAAAAGGCAATGGCAAACAACATAAAGGTGAGGCGTTTCAAAATCAGGCGGGCGCTTCGATAGCTCCCGGACCTTCAGTGACCCCCGTTGAACAAGGACAGGGCAAAAAAGGCAAAGGCCGTGGGTTCGAGAACGAACCGGGCGCTTCGGTGGCACCTGGCTCCTCACCGTCCGAATCCTTCGAGCAGGAGAAGGGCAAGCGCAAAGGCCAGAAATTCGAGAATGAACGAGGCGCCTCAGCTACTCCAGGTTCTTCGCCAACCGAATCTTTCGAACAGGGGAAAGGCAAGCACAAAGGCCAGAGATTCGAGAATGAACCCGGCCCATCGGTGTCTCCAAGTTCTTCCGAGTCCTCTGAACAAGGCAAAGGCAAGAAAAACAAAGAGCACATTGAACATGTCGAACAGACGCCTGTGCCTGGCCGAGCAATCAATCCCCAAAATCCGAATGCGAATCTGATAAACCAAAACAATCCCGAGGGCGGAAAACATAAAGGGAACCGCCACGACGAAAACTTCCAGCCTGGGTCGCAGAGTGTCGGCGGCGGGGCTGGTGGTGGCAAGCGTCGCGAGCAAATTCAATCTCAGGCTCCGCCGCCACAGGGCGGACAATATGGCCAGCAGAGCGGACAACCGGGTGGCCAGAGTAAGGGTAAGGGAAAGAAAGGCGAAACTTCCCCAACTCCGTCTCCGCGGTAACTAACAAGCATTAGATCTAGAACGGCCCTCTGCCTGGTTCATGAGCAGTCGAACCCCGGCTGCAAGGGAGACCGAGAATTTGGGGAGCACGAGCATTCTGCGCTCGTCCCGACCGGGGAGCGCAGGGCTGCCAGCTACGCTTTGTGGCAGCTTGGAACACGGGCCTGTGGCCTGTGACGCCTAGCGGGTTTTTAACCCGCTGTCTTGGCAACCCTTCCGGCATCGTCAGCGGAGTAAAACTCCGCTGGGCGCACAGACTCGAAAGTCTGTGTTCCTTGTTCCCGGGAGCGCAGGGTGCCAGCTACGCTTTGTGGCAGCTTGGAACACGGGCCTGTGGCCTGTGCGCCTAGCGGGTTTTTAACCCGCTGTCTTGGCAACCCTTCCGGCATCGTCAACGGAGTAAAACTCCGCTGGGCGAACAGACTCGAAAGTCTGTGTTCCTTGTTCCCGGGAGCGCAGGCAAGCTGCCTGCGCTTCCCGGAAGAGAACGGCAGCATCTACAAGAGTTCGGCAATCTGCACTGCGTTCAGCGCTGCGCCTTTCAACAACTGATCGCCCGAAACCCAGAAAGCGAGTCC
>Ga0193750_1000463_pt1 | contig 11179 bp, 13 predicted proteins | sample L1c1metaG_FD_160569 | JGI IMG/M metagenome (GOLD analysis project Ga0193750, IMG submission 160569) | Soil microbial communities from a riparian zone of the East river system, Colorado, United States - L1c1 | ecosystem: Environmental > Terrestrial > Soil > Riparian zone | place: USA: East River...
TTACCTACGTCATCTCGTTCCCGCGCCTCATCACACATAGTCTGGCAGCATGAGAAACAAAAAATGGCTTCTACTGATTGCTGTTCTGGCGACTTGCGTGATGAGCCGGGGACAAGAGAGCTATCTGCCGGATGCCCCCTCACACCACAAGTTCTGGGACGGACCCAATACCGCTTTGTTTGCGGTCCACGCGGCCATGGAAGCTACGGATTTTGCTATCACTCACCGCAATCTGAGCAAAGGAGGCCAGGAGATGAACCCCATGGCAAAGCGCCTCTGCGAAAGCGGAACTCCCGGCCAGGTGGTTTTCTTCGCCGGACGAACCGCGGGCGCCTTAGGACTCAGCTACTTCTTTCATAAGACTGGACACCACAAACTGGAGCGTGCCTTCACCGCGCTGACTATCGCGGACTCCAGTTACGGGGTGATCTACAGCTTTGCTCACCGCTAGCGGACAGCCTGCGCCGAAGGAGCCAAAAGTCCAGTTGACATGAAGGATGGAATCGAAGTAATTTCCTCTCGTACGCATTCCGGGTTACCTCATGAAACGTTGGCAATGGGCGCTCCTGATTTTTGAATTGGCGCTATTCGCGCTGATTCTCGTTCTGCCCCAGGTGGAACTGCCGGAATTCACCTTTCATGGCGGAAATGCTCCCATTGCCGCCAAGGCTCGCTTATCTCTCAACCGAGTTCAGGCAGCGGTCTCTCTCCCTCTACCGAGGTTGATTCCAAGGCGCGTCCTCGAAGCGCTGGCAGATACCCGCGAGATTACTCGCCTGCCCGGTTGGGACGCGCGGCTTTCATTGTTGTGCATTCTGATCTGCTAATCATCTCTTCTCACCCTGACTCACCCTGTTAAGCCCTTAAATAAGTTTGCTCCGCGCGGGCGTGCCCGCGGCGATATTTGCGGGTGCGTGGAGCCTCGGGGCAGTCGTTCCGGTTGGGTGGCGTACTGGACTCGAACAGAGTATCCGGTCTCCAGTCGTTGAAGGACTGCCCCAAGTCAAATCAGCACTCAGCATTCAGCACTCAGCATTCAGCCATGTGCGGTTCGGGGAGCCGGATACTGAGTCCCAGGGCTCTGAATGCTGAATGCTCAGTGCTGAGTGCTGAGTGCTGCCTTTCCTACCGCGACCGCGCCAGCACCAGAGTCACATCATCGGGTTGCTCATTGGCGCCAATCCAGTCATCCACGGCGGCGGTCACGATTTCGGTGATGCGTGCCAGGGGTAATTGCCGATTCTCGCGAACCAGCTCAATCAGCCGATGCTCGCCGAATTCGCCAAAATCATTTTCCGGTTCGGTAACCCCATCGCTGTACGCCAGAAAGATCTCACCACGCCGCAGGGGGACGGTATCCTCTTCGTAATTGACCTGGCCAAAGAGCCCAATGACGGTACCCCCGCACTCCAGGCGGCGCAGCGAACCGTCTTCACCCAGAATGATGGGCGGCAGGTGGCCCGCATTGCTGTAAGTGAGTCTGCGTTGTTGCCCATCGTAAATTCCAAGGAATAATGTTGCGTATTTTTCCGGCGGCGTGCTTTCGTAGAGTTGGTGGTTCAACAATGACAGCATGATCGCCGCTGAGACTTCGGCTCCCTGCAACGTCGGAGCCGCCCTGCCCGAGCCCGCGGTCGCCCCCACAGCCATGGGTTCCCGCAGGATGGGGATTCCTTCCAGACTATAGGCTCGCACTGCGGAGTGAATGGTGGCCATCAATAGCGCTGCTGAAATCCCCTTCCCGCTGATGTCTCCCACGGCCAGAATCAGCCGTTCGGGACCAAGAGTTAAGAAATCGTAATAATCGCCGCTGACAGTACGCGCGGGACGGCAGAATCCGTAAACTTCCAACGATGCAAGCTGCGAAATACGCTGGGGAAAAAGTTGTTCCTGTACTTCCTGTGCGATGGCCAACTCATTTTCCAGTCGCTGCTTCTGCTTTTGTTCCTCGATCAGTTTCTCAATCGAAGCCGTCATGGAATTAAATGAATTCGCCAAGGTGGCCAGCTGATCGTTCGACTTCACCGGTATGCGATGGCTGAAATCACCACGATTGATGTGCTTGGTGGCCTCGTAAAGCTGAGCCACGGCTCCGGTGACGGTGCGGGTCAGGCGCGTGCCGATCAACAACGCCGCCGGCAGCAGGATCACCAAGAGTCCGACAGCCATCACCAGCAAAATTACCTCGACTCCCTTGGCGAAGTCGCCTAAGGCAGCGAACAACCGGGCATAAAGGATCGAAGGGCGAGTCTGTACCCGTAGCACGGCACCGGCTCTCTTTTGCTCTCCGGTTGCCCAGTCCACTACGGGAAGCGGCGTTCCGAAGTCAATTTCACGATCGAACCTACCGCTGGAGGCCGCCAAATTGCCTGCCGTGAAACTGGGACGCAGGTGTTCCTCCCCGTTCTGAATGTCTATCGCGTCCTTGCTCGCGCGATACCTAAACTCTTCGTTGGCTTTCCGGTCTTGAGAGGCGAGGGGTGCGGATTTGTTCGCAGGGACGCTGGGTTGCTGCGGTTCCAGGACTGAAACGTAAAGTGTAATCTCGCCGAGTTCAGCGGCCACCTGATGCAACAGCTTTCGATCCAGCTCATCACTCGAAATAACGGTCAGCTTCCGGGGGCCCACATTCAACACCGTCGCGGCGCGAAGATAAATCTTGCCTTGATCGCGAACCACTGCCTTGAACTGAGGTGTCAGAAACGAAGGCAGCGAAAACGGAGTGCTCTCCTTGCCGCCGCATACCGGCAAGGGCTTTTCGTCCTGCCAGCCGCAGATTTCCTGGTGTGACCAAGATGCCTCGCGCCGTCTAAGTCCCTCCAGAGATTCTGCGGTCGCCTTTTCACCGCGTTCCACTCGGGTTGCCAGCTCATTCGCAATGGCGGCGTTGGCCGCTTCCAAACTACGCAGGCGGGAGTTCAGCTCCGAAATCACAACAAAGTTCGCAAACTGTCCGGCGAACAAATAAATCGTGATGAATGTCATCGCCACCAGCAGTGCAGCTGGGATGACACCAATGAAAATATAAGTGACAATCAGCCGGTTGCGAAGCCGCCACAAAAGTTTTGTTTTGAGCCAGCGATAGGCCAGGATGACGAACAGGACAATGACGCCGAAGCTCAGGAAAAAGACCCAGCCAGAAAGACTATCTCCGTAGGAAAGCTTGAATAACCCAAGTAATTTCTGCAGTGTAAAGAGCAGCAGATCCAAGCCCAACAAGTACCACGCAGTGCGCGCCACCTTGCTGGTAGGCATCAAGCCAGTTTCAACTAATCGAAGACGGAAATAGCGAAAATAGTTCATTCGTCAGGACGATTATAGAGGCTCGGCCAGGGACCAGCCTTCAGCTTAGATCTCCGGATAAAAGTCGAAGAAAGCATCAAGACTCGTCTTCAACTGGTTCTCGATCGCTTCTTTACTACCTTCGAGTACGTGCATGGTAACGTGCGCTTCACGCCCATTCTTGAGTTTAAGCGTGGCGTCTCCCACTTCAGCCACTTCATCAGAGGGCAGCAATCGCATTCCATAAACTAGCGTTAGATTTGCCATTGCGTAATTCTAATGCAGCAGCGATTTCGGAGTGATAATGGCATCGGAACTGAGAACTGAGAACTGACATCTGAGATCTGCAACCAGAAACCCACGCTCTCACATCAGAAACCAGAAACCAGAAACCGGAAACCGGAAACCGAGTTCGAGACCTAACCTGCTAAAATCCTTCCGTGCTCCAGAGATTATTCCCAGTTCTGATCACCATTGGGGCCATGACTGCTGCGGCGCAGCAGCCATCCCAGCCGCAAGTCAAAGTAAATGTGCTCAACGTCTGCTCGCCTTCCGCGGAAGAGAAAGAGGCGATCGATTCTGCACTCGCTCGAATTCCAAAGCAGCCCCTCTTTAGCCCGGATTTCGAAATCGATCGTGGACGTACCAGCCTTCAGGAGCGGCCTGGCTTCCTTCAGCCTGGCGAGAGTGGTCAGGATTCTTCCGAGTCCGCGACTGCAAGATGGGTCCGCATCCGTCGCGAATTTTCCTTTCAGGCGATGTTTTCCACAGTGCAATATTCTTTCAGCCAAGATTCCAAAAATATGATGGAGACGTTAGTATTTCGCGTGCGCGATCCCAAAGATCTGATGCAGGTTTCTATCGAGGACAGCGCCTCGTCGGTGACCTCGCCCGCAACCATGCTCTCCACCAACACGCCGGTGAGCAGAATCAAGCTGGAACGTTTTGGCAAGTCTTCAGTTGTGCTCGCCCGCTGCCCTGCGCCGGAGGCCGGGCCTGCGCCGGACCAAAGCGCCTATGCTCCTCTGTTTCAGAGTGGATCCGGCATTGTCGCGAATTACCGCAGTCAGCTGAGGGCCGCCCACATCGTTCCCGACGAACTGGCGCGGGTCGACTTATTCAGCCCATCGAAGCCCGTGCCAAAGCCTGCCGCCAAAAAGTCTGCACCCAAGAACAAATGATCTCCTGTATGCTGCATTTCCGGTTTGCAACTTATTCCGGAATTCACAATCTAAAATCTTAACTACATGGATAACATTCGCGACGTCGTCATCATCGGATCCGGCTGCGCCGGCCATACTGCTGCTCTCTACACCGCGCGCGCCAAGCTAAAACCGCTGGTGCTCGAAGGTCATGAGCCCGGAGGCCAGCTCTCGCTAACCACGCTGGTGGAAAATTTCCCCGGATTCCCCGAGGGCATTCAGGGACCAGCGCTGATCGAAAACATGCGTATGCAGGCGGGCCGTTTTGGCGCCCGCTATGAGTTGGGTCACGTGGTCAGCGCCGACCTCAGCAAACGTCCTTTCACCTTGCAGGTTGGTAAAGAAAAGATTCTCACCCAGACCCTGATCATCGCCACCGGCGCTTCCGCACGGTGGCTGGGACTGCCCAGCGAGCAGGCGCTGATCGGACACGGCGTCTCGTCATGCGCCACCTGTGATGGTTTCTTCTTCTCCGGCAAAGAAATTGCCGTAATCGGCGGCGGAGATTCCGCCATGGAGGAAGCTATTTTCCTCACTCGCTTCGCCACCAAAGTGACGCTGATCCATCGCCGCGACCAGTTTCGCGCTTCCAAGATCATGCTCGACCGCGCTCAGCACAACGACAAAGTTCATTTCCTGACCGACACGGTTGTGGAAGATGTTTACGACCCAGCCCAACAGGAAGTCACTGCCCTCAAGCTGCGCAATCTCAAGACCGACAAGGTCTGGGATTTTCCAACCAGCGCCATGTTCCTGGGCATCGGACATAATCCCAATGCCAGAATGTTCGAAGGCCAGCTCGATATGGATCAGGACGGATACCTGGTGACCAAAGATTACGTCTTGACCCGCGTGCCTGGCGTATACGCCTGTGGCGACGTCCAGGACCGCCGCTATCGTCAAGCCATTACCGCCGCCGGCACTGGATGTATGGCTGCTCTAGAGGCGGAGAGATTTCTGGAAGCACAAGGTGAGTAGCCGCTGTCAAAAAATTCCTAACATGAGATTCCTGACATGAACTATCGCACGCTTGGACAAACCGGCCTCAAAGTCAGTGAGATCAGCTTCGGCGCCTGGGCTATCGGCGGCACCAGCGAAGCCGCCGGCACACAATGGGGCTGGGGCGAGACTCCAGAAGCCGACGCCATCGCCGCCATCCGCCGGGCTCGCGAACTGGGCGTCAACTTTGTTGACACAGCTGACGTCTATGGCAACGGGCGCAGTGAGGAAGTCCTCGGCAAAGCCCTCTCTTCAGAATGGGACAAAGTTTACGTCGCCTCTAAAGTCGGCAACGTCGTGCGAAATGGAGTCGGGGGCAAAGATTGGAGCCGCAAGCACATCGTCAGTTCCTGTGAAGCCAGCCTGAAACGCCTCAAGAAAGATGTGATCGATCTCTATCAACTCCACAATCCGGACGAGCATGACATCCGGAAGGGCGACTGGCCAGAAACTCTCGAACTGCTTCAGAAGCAGGGAAAGATTCGCTGGTACGGTGTTTCGGTGTTCTTGCCTGAAGAGGGTATGGCAGTCCTCGAGCGCGGCAAAGGACAAGTGATTCAACTTGCGTACAATGCCCTTCGACTGGAGATGGAAGAAAACGTCCTGCCCCTGGCGCAAAAGAAAAATGTCGGCATCATTGCGCGAGTGCCGCTTTATTACGGCATTCTTGCCGGGAAATTCAAGCCTGATACTACTTTCGCGAAAGACGATCACCGTTCGCACACTCTGCCGCCTTCGACGATGCGCGAACTGGTTCCGCGAGCGTCGCGATTGCAGAAACTGGCGGGCATCGCGCCTGGTGATTCTGCCGCATTCGGCAAATGGTCGCTGAAATTTATCTTGTCCAACCCGGCTATCTCTACCGTAATTCCCGGCGCGCGAAATCCGCAGCAGGCAGAGAAGAATTCCAGCGCGTCCGATGGACAGTCTTTGCCCAAGGATCAAGTGGAAGCGGTCCGCAAATCGTGGCGTGACGATGCTTTCCTCCGGGAATTGCGCACCGGTTTGTAGCTTCCGAACTTTGTTTGGGCCACTCGCATCTGGGATGCTTGGCCGCCCGACGCTAAACCGCGCCGTGAAGATGCCTGAAGCGGACAGAATCCTAAGAAACAAAACGGCTTGGCTCCCAGTGCCGCACTGGTCCGTCTGTGGAACTAACGGTGGTTACCGTCGTCATCTTCACCACAGAACCCTGCTCTATGTAAGCTCCAGATGTCAGTACCTCACACATGCGTCCCCGGATTACACTCGCGGTATTGGCACTCTGCTCGATGTTGGTCTTCACGTCCACCTTCTCGGTCGCTCAGCAGGAGCAATCCGAAAGCAAACGTAAAGTCGTGAACCGGATCGTCCCCGCATATCCGGAACTGGCTCGTCGAATGAACGTCAGAGGGACAGTGAAGTTGGAAGCCCTGGTTGCGACCAACGGCAACGTAAAGTCTCTGCAGGTAAAAGGTGGACATCCACTCCTGACCGAAGCCGCGCAAACCGCGATTATGAAATGGAGATGGGAACCCTCCTCGCACGAAACTCGAGAGCCGATCGAATTCAGATTCGATCCCCGTTAATCTCCCGAAGTTCCCGCGTCCGGTCCGAAATCCTCTCTCGTTGTGATACAAACTTCTGTGAACGACATGCCCCAGCAAGGCACTCATCATTTCATTCAGCTTAGTGTTGCAGGAATTTCGTGCTGAGAGCGCTCTTCATCTCTCTGTCGGAAAGCCGGTCCCTGCGCGCCTTCGCCGAGCGCTCGGCCATTGGACAGAGATTATCCAGCCGCTTTGTGGCGGGAACCGAAGTAGAAGACGCGCTTCGTGCCACCCGGGCCGTCAACCAGGCGGGCATGAGCGTCTCCATTGACAATCTGGGCGAAAACGTTACCAACGCCGAAGAAGCCCGCTTGAGCGCCCAGCTTTATCATCAGTTGCTCGATCAGATCGCCGCCCGAAAGCTCGACGCCAACATCAGCCTGAAACTCACCCATATGGGCCTGGACGTAGACGAAGCCCTCGCCAGCGAACTGGTGAGTGGACTGGTGGCGAAGGCAGCCACCATGCATCCGCCAAATTTTGTTCGCGTGGATATGGAAGGCTCCGCTTACACCCAGCGCACGCTTGATTTTGTTCACGAACTTCACCGCCAACCGGGAAATCAGGGACGCGTCGGGGCGGTCATCCAGTCTTATATGCGGCGCGCCGAGAGCGACATTGAGAAGCTGCTGGCCGAAGGCATCCGCATCCGGCTATGCAAAGGCGCCTACAAGGAGCCGCCGGAGATCGCCTTTCAGAAGAAATCAGAGGTGGATGCGAACTACGTCAAGCTAATGAAAATCCTGATGAAGAGCCGGATCTATCATGGCCTGGCCACTCATGATGAAAAAATCATCAACCAAGCCAAGGCCTTCGCTACCAAGAATCGCATTTCTCGCGATGCGTTTGAGTTCCAAATGCTTTACGGCATTCGCCGCGATCTGCAGCAATCGCTGGTCGGAGAGGGATGGCGGATGCGGGTCTATATCCCCTTTGGCGCCGAATGGTATCCCTACCTGATGCGACGGCTGGCAGAACGTCCGGCCAATGCATTATTTATTGCTAAAAACTTGTTTCGAAACTAAGGACTCGGGAAGTGCATTGAGATAAACCAGTGCGTAATTCATTTTGTCCCCAGCTGAATTACCTCGAAAATCTTCTCCTGCGAAATTCCATTTTCATGGAGTATGTCGGCTGCTCGGCTGTTACCTACCGCAATAACGGCGGCCAGTAGATGGAGCGGCGTTATACTCGTTTGTTGGAACCTCTGTTTGATTTCCTGAGCTGTTTCCAAGATGCGCGTCAGACCTGCCGAAAGAGGAATGTCTTGCTGCAAAGGAATTCCTGGCTCATAGTGAGGGGCGGCTGATTTTAGTATCGGCAGTACCTTCGCGGCGGTATCGGCGGCAAAGAAAGCCTGGTGAGCAGATGAGGACATCACGCTTTCGAAAGTAGTTTTATGATCCTCCGTCAAAGAAATCCCAACTAGCGAAGCCGCGAGGCTCTCTGCTTGGTCCTCAATGACGATAGCAGCAACCAGATCATCCGTATCTAGTGATGGCGAAAGCCGCTGCCCGGCCATTAGACGTGCTATGAACAATACCTTTAAAGCACGTTCTGAATAATCGCCGAACATATTGGATGATACAGACTTCGCCGACAGAGAATGCCTCAACTTACCAACTTTCTTATCTGCAATGAAGAACAATCTATTGTCGTGAATGAACTGAAGTTACTTTCGGGAAAAGCAAAAACGTTTGAGCAGAGGTTTTATTAAAGGCTCTAAAGCTGAGGCGTTCGCGGATAGAACTATGCGCGAATCTATTCTTCCGATGCTTGATCGTTTTGGCCGCTCTCGGCTGGGGCCAGCGGAAGCTGGGAAATCCCATTCAGCAAGCCACGCTCTTGCGGAGAAAATTGGTTCTTGAAGCGGTTCGAGTCAATCGCTTGCTGGCGTTGTTCGGGAGACATGTTGCGCAGATTGTCGATCGCGCCCTGCACCATTTGCCGGCGTTCCGGCGGCAGATCCTTGAGCTGCGAAAACAGCTGCTTGGCCTGCTCTTTTTGCTGAGGAGTCAGATGCTCCCAGGTTTCCATGCGGTCCAGAATGCGCTGTTGCCGGTCCTGAGGGAGGCTGCTGAAGCGCTGCAACTGCTCTCTGAGTTTCTGTTGCCGGTCCGGCGGAAGATTGCGGAACTGGGGATCGTTCTCCAGCGCTTGTTGTTGCTGAGCCGGCGGCATGTCTTTATATTGCCGCAACCACTCACCGGCGTGATGTCCCGGTGCACGGGCGGCCTGCTGCTTCCTTGCGGCGCGATTGCCGCGACGTCCCTGGGCGAGCGATGGCACAGGAGTTCCCAGGACCAGTGCCAGACTGATCATCGCCATCCCCACTGCTATGAAACTGCGCCGCAACACTTTGCCCTCGCTTCCAACCACATCCCAAAGTCTCTTGTTGCCCAAAAACTTCCAACTCCGATTCTTTGATCCGTCTGCTTACGGATTAGCGTTCACATCCTGCTGCACTTGCAAATCGTCCAGCACATCGAAATCGGAATAGAGCTCATGATTCTTGTCCAGAGCTTGTAAATCTCCGACCGCGGAGCCGGGTTCGGCCACTACTGATAACTGGGCCGTGGGCTTGCCAGTCTCCCCGTTGGGGAACAAAGACACGCCCACTGCGATCAGCACCGCAAAGGACACAGCCAGCGCAGGTCGGCGCAGCCATTGCAACCATCCCGTTGCCTGCTTCGCCTGCTCCTCGCGCAAACGGGCGCGGAGCCGCACATCAAAATACGGCGACCCTTCCGGCACCTTCCACTCATCGAGCAAGGTCATGGTCTGCCGGAATGCCTCCAGCTTGCCACTGCACTCGGTGCAGCTCTTGAGGTGATCTTTCATTTCCGGGGTGACCGCGCTCAATCCGGCGGCCAGGTCCGGCATCAATTCGCGAATCTGGTTGCATTTCATAACAGTTTCCTTCATACAAACTCTTTCAGCTGCCCGCGCAGAGTTTCGTAAGCGCGGAACAACAGCGACTTAGTGGCTGACTCACTTAACTTCAAGACCAGCGAAATCTCGCGGTAGTCCATCTGTTGATACTTGTGCATGACCACGGCAATTCTCTGCCGCTTAGGCAGGGCCTCGACCCGCTGGCGGATGGCGGACAACCGCTCCCGCCGCATCAGCGCTTCCTCCGCACTCAGCGACCCATCCGGGACGTCCATAGAAGCGCCCGTATTCTCGTCCGGCTCATCCAGGCTGACGGTATTCTCAGGACGCTCATGCCGCGTATCGCGCGCATGATTCACAGCGAGATTGGTCGCGATGCGATACAGCCAGGTAGTGAACTTGGCGCTGGCTTCGTATTTCTCGCGCGAGCGATAAATGCGCAGAAAAACTTCTTGCGCCAGTTCTTCCGCCACCGCCGGATTACGCGCCATGCGGTACATAAAATTCATCATCGGCCGGCGATATTTTTGCAGCAGATAATCGAAAGCAGCTTCGTCGCCTGCTTTCACTCGCAACATCACTTCGGCATCTGTGAGACCATCGGCCGACAGACCGACCTCAGCGTGCGCAGGAGGAATCCCCGCGCCGCCCACCGCGAGCAACCCGCGATCCATGGCAATGCTGCTCACACCGGTATGAACCCGTCCCGGGGTTGAAAGTTGCGCCTGAGACAGCTCCGAAGTCTCATCCCCAGAGGCGGGTACGGACACTTTGGCGGGCTTGGGTTCGGTCGGCATTTTCCCCTGTTGGGCCGCTATTGACAGGGAAGCGAACACGCCCCCCGTAAGCTGCTGAAGCTTAGGCTATCATGCTGGCAGGGCCGTCGCAAACGGTTCATTTGCTATAATATAGCCATACTTCCAGTGGGTGACGGAACTCATGGAATCTCCAAATCTGACCAAGATTTTGTGGTTCACGCTGTCGGTTGTCCTTCTGTACCTCCCGCCTTCTTTTCTCTACGCGCAGACGCCCTACACTGAGGCAGGCGATGCGAACCAGTCGTGGACTACTGGCACGGAATCGCGAGCGGCCAACACAAATCCGACGCGGACGACTGAATCCCACACGCAGTCTGGCAATCGAACTGTGGACAGTCAGAATGTCGAACGCCTCGGACCGAACGGCCACTACGAGCCGTACTTTGAGACCGAAAAA
>Ga0193750_1000464_pt1 | contig 11169 bp, 9 predicted proteins | sample L1c1metaG_FD_160569 | JGI IMG/M metagenome (GOLD analysis project Ga0193750, IMG submission 160569) | Soil microbial communities from a riparian zone of the East river system, Colorado, United States - L1c1 | ecosystem: Environmental > Terrestrial > Soil > Riparian zone | place: USA: East River...
CTACACTTCCACCCAGATTCTGGAGCAACCCTTCGCCTTCGACGACCTTCACCAACCGGGTCGCCCGCTGCTCCGTCGTCCCAAACATTCGGGAACTCTGTTGCTCACTTATCTCCGAGGTCGCTGGGGCGGAAATCTGGGCGGAAGTTTTGTCGGAAGCCGGCCGGATTCCGATTTCCTGGGATTCGGAATTGATCACGCCGCCGGATACGTTCGCGCGGATCTTGGCGGCTGGTACCTGATAACTTCGCGGATCACGGCCTATGTGAATGTCGAGAACGTCCTGAACCAGCACTACAACGAAGTCGTGGGGTATCCCGCTCTGGGAGCCAACTTCCGGGTAGGAATGCGTTTCCGCATTGGTGGTGAGTGAGGGCTAACGGTGGCGGGTAACTGCTCGCCGCGACTTTGGCGCACTCTCGGGAGAAGAGGTTTCACTATCGCAGCGCGCAACCTCGCGATGATTGCCCGCTTCGCCACAACCCACAGCAAGCGGAAGAGGAGCAGCAGATTTCGATCCCTGATATTTACTGCGTGCCAGCATTAATTTTTCCAGCTCCTCGTGACCCAGCGGCTGCTGACGTCCCAGCAGATGCGTAACCAGCGCGATCTGCGAGAAGTGCTCGACCGTTTCCATCTTCATATAAGCGTGGTGCAGCGTGTCAGCATACGTGACAACGCCATGATTCGACATCAGGATCGCGTCAAATTGCGGAATGAGCGGCTCGAGCGCCTCGGTGAGCTCGGGTGTCCCCGGCGTGCCGTATTTCGCCAGCGGAATCGAACCCAGCCCGATGACCACCTCACACACCAGCGGTTGATTCAAGGCAATGCCCGCTGCGGCGAAACCGGTGGCCGTCGGTGGATGCGCATGCACGATTCCCTGAACGTCGGGACGCAATTTATAGATCAGCAGGTGCATGGCAATTTCGCTGGAAACCGCGCGCCGACCGCTGATGTGGCGGCCTTCGAGGTCCACGATCACCATGTCGGAAGGGCGCATCATGCTCTTGCTCATCGCCGTGGGCGTAGCCAGAATGCGCCGTTCGTCGAGCCTTACGGAAAGATTCCCGTCCATGGCAGCGACATAGCCTCGTTCATGTAACATCTTGCCGAACGAGGCAATTTCGCGTCGATACTGGCGTTCGCTGGACATAATTTCAAGAGCGGTTGGGGGAAGGACCCGAGCCCGGTTCCGCGTATGGTACCACGCATGCAGTTCCGCACAACCCAAACATTCGTAAAATTTTGTAATGCAGCAGCATGGTATGACTACGACTCTATAATCGACCCGTGTGCTGGTCATCAACTTCCTCCCGGCCTGATAGCGCAGGAACCCCTTGCGGACCGCGCCGCTTCGCGCCTGTTGCATATGGAACGCGCCTCGGGAAAATTCTGCGACCGCTGGTTTCGCGAGTTCCCCGATTTCCTCAGGCCGGACGACCTAGTCGTATTCAACAACACTCGGGTCTTTCCCGCCCGGCTCTATGGCAGAAGAAGTGGTGCCAAAGCACAGCCGGTCAGTTCTCAAAATCCCGCATCCAAGGATTTCCTGAAAGGACAAATCGAAGTTCTACTTACTCGCCAGATTTCCCAGGAGGCCAACGAATGGGAGTGCCTGGTACGCCCGGGACGAAAGATCGGAGTCGGCGAGCGCCTTTTTTTCGGCGATGATCAAGAATTGCATGCCGAAGTGCTGGCCCGCGGAAGCTTCGGCGAGCGGCGAATCCGTTTTTCTCCAACTCCGGATTTTTTTGGCTTGATCGAGCGACTCGGACATGTGCCGCTGCCCCCGTACATTTCCCGCGAGGATCTAACCAGCGATCGCGAACGCTATCAGACTGTGTACGCTCGAGAGCGAGGTTCAGTAGCCGCACCCACCGCCGGTTTGCACTTCACTTCGGAAATCCTTGCCCGGATGAAAGAGCGCGGCATCGCAACTACAGAAATTACTTTGCACGTCGGTTTAGGAACCTTTCAACCGATACGCGTCAATCGGGTGGAGGATCACACTCTTCACCGCGAGTCCTACCACATCTCCGCCGATGCAGCCGGTGTCATCAATCACGCATTGGACGCCGGACACCGCGTAGTGGCCGTCGGCACTACCACGGTTCGCACGTTAGAACACGTCGCTCATCAGTCCGAAGGAGGCAGAGTGCAAGCAGGCAGCGGAGAAGCAAATCTTTTCATCTATCCGGGTTACGATTTCCGTATCGTAGGCGCACTGTTGACGAACTTCCATCTACCACAATCCAGTCTGCTCATGCTGGTGTGTGCATTCGGCGAAACCCAGCGTGTGCTAAACGCCTACCGCCACGCCGTCGAACAAAAATACCGTTTCTATTCGTATGGCGATTGCATGTTCATTGAATAGGCTTGCCTAGCGACAGGCGGCCCCGCCTGTCCAAACTAACGCGAGGGGAATAAGATTTGAGATGAACCCGCCCAGGCGGGTCGCCTGGGCCTACGTGAGCGATAGCGATATACTGTGTTCCGGAAATATGACCACACAGGCCACCACGAAGCAGCTTTCCATACAAGAGTTCGTGGCTGAATTACGCAAATTTCCCCAGCCTGCTTTCGACCGCACCGACCAGATCGTCCACTTTCTTGAAAAAACACAGATTGCCCCCGACACTCTTACGCAATATCTGACCTGGGATCGTCAGCACTACACGCGCAACCTGGTCGACAAAACTCCTCTCTACGAACTCGTAGCAATCTGCTGGGAAGTCGGCCAAGTCAGTTCAGTGCACAATCATCGCGACCAGAATTGCTGGATGGCCGTCCCCATCGGAAAACTTCTGGTCCAGAATTATCGTGTCGTCTCGCAAAGCTTAGAGGAAGGAACCTGCCAACTGGAGCCCGCCGACACGCTTGAGATGAATCCAACTCAACCCTGTGCCGTGAATCCTCTCGAGCCCGTGCACCGCGTTTTCAATCCTAGCGAATTCAATCAAAGGGCGGTCAGCCTGCACGTCTATTCCCGCCCCTTCGATACCTGCGTCGTCTATTCCCCCGATCAGGGCACTTGCGGCGAAATCAAACTCCACTACACCACGGAATACGGAAAGAAAAGCAGCACTTAGCATTTAGCCCCTAATCCTCAACGGTAGGAGCTATTTCATAAAATGCCGGCATCCGTTTATGATTCGCGGCGTGGGGTAAAGGCCTGTTATCGGCACTTCTCTCTCTAACCTCTTGGCCAATGTAATATGCTCGGAAAACTTCGGAGGTGCCCGACGGAGCCCAACGAGACCGGTGATCTGGAGGAGATGCTCGCCAAAGACGTTCTGTCCTACCTGCGTGTGCGCGGTGGCAGAGATGAATTCGAGCAGCAGCAACTCCGCATCGTTTGTTCCACGCTGGCTAGGGTATTGGGGCGGCTTCTCCAAGGAAATGAAAAGTGGAGCGTCTACTACTGGGTGGACGATATACTGCCGATCTCGACGACCGTTATCGCTGGTGGGATAAACGTGCGGGGACTGATGGTCTGGGGCCAAAGCAAACAGGCACAACAGTGGGTCGAGCCATTTTCAGGCACGGTGCGCGTGTTGGAAACGAGCAATAGAGTCATTTACCAACTGATGGGTGGGGATGCCGCTCGGGGGACAGGGAAGGTGCCCTACGGGAACCGCAAAACTCGTGAAAGTCTGGACCTGCCTGAAGAATGGCTGTTCACGTTCTTAAAGGAGTGAAGCACTCTGGAACCGAGCTGCGTTAGTGCCAAGCGTTCCGCTACGGTGTATCATTTTCTTCGAGTTCGCACGTGGTTTAATCATTATGTTCCGCTATTGCGGCTTCACTTGACGGTAGCTCCCGCCTGAAGGACCGGTTCGGTCGTTTTTCTCCATACCGTCTGTCAACAAAGAGGAGCCGCGAGCATGCGCAAAACTTTCCTGTTTTTCTTTGTCCTGCTGATGTCGTTGTCTGCTTTGGCTCAGCAGAGCCGTCACTTTACGTTCCACTACGCCTTTGCCGTGCGCGATATCCCCTCTGGAGAGAAGATCGAGATCTGGTTCCCACAGGCGCATTCTGACCAGTTTCAACAGGTAAAAATCATATCAGTGAAAGGTGACCTGCCAGTGCAGAAGACGCGCGAATCGAAATATGGGAACACGATTTTTCACGCCATCGCACCAAAAGCAGCGCAGGACGAATACAAATTCGATGTCGAGTACGAGGTCGTTCGCCAGGAACGCATTGGACTGCCGCGCAACGGCTCGCAGCCGCATCTAGTGAAGGCGTCGGCGAAGGAGGCCAATGAATATCTCGGCCCCGATAAATTGGTGCCTGTCACCGGCAAGCTGGCTGACATCGCCGAAAAACAGGTCCAGGGTCATGCCGGCACAATGGACCGCGCCCGCGCCCTATACGACTACGTGTTCAACACCATGCGATACGACAAGTCGGGAACCGGCTGGGGACGCGGCGACGCGGAATGGGCATGCGATTCCAAACGTGGCAACTGCACTGACTTTCATTCGGTTTTCATCTCCATGGCTCGCTCGCAGCACATCCCTGCGCGGTTTGAGATTGGCTTCCCGCTACCCGCCAACAAGAATTCGGGCGAGATTGCCGGCTACCACTGCTGGGCCGAGTTCTACGACCCGCAACATGGATGGGTGCCAGTGGATATTTCTGAAGCCTGGAAGGACCAAACCAAAAGAGATTATTTTTTCGGCGCGCACGACGCGAACCGCGTGCAGTTTTCCATGGGCCGCGATCTAGTTCTAAATCCGCCACAAGCCGGCGACCCGCTCAACTATTTTGTTTACCCTTACGTGGAAGTCGATGGCAAGAAATGGGAGAATATCTCGAACCAGTTCTCATTCGCCGACGCCGGCACCAGCAGTATCGTGGCGAAGCGCCAATAGCTCTCGTTCGTGAATGCTATTCAGCTCTCTGATGGCCAAATGCTGAGTGCTAAGTGCCAAATGCTGACTGCTTATTGCCGAATGCTAAACTTATGCTTTGTCCCCCAAGAAGCAATCCGTAGCCGTTGACGGTGCCCAGAGCGCGGCTGCCTCCAAACCTTCTCCTGCCTGGAAACCTGAAGTGATAGCGAGTGCAAAAGGACAAATCTTCCTGATCGACGCCATGTCCTTCATCTTCCGCGCCTATCACGCCATGGCGCGGCAGCGCGGCATGTCCACCAAGACGGGGTTGCCGACCGCAGCCACCTATGTGTTCGTCAATATGCTGCGCAAGTTGCGCGACGACTTCTCGCCCCAATACCTGGCAGCCGTATTCGACGTAGCCGCGCCCACTTTCCGCGACCAGCAAGCGGAAGCCATGCCCAGCGTGCGCCGCTTCGATATCAAAACCCAAGCATTCCAGGAAATAAAATATGCTGGATACAAAGCCAACCGCGCGGAAATGCCCGGTGACCTGGCACAGCAGTTGCCCTATATCCGTCGAGCCCTGGAGGCTTATCGCATCCCCATCCTCGAACTCCCCGGCTTCGAGGCCGACGACGTAATTGGCACTCTGGCCTGCAAAGCTGTCGAAGAATCCTACGGCGTATATGTCGTTTCCAGCGACAAGGACATGCTGCAACTCGTCAACGATCGCGTCCTGGTGCTCAATCCGCCGAAAGACAATCTCATTTGCGATGCCCAAAAAGTGGAAGAGATTCTGGGCGTCCCGCCAGAGCGTGTTGTGGACGTCATGGCTCTACGCGGCGACTCCATCGACAATATTCCCGGGGCCCCCGGCATCGGTGACAAAGGTTCCGTCGAACTCATCAAACGCTTCGGCACGGTCGAGCAAGCCTTGGACCGAGCTGCTGAAGTCGAAAAGAAAACCTATCGTGAGTCGCTGCAAAACAATCGCGACGCGGTTTTGCTCAGCAAGAAATTGGCCACCATCGATTGCGACGCTCCCATCGAGTTAGACGTGAACTCAATGAAAATGGGAGAGCCCGACATCGAAGCCTTACGCCAGCTCTTTACAGAACTGGAGTTCAGTTCATTGCTGAAGGAACTGCTCCCCGTCGTGGAAGTCACCGACGCCCGCTACACCGAAGCCAAATCGTCCGCTGAAGTCGAAGCAGTACTGAAGTCTCTCGCGCGCGGAGAAGCTCTGGCCGTCGCCATTGAAGCCCAGCCGAGCGCTGTCGACGAGCAAGAATCAGAAGAAGTTGAAAACGAAAGTGGCATGCTTCCACTCGCATCCGAGTCTGCAGCACCCAAGCCCGCTCGAGACATTGCAATTTCCGCCGCCCCCGGCACCGCCACAACCGTTTCCTTGCAAGTCGACACCACCAAGTCTCGGTTGACTTCTGCGCTGGCCGACGAAAATATTCCCAAGTCCGTGCACGATTACAAATCCGCGATCCACGCTCTCGAACCGCAAGGCATCACACTCCGCGGATTGCGTCATGACTCCATGCTGTATTCGTACTTGCTCGATCCGACTTATTCATCGCATAGGATCGCCGACGTGGCACTGCGCAGTTTCAATCTGAAGCTAAGTGGAACTCTCCCTGAGACTGCCGACATCACGGGTCGCCTGGCAACCAGGCTTCGCCATGAAGTTGAACAAGCCGGCCTACTCAAGCTCTATGACGAAATCGATCTGCCGCTTGTCCCCGTGCTCGCGCGCATGGAGCACGCAGGCGTCAAAATTGACCGCAAAGCTCTGGCGGAAATGTCTTCGCGCCTGGAGCGCGAAGTGGAAGTCAAAGCGAAAGAGATCTACGGGCTCGCTGGATACGAATTCAACATCAATTCGCCGAAGCAACTCGGCGATGTGCTGTTCAACAAACTGAATCTGCCCAAGCCGGTAAAGTACGGCAAGGGAAAAACTATCTCCACCGCCGTCGACGTGCTGGAACCCCTTGCGGCCGCCCACGAGGTCCCGCGCCTGGTGCTGGAATATCGCCAACTTTCAAAACTCAAATCCACTTACGTCGACGCCTTGCCCGCGCTGCTGAATCCCGCGACCGGACGCCTGCACACCACCTTTGGCCAGACCGGTACCGCAACCGGAAGGCTCTCGTCCGCCAATCCCAATCTGCAGAACATTCCCATCCGAACCGAATTAGGACGCGAAATCCGCGCCGCATTCACCGTCGAGCCCGGGCACCTGCTTCTCGCCGCCGATTATTCGCAGATCGAGTTGCGCTTGCTGGCACATTTTTCCAACGACCCTCTGCTCGTGGAAGCCTTCCGGCGCGGCGATGACGTTCACACTCTCACTGCTTCCCAGGTTTTCGGTGTGCCACCGCTCATGGTCACGCCCGATCATCGCAGACAAGCCAAAGTCGTTAACTTCGGCATCGTATATGGATTGTCCGCCTTCGGACTCTCGCAGAATCTTGGCATCGAACCCGGTGAAGCCAAGCAGTTCATCAATGCTTATTTTGAGAAGTACAGCGGAGTGCGTAAATTCATCGACCGAATTCTTGAAGAAGCCCGCCGCGAGCAAAAGGTCAAAACTCTTTTCGGACGAATTCGCCCCATCCCCGACATCAACAGCAAAAACTCCAACCTCCGCGGATTCGCCGAACGCACAGCGGTGAACACTCCCCTGCAAGGGACGGCCGCGGACTTGATCAAGCTGGCCATGATTCGCATTGATGCCGCGCTGCGCGAGCAGGGACTGAAATCAAGGATGACTCTTCAAGTGCACGATGAATTGGTATTCGAAGTCCCAGAAAGTGAAATCGAGACGATGCGATCTCTAGTCCGCGAGCAGATGGAAACGGTTCATCACCTGACCGTGCCGGTGCTGGTGGAAATTGGCGTAGGAAAAAACTGGCGCGACCTGGAATAACTTCGAAGCGCCCCTAAATTCCCAAGGTGCGTTGGATCGCACTCGCAATGCCGCCCGCCAGCGCGCGCATCCTTGCTTCCGATTCCGCTTCCACCATCACCCTGGCCAGTGCTTCAGTTCCGGAATAGCGCACCACGACGCGTCCATTGCCATTGAGCTCTCGTTCCGCGCCTTCAATCGCTCGCTGAATTTCAGGCACTTGCGCGAAGGGAATTTTCTCCCGGACGCGGACGTTCTGAATGGTCTGCGGGAAGACTTTTAGATCACTAGTCAGATCCGCCAAAGATTTCCCCGTCCGCGCCATGATTTCCATCACGCGCAATGCCGTAAGCAGCCCGTCCCCCGTGGTAGATTCTCCGTCGCGAAAAATGACATGCCCGGATTGTTCCCCACCCAGGGTCGCGCCCGATTTCAGCATTTCTTCCAGCACATACTTGTCTCCCACATTCGCCCGCTGCATGCGCACTCCCGAATCGCGCAGCGCGATTTCCAGTCCCATGTTCGACATCGTGGTAGCAACTACTAGCGAACCGGACAGAGCATTGCAAGCTTTCATATCCCTTGCCGCCAATAGCAGCACACCATCGCCGTTCACTACCCGGCCATCGGCATCACTGAACAAGGCCCGATCCGCATCTCCGTCAAAGGTAACGCCGAGATCGAATTCTCCTCTTCTCCCGGCAATCGCGCGGGCAACAGTTTCCGGATGCAGTGCTCCACAATTGTCGTTGATGTTCTTGCCATCCGGCGACGCACTGAGAAATGTTGCCTGCACGCCGCAATCCCGGAATAGTTCCGGTGCCTCGGCAGTAGCCGCGCCGTGCGCGCAATCCACCAGAACCCGTAACCCACTTAGATCCGCATTTACGTTACTCGCCAACCACCCGATGTAAGCCCGGCGAAGGCCAGCTTCGCCCGGAAGGCTGGGTGCTGGCCTCGTAGACGACTCGCTATGGGCGCTCGGATTTTGTAGCAAGGCAAAAATTTCTTGCTCGATGGCCAACTCATGCGAGTCCGGTAGCTTGTAGCCATCTCCGGAGAAAACCTTAATTCCATTGTCAGTCCACGGATTGTGCGACGCCGAAATCACCACGCCCGCCGCATACTTTCGCGAACGCGCCAGATATGCGATCCCGGGAGTAGTGATCGTCCCCGCGCTATGTACCTCCACACCGCATGAGACCAAGCCGATTGTGACTCGATCCGCAATCCACGAACTCGATTCGCGTGTGTCTTGGCCAATTACAACCCGCGGTTTCGGAATGCTTCGCATCAGATCGTGACCGAGCGCTCGGCCGATCAGGTACGTGCTCTCCGCAGTCAACGGAAATTCGCCCGCGACTCCGCGAATTCCATCCGTCCCGAATAGTTGTCGTGTCTGGGAAGTCATTCCGATCCGTGGAGTTCAGTTTCCGCTGGAAGCCTTCTCCATAATAATGGTCACCCGAATCGGAATTGGGCGTACAACCTGAACCATAGGATCAGAAACGTAGGCGTGAGTCACAAATGTTCCCCGCTCCATGGTTCCGCTTACATCAATCGCGTCGGTAATGGCGGCTTCCACTACCTCCACTCGTTTTTGGGGTCCGCTGATAGTGACGGTTGGCGGCACAACTTCAATGCGTCCTATTTTTAGACCTGCAGCGAACGAACCCATCACGCGGGGACGGATTTCAACTTGGCGTGTAAGCCGTGTATCAAAGGTCAGATGTACCTGGCTTGGGATCACCTGCACCACTTCCAGACCATGCGGCTGATGTATCTGTTGTGAAGTCAAATCAAAAGTACGTTCCCCCGGACTAACACCACTGAGATCGATCTCCGCGTGCATGTCGGAAGGTTGCAGGCGGCGAACCGTTGTATCCGGTCCTCTTACCCGAATCTGTGCCTGCGGAATGCTTTCCGAACTGATCTCCAGATTATTCGGAACATGATGAAATTCTATAGGCAACTCGACCACAACTTCTGCTGGAGCAGGATCGCGCGCCACCGCCAGCCACAAACCGACCGCGAGACCCAGCGAGATCAACTTCAGGCCCAGGTTATGCAACACGTAACGACGAAAGAATTCAGCCATGAGTTAGCGATCCGTTCCCGGTGTGAATCGGGTTTCCGTGGCGCGCGGCAGCGGAGTCCGCGGCAGCTCCTCCGGATTTTCTAGAGCGTCGCTGCCGTTGGTCATAGGCGTAGGCAATGTGGAGGGAGCAACGTAGAGGCGCAACAATCCTCCCAGACGCTCGCGCAATTGTTCCACCGTCAAGTCACGTTCGATCTGGCCTCCCACTGCCAGGCTGATCGCGCCGCTTTCTTCCGAGACAATTACCGCGATAGCGTCGGTTTCTTCCGTCACGCCGATGCCCGCGCGATGTCGTGTCCCGAGTTGTGTAGATAACACCGGATTCATGGATAGCGGCAAAAAACACGCCGCCGCAGCGATGCGATCGTTTTGTATGATTACCGCCCCATCGTGGAGTGGCGCACTGGGCCGAAAAATTGTAGCCAGCAGATCGTAGGACAAGTGTGCTTCCAGCGGAACCCCGCTTTCGATGTAAGTCCGCAACCCGACGTCGCGTTCAATCACCATTAACGCACCGGTCTGGTTCTGAGCAAACAGATTGGCCGCAAGCACAATGTCATCGTAAGCATCAGCTTCCGATGCCGGCGTTCGGCTCAGCGTAAGTCGTCGGCCCAGCCGCGCGAGGCCTTGCCGTATCTCTGCCTGGAAAACCACGATCAACGCAAATACGGCATAAGGAAGCAGAGTGCTGATCAGCCAGTTCAACGTGGTCAGTTCGCCCACGCGGGAGAGATAAAACGCAAGCACCAGCGCCGCCACGCCCACCAGCATGACCGCGGCGCGTGTCCCTCTGACCAGCGCCAGAAACTCGTATATGACGATCGCGACCAGCAGGATGTCGAGGACCGAAATCACCGACAAATGTGGCCACGGCGCGGAAAACTGCGTCAATGCAATCCCCCCGGGATGGGCCTCGCTCGAGCCCTTACGGTCAACCTCATTGTAATCCACGCCTTTATGTGTGGCGCAGTCGCCCCCGCTTGCGAACGTCGACAACTTGCGCGTGCTGAAGACCAGAGCGCTGTATCTAACCCGTTTTATTCTTCACCACGGCAGTGACAGTGCCTCGTAAGAGTCGTGCCAGGATTTCCTCTCCCGGACTTACCTGCTCCGCATCCTTTAGGAGCCTTCCAGAAGAATCGAATACCAACGCATAGCCCCGCTCCAGAATAGCGAGCGGTGACAGCGCTTCGATCTGTCCTGAAAGCTGTTCTAGACGAGATCGCCTCTGTAGCAACAATCTTCGCGTAGCCGCGGCTATGGCTGCTAACCGCGCGTCGATCTCTTTGCCGATCCCGGCGAGCATTCGG
>Ga0193750_1000465_pt1 | contig 11147 bp, 11 predicted proteins | sample L1c1metaG_FD_160569 | JGI IMG/M metagenome (GOLD analysis project Ga0193750, IMG submission 160569) | Soil microbial communities from a riparian zone of the East river system, Colorado, United States - L1c1 | ecosystem: Environmental > Terrestrial > Soil > Riparian zone | place: USA: East River...
ACCCATAGTGCCGTTCGAAAGGAGTCTCTCATGAAAACTTCTACTCTGATGATCGCCGTATTGTGTTCGTTTTTTATCCTAGGGGCCTGTGGTCGAGACGACAATTACTCTGACACAAAGAAAGATACCTCCAGCGCAACACGCGATACGAGCGCAACGCGCGATACGAGTTCGGCCCGAGACACGACTAAACGTTCCTCTACAGAAATGTCGGACAGCGCAGCGGGCCGGGCAGGGAGTGAGAAAGGAACATCGGGAGGCGGGACGACTTCGAAAACTACGGAATCTGTTAAGACAAAAGACACGTCGACGTCGGGTGATACCTCGCCCAACACGGGAAGTTCGACGACGACCAGTAGCACAGATAAACGCTCAACTGTAGCGAGCGCCACTCGAACCGATAAAGATCAAACAAGCGTGACGAAATCTCAAACAATCGAAGGCGTATTGCTGAAGGTCGAAGGCGATTCGTTTCTCGTGAAAGATATCTCTGGGAAAGAGGTCAAGCTGACGGCGGATACCAACACTAAAAAAGACAGCAATCTGACGATCGGCGATCGCGTCGTTGCACGTATTGAAGACCGGGGAAGCCTCGCTTCGATTAATAAGCGTTAAAGTCTGTAAAGAAGCCGACTTTAGGCTCGGGAATTCTCACGGGGACCAGCACCCGTCGGGGCGGCCGCGGGCCCCGGTGGCTGAGATAGTGTCTGGAGGAAAGGACAGGTGGAATGGTTGTGTGAAGGGTGTCGCCGGGACACCCTTTGCCTGACCATAAGGGCGGTGAACCCGCGGCCTCACATTATTATGGCAACTGAGCGTTCGCGACCCCGCTTCGTTCTGGTTCGCCAGATTCCTAATCCAACTAAGCCGGTCCCCAGCAACAAGCGTCGTCGGTTCCGGCACGATGCTTTGGCCTCGCCATAAATAAAGTCGTCCATCACCACGAGATCCAGCCCACCGCCCCTTTGAACCGGAAGGATTTAATTTGCCAACAAATTTAACTAGTTAGATTGCATCACGGGCTCGGAGAAACAATCCTGGGAAATCTGGTAGTGCAGACCCGTGTAAGATATTCGGTCTGCCATCTCGGCGGCAACCTGAAAGATTTTCTTGCTTCTCTATTGCTTGACGAAGCCATACGACGCCATGCATCTCTCAAGGGTGCTTTGGGACGCCCACACCTTGTGAGCCTGCTGCTGGCACTCCTCGAGATGCCGTTGCCCTTCCTCCATCGTCATGTCGGCTGGACGCTTGTACAGAGTCGGCCCGCCGCACGCCGCTAAGATCCCGCACGCAAGGATCAAAATGAACGATGCCCTTTTGGCAGTTATGAGTAACATGTTGATGGTCTTCTAAGCACCTTGGAAAATACGCCACTTTTGGAATCGGAGCAATGCATCGACGAGAAGCTGAACGGACGATTGTTCACGATCTCTCCTCCCCACAGGAGCGGCTCCCCCCACGGGCGAGTCATTCTTATCGCTGGTGTTACCGGTTATCCTGTTACACAGGGTGACATTGGCTGATTTGCGTGCGAATGCTCCGCGGGTAGGAAGATGCGCTTTCCAATTAGTAAATCACTAGGCTGGTTGTACGGGCTGTCGCTCTTCATTGCGGCCGCCGGCTGTACGAAGCAGATCAGTCACGTGCCGACGGGTGAGCAGATGGGGCAGGAGGCTTCGCCCGCTGTCATCGAGCCCAACCGACAAAAAGCATTAGCCCCAAAAGAGCCACAGAACAGTCTCACCGTGCACCGAGTTGCCGCCCGAAGCGCGCCTTTGCGGTCTACGATGGTCAATAGTGCAAAGCCCCAGAAGATGGTTGCAAGTCGTCAGGTGACGCGTGTGACAAGTGTTGTAACAACCGCTGTGCCTGAGATTCAGGAGATTGCCTCTCCTCAGACCAGCGCCGCCGATATTCTCGCAGGACAGGCCGAGGCTCAGGCAGTCACCGGACTCTCCGGTGCTGGGTCAGCGGTATTTGTCGTGGCTATGGTTGCGACGCTTCTGCTATTGACTCGTCTGATCGGTAGACGTGCGGTTCCCCTTCTCCCAGAAGATAAGCCTCTCGCGAAGCTCCTTCATACCCGTCCCTGGCGATAGCCGCCCGGCTCTAACAAGGGTCTATTCTGGGTATAATCTTATCCGCGCCGATGGAAGCCGTTCTCTTCATAGGGGTGCAAGGTTCCGGCAAGACCACATTCTACAAGGAGCGTTTCGCGGCGAGCCACACCCAAATCAGCGGCGATGCGTTGAAAACGCGCGGGCGCCAGCGAGTGCTGATTGACGAGTGCCTGGCAGCGAAACAACCCTTCGTCGTGGACAACACGAACTCTCTGCGGCGTGGACGCGCCGATATCATTGCCCGCGCCAAGGCCGCCGGATTTCGGGTGGTTGGCTATTATTTCCGGTGCGAGCTTCGAGATGCGCTACAGCGCAACAACCAGCGGGCGGGCAAAGTCATTCCGCGCGTTGCTGTGGTGGTGACGTTCAAAAAATTAGAGCCTCCCCTTCTCTCAGAGGGCTTCGACGATTTGCGACTTGTCGAAATTCAGGGGAACGAGTTCGTCGTGCGGCCCTGGTCCGAGCCGCTTTCTCAGGCCTGATCATGTGTACACCCGAGACCCCGCCTTATTGGGGCCTTAATGCGCTGGTTAAGCGTTCCATGGTGCCGCAGGCGGACTTCACCTGGAGCTCGATTTGTTGTCGTGCGGCTTCCCCTTGCTGCAAATCTGGGGAGTTCTCAAGGAAGCGTCCAATATCAAGGCGAGTGGTCGCCAATTCATACAGATTCCCAGTCTCCTCAGAAAGCTCTACGCTTCGCGCCCACAGTTTTTCTGCGGCCCGGCGTTGTCCTTTCATCCAAAAGTAGTCCGCTTGCAATCGATAGTACCCGGGCCGGCCTTCGCTCACGTGGGCGACATGGTGTTTTGCAGCCCGGCACGCCGTTTTCGCCTTATCTAAGGCCTGTACCCGGGCCGGTCCTTCCGACATTGTGACTTCGAGCAAATACCCTTCAGCCAACCCAAGGAAGGCTTGCGTGCTGAAAAAGCCCCTTAAATGCCGGGTTCTGATCATCTCCATCGAGATTTCCAGATTTGTTAGAGCTTCCCGTAATTGCCCCTGCCTTAAATAGCACATTCCGAGGTCGCTGGTGGCGCATGCCAAGGACTGGTAATCAGGAACCTCACGGAAGCATTCAATCGCTTTGGACAGCAGCGGGATTCCTCTTTCATTAAGACCGGCCTGCCAAAATGCTCTCCCCAATCCTTGTAGAGCCCACCCCATAATGACGTTGTCTTTTCCGTCTTGACCTACTGAAAGGACTTCTTGACTGAGAGTCACGCTTCGGCTGTACTCTCCCTTCAGTCTCAATAACCACGCAAGTATTTGTGTGGCGCCGCCCCATCCTCGAATTTCTCCTGCTTCGCGATACGCTTCTGCAGACTTTGTGGCGCAAGAAATGGCCTCATCCCACAATCCGATCGTAAGGTTATGCGCCCCGTATCCGAGATATGACTGAGCAATGGCCAATCTATGTTGGAGTGCCTCCGCTAACCTTATGGATTTCACGTGATAGTTTCTCGCAAGTGAAGGCACTGGAATGAGATCCAGAACCAATCCTACAACCGACGCGCCGCGCACCACGCCAAGCGGGAAGTCGTCATGCTCTGAATAATTGAGCTGTTTCAACCCGTCCAAGAGGCAACGCGCAGAACTGCGGAAATAGTCGATCCAGGCCAAACGATCATAAATAGTGGACACCTCTTCCGAGGCCCTTACTTGCGATAGTGCGTGTTTAAATGTCGCAGGGAAGAGGCGATGCAGGAGCTGTTTGAGAGTCTCTTTTGAAATGTCACTGCGAATCCCTGAAGAAGACGTGGGATGGACGTGGCCCCATAACCGCAGGGCCCTCTCCAGATATTCACATGCATGTTCGTGATCGCCTCGACGAAAAAACGCCTCCCCGATCTTGCGCGTCAAAACAGCCCTTTCAGATTTGTCCCACTTATCCCCAAAGGCGCGTGTGCAGGCGTCCATGGCACGCCGGTAGTGACTCAGCGCCTCGGCATCGGCTGCTATCTGGCCTGCCTGATCGCCTGCTTTCAGCAGAAACTCTTGTGCCTTCGGCCAATCCTCTCCTCTGGCATAGTGATATGCCAAAAGCCCGCTAAATTCGTCCAGATGTGATGCGAATATCGTTTCAATACACTTTCCTACCGCGCGATGGAGTTCCTTCCTTCGCTCTACGAGAATACTTTCGTAAATTGCCTGCTGAGCGAGGGCATGTTTAAATATGAACTCCAACTCCGGCACCCGGCTCTTCTCACGAATGAGTTCTAACTGCTGTAAGTCGAACAGCCAGGAATCCAACTGGCCTTTCGAATCGATAAGTGTATGCAAGACCTTGTAGAGGAAACTTCGTCCGATCACCGCGGCATGCTTGAGTACTTCTTTGAGATGATCGTCCAGTCGATCAATCCGCGCCATAATGACGCCTTCAATCGTATCCGGCACATAGACGTGCTCGACTTCCTGCCGCATCTCCCATCCCCCTGACACCGCGTCCCGTACCAACACCTTCATGTCGATCAGGGTGCGAACCACTTCCTCAATAAAGAAGGGATTACCTTCGGTTTTGTTGAGAATCAAGTCACGCAACCCCACCGGCAACGCCTTGAGGCCGAGAAGATTGCTCGTGAGCTCGGCACTTTCGCTTTGCGACAGCGCCGACAGCGTAATTTGCCTGCAGCGATCGGCGTGTTCGCGAGCCATTACGTCTCTGATATGTGCTTCTAGGGAATTCATGACCGGCCGGCTCACACAGCAGATTAGAAGGGGCACGGTTTCGACTAAAGGCAGCAAATGCTCTATCAGTTCCGCGGAAGACTGATCGATCCAATGCACATCCTCAAACACGAGGACTAAGGGACGTTCTTGCGCGACTCGGCCGAAGAACCGCTTCGACGTCAACAGGATCTGGCGCCCCATGCCCTCGCCGCTGAGATATTTGACTCGCTGCTCTAATTCTCCCGTTACTTCCAATGACAGCAGTGTAGCCAGGTAGGGGAGAATCTCGGCCACTTGATCGGGGAACAGCGCCACAATTTTCCGCACGAGTTTGGTCCAGCTTTCCGCATCGTCATCTTCTTCGCTAATCCCAACATACGATTTGAGAATCTCCAGGAACGGCCAATAACCCAAAAGCTGACTGTAGGACAGCGTGCGACCTTCCAGCCAGCAGATGTCCGCACCTTCAATATGCTTGCGCGCTTCAGCAACGAAACGGGACTTGCCCACTCCCGCCTCGCCGACCAATGAGACAACTCCGCCCTGCCCCGTCCGGAGCCGGTCAATGGACGACATGAAAGCTTTCAGTTCCTGCTCGCGCCCCACTAACGGAGACGCAATGCCTCGCGCTGAGCCGTCACGACGCGGCTGCGGCTCGCGCGTCGTACCAAGAATCTGGTAAACCGGGACGCGCTCGGTTTTTCCCTTGACGGCTCGGTCGCCAAGAAACTTGATGTCGAAAAAGCCCATTACGAGTCGTCGAGTGTTTTCGGTAATATAAATGGAACCCGCCTCCGCCAGCTGCTGCATGCGGGCCGCAAGATTGGTGGTATCGCCGATAGCCGTGTAATCCATTCGCAAGTTATCACCGATGGCGCCGACGACAACCTGCCCTGTATTGAGACCCATTCGCACGGCAAGCTCGACGCCGTGTGATTGCGCAAATTCTTCGCGGTGCAGAGCCAGCGCGCGTTGCAACCCCAAGGCCGCAAGGATTCCCCGGCGAGCATGATCCTCATGGGACAAGGGCGCTCCGAACAACGCCATGAACCCGTCCCCGAGAAACTGGTTAATTACGCCCTCATAGCGGTGTACCTCAGAAAGGGCCAACTCGAAAAACTTATTCAAAATACTGTGCATGACATCAGCCCCGACCCGGCCAGCGAGGGCTGTAGAGCCGACCAGGTCGCAAAACAGCACAGTCACAGGCTTTCGTTCGCCTTCGATTGCGCTTTTTACAGAGAGAATCTTGTCAACCAGGTGTTGAGGGGTATAAGACCGAAGACCGTCCAGTTTCCCGCGCGCGGCAGTCCCAACCGGCGCGCCGCAGCCGCCGCAAAATTTCGGCTTTCCCTTATTGCTGAACCGGCAGAACCGGCAAAGCACGCTCAAGGACTTTCCGCATTCGGCGCAGAAAAGCCTGTCGTCGGTATTCTGACCGTCACAATGAGGACACTGCATTTAGCGATTCCTGACAAACTATCGTTACAGAAGACCAGCCTCCTGTTTTAACTTGCCGTGAGGATGGCCGGACGTCAGAACGAAGTATAGGGGCGGGCTATGAAGTTTACTATACGCTGAACTGCGTAGGTACGCTGGTCGGAACAACAAGAGTTTTGCCCCGTCTCTATCCTTGCCGGCCGGTCGTGAGCACAATCACGGTCGTATTGTCCTCCCCGCCCGCCTGATTCGCCAAGGCTACAAGCTGGTCTGAAGCGGCCTGGGGATCCAGCGCACCCTGAATCGCGTCAAGGATCTGGGCGGCTTTGACGCCCTTAGTCAGGCCGTCGGAGCACAATAGGAAGGAATCTCCCGGAATAAGTGTCAACTCATTCATCGTCACTTCGATCCTCGCCTCCAGGCCGATCGCTCGGGTAATGATGTTTTGTTCAGGAGAGTGTTCGGCCTCCTCCTCGGTCAGCAATCCCCGGCGAACTTGCTCGGCGACAAGAGAGTGATCCTCAGTTAATCTCGCGAGCGCGCACTCCCGGACCAAGTACGCACGGCTATCACCGACGTGCGCAATCGAGACGACCGGACCCTCAAGAAGCGCCGCAACGATTGTTGTGCCCATGCCCACGTAGTCTGGCCGGTCCATTGCCGCGCGATACACTGTCTCATTCGCAAGACGGATCGCGCTTGCCAGCCGGTTCGTGCTGGAGGAAAATCGCGGATCATATCCGTCGGCTAGGGTAGAATCGCCCTTCTGGCGCTGCTCGCGGACGTATTTCCGAACGACGTCCGATGCCAAGTGGCTGGCGACTTCGCCCGCATTATGCCCCCCCAGCCCGTCACACACGACGAAGAGACCCAGCTCCGGCTCAACGCACAGGCTGTCTTCATTATGAGATCGCACCAGGCCAATATCGGTCTTGGCCCCAACTACAACCTTCACAGATTCTCCAATGCGTTAGAAACCACCGCGCGTCATTCCGCTCGTTGCCGGTCCAAACTCCGTTGCCGCATTACGTAACCAAAGACACAACTCGCGCGGATAACTTGACCTCTCTTGGCAATCATTATTCTTACATGTCCTAAATTGTCCTGTGGTCTAGAACATGCATATTGAACATCCTACACCATGATAAGGACGGACGGTCATCGCCATGGCGATTTCCGGCTTCCCCGGATCCTGGCTGACGGACCTCGAGGAGACCATCTTTTGCAGCAATCTTCCGACTACCTTATGGTCCATGCCGCGCCTACCGGCGGTTACCGAATAGACTGTCCTGTGTGTAACACCTCACTGGCCGGTCACATCAGGGAATGGCCGCCACATTTGGCTCAGCCCTTCTGTTTTGTTTGTGAATGCGGCCATTTCTTTCATGTCTTAGTCAATACACGTTCAAATTGCCGAAAGCCATGCCACGTAACGGGCGAATACAAGTTGACGCAATACGGACGACAAATTGAAGGACTCTGTACCTTCGTGGACGTGTCCAAAACAGGAATGCGAATTGAGGCCAACCACCTGAGTAATATCGAGACAGGAACTTTACTTCGGCTCATGGTGACCTTTAATGACACTCCTCATTCCCGTATTCTGCTCTCGGGGAAAATCCGCTGGGTCACGACGCAGCCTAAACGAGCGACGATGGGAATACAGTTTGAACATCTTGAACCTCACTCGCAGCAGACCTTAGGTTTCTACCTGCTCTAGGTGCAATAACATTTAAGCCAATCTCACGGCTTTAAGATCTGCTGCGAGAGTCTTCCTGACATTGCCGCTGTCGGATTGTATTGGCTCACCTAATACTATTGACTAGGCGCTAAGCTTACGTGTTATTTACTAATTAGAGATAGTCGTGTAGAAACCTGGCTACGCGGCTTCGCTGAAGTTGCTTTCGGATTTGAATAATAGGAGATCTTCGTGCCCCTTGTGCCTCACATTGTATGCGACAACTGCCAGGTGGTAGAAATACTCACCAAGCACTGCTACGCTGTCACAATTGAAAGTAACCGCTTCAGCGTTAAGCCACTCGCGCTTACTGCCGGCTGGGAAACGAAGTGCTTACCAGACTCCTCCCTTCAATATTTCTGCGGTCGCTCCTGTGCGGTTGAAGCGTTGACCCGGTGGATGAACAAGCTGTACGACGAAACGTTGCAGTTTGCTGCGGAAAATACGCACTCAAACGGCGCCGATTCTCCGAGGAAAACTCGCGGTTGAAACTCTAGTTTGACCTAATGGTTAATCTCTCTTTCGACCAAACATAGAGGAGCTCCTATGTTCAGCCAGTTAATGTGCCATCTTGGGCTGCATCATTGGCAACACCTGCGCTCCGTCGGACTAGGGAAAATGGACAGGAAAGGTAATTACCAAAGGCATATCAGGACGGAGCATTGCGACTCTTGTCAGGTCAGCCGACAGAGTGAACATGCGACTCAGCCATCCATTTCTGCAGCTTCTAAGTCCGACCAATAGCGATAACTGCCTCTGGGCCCCAGGACCTATCCAGCCAGCCAATTCCTTGAACAGGTCACTACTACCGGCGCGGGGAAGTACGATACACGGGCGACAGTTTGAGCTACCTGCGTGGAGTGACAAACACCGTGGCACAACGGGCGGGGTAAGCCTACCACGTAGAGCATCAGCTACTTATGCACCGCAAGTAGGACCATATGAACCATAAGATTCTCTGCAGTCAGGCTGAAACGCGGGGTTCCCCGCGAATGAGGGGATGTGTAGTGAGAAAAGGTGTTGTGTCCTCCGAAGTTGGACTAGTAGCGTAGAAAAATTGCTTGTACTATTTCATGTAGGGTCGTACCTGGGTCTCACGCCCCGACGAAACCGGAAGGATGGCGGGAAGGTTGCTAAACCGAATTTCAAATGGACTGTTGGCCTGGCCGTGAATAACGCGGAATTTCCGGAACTGGTGTCCCTTTGGCTAGTGGCCGTCTTCCTGGGAGCTTTGCTGATAGAGACCATCGCCCGTATCTGGCCGTGAACCTCGTCCTCAACTTTTCCCGACTCCTCCCTTCAATATTTGTGCGCGGTCGCTTCTGCGCTGTCGACGCGTTGACGCGGTGGATGAAAAAGAACTCTACTCCTCCCCTTCAAGGCTCCCCGAATAGGTCCTTCCCCGAAAACTTTTAGAATAGATGGACATGCCCGTTAGAGCAGAAACACGAGAAGCAGGCTGAGAGGGTGGCAAAGCGGCAAGCGTTACGGGCCGCTAAGCTCCGGCCTGTACTTCCTGAAGTGCCAAGGGGGTTAGCTTAATCTCTTGTTACAACAGGGGGAGACCATGTTCATGGAGGACCTTTTTGGCGTGGCAAGTAGCGGCCACAAGTTCAGAGTAAGCTTGCCGGGAGCGGACGCCTTCAGTGCTTTCGAGGGTGGCAATGGCTGTCACTACTCGATGGAGCGCCCCTTTAAGGTCTTCGTTGGGATTCGTCATGGCCAATGCTCCTCCCCCAGCCGCCGGGTTCAGGCTTGCCGCCGGTACATGCCGAGGATCAAGTCAAAAGATAGTACAACTCAATAGGGATCGGCGCATCAAGCGGAAGCTGAAGGCATGCTTTCGCTCGGCCCCCTCGGAGCGATCCAAGAAGGCAATTCTTCTTCGCCACCGTCAACAAATCGCAGCAGAAGCGCCGGGTGTTCGAAATCGATTAGACCCGGGGTACATACGGACCACGTACTGCCACCGTCGAGGCTTATGTTGAGCGTCATAATCGCGTCCTCCCAGTTTGGATGGGCGATCTTAGGCTATGATCATAAATCTGGGTATACTACACTAGGGTTGAGTACCACTCACAGTAGGGGTTTTGGTGTATACGTAAATTCATGTACCGATTCACAAAAAATAGATTTGAGCCTACGCAGCAGGGAACTGATCTGTAAGTGTTGTACGCAGGTCTAACACCGAAGCTTTTTACGACCGTCTCTCAGCAAGCCTTGTACGACGCTCGTATCGCCCGTGAACATCCTAATCCGCTGAGTTGAGATTTTGACTTCTAAGCATAGTTATAATAGCCTAGGTATTACACAAACGTGGAAAGAGAATAAATAGCCCTATGATGAACATCTTACTGATTATCGCTGCGCTGCTTCTGAACGTCATTGGAACAGCCATTGCACAGGACACAGGGTTATATCCACCGCGTCCCGTGGACGAGCTTAAACGTATGAACGAAAAGGACCTTGCCCGGGAAGCTAACAGCGTGTGTGGTGTGATTGTTCTCAACAATGACACCTGGAAGAAGTTTCAGGACCTCGGTGATGCAGAGGACGCAAGTGAGTTTCTCGAATATTCCAAGAAAGGTTCACAGTATCTACATCAGATCGGCTTGGTGGTCAGGGATCGACATAAAGGCAAATCTCCTGCGTGGTTTCAGAAGATGTCTAAAGCCTCTACATTCGACAAATGCGATGCAGCGTACAAAGCAGGCGGTTTTCGACGTAACTGAGTCTTCCGAAAGAGCGGGTTCAATCTCAGCTCCAACCCAATGTGCCCTTCCTCCGTCCCGTGTCCTGAAAAACCCTGTAAACCGACCACTCGAACCCTGCGATTCATGCGGCTTTTATTTGCCGATCCGTGCTGTGCTGATAACAGTAGTTGGCGGAGGGGGTAGGATTCGAACCCACGGAAGACACATGGCCTTCAACGGCTTTCAAGGCCGCCGCTTTCGTCCACTCAGCCACCCCTCCTGCTTGAAATATCACATACTGAACGAACAGGATCAACCATCACACTGCCCGAGTCCCCGCGAGCTTTTAAGCGATGTGCCCATCCGCCAGGTTCGTCGGTGCGAGTCTATACCGCAGGAAAAAAGCCACAGCTTCCGCTGAGCGTATCTAAATCCAATCGTGCGTATCCCCGTAGATACTGGTGACATCCGCATTTGCTGTTAGCC
>Ga0193750_1000467_pt1 | contig 11134 bp, 6 predicted proteins | sample L1c1metaG_FD_160569 | JGI IMG/M metagenome (GOLD analysis project Ga0193750, IMG submission 160569) | Soil microbial communities from a riparian zone of the East river system, Colorado, United States - L1c1 | ecosystem: Environmental > Terrestrial > Soil > Riparian zone | place: USA: East River...
AAGCAGAAACACCGCCAGCAGGGCGATGGCGACGAGAACCAGGAAAGCCTGAAGCTGGAAAGACGTTGCGCCTCCGTAGCTCGCGACGATTTGCGCGAGGACCCCAATGACGAAAAGATAACCGCCGACAAGCGATACCGTGATCGAGGTCTGCAGGACGGCGCGGGAAGGATAAACGTCGATTTCACGAAATCCGCTGCGGAAGTAACCCGCGCCTAAAAGCGCACAACCGACAAGTAAGCCGATTGCCTCAACTTCCGTGAGCGAGTTATCGTGACCAGAATAAACCAACGCCTGGCTACGTGTATAAATCCTTGCCCCAAAAATCACGGCCAAACCGAGGATAAGGAACTTGATGCGCCATTGCATCGTCCCGACCGCAGAACGAAACGTGCGCTCGAGATTCATCAGCACCAGAACGGTTCCGACGAGGATAGCTGCATTGACTACTTTGCCGGCAGTACTAAAACTGATCCATAGGTCAGTTGAATTTGGGCGCACCAAAACCTGGATGAGATTACCTCGAAATCCGAGCAAGGCCGCCACTGGCAACAGACATGCGATTGCAATTAACGTTCGCGAGCGACGAAAAGATTCGCCGGCATCGCCTCGCGAATAAGTCACCGCGAACGCCAGCCAGATCGCGACCAGAAACGCCTTCAGAATCAGCGCCCATTCCTGCCAGAAGGCCAATTTCTCCAGGCTGATTAACGACAAACAAATTCCGGTTAAGATGCTGTCTGCGGCTAGGCCGATCATGCCGAGGGCAAACCACCAGACGGCGCCGCCGCGGCGATTCCGCAACACTGCCGCCACCGCGAGAGCGGCGCTCAATGCCGCAGCGATGAAAGCCAACGTCGATTCCGATATCACAGCGGATGGTTTGCCAGCAATGAAGTCATTTCCAACGCATCCGATTAGGGAATGCCGGCAATTTTAACCCACAATATGGGAGTGGTCGAGGGCGATGAGTGGCATCGCCCCGTGAAGCAGCCGACCCCGGCAGTCGCTTCTCGTCATTTGAAATCAAACGCTATACAGAGGCTTGTCATGGCATGAGAGCTTGCAAGCATCGCGCCGATTTTTGCAGTGCATTGCGCTGCAGCGACGGCGGGCTGTCGCCGTGTTTCAACAGAGGCCCGAGTCAACGCTATGATGCATTCGCAAGTTTCGGCACGGTTACATCACTGAAACGCGCAACAAAAAAGGCGCAGAGCATCACGCTCTGCGCCTTTAATGAGAACTAACCTAACTTAACGCAACTAATTCCGCCCGAATCTGGCGCGAAGACCGGCCAAGCCAGTCAGGGCCAAGCCGAGCAGGGTGGCCGTGGTTCCGCCATCGGGGGTGGTTGTTGGTGTACCATTGAAGACGAAAACATGGCTCAAGCCGAACTGGCTGCCATTGCCGTAAAATGGCAACGTGATAACGCCACTCAGACCGGCACCATACCAGACCTCACTGCCATAATTCGGGCCGTCGTACTTGCCCAGAATGTACAGATAACTATTTGAGCCGAGATCGATTGTTGCCGAGTTAGCACCTCCCGGGCCTTGAGTGAAACTGAGTTCGGCCGCGAAAACGGCGGCAGGATAGACACCTCCGAGAGGATCATTCGCCGTCCGTGTATATTGATTCGCTCCGATGGTTGTCGGTCCGCTCGGAGACGGCTGGGCCAGGAGGATATCAATATACGTTTGGGTATTGGCCGGATTGGCGGGATGGTTCGGGCTGATGAGCCCGAGGTCACGCGAATCGCCAATGGTGAGGGTTGTAGCGTAAGCAGTGCTACCGAGAGCTAATGCAACGGCGCACAGAACGCTAGAGAGGATTGTTCGTTTATTCTTCATGTGTAATTATAGTTTTTGTTAATAATGCAGACGCTGTCATATAAGCAAAGCAGATGCCAATTTGGACGTATAGATTGTAAATACCTTAATACAAAGTGGTTAAAATTGTAGCATCATTCTGATAAAACTAGCAATTATAAAACACTTGTAATAATCCCCGACATTTTAGGCAATCGTCACCTGTTCAGTTCCAAATTAAACTGATGATTATCAGTAGGATATGATGTGGTTATAATGTCTGTAAAGCGAATCGACCAAAATGCGAGCAATATAGAAATTATGGAAATTAGCGCAGCCCGCCGATAGCTTAGTGTGCTGCGCAAAAACGCACCACATCTCCACGCTATACGCTATACGCTATACGCTGTATATCTTACCGCCAAGCCAAGCTAACGCTTTTAGCAGGGGCTAAAACGTCGTCTGTGGAACGTAGATGACATCACCGTCACGGACATAAAAAGGTTTTGTCCCCTGGCCGATTAACGTGTCATGAACATTCATCACCTGGCTCTTTTGGACCCCATTGACAGTGCGAACAAGACGGACGTGTTTCAGTGTTCCGAACTCGCTTGGTCCACCGGCCTCCATGACCGCTTGGAATACCGTGGTGGGCCTTTCAAAAACAATCTTGCCCGGCTTACTCACCGCTCCTGAGATTACAACGGTCGTTACGCTCGTTTCCAAACTCACGGTCACTTCCGGAGTTTTAAGCTGCGATTTATAAAGCTGAATTAACTCGCCTTGTACTTGCCCCACCGTCTTGCCGGCAGCATCCACTTCGCCGACCAGCGGTAAGCTTAGTTTGCCATCCGCCCGGATTTTTTGCGACTGATTGAGCTCCGGCGCAGCAGAGAATGTTAGTTTTAAGACGTCGCCCGACGCCAGAATGACATGTCGCGGAACGTCAGCCTGGCCGGAAAATGTTGTGCTGTTTGCATCCGTCTGACAGCCGGCACCAGCAAAGCCGAAAAAAGTTAAAATGCTGATGAAACCCGCCATCCGACTCAGGCTTTGGGGCTTGAGAAAAAATGTTCGTGGGGTATTGATCCGCGTCGAGCAATTCCATCCGTTCATAGGGACATTAACTATCCGACGGAGGAGCTACTGGCAAGCAACTTGTAAGGTCTTTTCCCTTTGCGCTGCCACTGAGTCCGGAGATCCGCCAGGGAAACGGGAAAGCGTCCAGATCTGTACCAGAAAACCGCCCTCGCCATCCGTGAACTTTCTTGACATTTGCAACTGTTAGCTTCCGCCAATATTTGCGAGCGCCCGTTTCGCTTCGCTTGCTTCCGCGTCGCTCAGCCCGCCCTGTAACGCTCGATTCAGCGTTTCTTTCGCTTCCGCATTGTGTTTGGCTTGGGCCTGCGCCATCCCGAGATAATACAAAGATCTAGCGTCGAGAGGTCTTTCGCGAGCGCTTTCCTGGAATAGCTGAATGGCACGACCAAAGTCCTTTCGCTCATAGGAAACGCGTCCCAGCACGATCGAGATTAATGGATCGCCCGGAATTGTTCGCCGCGCTTTTGTTGCAAGATCGTATGCGGCGTCACGCTTTGTCGGATCGTTAACCAATATTGCGGCCAGATCGCGTTGCGCCGGAGCAAAATCGGGAAAACGCTTCAGCACCTGCCTGTAGGTTGCCTCCGCCCCAGTAGAATCCCCGCGCTTGGCCTGGAGGGCTGCCCGCGCAGCTAGTGCTGGAACATAATTCGGGTCGGTGGAGAGAGCCGAATCAATCTCAGCCTCCGACGACGCCACGCCATTTCCATCGGCACTCAACGCCGTCATCGAAAGAAACGTCTTCGCGTCTGTACTCTGTGGCGAACTGGGTCCACTGCTCAGGACGCTCTGCATTGTTTGCCGCGCTTCCGCGACCTTGCCCAAACTGTAGGCCGACCACGCAAGGTCATGTAGAACGGCGGGATCATTTGGAAGCTGACGGACGCCTTCTTGTAAGAGACTATAGGCCCAGGTGTAATTACCAAGTTGAAATGCGATGCTACCGACGGTCGCTGCCGCATGGGGATCGGCCGGAGCCAGCTCGCGCGCTTTCTTCGCGTACTGGAGCGCTTTGTCTGGATTCTTCAACGGACCTGCATTCAGCTGCGCGAGTTTCATTGCCGCTGTCAGCAGCTTGGGATTAGCTTTGAGGGCCCGTTCGTAGGCATCAGCAGCTTTGGCCACTGCCCCTGCTTTTTCGTAGGCCTCCCCTAGGCGCGCTAATCCGACCGGATCATTCGGCTGTTGTTTGAGAGATGCTTCAAGCTCAGCGGCTGAGATATTCTGTCCGGCACCACCCTCTTTACCCAACAGAGCCAAGCGGCGGCGCGCCTCTTCCTTCCCCTCAAACTCGGTAGCAGATCCAACCGCCTTTTCCAAAGCAGAGCGAGCTGCCTCGGTCTGGCCCATCATGTACTCTGCCATCCCCAGATGAAATTGAATTTCCGCGTTATCGGGACTCTTGGCCGCGCTTTGATTAAGCAGATCGACAGCCTGTTGGTACCCGCCCTGTTTATAAGTAATCCAGCCCAGCGTATCCAGGATGGATGGATTAGTTGGTGCAATCGAGCGGGCCTTTTGCGCGAGCTCGGCGGCGCGATTCAAATCGTTGAGCTTCTCCGCGTAAATGAAGGCGAGATTATTGAGAGCCACCACCGCGTTTGGATCAACCGTCACAACTTTTTCGTAGCTATCCCGTGCCTTGTTGTAATCTTTCATTGCGTCGTAAATGGAGGCGGTGAGTAACAACGCGCGGACATCGTTTGGTTTTTTCGCTAAGACCGCGTTCATTTCGTTTAGCGCTTCGGGCAGTTTGTTAGCGCGGCTGAAAATGGGGACCAGGAGATCATACGCGCGCCCAAAATTGGGATCTAAGTCGATCGCCTTAAGCAAAGCTGCCTGGGCAAGATCGAACTTCCCCTCTGCCGAATACAATTTCCCCTGCAAGTAATAAAGAGTGGCTGAGTTTGCTTGCTTCTGTAGTACCTGATCGACGCGCTGATGCCCAGCCTCGTAGGCCTTGGCATCGATATCCAGGTTGATCAGCTGTTCTAAAGAACTTGGATTCTCCGGCTCCAGTTCCGCCGCTTTTTCGAACGCCTGACGCGCCTCTACCTGCTTCTTTTGTTGCCTTAAAATCAGGCCCAGCAGAAAATGACTAGCCGCAACTTTGGGAGATTTCTTGATTTGCTCTTGGATTAAGGCGGCGGCCTCGTCAAAGCGGCCGAGCATCCGGTAAGCTTCCGCCAGTAGCAGCGGTGCAGCACCGAGGTCGGGCCGCGACTTAAACACAGCCTGAAGGGGTTCCACCACGGCCTGCGCGTCCCCATTCCGCAGCTGCAACTCGGAGCGAAGTAGTACGGCATCGGCGTATTCGGGATTAAGCCGGACTGTTTCATCTAGCTCATCCATCGCCTGCTTGGGGCTGTTATTGGCGAGATAGCTCCGAGCCAGGGTATATTTGATGATTGGGGCGTTCGGATAAGCTCGATCCAGATTTTCGAGCGAATCGACGGCTTTCTTTGCCTCTCGCTTCGAAAGCCAGGTTTCAGCTTGGACCAACCGGGCGTCCAGGTTTTCTGGGTCACGGCTAAGAGCGTTTTGCAATAGTTGAATCGCCTCGTCGTACTTTTTCTCGCTGTTCGCGATCTTCGCCAGAATCGACCAGGCAGGAAGCAGGTCGGGTGTCTGCTTGGTGAGTTTCTCAAGGAACGCCTTGGCCTCGGCCGAAGCGCCGGTTTGCACTTTGAATTGAGCGAACTTCAGCTTTTCCGTCGACCGCGGCGGCGAGAGGGTCGCCGCCTTTTCAAACTCTGCCCCAGCCTTCTCAACGTCTTTTTTTATCAAATACAATGTGGCAAGGGCCAAATGAACTGTTGGCGAATTGGGGTCGGCGGCCGCCGCACGTTGCAATGCGGCTTCAGCTCCAGCAATATCACCTTTCTTTCCCGCGATTCCAGCCGATGCGAGATAATAATCGGCAGTATCATGGTGCGGAAACTTCTGCAGTTCCTGCTCAAGGGCGGCAACATCCTCCGGTTTTTGAGCTGCGTCGACGAGAATGAAAAGCGCCTGACCAGTATCGGGAGCCTTCTCAAGAACTGTCATCGCCTCTTTGCGTGCGTCTGCCACGCGGCCCACTGCCAGATAAACGCGAGCCAGTTTCAAATGGTTATCGATGTTGTTCGGCGCCAGCTCAATCGCCTTAAGCAGGAATACTCCCGCTCGCAATGGCGCACCTTCTTCTAACCACATCGCGCCAATCCGCTCATAGGCGTTTGCGTCACCCTGATCGACTTTGAGCACGTTCAGATACTCAATCTTGGCTTTGTCGTACTCGCCCGCTTTGAAGTACTCTTCGCCCCGCTTCGCATACCGCGCCTTTTTCGCCGCGGGCGTGCAGCTCACGATCGTCGCCATGACGAGGGCCAGCAGAAGCACGCGTGAAAAGAATTTACTTAATTTTTGCATGATGAATCTTATGTTAGTCGGTTGATGCGTGACGGTGGTGTAGCCAGTCTATCAGAAAATGAGACATATTTTCCACCCTCCAGATTAATTACTCGTGTGAAATGGTAAGCTTTTCCATCACCTCGTAAAGAATTGGTTGGCTCAAACCTATTTGCTTGGTAGTGAAACTGATTTACCAAGCGGCGTTTCAGGGCTTGCTGCACCATCCCTCCTTCCAGATCGTCCCTTGCTTCTTCCGACTTCGTTGCCGCCGGGCGCAACAATAATCGACCTCGGGATAACCACCGGCGATCCGGCAAGTATAAAAGCCGAGTACGCACGGCTGGTTGGTCAAATAGATCTTTATACGATCCATGGAGCCGGCAATACTGGCGGGCGCCGTGGAAGTCGACGCGCCCACGAGCTCAGCAAACATTTGACGTTGATGTGACAGGCTTCTGCTACATCAAATCGCCCGGCCCTCGGTACGCTGCGTCGTTACTCAAGCGTTAATAGCTGCAGGCCTCAACATAATAACGGAAATGGTCGTTCGATGAACGGCTCCTTCTGGCTTTCCATACCCTTAAAGAGCTCCTATAAATCTTGAAAATGACAAGAAATCCTACGCTGAGGACATTTTCGGCGTAAACTGCTACTGAACAACGCCATGGCCCCTCGCAGTGGTTTTGAAGGCGCTACTATACGTCGGGTTTCCTAACATTCTCAGCAGAATTAAGAAAAAATTTAAAACATAATCTAAAAAAACCTTTTCATAAGCATTCATTTGGCGTTAAGCATGTTATGCGTTTTAGGGAAAATGTTTTTAGCAAGTCCGGAAGGGGTTGGCCTATTACCTGCTACCCCTAGCTGTTCATACCCCTAAACCCTAAAGAAACAAAATAACAAACATGAAATCATTAAAATACACAATATTAATAGCGGCCCTGTGCACGGGACTCTCCTCCCTGGCACGTGCGACCGTAACCGACTTAGGTCAAGTAGACCTACCCAATAACGGCGACGCTACTGAGTTGGCCGGATTCATAGCCGCCGGCGGCGACGCGGATGCCGTTCTCTGTTTTAAAAGTGTCGAGTCCGGCTCCACCGATTTCGGCGGGTCTATCGACATTAGCGTGAACGCCGACAATACTCTTCATGTGGACTGGGACATGACCGGAACAGGCCACCTGGTCTGTGGCTTCTCAACGAAGGACGGCGCAGGCAACCTCGTCCACTACTATTCGGTCGCCGCTGATCAGGGTTTGACCGGCAGCGCCGATCTCATAGTACCCGGCAATGGCGCGAGTGCGTTGTCACACCTGGATGTGTTCTGCTGCGTCGGCGGTGCGGTTCCGGATAGCGGCACGACCGCGATGCTCCTTGGCGGTGCTCTTACCGGCCTCGGTGTGGTTCGTCGTTACCTCAAGCGCTAAATAACCCTCTAACTCCCAAGAAACAAACGAAGTGGCCGTTCGATGAACGGCCACTTTTGCTTTTCCATCTGAAGGCCTGAGGTATTTTGGTTCGCGGAAGGAAACACGTCCGTATTTCACTTGCTCTGCCTTCCGGGCAAAGCCGACCAACTACAGTCAACGCATGACGATTGGGCTCTAAAAGTGCCGGAAACGCGACGTTTTCCCGCAATTGGCGATAAACTGTTCAGCGACAAGGCTCCGGGGAGTAAACTGCGAGCTGCTAGGTGGGAAAGCGTCGAAATCATTTACAATTTAGCCTAATCTTATAACTGGGCTAACAAAGTTGCGAAAAAAAATTCCCTTTCTCTTAAATGCGAGCGCTTAGGTATTTAAAGCCGCTATGGAATCGCGTGCAGGAGATAGCTTATCGCCCTTGGCTCGCCCTGTGCTGTGCCGCATAAACAACACCGAACTTATGAAACCACTAAAATACATCGCATTAATCGCGGCTTTGGCATCGGGGCTCGCGCTAACGGCCAAGGCTGACTTGATCCTATCCCCTTTCGGCGACATCCCGAAGAACGGCACCGGGATTGGCGGTGGAAATTCCGACAACCAAGTGAACAATTTCTTCCGGTTGCAAAATTACATCGCGGCGAATCCGGCATTCGGCAGCCTCGGTACCCCTACCCTTACTGGCGCTGAAGAAGTCTCAACCCCTCTCAATGAACCAGTCGATCTCACAGGCTTCTGCTATGCTGTCGTCCATTACGGCGCCGGTCCTGGAGGAACTCCGGGTGGAGGAGTCGCCTTTTTCCAAATCACTAATAATTCAGACACGTTCCCGCAGACCGGCAGTGGACCGAATGGGTTCGGAGGCATCTCCAGGGTCGATCTGTTCGCCTGCATCGCGGTTCCTGACAGTGGCACGACCGCGATGTTGCTGGGAGGCGCGCTCGCCGGACTCGGTTTGGCGCGTCGTTACCTGAAGCGCTAATAACTCTTCAACCTTAAGGAAAAAATAAAGTGGCCGTCGGATGAGCGGCCACTTTTCTTTGTACAGCAGTTACAAGCTATCTAGGCCATCCGGTCGTCGGACCGGCGCGATCGAGAATCGCTTGCACCTCCCCGGAATTAAGAATCGCTGCGAGGCTGCGGTGGTTGGCAGAGACCGGCGCTTTGTGGTCGATAACCACCACGAAGGTCGGAGTTAAATGGACTCCGAGGCGATCTGCCAGCGCCCGATCACGCTGCACGCGAAGTGCCGGCGCCGAGTGGGGGTCGGCAAGAAGCGATTGCACCTGCGGGGTCGCCAACCCGAGCTCACGCATCAGTCCAAGATATCCATTTTCATCGAGCTGATGCGGCTCACGGTAAAGCCGATCAACAAAGGACCAGAACCTGCCCTCTTCCGCAGCGATTTCGCTTAGGATGGCCGCTGTCTCGCTCGTCTCGTGACCAAGTATGCCGTTCAAAGGCCGATGGCGAAAGATCACCTGCACATAGTCCGGATGCGCTGATTGATAATCCATCAATGGGCCGTGAACGGCTCTACAGACCGAACATAAGAGATCTGAAAATATAATGATCTTAATCGGCGCATTCGCCGGCCCGCGGCTGTTCTTTCCGTCCACCAGATCCGCAACTGACATAGCCGACAATTTCTCGGGAGCGATGGGCGCAGCGGTCGCATTTCGTTCCATAAACCAGATCGCTGCTCCGATCGCAAAAAGCGTAATGCCCGCCACACGCCATAGAAAAAACGCGGAAGCGGGCCGCAGCCGACGCTTTGTGCAACACAAGCAGATCGATAGTACGAAGAGAATTGCCATCGCCCCGGCCGAAGCCATGCACCAGTAGCAGGTGGCGTGAATGACAAAATGCGCGTAGAAAAGCAGTCGCGCGCTCACAATCGCACCAACCCCTGTCAGCCCGACTAACGCAAAACGAGTCCATCGCGCTCTATCCAAACGCACGATCAGAAGCAGCGTCGCGATGTAGGCGGCGACTCCGAAAAACGCGATTGGTATGCCCGCGAACCTTGAGCTTGGATCCGAGGCGACCGCAACACAGCCGCTGCTACTTCCGCATGGTACTGGAAGCTTTAAAATATGCCCGGCACAAAGCACTGCCGCAGCAAACAGTCCTCCGAATGCGACCAATGAAGCCGCGAGTGGGAGCGAGCCAGTAAAGCGCTTCGCTAGCTCGTTTTCGTTGTTCACGGACATTTTTCAAGTTCCGTCTTTAAAAGACAGCTGGCACAGTGTCTTTCGATCGGTCTTCGACGCGTGTTTAACGCATCAAAACCGTAAACGTTCTGTTGCCACGTCGAAGTGCCACCAAACCACGCCAAGACAGCGAGCCGGAAAATCACACGAGCAACGACTTGCTTAACCCGCGCGTTTGCGGTTTCTCAATGGGACCCGTGAATCAGATAATCTCGGCACCGGCTGAAACTGCCTTCGAGCCTTTACTTGTATCACCGTGCCGAGGCCGCGCTGCCATCTCACCTCGTCGCAGCCACCAGAGAAGAAGAAAAAGCGGAATGAGAGACGCGGCGAAGAAGAACGGACCGCCCCGACGATGAATGACGCTGTGGATCATTTCCGGGCCAATGTGAACGCATAACAGGGATATGACCAAAATGCGCAAGCCATTGCGTAAAAGCCCCAATGGAATCACTGCGCACACCAGTAGCGCACGCCGCCACGTTGTGTGCAAGAACATGTTTGCGGCCAAAAGGCTGGTAATCACCAACACCAAGCTCGATCTGATGCCGCTGCATTCCTTGGCCACCTCGATGGTTATTCCGGGGAGCTGAAAAACCGTTCCGGTACGGAACGCCGGCGTGCCGCTGACAAGAAATAACCAGTTAGCAACCTCAGCTGAAGCTTCCTTGGAGGCGTTTTCCAAAAAATCGACCGCGCCCTCCGGCAATGGGATCATGAAGGCAAGGAAAAAGAGCGGGAACATGGCAGAGTACGCCCATTTGCCTCCTAGGAAGAGGAAAGCCCCCGCAATTGCGAAACAGACAAACGACAGCGCGATCAGCGTCATGTAATCGTTCTGGCCGAGTTCGGTAAAGTGTGGGCTGGCGACCAGCGCGCCAGTTCCGATTGCTGCCAGAAGCAAGGCATATCCCCAGGCGCTGCTCAGCTCGCGCGAAAGCTGTTTCCATCGAATATATATCAGATAAGCGGTGACGAACGGAATGAGGAGAACGTAGGAATGCACGTCGCTGTGGCGCGCATAAGTCACGAACGCGCTCAATGGCCGAGCGAACGCGCCGCACAGAATGACAAGATAGAGACACCAGCCCACGAAACGTTTATTGATCGACACCGGTGCCCTGGGCTGGTCGATCACGTCCTCTGCAGTTGGACTTTCAGTATTTGGCAGACTCATAGCCTTTATCTTCCG
>Ga0193750_1000468_pt1 | contig 11123 bp, 12 predicted proteins | sample L1c1metaG_FD_160569 | JGI IMG/M metagenome (GOLD analysis project Ga0193750, IMG submission 160569) | Soil microbial communities from a riparian zone of the East river system, Colorado, United States - L1c1 | ecosystem: Environmental > Terrestrial > Soil > Riparian zone | place: USA: East River...
GCTCGGTGCCAGCGGGCACATGAGGCGCGAGGATTTTCGAATCGACGGCGAAGTTGAGCATGGCGAGGTAACGCCAGTTCGCGGTCAGAAAAGGCTTCAGCATAGGTCGCGCAGGGAAAGTAGGAATTAGGAATTAAGAAGGAAGAACTAAGAAACCGGCCCGGCGCGCTGCATCAGCGCGTTCGAAGGGAGCGTGTTGTCCAGAACTTTCCGGGCGGTTTCGATTCCCGCTACCGGCAGTCTCGCGGGATCCAGGAGCCCAAGCTGGACCAGGACCGAGGCTTGATCCCAATAGATATGTTCGTGGGCCAGCTTGTCGCCGCGGAAGCGAACGATGGCGACCAATGGCACTTCGACCCGTTTGCCGGTCGGAGGAATGCCCGGCAGCATCCAATCCATCCGCATCGTGTGGGTGAACTTGAAGATCATTTCATCGACGAGCTGATCGGCGCCAATAGTTCGCGATACCGGAGTAACCTCGGTGTCGGGCGGCATCTGCGGAATAAACCGCTTCGAATAGAACTCGCGCAGCGCGTCTTTGCCGACGCCTCCTGTCAGCACCGGAATGTGATTGACGTAGGCATCGTCAACCATGGTAGCGAGAGTGTCCTCGGTATTGTGAGTGGCAAACTCGTGCCGCATATGTTCGTCCCAGAGGTTGCTCAGAAATTCCGGGCCAACGCGTCGCTCGGTGCGGGATTGAAGTTCGTCATTCATATAGATTGGTGCCTTGGAGTAAGAAAACGCTGATCCGCCTCCGCACAAGGCTAGGGCGCGACAGGGCAAAGAGCGAAGAGCAAAGGGCGAAGAACGAAGTCAGCCGCCTTCGCACAAGGCTGCGGCGCCTCAGAGCAGCGAGCGAAGGGCAAAGGGCGAAGAACGAAGAGCGAACACAGTTCCGGGACAGGACTACGGACCACGGGATGTCGGCGCGAAGCGCCTCCTTATCGGTTCTTAGTTATCAGTTAATTGGTAGGAATGGAGTTCCGGACCACGGATACCGAAAATTGAAGCATTAAAGACGTTAAACTGTTAAGCCGGTGCGATGACTCAACGCGAAGAGGAGATCGCATCGACGATGCCGGCGGATTTGGATGCGTTGCCGCGTCTGCGCGGGTTCAGATTGCGCGGGATGGAGATGACGCGACTGGAAACGTTTATCGACGCGGCGTTCGCCTTCGCGATCTCGATGCTGGTGATCGCCGCCCAGCAGATCCCCGATAATATCCAGGCGCTCCTGGCCGCATTCAAAAATGTGCCGACTTTTATCTGCAGCATTGCGGTGCTGGGGATTTATTGGCGAGGCCATTGGTTGTGGAACCGGCGTTACGGACTGGAAGATGGCGTTTCTATCCTGATTAGCTGGACGATGATTGTTACGATGCTGATCTTTATCTACCCGCTAAAAGCAATTTTCGGGGCAATGTGGAACCTTCTGAGCAACGGCCAGGTAGGCCAGCCCTTCTCGCTGCACACGACCGAATCGCAAGCCAGAACGATCTTCGCGATCTACGCCCTCGGGTTAATTGCCATTTCCGCAGAAATTCTGTTACTGAATCTTCGTGCCTGGCAATTGCGTGAGCCCTTGCGATTGAATCCGCGGGAACGATTCATGACCCGTGGCGAGCTAACGGGTTGGAGCATCCCGGTGAGCGTGGGGATCGTATCGCTGGTGTTGTCGTTTACTTTACAGATAGAACAAATTGCGTGGTGCGGTTGGATTTATTTTTTGATGGCAATCCTGGTGCGGGTGCACAGGTTTTTGCACAAGCGCCGACTGGCAGCGGTAGGTCCGAAGACTGACGGCGCGCGGCGCCGAGCCAACAAGACTACGGGACGATCGACTACGGGACCGCGCCGGAGGCGCCAGAGATCAGAGATCAGAGGGCGGAGATCAAAGCCGGCTAATCCTCGCGAGAGCCGGAGCCGCGAGCGATCACTGCGAGGTATCTGATGATTTCGGCAAGAGCGAAATAGAGCGCGCTCAGGAGAATGATAGCGACGCCAATGCCTGCATTCCCCGCGATCAGCATGATCACGCCGCCGAGCAAGGTGAGAAAACCGGCCACGCGGGTGAGATGAACAACGAGTGGCGACTCCGAAGTACGTGCGTCTGCTATCTCCTGCGCGCTGAACACGCCGCTTCCGCATTGCATATCGTATGCCAGTGAAAACTGCGCACTTTTTTTCCATTGCGACGGAATGACTTACCGCGATTCTATTGAAGCTTTGCATCAGCGCATTGTTCCCGAGGATGGGACTTGGCTGTTCCGATTATGAGACGACGGCGCTTTGCGCCGAGTTAATGGTTAACGCACGCAGCGAAGGGAAGCTGCGAGTTATTTGTTCTCGGTTATCAATTATCAGTTATCGGGAACGTCAGTTCGGGACCCCAACCACAAGAAACCGGTTTGGTTCGGCTTGCCAAGTCAATGAGGCGCCGGATAAGTGTTCAACGCTCACGTGATGGAACCTGAGGAACGCGCGCGCCTGGAAAAGCTGGATACAATCGTGCGATCGGACGAGCTGCGCGCAGAGATCGGACCAATAGTCGATCGCGTTTGCACAGCATTGTCGCAAAAGCCGGAGGCGTTAATGACTTGGGAGTCGATCCCGCTGGAAATCTTCGGTGAGGGATTGCCACCGGGAATTCGATCAGGTTGGATTTTCGTTTTGCGTGCCGGGGCTGATACCGGCGCGGAACGACATTCCAATAGTCATCAACGCATGATGACTCTGCACGGTAGCGGCGATATGAGAGTCCGCGCCGATGTGGCATCATCAACATGGGAGTCGAATGTTTTAGTGAGCGAACCGAGTGCGCCGCAGGAGCGACGGTGGATTTCCATTCCACCAAATGTGTGGCATCGGCCGGTAGTCGGCCGAGACGGCGACTGGGTAGTGATTTCATTTCACACCGTTGCAGCGGAGGAACTGATCGAAGAGAAAATGGATGAATCGGGCGCGGGAACGAAGCAGAAGAAGTATGTGGAAGGAAAAGTAAGAATTAAGAGTTAAGAATTAAGAGTTAGGAATTACCGGGAAAAGATTGCGCGGTCACGCGACACAGCCGGATGCCGCGAACACGACGATGATAAAACGTGCGCGCGTTGCTTCGTCCTTTGTTGGTAATCGTGCTGGTAATTGCGAGCGCCGGTCCGGCAGCTGCCCGGAGGAAGAAAGGACACACTCCGCCGCCCAGTGTACATAAACGGAGTGACGCAGAGATTGAGGCGGCGACACAGCTCCAGGTGTTTCTCGACCGCGCGAACTTCAGCCCCGGCAAAATAGATGGGCATTATAGCGATTTCACTCTGAAGGCGCTCGCGCTTTACCGTCAATCACGCGGCGAATCAGTGGTGCCGCGCCCGTCCAAGCCTGATACCGCTCCGGATCTCAATGGGATCGACGTAGGGAGCGTGGGCCCGGTGTTTATCCAGTACACCGTGACGGAGGCAGACCTGCAAAACGTCGGTCCGGTGCCAGGCGCTGTTGCCGAAAAAGCGAAGCTAAAAGCGCTCCCATACCGTGACGCAGGCGAAGAGATCGCGGAGAAGTTCCATTGCGACGAGAAGTTCCTGGGAGAGCTGAACCCGGGAAAAAACCGCGGCGCCCTGAAACCGGGCGACCAGGTGCGGGTACCAAATGTCGAGCCGTTCGAGCTAGACGCGGTAAAGAATCTGAAGGCGGGCAGCGAGATTGCGGCGCAGGTGGCGAACGACATTCCGGATGTACCGGAGCAGAAGCCAGATCCGAACAGCGACGCAGCGGTCGCCGTCAAGATGAGTGTGAAGGTGGATGTGAAAACAAATATGCTGGGCGTGTTCGACGGTGACAAAATTATCGCGGCCTATCCAGTGACAGTGGGTTCGAAACAGACAGCCACGCCCATCGGCGAATGGAAGGTGCGCGGAGTGGCGAAGCTGCCGACATTTCGCCACGACGAGCGGATGTTAAAGCATGGTGAGCGTAGCAAGAACTTCCACATCCTGCCGCCCGGTCCAAATAATCCAGTGGGCGTGGTCTGGATCGCGCTGAACAAACGCGGTATCGGCATTCACGGCACTGACGATCCGAACACGATCGGGCAGGCGGTCAGTCATGGTTGCATCCGGTTGGCGAACTGGGACGTGGTACGTCTGGCGGGGAGAGTAAAGGCGGGCGTGCCGGTGTCAGTGCATTGAGGCGGATAAAAAAGATCAAGGAAGAATTAGGAAGAGGAGCGTTTCGGCTTTTCAACCGGCGTCGGTATCGCGTTGATCGATGTCGGTCCGACGCAGGAGATAGTCGAGTCCACCGACCCGGTACCATCTGTAACCGTAGCCTTCCAAAACAATCCGGTGTTTACCGGATTCGTTAGCCCGACTGTGGTCCTCAGCAAGAAGATTAACCAGCAACTTGCCCTCTGCCCTATTCACACCCGGATCCACCAGAATTTCGCGCGGTTGTTCGTGAAGATTGTGTAAGAACAGCACCGAATTATTGCGCCAGTCATATCGCAGAGCGAGAACCGCCGGATCGTGGACATTCAACGCGGTAAAATCTCCCCATCCAATCTCGGGAACTTCTTTGCGCATTCGAATAATACGCTCGGTCCAATTCAGCAGTGAGTTGGCATGGCGCCGCTGGACGGCGGCGTTAATGTGTTGGTAACCGTATGGTCCTTTATCGATCGTCGGAGTGTGCGGTTTTTCGTTTTTGGTAAATCCACCGTGCGGTTCGTTCGACCATTGCATCGCAGTCCGCGCACAAGCGCGTTCCGGGAGTGTGAGATCGTCGCCCATGCCGAGTTCATCGCCGTAGCGAATCACCGGCGTTCCAGGTAGGGTGAACATCAGGCTGTAGGCCAGCTCGAGCCGGCGCTGATCGCCCCCGAGCATCGGAGCAAGGCGGCGTCTGATCCCACGATTGTAAAGCTGCATGTGTTCATCGGGCCCAAACGCCTCAAACACGGTCTGCCGCTGTTTTTTCTGCAGACGACCCAGGTCAAGTTCGTCATGATTTCGCAGAAAGATCCCCCACTGTGCTGTGGCCGGGCGCGGTTTGGTCGCTTTCAAGGCTTTAATCAGCGGGCGAGTATCGACGGCGGCCAATGCATAGAAGAGGTGTTGGTTGACCTGGAAGTTAAACATCATGTGCATGCGCTCACCGTCTTTGCCGAAGTAATCCATGTCGGTTTCGGGCAGGACATTGGCTTCCGCCAGGACAATGCAGTCGCCCTGTCGCCACTGGAGGAACTCGCGAAACACGCGCAGCATGTCGAACTGCTCCTTCGGTTTTCGCACGTTTGGTCCCTTGCTCGAGATGATAAAAGGCACTGCGTCCATCCGAAATCCGGAGACGCCCGCCTGGATCCAAAAGCCCATGATTTTGAGTATCTCAGCCTGCACTTCGAGGTTTGAAGTATTGAGATCAGGCTGGAAGTCATAAAATCGGTGGAAGTACCAGGCTTTGGCTTCGCGATCGTAGTTCCACGTTGTTTTTTGGACGCCGGGAAAGACCATTCCTTCCTTCGAGTGCGTCGGCTTCTTCTTCGACCAGACATACCAGTTCCGATATTTGGAATTTGGATCGGAGCGGGCCTGCTTGAACCATGGATGCTGATCAGAAGTGTGGTTCACCACCAGATCGATCAGAACGCGAATGCCGCGTTGTTTGGCGCCGTGGGTAAACTCGATGAAATCGCCGAGCGTGCCATAGCGCGGATCGACATTGTAATAGTCGGCGACGTCGTAACCATCGTCCCGGCACGGTGAAGTCTGAAACGGCATCAGCCAAATCGCGGTCACGCCCAGTCCATGCAGATAATCGAGGCGCCGCATTAATCCCGGAAAATCGCCGATCCCATCGCCATTAGCGTCCATATAGGTACCGACCGAAAGGCAGTAGATCACCGCGTTCTTGTACCAAAGATCGTTAATCATATGCGGCGGTAAGGTGACTCAGACATAAGGTCCGATGGTGACCGTCTGGTCAGACTTGAACGTGGTCAAGGCGGCGGGGAAGATCAGAAGTCAGAGGGCGGATTATGGATGAAAGCCGATTTGTTTCTTTGGTGGCGATGGTGGCGTGATTAACTCTTTGATTGCTTCGAAAACCACCGCAAATTGTTCATCGTATTTCTTCTCCAGCGCTTCGATTTTGCGAGCAAGGTCACGGTTTGTGTCCATCAGCCGCCGGAGCTGCACGAAAGTGCGCATAATGGCGATGTTCACTTCCACTGCGCGAGTGCTGCGAAGCACGCTTGAGAGCATGGCGACGCCTTGCTCGGTGAAGGCGTAAGGACGATAACGGTGTCCTCGATGCTTCCGCGTACTCATCACAGTTTGTGATGAGTGCTCTGCACTTCCCGATCTGGTCACAAATTGTGACCAGATCCTCTCATATTCCTTGTCCGTCAGCTGAAACATGAAATCGGCAGGAAAACGCTTGCGATTTCTTGTCACGGCCTGATTAAGGGCCCGCGCCTCGACGCCGTATAATCTCGCTAAATCTGAATCGAGCATCACCTTCTCCCCGCGAATGAAGAAGACGAACCGCGCAAGATTCTCCGGTTTCAAAATGATCGCCACAGGCAATCCTTAACCGAAACCTTTTCTAAGGGCTACGAGGAAAACGTCGAGCAGAATCGTGGATGGTTAACGCGCGCTGAAGTTGACGCGGCCGACGACGGCGGCTACAACGCGGAGGAAAAACTGAAACGTTCAAATGGAAAGCTCAAGCGAAACGGTGAGCAATCATGTTAGTTGTTAAAGGGGAAAACGCCTTGCGTTATGGTTACCTGTGATCTGTTAACCGTTATTAGATGTCGCAATCAAAGATTTTACCGCCGCAGCCGACCAGGCATTTGGCCAGGCTAACGTTCGTCGCGTTTCTTTTCACGTTTATCGCGTCGCGAACACTGGTGATTTTGATCATGGCTCGGCGTATGCCGGACCTGTTTCTCCACCTGGGCGGCACTCACGTGCATCATCTCAACTACGGGATTTTCCTGCTCTCCGCGGTCGCCGGAGTTCTGCTTTTTGCCCGGTTGAACGATAAGCAGCGGAGCGTGTGCGCACTTGCTTACGGAATTGGCATGGCGCTCACCTTTGATGAATTCGGCATGTGGCTGCATCTGGGCGGGAGTTATTGGCAGCGCGCAAGCTTCGATGCCGTCATCGTATTGCTCAGCGTTTTCGGAGTGCTGGCTTTTTTGCCGCGCTGGCAACGGATCCGCCTACATCATTATATCGTCGGCGGGCTGTTGCTTGCGTCAGTCGCGCTCTTTTATTTGTTGCTCTTTAAATCGGTTAGTCACGCGAACGACAAACTCATGCCGCGCTTGATGGAGCTGGAACAAACGGGACCGCGGTGACGGCGCGCAGCGCCGAGTTATTTGTTCTCAGTTATCAGATGAGAAGCCGCGGCCGACGACCGCGGCTACAACGAAAAGCGTCGGTCGATCGCGCGTGAAATTTGGCGCGGAGAGAAAATTCTACGCAAAAAATATTTTTGTCTTCTCCCACGGCTCGCAAACGCCGTAGCATCGCGCCCATGCGCTTCCATCATCTTCTCGTCAGTCTCGCGGTGATTTTCATTTCGATAATCGCGGTCGAGGGGCTGCCGCAGAATGCTAGCCCAACCCCCTACCCTTCCTCCTCTCCTCAGGCAGTCGAATCGCCGGCGAAGAAGCGACCCGCGCAGAAAAAGGGCTGGTGGATATTTGGATCGAAGGCTTCGCCGGCCAAAGCGACCGCGACCCCTACCAACAGCTCGCCGGTTGTAGAAGTCGGCAAAACGAAGAAGCAAAAAAGTAATCCTTCCGTCACAGCAACACCGATCGTGGTGACTGCATCACCGCACGAGATCGGCGCGAGGGCGGCCGTGACTCCCGCGCCGGGCGGCGGTAAGGGTCTGGTGTGGGTCAATACCTCAAGTCATGTTTATCATTACCAGAAATCGCGCTGGTACGGTAAGACCAAGGAGGGTCAATATATGACTGAAGAACAAGCGAAAGAAGACGGCAATCGCCCGGCGAGAAGTAGCGAGTAGGGATGCGTCGCGCCGCGCATGTAGCAGAAAGCGAAGAATGTGGTCGGGTGAATGGACGCAGCGATACTGCGCGTTATCCGTTATCAGGGAGTTTTAAGTTTGAAGCGTTAAGTTCTAAGTGTCGCAGATTTCAGTGTTTTTTCCCACGGCTTCCCGTGATCCGTTCTCCTCGCTCCCAGCTCCCTGCTGCGCGCTTCCGTAGTCCGTCAGCCTGTCGTAGTTGGCGAACATATCGGCCGGGTCGCGGTAGATGGCGATGGCGCCTGTGTCGCGCAAAACATTTTCGGCGGTCCCGCCGCAGAGGAGGGCGATTGTCCCTATCCCGGCTTTGGCGGCAGCCTCGATGTCGAAGCGCGTGTCCCCAACTGTGATGGCGTCGCCAGGTGACATCTCGCCGAGTTTATCGAGTGCGGCAGTGAAGATGTCGGGCGCCGGTTTGGAACGATCGGCGTCGTCAGCGCAAGTATAGCCTTCTATGAGATCGTCAACCTTGAGCAAGTCTTCGATGTAATATTTCGTGTCTTCTTCCTTACCTGAGCTAGCGAGGACGATTCGCTTGTCATCATCGCGAATGTGCTGAAAAAGCTCGCGCACTTTCGGGAACGGACGGACGCGGGGAAGATATTCTTTTCGGAAAAGCTGGGAGCGGTACTGGTCGAGCTCTTTGCCGAAGCGCTTGATTTCTTCAGGCGTGAGAAATTCAGGCAGATATTGATCCGAGCCCTTGCCGATCTGAGCGCGTAATGCCTCGCGGGGAAATTGTTTCCCGAAATGGCGAAAGGTGCGGTCCCAGGAATCGACATGGAGCTCGTTGGAATCGACGAGTGTACCGTCGATATCGAAGATGAAAGCGCGAGGTTTGGGACGCATGATTAGAGACGCCGCGAAGCGCCTCGCTATCTGTTATCGGTTATTAGTTATCCGGCAGCCTTAAATTTTAAATTTTAGGCGTCGCAGCCCTCAGCGTTTTAGCTTTTATCCGCTTCTCGCTCCGTTCTCCTTGCTCCCTCCTCCGCGCATCCGCAGTCGGTTGTCAGAGGTCAGAGGTCAGAGGTCGGAAGTCAGGGCTACTCTTGTTCGTCTTCGGAGATGATGCTGCCGCCGCAATGAGGACACTCCCAATCGCGCTGCTTGAAGTAGGCGCGCGAGTTAGTGATCTCTTCACCACAGTTTTGGCACGTCACCGTGATGTGTTCCTCTTCCGACATGCGGCACCTATAACAGAATCTTGCCTGGAATGCATCCTCGTGGAGCGCCGGCAGAGGTCGGAGGTCGTTTAACCGATCAATTCGAGTATCTTCTGATACCGAGGGTGATCGCGCAGAGGGTCGAAATCGGAGTCGTGCTTGATCCAGGCTTTATTCTCGTGATTGGCGTGCGGAATAAAGTGCTCCAGCAAGTCAAATGCTGCCTCGGCTTCCCCAAGCCGTGCATAAATGCAGGCTGCGTTGTATTGGGTAAGAGCGTCGTCAGGATCAATGGCCAAGGCTCTGGCTAACGATTCCTTGGCGCGGTCGGTTTCACCAACGGTGATGAGTGCACTGGCGCCAAGGTAGGCCGGGCGTGGATTTTCCGGATGCACGTTGAGCTCCTGTTCCGCACGCTCGATGCCTTTTCGGGCAGCATCTTCTCCCTCGGCGTCACGGCCCAATGAACGATAAATCTGTCTCAGTAGGATCAAGCTTTGAAAATCGTCTGGCTTAATTTCTGCCGCACGCTCGAAAAGCGCCGCTGCCCGCTCAAGCTTACCCTCGGCGAAACAGGCACGAGCATAGAAATAGTATCCTTCGAATGAGTTCGGATCGAGCGTGATAGCCTTTTCGAACTCCGTCATCGCCTCCTCATATCGTCGCTCAAGCGAAAGTGCGAGTGCCTGCGAGGCGTGCGCCTCAGCCAGCCCGCTCTCCAGAGCCAGAGCCTTGGCGCTTGTCTCAAAAATGCCTTTGATCTCAACCGGCGCGCTGTAGTGCAAAAAGAGAAAGGAATCGCAGTCGGCAATGCCAGCGTAAGCTCGTGCGTAAGCTGGATCCAACTCGACGGCCTTGGCAAACATCCGGCGCGCCAACTGGTAGTACGATTTCGAGTGGCGATGTAAAAACTGCCGGCCTCGAAGATAGTAGGTGTAGGCTTCGACGTTGCCAGTAGGTGTCTGGCCAATGGATTTTTTCTCCTGCGGCAACAGCTTCACCTTTAGCTGCTCCACGATGGCATGGGTGATTTCGTCCTGAATGGCGAAGATATCCGTTAAGTCGCGATCGAAGCGGTCTGCCCAAACGTGACCGCTATCTTTCCCGTTGATTAGCTGGCCGGTAACACGAACACGGGCGCCGGCCTTCCGCACGCTTCCTTCCAAAATAAAATTGACGCCGAGACGTTTCGCGACTTCCTGCACGTCCACGTGTTTGCCCTTGTAGGTGAAGGCGGTGTTACGCGCCACGACAAAGAGACCCGACACTTTCGACAAATCAGTAATGATGTCTTCAGTGATACCGTCGCTGAAGTATTCCTGTTCCGGGTCGCCGCTCATGTTGACGAATGGAAGAACAGCTACAGACGGCCGTTCCTGCCCGGCCGATGCTGCGCCATCGGTGGAGGTGTGCTCGACTGAAATGCTATAGACGCGGATGGGCGCTTCGATGTTCTTGAGGCGTCGTTCCCCCATATCTTCGAAGGCGAGATCGAGACGTTTGCCGACGTGATCGCGCACGGACTGGGATACGGCAATTCCGCCAATCGGGGCAATACCTTCCAAGCGCGCCGCCACGTTTACGCCGTCGCCGAAAATGTCGCCATCCTCGACGATGATATCTCCGAGGTTGACGCCGATGCGAAATTCGATGCGCCGAGCCGGCTCGGTAGCATTGCGTGTGCGCATGGCCGATTGGATATCGACCGCGCAAGCGACCGCGCTCACTACGCTGGGAAACTCAATCAGCATTCCATCGCCGGTGAGTTTGACGATGCGTCCGTTGTGCTCGCTGATTTTAGGGTTGACCAGATTTTTTCGCAGCGATGTCAGTGCGGCAAGGGTACCGGTTTCGTCGATGGTCATTAGCCGGCTGTAACCGACGACGTCGGCGGCAAGAATT
>Ga0193750_1000469_pt1 | contig 11121 bp, 5 predicted proteins | sample L1c1metaG_FD_160569 | JGI IMG/M metagenome (GOLD analysis project Ga0193750, IMG submission 160569) | Soil microbial communities from a riparian zone of the East river system, Colorado, United States - L1c1 | ecosystem: Environmental > Terrestrial > Soil > Riparian zone | place: USA: East River...
CGTGCCGCCTTTATCTCAGCATCTATCCATGGGCGGAGCTGACGTATCGCGTCGAAAACAAATCACAGCCGGTCGGACAAATTGTGCGCCCCGGAAGCACGTCGATGTGGGCTCGCTTGCCTTTCATCAACGGTTACAGCCCAATCCGGCCCGCTGGTGTGGCGCGCGAGTTCGCCACCACGATCCACGGCGAGATTAACCCGGCAATGGGTGATTACTTACTCAATTACCAGGCTGGCGAAGTCGGTGAATTGGCACTCCTCGGCGTGGACGGGATCGTTGTCGCGCGCGAGATTAATACTGTTCCTCAGCCCGGGTCCGAATGGCAGTTGGTTGTCTCGACAGACGAAGGACGTGTCTTTCATCGGCGCGGCGCGCCCTTTGCACGTGTGCGCTCGGCCACTTCAATTGATTCGCGGCCTAACGAGCAATTTGTCTCCGCGACGATTTCGCGAATTAACGATTCACGAAATCGCGTGGAACTGGATGTCGATGTACCAAGCGGGGATCGGCCCGGACTGCTGACTTTTTCGCGGCCATACTTCCGCGGATACGAGGCGCGGCTCGGGAATCAACGGCTCGCAGTCACTTCGTATCATGGATTACTTCCCATTGTCGAAGTTCCAGCCGGCTCGCATGGGCGGCTCACGCTCACCTACTGGCCAGATTGGCTGACGTACGGAACCAGTGCAGCCGTCGTCTGCACTCTGGTGGTTATACTCAGCGCTTTCGCTGCAATTATTCAGCGCAAATCAGAGCGATTAGAGTTAGGAGAGAGTTGAGAGCTTGCGATGACGCTTATCTGTCGTTCAGACTCGACATTTATCGCAGCCTGAAAATGCAACAGCGAAAATCAAATCCTCAGAAGCGACAATGGAGTGACCTGCTTTTCGGAGCACTTCTAGTCGCAGCCACCCTCCTATTATTAACCCTCGTCGAACGCTCGTTGGGCTTGAACAGCGGATGGTTCGCCGGTGCGAATGTTGTCTTGGCAGTTTTGGTTTTCAACATTGTATGCCGACGGATAAGAGGCCGGCGGAAGATAAATAGCAATTCGGATGAAGCCCGCAGTTGGGCGCTTGGCGCCGGTGGCGCTACAGTTTTCTCGGGTCTTCCAATAGTTCGATGACGCGTTTGAGCAAGCGCCCGGCGCCGCCGCCGTCGATGCTGCGATGGTCGAAGCTCAATGTGATCTGCGCCTCAGTCTTTGGAACAAATTGCTTTTTGTTTTCATCCCACGACGGAACTTTTTTCCCAGCGCCGAGGCCGAGCAGCAATGTTTGATCGGGCAGAGGAATCGGCGTGCCCCATTCCATTCCGAACGTTCCGAAATTCGAAACGGTGGCGATGCCGCCGGCTTGCATGTCGGGCGAAATCCGCCGCTGTCGCGCAAGATCGACAAGTTCCTTGTATTTCGCCGTAAGATCGGCAAGAGACGTTTTGTCGGCGGAACGAATGACCGGCACCATGATTCCATCCTCGGCTTCCACGGCGATGCCCACGTCGATGGAGTTCGATTGTACAACGTGGCTGCCGATGAATTTCGCCGCTGCGCCTGGATTTTCCGCAAGGGCTAGCGCAAGGGCGCGCAACGCGTAAAGGCCGGGGCCGGGCTTTGGATCGCGCGATTGTCGATTTTGCAATACTGGATCGAGATTCACCGACGAACCAATTGTCGAGAGCGGCCGCGTCCAACTCCGGCGCATTGCCTCGGCTACGCCTGCGCGAATGGCGGAAGCTTCATGCGCGGTTTGGTTCTCGATCTTGTGCAGAAAATTTTCGAGATCTTTGATGGTGATGCGGTTGCCCGCACCGGTCGGAGGAATCCCGGCAAGATCGGCATTGGTGAGTTGCAATTCGTCCATGCGCGCACGCACCCGCGGCGACAAAAATCCCGCGCCTTTTGCAGCGGCTGGAACAGGCAACCCGCCTGTGCGTCTTACGCCTTCACCATCTCTCTGGCGCGCGGCCACGGTCGCCTGTTCTTCGCGACCGGGAATTTCCATTGCCACTGTTTCTTTTGGAGGTTCTGGCACTGTTTTCTTGAACCGAGCGGCGTCTTCTTCGCTCGCTTCCACATAGCCAAGCACCGTGCCAACTGGATAGGTTTCCTTTAACTGCACAGTGATTTTGTCGATCTTGCCTTTGCACGGTGTGGTCACGCCCATGACGGCCTTGTTTGTCTCGACGTCGATAATTTCCTGATCAGGAACGACCTCGTCGCCGGGTTTCACTTTAATATCGACAATGGTGGCTTCGGCAATCGACTCGCCTAGCTGCGGCATTATGATTGGAACTTGCGGCATAAATTTTATTCTCGAAGCAGGGCGCGAGCCTTTCGCGCGATCTCTTTTGCATTCGGACGATGCGCCGACCAGAGATTCGGATGATACGGAATGGGGGTATCTTTCGCGTTCAGGCGCTGCGGCGCCGCGTCGAGCAAATGAAAGCCTTCCGCACTCACACGAGCGATAATCTCAGCCGTTGCGCCGCCCCACGGGAACGATTCCCCCACGCAAAGCAAGCGGCCGGTGCGCGCGACGGAGGCAAGAACAGTGTTGGTGTCGAGTGGCTTAACCGAGCGAAGATCGACAACTTCAATTTCAAAACCTTCGTTCACCAATTGTTCCGCCACCGCAAGCGCTTCGTGCAGCATCGCGCTGTAAGTGACAATGGTCAGGTCGCGCCCTTCCCGCGCGATGCGTGCTCTACCCGTAGGCAAGCCTTCGACAGGCAAGTTGTCGGCCTTTAGATGGTAATAAAGATATTTGTGTTCGCAGTAGACAACCGGATCATCGATCGCCACTGCTTCGATGAGCATGGTGTAGGCGTCTTCCACCGTCGCGGGCGTCATTACGATTAGTCCCGGATAATGCGCGTAGATCGATTCCATCGACTGGCTGTGAAACGGCCCGCTGCCTTTTGTGCCGCCAGAGGGCAAACGCACCGTGATCGGAACCGAAACATTCGTCCGCCAATAATGCGTGCCGGCGTTGTTTAGAATTTGATTGAGCGCGGTGCTGGAGAAATCGGCGAATTGCATCTCGACAATAGGCCGCATCCCATTGATGGCGGCCCCAATTGCGGTCCCAACCATCGCGTCTTCGCTGATCGGTGTGTTCAACACGCGTCCAGGAAATTCCTTCGCGAGACCTTTCGTTGCTTTAAAGGCGCCGCCGAATGTTCCGCCAACATCTTGTCCGTAGATAAAAACGCGTTCGTCATCGCGGAGCAACTTCGCCTGCGCCTCGCGGATCGCTTCCAGATAGGTGATGCTCATTCGAGGGAATCGACGATGTCGCGCGTGGAGATCGCGCACCAATCTTCTTCGTCGCCTTCGGGCGCGGCCTCTTTTTGCGCGGTGGAAATTGCCTGATCCACCTGCGCGGCTGCATCTCGACGCCACTCGGCCAGCGTCTCGGCGTCCGCCAAATTAAGATCAACGATCGTCTGCTCGGCAACTTTCACGCAGTCGCGCGCGAACGGCTCACGCTTGATCTCGTCCGTCACGTAACTTGCATCGTCGTGTTCCCCATGACCGGACAAGCGCAGGATGGAAGCGACCACCAACTGCGGCGGGCGACCTGCTCGCGCGCGCTTCACCGCGCCACCGATTACATCCAGACAATTTGTAAGGTCGGTTCCATCGACCGTGTAACCTTCGAATCCGTAACCCATCGCGCGATCAACCAGATCATGACAAGCAAACTCGCGGTCGTTTGGCGTGGAATAAGCGTAATGATTGTTCGTCGCGACGACAACGAGCGGCACCTGTTCGACAGCGGCGATGTTCATTCCTTCGTGGAATGCGCCGGTCTGCATACCGCCTTCGCCGATGCACGACAAGCCGACAAAGTTTTTCTCACCGCGGAATCGTTTCGCCATCAACGCGCCCACCGTCACCGAAACCATCGCGCCGAGGTGACTGATCATGGCGAGCTGATTGTCGCGAGGCCGGCCCCGGTGAATATTGCCGTCTCGTCCACGCATGGGCCCCTGCCGCGAGCCGAGATAAGTGCGCGTGACGTCGAGCAGTGGTTCGCCGAATGCGGATCGCCCTGCCTGGTCGCGAATCAATGGCGCGAGAATGTCGCCTTTTTGCAAAAACAAACCGCAAGCCACGCTGACCGCTTCCTGGCCCTTGCCGATGTAAACGCCGCCCGTAATCAGGCCGCCGCGGTAGAGACTGACGAGCTTTTCTTCGAGCGTGCGTGTGAGCAGCATCCAACGAAAGGCCTCGAGAAAGCGCTCGTGCGGTGCGGCCTTTGACCTTGTGGATTTTTTGCGTCGCGTCGCTGTTTCAAGCATTCGGGAATTTTACCCAAGTTCGACAATCGCGCGCAAATTTTTTTCCGCGTGCCGAATTCGCGCTGGGTGGCGCACGCGTCTTTGATTGCCACAGGAAAAGTGCGCGACCGCGAGACGCGTGCGCTCCCTAATGCGTGGCGGCAAGACTGCGCTTAGCCTCCGCACCTTCGAGCGGGAATTGGCGCTGCGTAACGGTATCGCCGTGGCCGTTCGATGGCGTTTGGCCGGTGGTAACTTGCCGTGGCGCGGTCAATTTCATGCCAACGAGTTTGCTCACGCCGCGCTCCTCCATCGTGACACCATAAAGCACATCGGCTTTTGCAATCGTGCGTTTGTTGTGGGTCATGATGATGAACTGGCTCTGCTTTACGAACCGGTCCAACACGCGGATAAAGCAGTTGATGTTGCCTTCATCGAGCGGCGCATCTACTTCGTCGAGAATGCAGAACGGACTCGGCCGCACCATGTAGATTGCGAACAGCAACGCCACCGCGACCATCGAGCGTTCTCCTCCGCTCAGCAACGAGACGCTTTGCAGTTGTTTGCCCGGTGGTTTGGCGCTGATTTCAATACCGCAGTTGAGTGGATCATTCTCATCGAGCAACGACAAATCCGCGCGGCCGCCGCCGAAGAGCTCAGCAAACATTTGGCGGAAGTTTACGCGCACTTGTGAGAATGTCTCAGCGAACAACTTCCTCGTGGTCGAATTGATTTGCGCAATTACATCGAGCAATTCGCGGCGCGAATTTGTGAGATCGTTGTTTTGCCCTTCGAGGAAATTGTAGCGTTCCTCGAGCTCGTCGTACTCATGGACGGCATCAAGATTGACCGGGCCCATGTTGTCGAGCTGGGTCGTGAGATCGCGGATTAACTTTTGGACGTCGATCTGTTCAAAATTGACATCGATCACTTCTGACTTCGATGCGGCTTCGCCACCGTTATTAGCATCGGCCGATGGAACGCCCGATCCACCTTGCCGCCGTTTTAATTGTGCTCGCAGCGTCTTCTCGAACGCTGTCTTATCGGACACGACCTCACGGAGATTAACCTGATAACGGCGCGAAATATGTTCGGCAAGATTGTCGGTCTGCATTTGTAGCTGAGTCTCACGAACCTGATGTTTGGAACGCAGGTCATGCAGCTCATTCAACGAGTTTCGGGTCGCGCGCAGCTTCGACTCCGTTTCATTCATTGCACGCGAGTGTTCCACACGCTGATCGGTCAGCGCGGCGAGAGTCGCCTCCAGCTCGGCGCATTCTGCATTCTGTTTCTCGATGGCAGCTTCTGCGCTTTTCGATTCCTGCGATTGGGCGACCAATCGCTTTTCGAAATTGGCGATCTCCGCCTGCCGAGCTGTGATTGTCTCGGCGAGCTCAGCTTCACGAGCGGTCATCGGCTGGCGCTGTGCGATGAGGTTCTCGTAACGCTGTCGCTCAGTGGCGAGCGCAAGGCGCAGTTCGTTGAGCTGTTCGGTGGCCTCGTCTTCACGTTTTGCCGCGTTTTCGCGCGCACCTTGGACCTCCAGTTGCTGATTTTGCTGCGCCTCCAAGACGGCCCGCTCTGAGGCCAGTTCTTCCTCCAATTTTGCAATTCGGTGGTCCGCAGTTTGGATTTGCTGCGCGAGGACGGTCTGCTCCGAGCGAAGTTGGTCGATCTTCTGTTCGCTTTCCTGCGCTTCTCGTTCCAGGAAGAGAATTCGATTGTCCCAAGTGGACTGTTCCCGGTTGCCAGACTCATATTGACGACGCGTTTCTTCGAACTCGCTTCTCGCTTTCTCCAATATTGCATTTGCGGCGTCGCGTTCTTGCAGCAACGCATCGCGCCGGCTACGGGCCTCCGCATATTCTGCGCTCAGAACCGACATGCGCGCCTTGCGTTCGAGCAAGGAATCGGCTGCCGCGTCTCGGCTGCCGCCAAAAACTATTCCTTCCGCTGAAATGAATTCCCCCGCGAGGGTCGCGACCGCGCAATCGTTTCCATGGTTCTTAAAAGACAGTGCCGCATCCAGATCGCGAAAAATTGCGACATTGTGCAGCAAACGCGCCACGAGCGGCGCAAGAGAATCTGGCGCTTTCACTTTTTCGCGTGCCCAGGCAAGCGCTTGTTGCGGAAGAGTCGTCTGAGTTTTACGCGAAGAATTCGACAAGCCCGGAAGAACCAGCGCAGCCTGCCCGATTTTCTTTTCCTTCAATGTCGCGATAATTTCAGACGCCAGCTGTGCATCTTTCAGAACAATCGCTTGCAGATTTCGACCCAGGACAGCTTCGATCGCAGCGATAAATTCTGGATCAACATCGAGGTTCGAAACCAGGGCTCCCGCCAGAGCGGGCTGGATTCGCGAGGGATTACCAAGGCCTTTGAGGACAGCTTGTGAACCTTGCGCGAGACCTTCACCTTCCTCATTAAGCTGATGCAGAATTTCCAGGCGTGATTCTTTTTCCGCCAGCGCGCGTTCGATTTCGATCAGGCTTTTTTCAGTGCTGGCGAGACGCTGTTGTTGTTCGTGCAATGTTTGCTCGCTGGCGCGCGATTTCGTCTTTAGAAGATCGAGATTTTTCTGCCCCGTCTCTGCCGTCGCGCGCGCGGCGGCGAGCTCTTTCTGGACTTTATCGCGAGTGGCACGTGCCTCGGAAATCGCAGCGTCAAGACCGCGTCGAGTTTCCTCCGTGGCTTCGCGTCGAATCGCAAGTCCGGAGATCTCGTCCTCCAGTTCGGCAATTCGCTTCTCATTTTTCGATCGTGACGATCGCAGCGCTTCAAGTTTCGAGTCGCGCGCGCTCCGCTCGGCGCGCAATTTCGAGATTAGACCCGTAAGCTTTGCCAGTTCGGCTTCTTTGGCTTGGAGAAGCTGGCTTGTCCTTTCAACCAGCGTATTTGCCTCCTCTAATTCTTTGCCTTGCTGAGCGCGCTTTGTTTCCGCCGCAGCGATGTCTTTCCTAGAACGCTCTACTAATTCTGTCAATTCCTCGGCGCGTTGCCGGTTGAACTGAATTCGATTTTGATGCCCGCCGATTTGGCTTTGCAGACGCTGTAATTCGCTGCGGCCAGCCGCGATCTGGTCTTCAACTTCCTCCAGCGCGCGACGCTGCTCGGCGAGCTGGTTTTCGCTGTTGTCGATCTTAGCGCGGCTCGCCTCTTCGGATTCGCCGAGGCGCGCGATCTCCGCGTGACAACGGACAAGCTCAGCTTCCAGGAAATCGAGCTGTCTGCGCGAATGATGCGTATCGAGAACGCGAAGGTCTGCGTGTAATGCCTGATAGCGCCGTGCCTTGCCCGCCTGCCGCTGCAGCGAGCCGATCTGGCGCTTCACTTCCTTGATCACGTCGCCGATGCGCAAAAGATTTGCGTCCGTCGCTTCCAATTTGCGCAGCGCCTCGCGTTTTTGAGTTTTATATTTTGTGATTCCGGCAGCTTCCTCAAAAACCGCGCGGCGATCTTCTGGTCGGGAACTCAAGATCATGTCGATCTTGCCTTGCTCCATCATCGAGTAAGCGGCGCGCGCGACGCCGGTATCGGCGAAAAGATTTTGAATATCGCGGAGACGGCAGGGCGTTTTATTAAGCAGGTATTCGGAATTGCCGTCTCGATATACGCGGCGCGTTACGCGCACATCGTGCCAATCGACTGCCAGCTCAGTTGCGCAATCGGAAAGAGTAAGAGAGACCTCCGCGAAACCGACAGGCTTGCGCGTGTCGCTGCCGTTAAAAATAACGTCAGCCATCTCGTCGCCGCGGAGCGACTTGGCGGATTGCTCCCCGAGCACCCAACGGACCGCATCGAGCACATTGGACTTTCCGCAACCGTTCGGCCCGACAATAGCGGTGATGCCTTGGTGGAAATTGAAAATCGTTTTATCGGCAAACGATTTGAAGCCGAGGAGCTCGATCGATTGTAAATGCATGTGCAGGCCGCAATCTTGGATCTCGGATGGTCCATACAGTAAGCTCGTGGGGCTTACAAGTGAAAAACATACAATTTGAAGTAGGCGCGGTCGCCCAAGATACAGGATATTGGGTTCGCCACGCCTCGACGACAGCTGCGGCTTCAGTTCGTCCCGTATCAACGAAGGTCGCAAAAGAATGGGATGTACCAGCTGCCCGCTAGTAATCGATCATGCGACTTTCCGGTACTGAGACGTTTGAACAAGATAGAGTAAAGAGGCCGCAATGAGACACCCGCCTGTGAGTTCGAATTCTGCCAGCGTTGCATGAGCGAGAATCCAGATGATCACGATGATGGCGAGGATTGGAAAGATCGTCGCGCCGGGGAATTTAAACGGCGCGCCATCGCTGCGAATATCGCGCCGGTTCAATTCCAGCGCGGCGAGACAGCAAAGAATGTAAAGTAACAACACCGCCATGTTCGACAGCACTGCCAGCTTTTGAAACGTCGAGCTGAATGAGAGGGCAAACCCGATTGCGGCGTATGTAACGATTGCGACATCGGGTGTGTGGAACCGCGGATGCACGTGTGCGAACCATTTCGGAATGAAGGCGTCGCGCCCAAAAGCAAAGATGATTCGCGGCGAGCTTAGAATGTCACTTGTCGCAAAGCCGAACGCAGAAATGGCTAGGCCGGCAAGCATCAGCGTCCGCCCCAGATTTCCCAGAAATCGCGCAGCGGCTTCGGCCAAAGCCGCCTCCCCGGATGTTCCCAGTTGGTTGCCCAGAACACCAAGAGCCACGAGTTGGATCATGATATAGAGCAAAGTTGTTATTCCGAGCGCGGTGAAAATGGCACGCGGTACCGTCCGCGCCGGATGTTTAACTTCCCCGCTTGGCACCAGAGCCACTTCGACGCCCACGAAAGCAAAGATCAGTTGCAGAACGCTTCTGCCCAGCGGTCCGCCTTCCGGCCAGCCAGGCCACGCCAGCGCCCCCGGGCGGATAAAGAAAATGCCCGCAACTACGAAAATGATCAGTGGCGCCAGCTTGATTAAGGTAACCGCTTCAACCGCGCGCGCGCCGATCCGCACACCGCGAATATTGATCGTCGCAAGAAACAGAAAAACGAACAAAATGACGAACAAGCGGCCGGTCGGGGTCGCGAGGCTCGGAATCAATTGACCAACTGAAATAGCAATGAGACCGACCACGCCGGAAATGGCGAGGATCGCTGTGAGGAAATAAAGCACGCCAGCCAGGAATCCGACGTAACGGCCAAACGCAACTTCGACATAAGCGTAAAGCCCGCCGGTGAGCGAAACGCGACTGCCCGCCATGGCAAACGAGGTGACGAACAAACACATCGCAACTGCGCAAATGACGTAGGCAAGAGGTGACGCCGCCCCGATCTGCGCCGCGACCAGTGCCGGCAACGCAAAAATGCCCGCGCCGACTGTTGAGTTGACGATGTTCGCAGTAAGCCCCGGAACGCCGATCGCACGAATCAGGCCCGCTTCCTCTTTCGGTGTCGACGACACGGGCATGAGCGGAGGGTGAGCGATGGGCGAAGAAATCGCAATTCATGTTTTGAAACCGGTTGCTATGCAAATACGTGCCGCGTCATCATGAGCGGAGCGAAGCAAAGTCGAAGGATTCCGCAGCGGTACCCGAAGGTGATTCGACGGGATCCCTCGACTCCGCTCGCAATGACGGAGCGTTGAACGTTGGACGTTTTCCCGAACTCTGGTTTAAGCTGTCAACTATGCGTCCGACTTACCTGGAGGATTTCTATTCGTTTCTGCGGTTTCCGAGCGTTTCAACCGACGATCAATTTGCCGACAAACTTCGCGAGTGCGCGCAATGGCTCGCACAAAAGCTGAAGAGCATCGGACTCGAAGCCGACATCGTTGCCACGGCCGGTCACCCGATAGTCTGGGCGCGCAACAAACATCGGCCCGGGCGTCGCACCGTGTTGATTTACGGACATTACGATGTGCAGCCGCCTGATCCTCTGGAACTCTGGGATTCACCACCGTTCGAGCCTGTTTTGAAGGACGGCTACGTTTTTGCACGGGGCGCTACCGATAACAAAGGACAAATTCTTTCGCACATTCTCGGCATTCAAGAGACGATAGAACAAAATCGCGAATTGCCGGTAAACCTGCACCTCGTGATTGAAGGTGAGGAGGAAATCGGCAGCGCGAATCTCGGCGGTTTTCTAAACGAAAATCGCGATGCGCTGAAATGCGACGTGGCGGTGGTTTCCGATACCGGAATGATCGCGCGGCGACTGCCGACCTTAACTTACGGACTGCGCGGAGTGACCGCCTTGGAAATAAAAGTGACCGGCCCGAAGATGGATTTGCACTCCGGCATTTATGGCGGGGCCGTTGCGAATCCGGTCACTGCGCTTGCGCAATTACTGGCCACCCTTCACGATCATGAAGGCCGTGTGGCAATCGCGAGATTCTACGATCGCGTGAAGCCCCTGGCGGATTGGGAACGCGAAGCATGGCGTGAACTTCCGTTCGATGGCGACAAGCTGGTTCTGAAAGAAACCGGGGCGCCCGAACTTTTCGGCGAAACCGGCTACAATTCGCTTGAGCGTGTCTGGGCGCGACCGACCGCCGAGATCAATGGAATCGGAGGCGGTTATCAGGGGAAGGGGACAAAGACGGTGATCGCCAGTCACGCGATGGCGAAACTGACATTTCGTCTCGTTCCGGAACAGGAAGCTGACGAAATTTTAAAATTGGCGAACACACATTTGCGCAAGAATTTACCCAAAGGAGTCACGCTCGAGATCGCCGATGGTCATAGCGGGCCGTGGTATCTCACTGATCCGCATTCACCGATCGGTGAGGCTGCCCAGCGCGCTTTGCGCGAGGCTTTCAACGCCGAGGTCGCGCTCATTCGAGAAGGGGGCAGC
>Ga0193750_1000470_pt1 | contig 11093 bp, 9 predicted proteins | sample L1c1metaG_FD_160569 | JGI IMG/M metagenome (GOLD analysis project Ga0193750, IMG submission 160569) | Soil microbial communities from a riparian zone of the East river system, Colorado, United States - L1c1 | ecosystem: Environmental > Terrestrial > Soil > Riparian zone | place: USA: East River...
CCTGACGCCCGAGCAGTGGGCGAAGGTGCCGGAGCGGATCAAAACTCCGGGGAGCGGCCGGCGCGGTCGCGGCAATGGTGGCCCGTGATCGCCGCGGGGCACAGAGGCTCGCGGTGCCTGCGGGTCACTTGTGTTTCTTCACCGCGCCCGGATCTCCATCGTCTTCAGTGATCACGAGCGGCTTCACTCCGGTGCCGAGATCGGTTCCTTCTACGACGTAGCCGATCGCGCCTGCATTCGAACGGACGTACGTGAGCACATCGGAATCCGACACGCGCTCCGGCGGTGGGGACTCGTTGCCGGAGAAAATCCGCTGCTGCCAGTAGGTCTTCAGAGACGAGACCGTTTGCAGCTGCACCTCGCGCGCGAAGGTGATGCGCGATGGTGATCGCTCGAGCTGGTCCACCGGAAGTATCTCCTCACCGTTATTCCACGCCGGCACTTCGCGCAAGAACATTCGCGCTACCTGCTCGCGGCGCATCGTGGAGACGGGATTGGCGCTGTTGACGATCACGACCACCTTCACAGCCGGTGGGCGTCCGGCGGCGATCATCGCGGCGGCGAGAAACGCGATCCCGATCACTTTCAGCTGCATGGCTAGAAGCTCACCGAGAGACTGGCAATCAGGTAATCGTTCCGCAACACTTTGTCGCTCAGCACGTTTAGCGGCTCCTCGGCCGTCAAGCCATCGGAGTCGTGCGCTTCGAGCTTTGCGACGATGTTGGGCGCGAACATGTAGTTGACCCCGACCGCGTAGTCCCGGTTGTATGGAATCTTCAGCACGCCCGCGGGCATGGCGAAGCGAACATCCATTGCGTCTCGCTGGACGTTGATCGTCAGCGCGTCGAGAATCCGATAGCCGACCTGGCCGTAGTACGTGCGCACGTTGATGCTGCCATCGTTGAAACTGAACTGCCGATATTCGGCGCGGGTCGTCAAGCGGCTGAAGGAGCCATCGAGGCTGGCCCACCAATCCTTGGAGGCATGAGTCGACGGTGTGGAGCCGAAGAAATTACCGTAGTCATCGCGCCGCTCCCCCCCGAGTCCGGCGCGCAAGCCGGTGACTGGCGTCTGCAGCCACATCTGCGCCCCCAGGACATCTCTCGCCGCTGCGCGAGTGACCGTGTATGTCGGAGCGGTGGCGCCGGGCGCCAGCGCGGCGCCCGCCTGCAGGTAATTGAAGCTGCCCAGAAATAACGAACCCGAAAGTTTCCAACGCGAGGCCGGTGTGATCTGACGCGACAGTACTATTCCATTCAGAGTCTCGCTCACGTATGAGCCTTCCTGATAAAAGCCCAGTGGCGCGCGATAGAAGGGAAGGAGCGTTCCGACGTAACGAGTCTCGTTGTAGATGCCCGTCGGAATCGGCTCCTTGCCGACTCGCAGCGTCGTCTTGCTCCCGAATCGTCGCTCGTAAAAGGCCCAATCCATCTGCACTTCGGGAGTAAAATCGTCGATGGGGCTGTCTCCGAGCTCGCGATTCGCCAGCTGCACGACGAAGGCATCGTTGGGCGAGCCCTTGAAGCGAAGGAGGAGGGCGGCCCGACGGTACTCGAAAGTGCCGCGCGTCGGAATGCCTACGACCTGATGGCTATCTGAAATTGCGTAGCCCTGCGTCAGATAGCCGTGGATCGCGAGTTTGTCCGTAAGCGTCTGCGCGTGACCCGAATTCGCGACCGCTGCGAGCACCGTGAGTGCGAGCGCGCCATGGATCGCGCGGGAGAGCGTTCGGCCCATCGGTTCCTTGAGGCGGGGATCGCGTATAGGCCGAGAATGTGAGATCGGCTGCGTCGCGCTGGAGTGCTCAGGTGAGTATCGGGCCGGCATCGCAAAGGTTGAGCGGCTCGGTGCTCAAGTCCCGCGGCGCGTGTCCGATATTCAAGGACAGCGATCCCCCCCAGTGCGATCTTCCCAACTGAAAGTCGATGCCGATTCGTCGCTCGCTCACGCGATTAGTTCCGTTTGGCGCAGTCGTCCTCGCAGCCGCTCTCACAGTGGGTGCGCTGCGCTTTCAGCACGCGCGGCTGCGAGACCAGGCCATCGCGTATTGGAGCCGTCGCATGGAGGCCAGCGCTGACGCCACGCTCTCGACCGTGGTCGCGTGGCTGAACGAGCGTCACGAAGACGACCGGTTGCTCGCGCGCCGTGCTACGTCGTCGCCGGCGATGTTCCGCGCAGCATCGCTCGGAACGGTTCGCGATTCCGAGTTCTCCCAGCTGATCAGCAACGTGGCGGCGGAGCGAGGATATCGAGGCATCTGGCTTCTGCGAGCTGATGGATCGATGGTCGTCACTTCCGCGCAGGCTGACTCGCTGCCCCCCGTCGTGCGCTCTGCGGCGATCCTCGTGGCACGAAATGGCAAGACCGGGATGGTTGGTCCCATTCCGACATCGGGCGGTCAGCTCTTCGCGGTCATCGAGCCGGTGAGCGGTCGAACGTCCGGGCGTAAGACGACGCGTCTCGGCACCGTCATCCTGGGCATCGATCCTTATCAGGCGCTGTATCCTACCGTGCTACGCGAGCAAGGCGACCTCGAAACTCCTCGGCACCGGCTCGTGCAACGCATCGACGGCGACTTCGTGGTGCTGACGCCCTCGAGGGTACCCGCTGCAGCCCCGGGCACGATTCGTATTCCGTGGGCGCGCACGCCGCCGGTAGGCGTCTTTGCGGCGAGCGGGAAAGACACCTCCGGCTCGATGATTGGCATCGGCGGTACGCGCATCATCGCTGCCACCCGACGCGTCCCGGAGACCCATTGGGGAATCATTCGCGCACTCGAGGAGCGTGAAGCGCTTGCGCCGACGGAGCGCGAGTTTCGTCTCGACGAGCTGTTCGCCGGCACGGTCTTCCTGATCGGGGTGCTCATCTCCTTCGAGATACGACGCCGGCAGCGGCGAACCCGACTCGTTGCGGTCGCCGAATCCGAAGCGAGATACAAGCTGCTGGCCGAGCACGCGACGGACATCATCATGCGTCAGGATGTCGACGGACACGTGCTGTACGTTTCTCCGGCGTGTCGGCAGCTTCTCGGATATGAACCTTCGGAGCTCACGTCCGTTGGCCCGTTGCACTTCGTCCATCCCGATGACGAGACTGTCGCTCGCAACGCGCACGAAGTCGTCTTCCGTAATCCGCTCTCGCTTCCGGTGCAATACCGCCTCTGTCGCTCGGACGGCAGCTACACGTGGTTCGAGACGACTGGCCAGCCGGTGATCGACCCGCTGCGTCACGAGATCGTCGAAATCGTCACCGTCTCGCGGGACATCTCCGTCAGGCGGGCGATCGAGGAAGAAGGAAAGCGGCTCGCACTTCGAAACGCGCTTCTGCTCGAATCCGCCGCGGAGGGAATCGTCGGCCTGGACGGCAACGGCATGGTCATCTTCCTCAATCCCGCCGGTGAGCGCATTCTGGGGTGGAGCGCCGCCGATCTTCTTGGGAAGTCGCAGCACGCGATCCTCCATCACACGCGCGCCGATGGCATACCCAATTCGCAGACGAGCTGCGGCATTTGCATGACTGCGATTACTGGCCGCGGCCACACTTCACAGGACGAGGTGTTCTGGCGCCGGGACGGTACATCCTTTCCCGTGGAATATCAGAGCACGCCGATCAGGGAGAGCGAAGGCGTCGTCGGCACAGTGGTGACGTTCCGGGATGTAAGCGCGCGCCGTCGCGCCAATCAGGAGCTCGTGCGCGCGAAGGACGACGCCGAGGCGGCGAATGCGGCCAAGAGCGACTTCCTTGCGCGCATGAGCCACGAGCTTCGTACGCCGCTCAACTCCGTCATCGGATTCTCGAACGTCCTGCGCAAGAACAAGGCGGGGAACCTCAATTCGATTGACCTGAGCTATCTCGAGCGCATCGGGACGAACGGCGTGCAGTTGCTCGCACTCATCAACGACATTCTCGACCTCTCGAAAATCGAGTCGGGCAAGGTCACGGTCGAACTCTCGATCGTCGACGTCGGCGAGCTCGTGCAGGACACGCTCGTACAATTGGGCGATCGCGGCCACAAGAGTGGCGTCACCGTCGAAGCCGTGATCGGCAAATCGATGCGAACGATCGAAACGGATGCAGCGAAGCTGCGCCAGGTTCTCATCAACCTCGTGGGAAACGCGGTGAAGTTCACCCATACCGGAACCGTGACGGTGACCGTGGATACGGATCGCGTCACGAATCAGCCGATTGGCATCCGCGTGTCCGACACGGGGATCGGCATCGCGCCCGAGCGGATGGCGGCGGTGTTCGCGGCATTCGAACAGGCCGATACCAGCACGTCGCGCGAATATGGCGGAACGGGGCTCGGCCTCAGCATATCGCGCGCGCTCTGCGACCTGCTCGGTTTCCGCCTCGATGTGGAAAGCGTGCTCGGGCTCGGCACGACATTCACGATCGGACTTTCGCCCGAAGCCGCACTCCCGATTCGAACGAGGGACGCCGTCGCGCTCGGGCTGCCGCGTGAAGAGATGATTGCCGCGACCATCGGCGCTTCGGATACGCCGCTCGTGCTGGTGATCGAAGACGATGCCGACGCGCGCGAGCTGTTGCGCGGTCACGTCGAGGAGCTCGGCTACCGGGTCGCGATGGCCGCGTCGGGCGAGGAAGGTCTTCGCATGGCCAACCAGCTGCGCCCGCACTTGATCACGCTCGATCTCATGATGCCGGGCCTGGACGGATGGGAGCTACTCAAGCGGCTCGCGAGCTCACCCGAGGTCGCACACATTCCTGTGATCATCGTCAGCTCGATCGCCGGAGAGGTGCGGGACAGCTTCGTCGGAGCAGTCGACTGGATCGACAAGCCGATTGCGCACGCGCTGCTCAGTGAGGCGATCACTCGAAATATCGATCACAAGTACGGCGGAGTGCTCATCGTCGTGGATGACACCGACGGCCGCGAAGTGCTCGAGCGCTACGTCTCGGATCTTCGCGAAGGCACCCTGCGCGTAAGCAAGGACTGCACTTCGGCGCTCGCGATGCTCGCGCAACACGTGCCGGATCTCATCGTGCTCGACCTCAAGGTTCCCTTTCTCGACAGCTTCGCTTTTCTCGACACGGTGCGAAACGACGCCAGGCTTCGTGAGATCGCCGTGATCGTCGTGACTTCCGCTGAGCTCTCGGTGGACCAGCGCCGCCTACTCGCGGAGTGCACCATCGCCGTGCTCGAAAAGGGGAGAACACTCGAGGCGGATCTCGCACGCGTCCTTCGAAGCGCTCCGAAAACCCGCAAACGGACCCCACTGCTGCTTGGAGCGTGACGCACGCCCACGCATCTGCGCCAGCAGTCACTCGCCGAGTGCGGTCACCTCGACCTGCGCCTCTCCGTCCAGACCATACTGAACCGACACGCGCCACGGCTGGCAGCACACCCCGCAGTCCTCCACGTAGTCCTGGCGGGTTCCGCCGCCGGGATCGAGGGTAATCTCCACCGCCTCGCCGCAGTACGGACAGCTCACCATCGCGTCGCCGTCCGCTGTGCCGTCGCCGAGCGGAAATTCCTCGTCGAGCTCTTCCGAATCATCGTCATCGTACAGTTCTTCGTTCTCGTCATTGATGCGCATCTGCTGCTCCACTACCCGCCGCGCGGCCCGTTGCCCACGCCCAGAGAAAATTGTAGCCCCCAATTGGGCCGAATGCATCCAATAGCTCTCCGCACAGGAAAAGGTTCCGGTGTAACCGGCTCTCCATCGTACGCGGATCGATCTCCGCAAGGCTCACCCCGCCTCCCGTCACTTCGGCCTTCGCGTAGCCCTCGTCCCCTAACCAGGGAAGGGGACCGTTGACCAGCAGCTCGATGATCGCGGTGCGCTCCTCGCGCTTCAGATCGGCGATCGAGCGCGCGGCATCGACCTTCGCGTAATAGAGCAGGACGGTCGCCAGCCGGTCGGGAAGTACTTCCCGAAGCACGCCGAGCACGCTTCGGTTTCCGGAGCGGCGCAGTGCTCGCAACCACTCGTCCGCGTCGCGCCGGCTCCAACGCACCGTGACCCGCGCGGGATCCGCACCGTGCGCCTTCGAGCGAACCGCGACGTGCGACACATCGAGCACCGCGGGACCGCTATATCCGCGATGCGTAAACAGAAATCCCCCGGTCGCGGTCGCGGCGCGCTCGGCTGCGTGCGCGGTGATCGTCACGGGAAGCGAGATCCCGGCGAGCTCCGTGTACGCGGACGGCTCGGCGGTGAGCGGCGTGAGCGCGGGATACGTCTTGTGTATCGTGTGACCGAGCCTGCGCGCGACCTGCAGACCGAGCCCATCGCTCCCCGTCTTGGGAACCGACAGCCCCCCGCTCGCAACGATTACCGCGTCGACGTCCAGCGGCTCGGCATCGGCCATCGACACGCGCCATCGATGGTGCTCGAGCGGCTCGATGCCGGCGACGCTCGCGCTCATGCGAAGCCGCGCACCGTCGCGCGCGGACAGCGCGAGCAATCCGTCGCGCACGTCGCGCGCGCGGTTGGACGCCGGAAACAGCTTTGCGGACTCGGTCTCCTCCACGAGCGCCAGGTCGAGCTCATCGTCGAAGAAGCGAATCTGCTCCGCGAGCGGCCACGAGCGGACGATCTTACGTAGCGTGTTCGGCGACGAATCCGTGATGAAGCGAGTCTCGTCGAGTCGCGCGGGGAGAATGTTGCATCGCCCTCCACCGCTGATCAGGATCTTCCGGCCTCCATCCGCCGTGCGCTCGAGCAGGAACACTTCGGCGCCGGCCCTCGCGGCAAAAATTGCGGCCATCGTTCCCGCCGCCCCGGCGCCAATGACCGCAATGCGCCGGCGGCCGGCGGCGGCGGAGTGATCGAAATTATCGCCGGAAGGAGTCGTGGGAGGCACGGAGGGATGATAACCGGTCGTAGGCACGGTCTACGCGCCCGGCGGAAACTTCCCGGACCGATTCGGCGTAGGATCCAGTGTCTTCCCCTGGAGTCGGTCACTCATGTTCGTCGCCCTGCTGCGCCTGTTCGCGTTACGCCCGTTTTTCACACTCGCGATCTTCGGCATTCCGCTCTTCGTGCTGATTGCGGTCGGGCTGTTCACGATCCTGGCGCTCAAGCTCCTCGTGTTCGTCGTACTTCCGATCGCCGCGGTGGTCTGGATCGTTCGCCGACTGTCGTGCTCGGGGGATTCGCCCGCGCTCTGAGCGCTCCGCAGTCGCTAGATTTGTCCGGCAATACGCGCAGCTCACGTCAGACGCCGGAGGCAGTGTCGTGCAAGCGAAGAGGGCGGAGGCGCTCCGCGCCGAGTGGGGCGATCGCCCGTGCGAGCATCCGTCGCTCGCGAAGGAATACGCCGAGGGGAAGCGCACGGGCGACTACGTGTGCACGCAGTGCGGCGCGCGACTGACCTTTCGGGAACGAGCCGAGATACTCGCGTCCCGCCGCAGCTAATGGCCGCGGACGGAGCATCCACCACATCGGATGCGAGCTCCAATCCACAACCCGCCGCGACCTTCCTGGTTCGAGGCATTTTCGTGCTCGGCACCCGCTCGCTGTTCATCGTGCGAGGCACCGTCGTCGCTGGCATGGCGCGCGCGAAGCAACGCGTGATGGGGCTGCCCGGAATGGACGCCGAGGTGCAGGGAGTGGAGGCGAATCTGCTGGACATCAACGGCGGCGCCGCGCAGAGTGCGCTCACCTTTCACTATGCGAAGCAGGCAGAGCTCGCGCGGTGGAAGACGCTGGTGATCGAGGGCACGCTACTTTCGCTGAGCGAAGCGAACGCAGGGTAGCGCGCGACCGCGTGTTTATGCGGACAGCAGCCCGGGCGCGCGATTTTTCGCGCCGTCGAGCAGCTCGCGCACTCGCGAGGCGAGTTTGGAGGGTGCAAACGGCTTCTCGAGGAACGAGTATCGCTCGCTCGCAATCCCGCGCCGCGCCGCCTCGTCCCGCGTGTAGCCGGACATGAGCAGAACCTTCACATCGGGGAAGCTCATCGCGATACGCTCGGCCAATTCGGCGCCGCTCATCTCCGGCATTACCATGTCGGTGACCACGAGATCCAGCGCGCCTTCGTGCAGCGCACACATGTTCATCGCCGCTCGTCCATCCGGCGCCTCGAGGACGGCGTAGCCGCACTGCTCGAGGGCGCGCTTCGCAACGGTGCGCAGCGCGTCGTCGTCCTCGACGATGAGGACAGTCTCGCCGCCGCGTTGCGAGAAGTCGATCGGGACATCGTCCGCCGCACGGGCCTGCGCCGGCGTGTCGACCCGCGGAAGATAGATCTTGAAGATCGTTCCGTGCCCGGGCTCGCTGTACATCGCCAGATGTCCACCGCTCTGCTTCACGATGCCGTAGACCGTGGACAATCCGAGACCGGTGCCCTCGTGCAGACGCTTCGTCGTAAAGAACGGCTCGAAGACGTGCGCCTGGACTTCCGCGGTCATCCCGGCGCCGTTGTCGCTGACGGCGAGCATGACGTACGCGCCGGCCGCGAGCGGCGGCTCGCTCGCGCGGAGCTGGTACGGAGTTTCGAAGATCACGTTCGCGGTCTCGATCGCCAGCGTTCCCCCAGTCTCCATCGCGTCGCGCGCATTGACGACGAGATTCATCACGATCTGCTCCACCTGACCCGGATCGGCGGCCACGGAGCCGAGCTCGGCGTCGAGCGTGAAGACGATGCTGATGTCCTCGCGCAGGAGCCGTCGCAACATCAGTTCGAGGTCGCCGATCACGAGGTTGAGGTCGAGAATCTGCGGACGCAGAACCTGTTGGCGGCTGAACGCCAGCAGCTGTTTGGTGAGCAACGCGGCGCGCTCCGCGGCGCGCTTGATCTCGCGCACATCGGCGTGCGATGTCGAGCCCTCGTCCATGTCGCCGAGGAGCATTTGGCTGTAGCTGATGATGACAGTCAGGAGATTGTTGAAGTCGTGCGCGACTCCCCCGGCGAGCTGCCCCACCGCCTCCATTTTTTGCGCCTGCCGATACTGCGCCTCGAGCGTCTTGCGCTCGGTCTCGTCGGAAACGATGGCGACGAAGCCGGTCAGATCGCCGTTGTCGCTGTGCAGCGCGCATTCGGACAGCTGCACGTCGAGGATGCTAGCGTCGCTTCGCTTCCGCTTCGTCTCGAGGTTCGTGATCACCTCGCCGGCCGCGAGGCGGGCCCGCAACCCGGTGGATTCCTCCACCTTGTCGTCGGGAATGATGGCGAGCACTGATTGCCCGATCGCCTGCTCGGCGCTCAAGCCGAACTGCGCCACGGCGGCCTTGTTCCATCGGCTGATGACCAGATCGGGTGTGTAGATGATGATCGCCAGCGGCGAGTCATCGACGACGGCCCGTAGTATTCCGATGCTCTCGCTCAGCGCGGCCTCCGCCGACCTGCGCGCGGTCACGTCCATGGCGAGCACGATGCGCGCGCTCCGTCCCTCGAACTCCACGCTGTGCGACACGATCTCAACCCAAATCAGGCTGCCGTTTCTGCGACGGTGGCGCCGGCCGGGACTCTGGCCGAGATCCGACTCGGTCCGCACGTGCCGCCTCCGGACGGCCGTATCTTCGGGCGGGCGAATGTCCTTCAACGTCATGTCCAGGAATTCCCGTACCGAGTAGCCGTACTGCTGCACCGCTGCGGCATTCACCGTCAGGAAGCGAAGGGTTTTTTCGTCGTACACCCACATCGGTACGGGATTACGATCGAACAGCAGTCGGTAACGCTGCTCGAGGATCATCGCATTGTCTCGCGACTCTTCCGCATCGACCGTCGCATCCATCAACTCCCTGTTCGCCTGCTCCACATCGGTTGTGAGCATCTCGTGCTTGGCCGTCTGCGCCTCGAGCTCGATCGCCTGCTCTTCGAGCTGCGATTGCTGCTCGACGGCGTATGCAGCTCGCGCGAGCACTTCGCGCCTGAGTCGCGTGAGTGCGACGAGCACGATCAACGCCTCGAGCCCCACGACGACCAACTCGCCCCATCGCCAGAGCGCATTGCGCTGGGCGCGACTGGTGTAGATGGACGCCTCTTCGCCGAGGAACTCATCGAGTTCGGACCTCGCGGTGGCGAACGCCGCCACGCCGGCCCTCTCTTCCCGCCCGATGCGCTGTCGCCCCGCGAAGTCGGGCGTGCGCAGGACCCGGTCCGCGTACGTGCGGTCCCACGTATCGATCGCAGCCGAGATCCGTCGCAGGCGAGATTGCTGCGCGGGATCGTTGGCGGTGAGCCGCGTGAGCGAATCCAGCGTGCGCTGAAGCGCGGGGCGGGCCCGTCGCTCGAGCGTGAGGATCGTGGTGTCGTCGGTGATCAGGTAGCCTGCGATGCTCGTCTGCCGATCGAGGGCGAGATCGAGGGCTCGCCCGCCAACGAATTGCACCGTGCGCGTGTGCCGCGCCACCTGCGACGACTGCCAGGTGAGGTACGTCATCAGGGCGACGGTCAGCGCGAGCACCGCGAGCGCCGCAATGGCGCTCGTCGCCAAGCGCCGGATCAATGGAATGAGCCGCGAAGTTTCCGTCATGAATTCCGGAGATGGAGCGTACGTGGGCGCACGCCCCGCATGACGGAACAGCTCCCGCTCAATGAATACGATTCAGCCGCGCCTCAAGTTCGGCTATTAGCGATTTATAAGAGAGCGGGCCGCTGGCGCGCATTCCCGGTCGCCGAAGCGGTCACTACTTCGTGACGTCGATCATGTTGTCGTCGGAAATGCGGTCGATGAGCTTGTTGTACGGATCGATACCCGCGCGCGTCGGCGGCTCGTCGACGACGATCGTGAAGCGCTGGCGCTCCTGCGACAGCTTCTCGCGCTTCATGTACAGCGGTTGTTCCTCGTCCTTCGCGCCCTTGAAGACGCCAATGTCGATGTAGTCCGCGAGCGGCATCGGTGTCTCGACGCCGTTGCCATCGGACTGTGCCTTCCTCGCCTGGACGTCGAGCGTCACCTCATACCTGCCGTCGGGCAGCTTCTTCGATGTGGCCGAAATCGCCTTGTTGTCGTAGAGGACGATTCGGTTGAATCCATCATCGAGCAGATATTGATACTCGCTCGGCGTCTGCGCGCGCAGCGCGTCCACGAGCATGCGCGTGTCCGGGTAGGTCCCGTCCTCCGACTGCGCGCCGCGCGTGCTGTCGGTGGCGTCGACCTGATTGTGCGAATTCGCGTAGCG
>Ga0193750_1000472_pt1 | contig 11047 bp, 5 predicted proteins | sample L1c1metaG_FD_160569 | JGI IMG/M metagenome (GOLD analysis project Ga0193750, IMG submission 160569) | Soil microbial communities from a riparian zone of the East river system, Colorado, United States - L1c1 | ecosystem: Environmental > Terrestrial > Soil > Riparian zone | place: USA: East River...
CAAAAGCTTTTTGCCAAAGAAATAACCGATCGATCCGCCCGGACCCTGGATGTTTAGTTTTTTCCAATCAAAGAAGTAGCGCGTTTGCAATTGCAAGAGGCAGGCGCCGGAAACGATGAAGAGGACAATCCAGGGCAAACGCGCAATCACGCGCAAACGCGGATAGAAAAGTTTGGCGGCGCCAAAACCGAGCAGGACCGCCGCCAGGAAATAACTGGCCGCTCCAATGAGCAAATAAAACACGCTTGCGAAAATGGCTCCGAACGGACCGATGAAATTTTGCGCCGGCCGGTTTGGCGGCGACAAGTAACTCCACGGCACCCATGAGGGGAGATCGCGCGGACTATAGGAGATCAGAGCGAAGAAGAGGAGTGTGCCCGTAAGGAGCAGAATGATCGCGAACACTTCATTCCAAGCGCTGTTTTTTGCTGAGCGAGCCACCGTGCCGATAGTAAACCTAGCAGCGCGCCTTTCAATGCAATAGCTGCGGCAACGCTTTCCATCCGAACGAAGCCGGAGCCGCAAGATAGCGAAATCGAACACGGACACGCGGAGCAACGGAGTAATGGAGTGGTGGAGTGGTGGAGCAAAGAAGGAGTCTGACTCGACTTTGACAGTTTACGACCGGTGCAGTCACCGGGAATGACGGATTTCGTCTCACACAGAAAAGGCTTGACCCGTTGATGTTAGGATCGCTATAACGATCCCCACGCGGTTAGTCAATCAACCCCCCTCAATGAAAAGAATCATTCTTCTCTGTCTCTGGCGGAGCATGCCCGCATTTGGCGTGCTCCTGCTTCCCGTTAGTATGCGTGCCGCCGCAGGGGACCTCTTTGAAGCCGACGGTGGCAGCGGCGCAATCAACAAATTCACGCCCGGCGGAACGAAGACTGTTTTCGCCTCGGGATTAAACGGCCCTGCCGGCCTTGCTTTTGATGGGTCAGGCAATCTCTTTGCCTCCGAGATCAGCACCGGCACGATCTACAAATTCACTCGCACCGGAACCAAGACGACCTTCGCTTCGGGGCTAAGCGGCCCTGGTGGTCTCGCCTTTGACGCCGCCAGTAATCTTTTTGAGGGCGACAGTACCGGCGGCACAATCACCAAGATCACTCCCGCGGGAACCAAGACTAACTTTGCCTCCGGGTTAAACGGCCCTGGCGAACTGGCTTTTGATAGCTCGGGCAATCTGTTTGAGGCGGACCAGTTCAGCGGGTCGATCTACAAGTTCACTCCCACCGGAGTCAGGACTACGTTCGCTTCACTGCTACAAAGGCCAATCGGCCTCGCCTTGACAGCGCGGGCAATCTCTTTGAGGCGGACCGAAACAGCGGGTCGATTAACAAATTCACTTCTGGCGGAACAAAAACTCTTTTTGCCTCGGGGTTAAGCAAGCCGACCGGCTTGGCCGTTGATAGCTCGAACAATCTTTTCGAGGCCGAGAAGGATACCGGCTTGATCAATAAATTCACTTCGCTTGGAGCTAAGAGTAATTTCGCTTCCGGCCTAAGTGCGGCCGCGGGCCTGGCCGTTCAGCCCGCGGATTTGCTCAACATCTCGACCCGGATGGAAGTGCTGACCGGCAACAGCGCCTTGATCGCGGGCTTTATCATCAGCGGCACCGACAGCAAAGAGGTGCTGCTGCGGGCACTGGGACCAACGCTCGCCCAGTTTGGTGTGGCCGGAGCATTGGCCGATCCGACCATCGAGTTGCACAATGGCGCCGGGACAATCATAGCAACTAACGATAATTGGAAAGACAGTCAGCAAGCTGCGATTGCGGCAACGGGTTTGGCACCGCCAAATGATCTGGAGTCCGCGATCCTGATCACTCTTGTCCCGGGCAACTACAGCGTGGTCGTACGCGGGAAAAACAACAGCACTGGAGTAGGCCTGGTGGACGTTTACGATCGGAATCAGGCGGTCAACGCCAGTTTAACGAATATCAGTACCCGCGGTTTTGTTGATACTGGCGTGAATGTGATGATCGGTGGGGTGATTTCCAGCACTGGCAGCGTCAAGATGCTCGTCCGGGCGCTTGGTCCGACTCTCTCGCAGTTTGGTGTTCCCAACGTGCTGGCTGATCCGACCCTCGAGTTGCACGACGCCCACGGCGCGCTGATCGCGTCTAACGACAACTGGCAAGACACACAGAAGGCGGCGATTCAGGCAAGCGGCTTGGCTCCGCCCAATGCAAGTGAGGCCGCCATCATTATTACGAAACCGGCTGGCAACGGGACGGCTATCGTGCGGGGCAAAAATAATACCACCGGTAACGCCCTGGTCGAGTTTTACAGGCTCCCACCCTGAGCTTCGCCGTGCGGCGCAACTACAATCTGTGGCGATGCAATTAAAATTGTCTGGCGACTCTGCCGCCGCTAAAAACGGAATATGATTCCCCGTTCCCTTCCTTCCATCCTACTTGTTTTGTTCGCTGCTAGTTCCTTCGGCGCCGGTCCGTTTACTGTAACCAATACTAACGACAGCGGCGCAGGCTCATTGCGCCAGGCAATTTTGGATGCCAACAGCATGGGAGGAGGCACAATTAATTTTAACATTCCCGGCGCGGGCGTCCACACGATCACCCCACTTACGGTTCTGCCAACCATTACTCAGACCGTAACTATCGATGGTTACACGCAACCGGGTGCGAGTATGAACACGCTCGCAAACGGGGACAACGCTGTCATCCTAATCGTCATTAACGGCGCCACCGTCGAAATCGGTGGAAATCTCCTCGCCGGACTGACGATCGCTGCCAGTAACTGCGTTGTGCGCGGCCTCGCCATCAACACCTTTTACGAACAGATCCTCATCTCGTCCGGCAGCGGGAACTTAATAGCGGGCAATTTTATCGGCACTAATGCGAGCGGTACGACAGTTCCAGGGGGCACGAATAATGAAGGAGGCCTCGGCGTCGATGTTAATTCACCGAACAACACCATCGGAGGAACTACCGCGGCCGCTCGCAATCTGATTGGAGTCTTCGGCAACGGCATCGAGATTGGCGGAGCGGGCGCGACCGGCACGCTCATTCAGGGTAACTTTATCGGGACCGATCATACCGGGGCCACCGGGTTCGGCGTCGCCAACGTGGGAGTGCATGATAACGGAGTCGATTCGGTCACGATTGGTGGCACCGTCAGCGGCGCTCGCAACGTCATCTCCGGCAGCAGCGGTGATGGTCTGTCGGTTAGCGGCTCGAATCTCGTCATTCAAGGAAACTTCATCGGTGTAGATGTCACCGGGACCAAAGCAGTGGGGAATAATCAGGGCGTGAGCTTGAGCGGAAACAACATTCTTCTCGGTGGGACGACCGTTGCCGCGCGCAACGTGATTTCCGGCAATCGCAACCGCGGCGTCGCCCTCGAGGGCACGTTTTCCGGCAACTTCGTCCAGGGTAACTACGTTGGCGTAGATGTGAGCGGCACGAAAGCGCTCGGCAACGGCAACGAAGGCATCGGCATCTTCGCCGGCAGTCCGCATAATCATCAAATCGGCGGGAGTACAAGCGCCCCGGGCGTCCCGCCTGGAAATATCATTTCGAACAACAATGGCGCCGGCATCAATTTAAATGGCCCAGCCAACATTGTCGTCGAGGAATATATTATCGGTGCTGATGTCAGCGGGACTGTAGCGATGGGCAATACGTTTGACGGCGTCATCATTTCCAGCAGTGGCAACTCGATCGGCGGGATTAGCGCGGGCGCGGGCAATATCATCGCGTTCAACGGTACTGGGGGCAACGCCGGCGATGGTGTCCATGTAGTCCCCGCCACACCTGATGCTGTCAGTAACGCGATCATGGGCAACTCGATTTTCAGTAACAGCCAGCTCGGGATCGATCTCGGCAACAACAGCCTCAACACCAACGATACCGGCGACCCCGACACCGGTCCCAACAATCTGCAAAACTATCCGGTCCTCACTTCCGTTACCAACGGCGGGGGGATGACGACGATTAACGGCAAGCTCAACAGCACTGCCAACACCACCTTTCGGATCGAGTTTTTTGCTAACGACACGATTGATCCGACTGGCTACGGGGAAGGACAAACTTTTGCCGGGTTCACCGATGTCATGACCGATGCCAGCGGCAACATAGCCTTTAGTCACAGCGTGCCACAGGTCGCAGGCAAACCATACATGACGGCGACGGCGACTGATCATCTTAACGGGAACACCTCGGAGTTCTCGGCCGCGATCGGGCAATTGCTCAACATCTCGACCCGGATGAAGGTGCTGACCGGCAACAGTGTCTTGATCGGCGGCTTTATTGTCGGCGGCAGTGGCAGCAAACAGGTGCTGCTGCGAGCGCTGGGGCCCACCCTGACTCAGTTTGGCGTCACCGGAGTTTTGGCCGATCCCACGTTGGAACTGCACGATGGTAGTGGCGCATTGATTACGTCTAACGATAATTGGAAAGATATCCAGCAAGCGGCCATTGCTGCCACGGGTAAGGCGCCGCCCAATGACCTGGAGTCAGCCATCCTGCATACTTTCAATCCGGGCAAATATACGGCGATTGTGCGGGGGAGGAACAACACGACCGGGGTCGCCTTGGTGGAAGCGTACGACATAGACCAGGCGATTGATACCACTCTGACCAACATCAGCACGCGCGGTTTTGTCGACGTGGGCCAGAATGCGATGATTGGAGGCTTTATTTCCGGCAATGGGCTTGTACGGGTGATTGTGCGCGCATTGGGTCCAACTCTTTCGCAATTTGGCGTCCCCAATGTTCTGGCGGATCCGATGCTTGAGCTGCACGACGCAAATGGCGCCCTCATTGCTTCTAACGACAATTGGAGTGATACGCAGCAGACAGAAATTCAGGCGAGTGGATTCGCCCCGCCAAACAATGCAGAGTCGGCCATCATTGCCACGCGGCCACCGGGCAATACTACCGCGATTGTGACCGGCAAAAACAATACTACCGGCAACGGTCTGGTCGAAGTTTATATCCTCCCGCCGTAAAACCGTTCTCGGAGGTTCCCTCCTTCGCAGTTAAAGGACGCCGAAAAAGGTTTGCAATTCTTTTGCTTTCTGAAACACTGGAATAGCGTCAAGTCCGTTAGGCGTCTCCAGCAAAGCACCTCGCCTCTTTCCGCAGGGTAATCTCGATCGCGGGAAGTATTCGCAAACAAGAAAGGTGCCTATGTCATTCGTTAAATTGATTCAGCAACCAAGGAAGGAAACAAGTCCGTTGGGAAGCCATTCCTTTTTTGCCGCGGAGCACGGTAGCGCAACTAATCAGCAACCAATCAAGGCATCAAGGGTGACATGCTTCGCGCTTGGATGTGCGTTGTTGCTGGCGCTGGCAGGAGTGCCGGCCGCAACTCAGGCAGCCACCGTCACGGTAACGGGTACCGGAGACACGATCGCGGTGGACGGTTTGGTAACGCTGCGCGAGGCGATCACGTCGGCGAATAACAATGCCAACGTCAACGCGGACGTAGTAGCGGTCGGCGCGTATGGTACGGACACCATCAACTTCGCCATAGCGGGCGCCGGAGTTCACACAATCTCGCCGACCTCCGCCCTTCCCACGGTCACGGATACAGTTGCGATCAACGGCTACTCCCAGCCGGGCTCAAGCGCCAACACCCTGGCTGTGGGCGATAACGCCGTGTTGCGCATCGAAATCGACGGCACCAATGCGCCTGGGGGCGCCTTTATCGTGAACTCCGCCGGCAACACCTTCACAGGTTTGGTCATTAATCGTTTTTTCAACGCGAGCTTTAATCCGGGTTATGCATTTCGATTGATCGGAGCCGGCAACACGGTTCAAGGTTGCCATCTCGGCACAAATCCCGCAGGTGATACCGACCTGCACAACACGGGAGGTGTTTCGGTGGAAGCAGGCGGCAACAACCTCATCGGCGGCCCGAGTGCGGCGGCGCGCAACCTCATTCTGGGTAGCAGCGGCAATAACGCGATTGAAATCAGCGGCGGGAACGGCAACACGATTCAGGGCAACTACATCGGCACGAATGCCGCGGGTTCTGCGATATTGGGCGTACCGGGCATAGACATTCTGACAGCGAACAATACGATCGGAGGGACTGTCGCCGGGGCCCGCAACGTCACATTTTCCAACGGAGGTCTTGGCATTAATCTCCGCGAGAGTAACGCGAGCGGGAACACGATTCAGGGCAACTTCATCGGAATCAAGGCCACGGGCAATGCAACGCTGGGGGGTAACACCGGCGGCATTAACCTCCTTCGCGCCCCCAACAATCTCATTGGCGGCACGGCGGCCGGAGCCGGGAATGTTATCTCCGGCAACGCTGGCCAAGGCATTACCGCGAGTGCGACAGACGGCCTGATTGTTCAGGGCAATCTCATCGGCACAAATGCTGCGGGCACGGCGGCAGTCCCTAATAATGGCGGTATAGCCTTTGACGGTAGCAACAACACGATTGGCGGAACGACCCCCGGCGCGCGCAATATCATTTCCGGTAGCAATCCAGGCTACGGCATCCGATTCTCTCTTGATTCCACGACGGCGGGCAATTTCATCCAAGGCAACTATATCGGCACGGACATCACCGGCACGGTGGCTCTGGGAAACGTTGCCGGCGGCATGCAAATCTTCGCCTTTCAAGAACCGACAGGCGTTAACACCATCGGCGGCACAACTGCGGCAAGCCGCAACATTATTTCCGCCAATGGGGACAACGGCATCCTTCTCCAGAGCTCGAATATTCTGATTCAAGGCAACTACATCGGTACCGCTGTGAATGGAACCGCTAACCTGGGCAACGGCGCCAGTGGCATCTTCGTGCAGAACAGTAATGATACGATCGGTGGCACTGTGGCTGGCGCGGGCAATGTCATTGCCTTTAACGGCCAAAAAAATGCAGGCCTTTCAAATAATGCTGGCGTCTATCTGATAAACTCCGCCACCGGCGATGCCATCTTGGGCAACTTCATCTTTGCGAACGCGGGCCTTGGCATTGATCTCCCCAGCGCGACGGAAAATTCTCTCGGCGTTACCCCGAACGATCTGGGCGACGCGGACACGGGCGCGAACAATCTGCAAAACTTTCCGGTCCTTCAAACGGTCTCGAACAGCGGCGGGATGACTACCATTACCGGGAGATTGAATAGCGCCGCCAGCACGACCTACCGGATCGAGTTTTTCGCCAATGACGCGATTGACGCGTCCAGTTACGGGGAGGGTCAGACCTTCCTTGGTTTCCAGAACGTACCAACCAACGCAGGCGGGAACGCCAATTTTACCGTGATGGTTCCTCAGATCGCTGTCGGCCAGCGGGTGACCTCTACCGCGACCGATCCTAATGGCAACACCTCGGAGTTTTCCGGAGCGATTGGGCAATTGCTCAACGTCTCCACCCGGATGGAAGTGCTGACCGGCAACAGCGTGCTTATTGGCGGATTTATCATTGGCGGTAGCGGCAACAAGGTCGTCTTGCTCCGCGCCCTTGGGCCAACCCTGACCCAGTTTGGCGTGAGCGGCGTGTTGGCTGATCCCACGTTGGAACTGCACGATGGCGCCGGAGCATTAATTACTTCTAACGACAATTGGAAAGACACCCAGCAGAGCGCCATCACTGCAACCGGTTTGGCGCCCCCGAATGACCTGGAGCCGGCTATTCTGCACACTTTTGCTCCTGGCAACTACACCGGCATCGTCCGCGGGAAGAACAATACAACGGGAGTCGGTTTGATTGAGGCTTATGATGTAGACCAGAGTCCCGCTATCACCCTAACGAATATTAGTACGAGAGGTTTTGTCGATACCGGCCAGAATGTGATGATAGGAGGTTTTATCTCCGGTAACGGTATTGTGCGCGTGATTGTGCGCGCCTTGGGGCCGACCCTCACGCAGTTTGGCGTTCCTAATGTGCTGGCGGATCCGACGCTGGACGTGCGCGACGCGCAGGGAAACTCTCTCGGAACTAACGACAACTGGCACGACACCCAGCAGGCCGAGATTCAAGCCAGCGGATTTGCGCCGCCGAATACTAATGAATCGGCCATCATTATTGTCCGTCCAGCGGGCAATACCACGGCGATCGTGAGTGGGAAAAACAACACCACCGGCAACGCCCTGATCGAATGCTATATCCTGCCGCCATAATGTGGGAAGGATCTCAGCATCCCGAACGGGGTTGGACTCCTGGAGTGATGACTTAGCTCCGAGTGCACCTCATTAGATCATTAGAAGGCCGCCGACCCCCGGGCGTGGCACGCTCATCTGTAGCGGCGGTCTATGACCGCCAACGCAGCGTGTCGCTAAATCATCGGGCGGTCATAGACCGCCGCTAAAGGGCCAAACGCCCAGGCGCGTCAAACGCATACGTTTTGGTTGCGCGACAGCCGGATTACTCGTTAGTGTGGCACCTTACTCATGGGGGCGGCATCACGGACAGGCATTTTCTTGATCGGCGCGGCCCTTCTTCTCTCCATTTCCTGCGAAAAACACCACCTCGGTGAATATCCCGAAGTGCAGAGAGAATTAATGACAGTGGCGCACGACCCCAGTCCTGGTGCCACACCGGCGGGATCGGCCACAGCTACGCCGGTGAAATTTTTCCCTGAGAAACGACCGTAGCGAGAGGGATTATGGCCGAGCAAGAGTACCTGACGTCGCCGCCGAAAATCACGACGATGCCGCCGGGCGTCCCCTACATCGTCGGTAATGAGGCGGCCGAGCGTTTCTCGTATTACGGGATGAACTCCATCCTGACCATCTTCATGACCAAATATCTTTTGGACAAGATGGGTCATTTGAGCGTGATGCCGCCGGCAAAGGCGGAAGCGTGGTATCACACATTTGTTTCGGCGCTCTATTTTCTGCCAATTTTCGGCGCGATTCTCGCCGATGCCGTTTTCGGGAAGTTTCGGGTCGTTTTCTGGCTGTCGATCGTTTACTGCTTCGGCCACGTCACGCTGGCACTAATGGGATCGCCCGTCGCGCATGCGATCGAGCCGCGTTACTTACTCGCCATCGGTCTTCTGATGATCGCCATGGGCGCCGGCGGAATTAAACCGTGCGTCTCAACAAATGTCGGCGATCAATTCGGGGAATCGAACAAGCATTTGCTGACGCGCGTCTTCAATTGGTTCTATTTTTCCATCAATGCCGGCTCGGCTCTCTCGACGCTTTTGATTCCCTGGTTGCTCGAACCCTACAAAGCTGCACCGGATGGATTCATCGCCAAGCTGTCGCCATCCGTTGTGGAGTTTCTTGAGAGTCCTCGCCTGCATAGTCCCGACATCGCTTTCGGTCTTCCCGGCGTGTTCATGGCCATCGCCACATTCATCTTTTGGCTTGGTCGCAAAAAATTTGTCCACATTCCACCGGTCGGCTTGCGAACATATGGCCGCGAAATCTTCAACAAAGAGACGGGGAAGATCCTGCTCAATATTTTAATTCCAGTTCCCTTTGTCGCGATCTTTTGGGCGTTGTGGCAGCAAAATTTTTCTTCATGGATTCTTCAGGCAGAGTCGATGGATCGACACCTGTTCGGCATTGAGTGGCTGTCGTCGCAAATTCAGACGGTCAATCCGATTTTTATTCTGATCATGCTGCCGCTCTTTTCGTACTGGCTTTATCCTGCGGTTGAGAAGGTCGTTCGATTGACGCCGCTGCGGAAGATCGGTGCCGGATTATTTGTCACGGCGGCATCATTTTTTCTCGTCGCCATGATTCAAACGCGCATCGATGCCGGCGCACGACCGGGCATAATTTGGCAGGTCTGGGCATTTGTGATTTTGACCGCAGGCGAAACGCTGGTTTCGCCCACACATCTCGAGTTCTCCTACACCCAAGGACCGGTAAAACTCAAATCGCTGGTCATGTGCACGTATCTGTTCGCGGTCTCGCTCGGCAACCAGTTCACCGCTGCGGTCAATTTCTTCATCCAAAATCCCGATGGCACGGTGAAGTTGCAAGGAACCAGCTACTTCATGTTTTTCGTTTGGGTTATGCTGGGTACCGCAGTGGTATTTGCCATCGTCACTCCGTTTTACAAGGGCCGTACCTACTTGCAGGACCAAGCGGATGCTCCGCCTGCGGCTGAACCCGCGATTGGATTTGTGGTCCAGCCGGAGGCGTAGCAGCAGCCGCCTCTTTTGTCATGTCGAACGAAGTCGAGACATCTCTTACTGTTCTTCTGCTAAAAATCAGAGATTCCTCGACTGCGCTCGGAATGACGAAGAAAGCGCTCTCGCCGGACAAATCTCCTTTGTGTTGGCCGCTTTCGCCGCTCGGTGTCAGGCGCCACAAAAACCGATTATGAACAAAACTAAAGCTCTCTTTGTATTAGTCCCGTTAGTTATGCCGCTCGCGAATCTTCGAGCTACTCCGCAGGATGATCAATTCCAACAAATCGCGCACGACTACATCGAGGGATTCCTAACTAGCAATCCCGAATATGCTACGGAATTGGGCGATCATCGCTTCGATGACAAGCTCACTGATTACTCCGCAGAACCGCGCGCTCAGGAACTGGCACGCGCCAGGCAGACGCGCCAGCAGCTTGAAGCATTAAACGATCTTTCTCAGCTGACCGGCGCAAACAGAGTCGATATTCGCCTGCTAAGGGACAACGTCGACAATGAAATTTTCGACATCGAAGAACTGAGGGAATGGGAATGGAACCCGCTGGTTTACAATCAGAGTCTGGCCAATAGTATCTATTTGCTGGTGGCGCGCGATTTCGCGCCGGCGGAGCAGCGCATTCCGAATCTGCGGAAACGCCTGGAAGGAATTCCCGCAGTCATCGCCCAAGCGAAGGCGAACTTAAAACACTCACCCAAAATTTATACCGAGACTGCGATCGAGCAGACCCAGGGCGCAATCTCATTGGTGCGGGAAGGTCTTTCGCCCTTGCTTAATCAGGCGCCGCAGGCTGCGAAGGATCTCGGACCAATCCAGGAAAAAACGGCCAAGGCACTGGAAGATTACAAAACATGGTTGCAAAAAGATTTGCTCCCGCGCTCTGACGGTGATTTTCGTCTCGGCGCTGATAAGTTCCGCAAGAAATTGCGCTTCGCCCTGGCTTCCGATCTATCG
>Ga0193750_1000473_pt1 | contig 11036 bp, 10 predicted proteins | sample L1c1metaG_FD_160569 | JGI IMG/M metagenome (GOLD analysis project Ga0193750, IMG submission 160569) | Soil microbial communities from a riparian zone of the East river system, Colorado, United States - L1c1 | ecosystem: Environmental > Terrestrial > Soil > Riparian zone | place: USA: East River...
CGCTTACATCTAGCTGAGATTTTCTTGGGGACGTGCGCACTAAGGTAGCGGACATCCAAAAAAGTACTCCCATTTCCACTGCGGCTGCGAGTATGCTCGAAGGCCATGGGAGTTTCCGTCTCGGTGCTGGCCTCTGGCAGCCGGGGAAACAGCGCCATCATCCGTAGCGCTTCGACCACCATCCTGGTGGATGCGGGAATCTCCTGTCGCGAGACGTTCAAACGCATGAAGGCCGCGGGAGATGATCCGCACATTCTTTCCGCCATTCTCATCACCCATGAGCATACCGACCACGTGTATGGGTTGGCAGTGCTGGCTCGCAAACTCAATGTGCCAATCTTCATGACGGGCGCTACCCATCAGGCGTGGGCACGGGCGGTGCGCGATTCAGTAGGAGAAAAGCCGGAAGTGAGCAAGCTCGAGCTATTCTCTTCCGGATGCCGGTTTCAGATCGGCGATATTGCAGTGACACCATTCACCATCCCGCATGATGCTGCCGACCCAGTGGGATTTGCATTTCGCTCAGAAGGCATCAAAGTAGCCATTGCCACTGATCTCGGATACATCCCACCCAACGTTTGCGATCATTTGCGCGGCTGCGACGTGCTGGTAATCGAATCCAACCATGATGTGGAGATGCTGCGGGGAGGCCCGTATCCCTGGTCGGTGAAACAGCGGGTGATGAGCCGGGTAGGGCACTTGTCGAATGACGCACTCGCGGATTTCTTTGCCAGCGACTATGATGGAAGTGCAGCATATGTGGTGCTAGCCCACCTCTCGGAGCAGAATAACCATCCCGAGATTGCGCGGCGAGCAGCGGAAAAAGCGTTGAGTCCGCGCCGCAATCTGCTGCATAACCGGGTGTTGCTGGCAGCACAATCAGAGCCGATGGAAGCCATCCGGCTGTAGTAATAAATGAGTGAGTGTATTGATCCGATCGTAGGCAAGATTCTGGCCGGCTGGCGCTACGATATTTCCGGCATCGCGCCCGAGATGCGCTCCGGCTACGAAGAGCACTTCGCCGCCTGCGAACATTGCCGCAAATGGCAACGCCTGCATCGCACCATTGATGTTTCCCTCATCGTGCTGGCCTCGGTGTCCGCAGGCGTGTTTCTGCTGGCCTTCGGAGTAATCCGCCACCTGGGGCCGCGCCACGCCTTCTGGCTGGAGCTGGCAGCACTGTCCGGATTCGCGCTTTCCGCATTGATCTGGCTGATCGTCGCCGTCGCTACTCCTGCGCCCATGGCTGTGGTGGATGTGGCGCGCCTGGGAGCACGCCATGTACACGACCGGCTGCCTGCCGAGATTCGTGATCGTTTGCCGGAAGAGCTTCGGGTGAAAATCACCGGACAATCGTAAGCGGTTTCATCCACCAATCCATTTCATCAAGCCGCTGACACAGAAGCCTGTCAAGCGTATATTTTTCACATGCCGTTGGAGTTCATAACAGTCATCGGCTGGTGCGTTTTGGTAATTCTCTTAGGGGCATTGTGGATGACGCCAGATCCATATGCCAAGATCGTAGAAATCTGGAAATTCTTTCGAGGCGACTGAGATGGGACTGCCAAAAGTTAACAAAGCGTTCGCGACCGATGAGCAGTGCTACGCCTGCCTTGGATAATCCCTGAATTATTGTGGCCGAAGCCGCAAAAACATCACCATTCCAGCAGGATGAGAATTGTAGATAGGTTTCAAGCTATCCGGCACTCCATACCAAGTAACCTGAGCGCCCACAGCCGTGGATAGATGAGGGATGTGGCCGATTTCGCGGTCGTAGCCCGCGGTGTAAGCCTGGACTCGCGCGAAGTACCGCTCCTGAAAGCCTGCTGGTTCCGGGTTTTCGCCCAGTAATAATTCATTGGTCCGGTCCACGTTCTCGATTCGAGTCCAAAGATAGTTTTTGCCTGCCCAATGAAGAGTGGACTCTGCCAGATAGCTGTTGCCGATATTCCCATCCATAAGGCTTCGATTCCGTCCCCATAAAAGCATCGACGCCCAGTTGCCATTTTGTATCGGGCGGTTATACATCAGGGATGCGGTCATGCGGCGGAGATCCGTGCCTGGCGCGAGCGCCTCAGGGCTATGGAGTTGGGCAAAAGAATATTGAAAGCTCCAATTCTGTACGGGATTGACGGTCAGTCGCGACGACCAGGAATCAATTTTGCCGGAGTCCAGGTCCCAGCGAAATTCGTCGGGCTCGCGTCCATGGAATCCCGAGGCTTCCAATCTCACGTTGCGGTAAGTGAGTCCGACAGTGATGACATCGTCGGCAATGTGGGTGGAGTCCTGCAGATGGTGTCCGAGAGGCGCGATGGGATCTTCCGACGCCGATGGCCGGTGAGGATAGCCCAGCGGGCCCATAGCTGGATCGCCCATCGGCGCGGCGTAAAACGACAGCAGGGTATTCGCGCTCAACATGTGGTCGTACAGCGCAGCCAGCTCCATGAAGAAATCGTGGGGATGCTGACCATCCACGATGGCGCGTTCGAAGGCAGTTTCGCCTTGCTGAAATAGTTCGGGGTAGCGGCGCTTCGAGACAGTTCCCGGCTCAAAACTCAACATCGCGCGTAATGTGAGCGTGCCATTGCCCAATTGGCGTTGTGCCATGGGCATGATCCAGTTGGTGGAAAAGAACTTGTCAGCGCCGCGTGGGCCGCTTTGCTGGATGTCATTGAGGAAGGCTTCACCATGACACATCAGCGTCCACAGGCCTCTGGTAGTCATGAGCATGTGGGCGGGAGTGGAATTGGGCTGGGCATCGGTGCCGGCGGTGGTGTGATGTTGCAGCAACTCGATCAGTGAGCGGGATTCCATGGGCATGTTTTCTTGGTTCATACCTTGGGTGCTCATGCCAGGCATGCCTTGCACGGTCGGCTCGGCGTGTTGATGGGCGGAATCTTTCTCGGCATGAGTATGCTGAGCTGAGGACGGCTCGATCTGGAGAGCTACCGCAATTAGAAGCAAGCAAAAAGCGCGCATTTCCCCTCGTAGGGGCGCAACAGTCACCCAAAATTAACGGCACATGTCTGGTGTGAGGCTTGAGCTATGTGGTCGGAGATTTTGAGTCTAAATGCGGAGAGGCGCGATACCGGGAGGACTGGATCCAATCAGGATTGCAGAAGACGGCACCTGCGCGCAGGTGACAAGCATTGCGTCCACCGGCAAAAGATGTGAAAAGTCTTGAGTGCCTGAGAAGTCAGGAGTGAATCCGGTCAATGCTGCAGGGTGGTGGTCAAAAGCACAGCAGCGATGGCTGACTGGTTCTGGAGCTGCAGGAGCCGGGGCTTGGTGGTGACATCCAGCAGGAGCAGTGTTTGCAGCTGGCGAAATCTGAACTGCGAGCGGGATAACCGTGAACGCGGTGACAACGCATGGCACGATGAGTGCGACGATCTTTGCGCGCAAGGAATTCACTGTAAGGATAGGATGCACCATCCTTCGGGTTGGTGTCACTAAACTTCTAGCGCGCGAAGGTGGGCAGGCCTCTCTTTCTCTGCCGGTAGAATGTTTTTTTAGCCGCGGCGAGTGGTAAGGCGACGCAACCCAGTTACGCACAGCCTCAGGGGCTAAAGCCCAAATAAAGCTTCAGCATGCGGCACGACTGAAGTCGTGCCCTTCCCAATCCATCGCTTGCTAAGTCACGAGATAGCTTAGGTTGCACTGATCTGGAAGTCCGTCTGCGTGGACTGCTCCGGAAATCTGACTCGCCTTACTTGATATGACAAGTGGCCAGCCCGCGCTTCTCCAGATATTGCTGGTGATAGTCCTCGGCGAGATAAAAGGCCACCGCGGGAACGATCTGAGTGACGATGGGCTTGCTGTAGCGTCCAGACTTGCCCAATTTCTCTTTCGAAGCTAAGGCCGCGGCCTCCTGTTGCGGATCATGAAAGAAGATGGCAGAGCGGTATTGTGTACCCCAGTCGGGCCCCTGACGATTCAGTTGCGTGGGATCGTGGTTCTCCCAGAAGACTTCCAGAAGCTTGTCATACGAAAGCTTTGCCGGATCGTAGTCCACTTCCACGGCCTCCGCATGGCCGGTGTTATCGGTACAGACGTCTTCGTATGTAGGATTGGCGGGCTTTCCACCGGTATAACCGACACGGGTGGAAATCACACCCGGCAATTGACGAAACGTTGCTTCCACTCCCCAGAAACAGCCAGCGGCAAAGGTGGCTTTAGCCATGATGTTTGCTCCGTGAAATAGTGTAATCGGTTCCATGAAATGACGCGAGTCAGTCCAAGCCAGCGGTGCACGCTGAGGCCATTCTTCTATTGACCGAATCCCGCTTCTCACGATAGATTTCAACCCAAGCGGTTTGCCCGCCACGGCCTGAGGCCTTGTGAGTTCCAGCCTTTTCCTCAAATCCCGGTTTATTGTTGCTCTATTGCTGACCACTAGCGTGGCGCCAGCTACCTGGGCGGCGAACACTGGCTTCACTCCGCAGACCCGGGTCGGCTTCACGACTGGCGATCAATGGGAACCGGCGATTGCTGCCGATGGCTATGGTCATGTCTATGTTCTCTATCCGCAGTATGTGACGGTGCCGCGCTGTCCGAACTGTCCCGTGCCCACAATGATTCTGACGGTCAGCAATGACAATGGAAATAGCTGGGAGGCGCCGCGCCAGATTGCGCCTCCGGGTACCGGCCAATTCGATGCGCAAATCGTGGTGGATCCCGCGGATCACAGAACCGTCTATGCCGCCTGGCTGCAGAACAACAAGAGCGACACCGTAGTGGCCAAATCGGCGGACTTCGGTCAAAGCTGGTCGCTGGTGATTGCTGACAGCACGAACGCGGAAACCGACAAGCCCGTCCTGGCTGTGCATGGCACAGATGTATACGTTGGCTTCAATCATGCGCAGAAGGTGTGGGTGGCTTCCTCACACGATGGAGGCATCACGTTCACTTCAGCAAACGTGAATGGGAATGCAAAGCTGGGATGGTCCCTGGCCGGTGGTGGCACAGTGGATCCGGCCGGGAATGTCTATTTCGCATGGGCAGGATATACCCGGAACGGTGGCGCCAAGGGGCCGGTGAATCTCTACGCCAGCAAATCGTCCGATGGAGGCAAAACATGGACGAGCACGCTACTGGATATCTCAGCCGCTCCGCCGGATTGTTCTGACCACAAGTGTGGCTGGGCGTACCTGGGAGCACAGATCACGATGTCCTCCGACGCAGCTGGGACTTTGTTCGCGTTGTGGAACTCTGGCTCGGTGGCTAAAGGCCCGGAACGTATCTATTTCGCTTCTTCCACTACGGGTGGCGCGACCTGGTCGCCAAAGGCCGACGTTTCTGCCGCCGCTGCCGGCGTGGAGCATGCTTTCCCCGCGATTGTGGCCGGGTCGGCAGGGGACGTTCGCATCGCCTGGATGGATTCTCGCAACGCACCACTGTGGAACACCTACTACCGCAGTTCCACGAATGGTGGCGCGACTTGGTCGGCTGCGAAAAAGATTTCCAGTCACGTGCCGGGCTACAGCTACATTCGACGCGACGGCTTCAGCTTTCCCTTCGGCGACTATTTCGAGATCGATATTGACAGCCGCGGCCAGACACAAGCCGTCTGGGGCGAAGGCCTCAATTTCAAGTCTCCGGGCTCGATCTGGTATAGCAACGGAAGATAGGTAATTCTAGTTTCCAGTTTCTAGTTTCCGGGCCGAGGTTTTCGGGATCCTTCCATCGGCAGTTTTCCTTTATTCACAGGTTGGGCATAGAATTGGGCCTTCTTTTCACACCCCATCGTGAGGAGGTTGAGCTATGGAATTCATGGGAGTCAACTTGTTGTCAGTATTGGCGGCGGCGATTGCGACCATGATTTTGGGATTTCTATGGTACTCACCAATTCTGTTCGCCAAGCCGTGGACTGCGGCTATGGGCTATGACCTGAACGACAAAGCCAAAATGGATGAGATGCGAAAAGGTGCGGGCAAGCTCTACGGGATTACCTTTGTCGCCAGTCTGCTTTCCGCATTCGTTTTGGCGAAAATTATTGATGTGACCACGGTTACATCGGCTCTCTATGGAATGAAAATTGGATTTGCAGTGTGGCTGGGTTTTGTCACCACTGTCCAATTGACCAGCACGCTCTTCAAAAAGAGGCCCATCAAACTCTATCTGATCGATACTGGCTATCAGTTGGTTTGCTACCTGGTGATGGGTGCCATTCTCGCCAAGTGGCCACGATAGGTGTCAGTACAGGGCAGTGACAATTACTCCATCACCATTCCGCTGGTGAGGTCTGCCAGGCGTTCTACGTTGTGCTCCGCGCACCAGGTTTGCAATTCGGCGACGATCTTCTCCGTAGCCACGGGATCCCAATAGCTGGCAGTGCCAATCTGCACCGCAGTTGCGCCCGCCAACATGAACTCCACGATGTCGACAGCGGTGGAAATGCCGCCCATGCCGATGACGGGAATCTTCACGGCTTTCGAGGCGTCGTAAACCATCCGCAAAGCAATAGGCTTGATGGCCGGTCCGGAAAGCCCGGCAGTGACGTTAGCAATCCGTGGCTTGCGGGTCTCTGCATCGATCGCCATGGCGACAAAGGTGTTCACCAGCGAAACCGCGTCAGCGCCGGCTTCCTGAGCCACGTGAGCCATTTGGGCAATGCTGGTGACGTTGGGAGAAAGTTTGACGATCAGCGGACGCTGTGAGTGGCGCCGCACCGTGCTTACTACCTCATCCAGTGATCGCGGATCGCTGCCAAACTGGATGCCTCCATACGTGGTATTAGGACAAGACACGTTCAATTCGTAGGCGGCAATGCCCTCGCCTTCGTTCAGAATCTCTACCGCGCGTTCGTAATCTTCGCGGGTGTAGCCGAACACATTGGCGAACACCACGATATTTTTCATCTCCCGGAGCTTGGGAAGCTTCTCGTCGATGAACGCGCGAGCGCCGATGTTCTGCAAACCGATAGCATTCAGCATCCCGGCAGGAGTTTCGTACAGACGAGGCGGAGGATTACCCGCCATTGGCTCCCGGGATAATCCCTTAACCACGAAGCCGCCGAGCTTATCGAGGTGCACAACATCTTCGAATTCGATGCCGTAACCAAAAGTACCGCTGGCGGCGATCACCGGGTTTTTGAGCTGGATGCCGGCAAAACTAACGCTCAGGTCAGGTGCGCGGCGCTCGGTTGCCGGAGAAGCCGTCACCACGAGCCTCCGCGAGCGACGGCCGAGACCGGCCTCATTGGGTCCGAGGAATTGGGTGAATGGAGACGCTTATCAGAGGGCGGGTGCGAAGAGTTTTCTGCGCGACGCGAGGGAGCCAACGCCTCAGTAAGAACTCGTCCAACCGCATGAGTTGGAGCATTGATCCCCAGCAGCGATGCGAAAGTTGCCGCCAAATCGATTGGTTCGGAATGAGTGCGGTAGGTTCCGGGCTGGAAGGGAAGGCCATAAAAAGCCAGAGGAACGTGGGTGTCGTAGGTGTAAGCCGTCGCGTGATCCGTTCCCGTGGAACTCGCGACCGCAAACGGGGCAGGAACCCCGAAAACGTACCATCCTCCCAGGGGAGAATAGCTGTTCTGAAATCTGCGGCCAGTAGGAGTGTTGGGCACACTCCCTCGTGCCAGCTGTGAACGAGTGTAGTAGTCGCGCAGTCCAACTTGCTTCAGCGCCTCCCCAACCGCATGCTCGGCATCTTCTTCTTTCACTTTCATAGCGGCAAAGGCATCGTCGTCCAGCCATGCTACCGGATAGTCAAAGACTTTCAAGTACTCTGCCGATCGTCCAGGAGAGAATTGTTTGGATAACAACTGGTTGACCTGTGCTCGCAGCTTGTCCGGTGAAACCACCGCAGCCGGGATTCGCAGGCGGAGAGCCACGCTGGGCACGGGCGCGATTCCGTGGTCGGCTGAGAGCGCTATCCAGAGGTTGGCGAGTCCGATCTGATGTCCGAGGAATTCAAAAAATTCCGCCAGTTGCCGATCTGTGGCCAGCGCCATAGCCTGCATTTCAGGAGAGTCAGGTCCAACCTGGTGGCCCAGGATGTCATTGGCGGAGAGGCTGATGGTCAGCAAATCGGTGGCCGGACCGGCTCCCAGTTTTTCGTAGGTGATGAGCTCGCGCGCCAGCTCGAATTCGTAGTCGTTGGCGAAAGGTGTACTTCCTACCAAGTCGTAGAAGCTGGTTTCTTGCCCGGGGACAGGAGTGGTGGTGCGCAGAACTTTCCCGCCACTATCTTTCCACTCTTTGTTCAGGTACTTTTGCGTCCGCTTGCTGTCGTTGAAGTCTGAAGCCCACTTCGGCAATTCGCTGCGATAGTAAGTTGATGTGATCCACAGTCCGGTTTTCTGGTCGATCCAGTAAGCGCCATCCGCGGCAAAGCCTGCCGGCAATATTGCAGCCCGGTCTTTCAAGGCGATTCCAAATACTCGAGCCTTACCCTGGGTTGCCAGTTTCAGTTCGTCGCCAAGCGTGTCTGCAAGAAGATTATGGGGCGAAGCGCCTGGCGAGCTGCTCGCCATCCCGACAAGTCTGGTTCCGTTATCCTGCACGGATGTCACCATGCGCCTGGTTTGCCGATCCCACCACGAATTGGCGTGGATACCGTGACCATTGGAGTAAGCGCCGGTCAGCAGCGTGGCATGACCCGGCGCAGTATGCGTGTTGGCGTAGTCGTAGTTGCAATCGGTGAAATAAGCTCCGTGGTCGAGCAGGAGCCGAAATCCGCCTTCCCCGAACTGATCGCGATAGCGTTCCATGTAGTCAGCGCGAAACTGGTCAATGACCATTATCACAATCAGCTTGGGATGCGCGCTATAGGCTGAGGCAAAGCTCAAGCTGGCACAGGAGAGGCAAACCGCAAGTCCAACGGCTAGCGTCCTGAGGATGGATTTCATAGCCGTGGTAGTTTACAGGAGACTTGGACAGCCAAACCAGCCGACGCTGTCATCGTGCATCTCCGCGACAATACGTGCACATCAGCCCTCTTTTCGATACAGTAATGAACTTCCCATGCTTGATCTGAACTTCGTCCGCAATAACCTACCACTGGTCGAGCGAAAACTGCGTGATCGCGGTCTCGATCCCGCCGAAGTGCTGAAGGACTTTCACCAGGTTGATCAACAGCGGCGGCAGGCGATTACGGATGCGGAGACCATCAAGGCCCGGCGCAATCGCGCCTCGGAGGAGATTGCGAAGCTCAAAAAGAGCGGCCAGGATGCCGGTGCACTCATGGCCGAAACCAAAGAACTACGCGAACAGATTCAGGAGCGCGAGAAAGTCGCTGCAGACTTAGAAACGCGATTGCAGCAGATCCTGGCAGGTCTTCCCAATCTGCCAAATGAAACGGTGCCAGTAGGGAAGACTGCGGAAGACAATGTGGAAATACGCCGCTGGGGCGCGCCTCCGAAGTTTGATTTTGCCGCCAAGCCGCATTGGGAACTCGGTGAGCAACTCGGCGTACTTGATCTTGAACGCGCAGCTAAACTTTCGGGAGCGCGTTTCGCGGTCTATTGGGACTTGGGAGCGCGGCTGGAGCGGGCTTTAGCTAATTTTATGCTTGATGTGCATACCCGTGAGCATGGTTACACAGAGGTGCTGCCACCTTACCTGGTAAATTCCGATTCAATGTATGGTACGGGACAGCTTCCCAAGTTTGCATCCGATTCCTTCCGCGTGCCGCACGGGGAAAAGGAACTGTGGCTCATCCCTACGTCGGAAGTTCCAGTGACGAATTTATATCGCGACGAAGTGCTGGACGCTTCCCAGCTTCCCGTGTCGCTGACCGCCTATACTTCGTGCTTTCGCAGCGAAGCAGGTTCCTATGGGAAAGACGTGCGTGGCATCATCCGGCAGCATCAATTCCAGAAAGTTGAGTTGGTCAAGTTTTGCCGTCCGGAAGATTCCTATCAGCTACTGGAGAAACTTACGCGAGATGCCGAACAAATTCTGCAGAAACTTGGTCTACATTATCGCGTGGTTGCGCTTTGCACGGCTGACCTGGGGTTCTCTTCCGCCAAAACTTACGACATCGAGGTATGGCTACCGGGCCAGCAGTTGTTCCGGGAAATTTCTTCGTGCTCGAATTTTGAGGCGTTCCAAGCGCGGCGCGCTAATATTCGCTATCGTCCCGAGGGGAAGAACAAGACCGAATTCGTGCATACTTTGAATGGCAGCGGTCTTGCCATCGGCCGCACTTGGGTGGCGATCGTGGAAAACTATCAGCAGCCTGACAGCAGCGTTGTGATTCCAGAGGCTCTGCGACCCTATATGGGAGCTGAACGTATCACCGCCAGGAAGTTATAGACGGCAGCGCCTGAGGTTTGCCAATATGAGGAGCAAAAACTAGACTTGGAAAGCACAGAGACAAACGCGAAGCTGGCGAGCGCGCCTGCTCTTCCGATGAACGCCATCTGGCGCACAATCCGCGGTTACATCCTGTGGTCGTATGAACGCGGAACTATCCAATATGACGTCATGGTGACGGTCATCCTGCTGTTTGTATTTCTTTCTCCCTACTGGATTAACTTCAAGGACAAACCGGTTGAGCGCAACCCGCATCCTACTGGGGTAGTGGTCATTCCCGACGCTACGGGTGGTTTCATTTACCAGATTGAAGGTACGGCAGTTACGAGTAAGGAAGACCCAGCGATCCGGGCCGAATTGTTGCGCATCATCGAGCCGATTTCAGGCGAAGTCAGCATCACCAGATATGAAATGATAAGGGATCGATCGGGACGCATCCTGGGCTACAAAGTCTGGGCGAAAAAAGAGTAAAACGCTGTTCGATAAAGCAAGGCGGACTTCATGAAACGTACGCATTCATTTCGATGCTGCGCTGCACTGGTTCTATTGCTGGCGCCGGCTTGGGCGCAGCAGGATTCGAATGCTGCGTTGGAGAGCGTCTTAAAGAAGATGGACACCACCGCGGCGAACTTCCGCACCACGGAAGCGAATTTCGTTTGGGACCAGTATCAGAAAGTGGTGAACGAAACTGATACTCAAAAAGGCAAAGTCTATTTCCGCCGCACCAACAAGGAAACGGAAATGGTGGCCGACATCACCGAGCCCGAAAAGAAA
>Ga0193750_1000474_pt1 | contig 11036 bp, 7 predicted proteins | sample L1c1metaG_FD_160569 | JGI IMG/M metagenome (GOLD analysis project Ga0193750, IMG submission 160569) | Soil microbial communities from a riparian zone of the East river system, Colorado, United States - L1c1 | ecosystem: Environmental > Terrestrial > Soil > Riparian zone | place: USA: East River...
TCAGAACGATTGTCTGTCAAATAAGACGCAGATTATAAGGAAAAGTTGCACCGCTGGTTGGGTCTGAACGTAGGAAGGCAATCGCTATTGATTGTAAGCGGTTTACCCGCGCTCGCTGCGCAGCACTTCCCGCACTTTCCGTGCCAGCGCTTGCAGAGTGAAGGGTTTCTGCAGAAACGACGTACCCGGCTCCAAGACGCCTTGATGCACGACAGCATCCTCGGTGTAACCGGAAAGATACAAGATTTTTATATCTGGATCCGACGCCGAGAGCTGCTCCGACAATTCCCGTCCGCTCATCCCCGGCATTACAACGTCCGTAATCAACATATCAATCGGCCCATGGTAATCAGAAGCGATTTGCAGCGCGGCATCCCCGTGGTTGGCCTCCAGTACCTTGTATCCCTTGGCTTCCAGAGTTTCGCGCACCAATTGACGTACCGATTCCTCATCTTCCACCAACAGCACAGTTTCAGAACCTCCGGCAGCCGACTGCGACGCACTAGTCACGCTAGCATTTTCCGCTGGCTCTTCCACACGCGGTAGGTAAATGCGGAACGTAGTCCCGCGTCCCACTTCGCTCTGGGCAAGAACGTAGCCGCCACTCTGTTTAATAATCCCGTACACCGTGGACAGCCCCAACCCGGTGCCTTTCCCTTTTTCTTTCGTGGTAAAGAAAGGCTCGAAAATGCGTGATTGAGTTTCTTTGTCCATGCCGTGACCATTGTCCTCAATCGAGAGCATGACATACGGTCCGGGCCGAATGTAGCTGCACTCGCGGGACGAATCGTCCTCCAGACTCACGTTCGCGGTCTGGATAATAATTTTCCCGCCATTGGGCAGCGCATCTTTGGAATTGACCACCAGGTTCATGATGACTTGCTCAATCTGTCCCGCATCCGCTCGGGTTCGTCCCAAATCGCCGGCCAGGCGCGTAACCAGTTCGATATTTTCTCCAATTAACGGACGCAGCAGGCGTTCAATGTCCTTCACAATCGCATTTACATCCACAACTTTCAGCTCCAGCAATTGTTTGCGGCTGAAAGCCAGCAATTGCCGGGTAAGTGTGGTTGCCCGGTCCGAAGCCTGTTGAATGGCCGCAATCTTGGGATGCAGCGCATGATCCTGTGCCGTATGCTCCATCAGAACTTCGGTGTAGCCGCTGATCACCATCAGAAGATTATTGAAGTCGTGAGCCACGCCACCGGCCAGACGTCCCACAGCTTCCATCTTCTGTGCCTGACGAAACTGATCTTCCAACACCCGGCGCTCAGTCACGTCCTCGGCAATCACTTCTACGACATCGCCGGTCTCTCCCTTGACCGCGCGCCCACTCAGGCGCACCGTGATGGCTTTTCCATCCTGGCGTTTCCAGCGAACTTCCACGTTGTCAACGCGCACTCCACGCCGAAACTCAACCATCAGCCGGGATTGCTCTTTCGCATCCACAAAGACATCAACTTTGGGATCCAGGCACAGCACCTCTTCGGCTGAGTTACGTCCCAGCATTGCCACCAGAGCAGGATTCACATCCAGGAACTTGCCTTCCAGGTTAGAACGATAGATTCCGTAAACGGCGCTTTGTACTACCGAGCGGTAACGTGCTTCCGACCGGCGCAGCGCTTCTTCGCTTCGCTTGTGCTCAATGGCACTCGCCAGTTGGTGCGAGACGAAGGTGAGAATATCTTTCTCCTTCTCGCGGTAACGTACATTATCGGTGTAGCTTTGGACCACCAGCACGCCGAATGTCGTGTTCCCGGCTTTCAGCGGAACGCCCAGCCAATCCAAAGAGGGAGCCCCAATGAGTTCCACTTCACCCTGCTTCACTAACACATCGAAAACATCCGGAGTGCATAGCAGCGGTTCTCCGGTACGCAACACATACTCGGTAAGCCCACGCCCCAGTTTCTTTGGGGCGGGCGTGGGATCTTCTTCGTCCACGAAATAAGGAAAGCTGAGCAACTGACTCGCCTGATCGTACAGCGCGATATAAAAGTTACGGGCATACATCAATTCGCCAACAATTCCGTGAATTGCAGCGTAGAACTGTTGCAGATCTTTGGCAGAGCTGGTCTTTTCCGCGATGCGGTAGAGAGCGGAGCTCAGCGATTCGGCACGCTTTTGTTCCGATATGTCGCGATAAAGAACATAAACCGCGACCTGCTTTCCGCTGATGATGACTGGCGCTCCGGCCAGGAAGACGTCCACCAGCGTGCCATCCTTGCGCTGCCGCTTGGTCTCCAGCTTTACTCTCTCGCCCTGATCCAGGCTCTCTGCCAGCCACTTGGTCTCCGCCGTGCGATCGGGGGGAACGATAAGTTTCTCAATGCGGCGGCCCAGGGCCTCCTCAGCAAGAAAGCCGAACATGCGCGTGAACTCGCCATTGATGCCCCTGATCCGATACTGTCCGTCCAGAATGCTGATCGCCTCGGGCGCGCACTCCACCAACTGGTCAAGATAGGCCTTCTGCACTTCGGGGCTGTCGGATAGAAAAAAAGGGGTTTCTGCGGGACTCACTGTGACCGCATCTTCAGGAATGGAGAGCGCAGGGGTGCGCCGGCGAAGCGCTTGCTGCAAAAATTTGGCCCGCTGCAGCTCAGCCGGCTTCGCTGGCCGGGTGATCTTGTCACCCATCCCGTCCCTCCCCCATTTAACCAGAGCTAGTTGGGGATGTTAGTTCGCCAGCGGAGTACCTGAAAGTTACGGAGGTAATTCTATTTACGACAAAAAATTGAAAATACGCTGGAAGATTAAACGCCTGGAGACAGCGCCTGGCAAAGCTTGCGAATGGCTTCACGCTGTTGAGAACTGAGGGCGAGAAACTCAAAGCCGTGCCGCAAACCATCGCGGTAGCGAACCAGCGCCCGGCACTTGATGGGGAAGGGAGTCAACGGAAGTGATAGCTCCATGGACACCACTTCGCCTGGTTTCAGTTCCGCAGTGACCGTTCCACCGATACCATCCTCACCCAGTTCACTCGAACGCCCCCACAACGAAATTGTTTCCCCGTCGCGAAAAACCTGGAGAGAAATGCGAATATCGAGCGGGTAGCGCTGAAAACGCCTTCCAGAACTTAACGGAGGATTGGGTACGCTGCCGCTCATTTTGGACCCTCAGTTAGTAGTCAGTGGTCAGTGATCAGTGGAACCCACTGGCCACTGACCACTTGAAGTAGAACTCTTTTTCAATGCACGCATGATTATGTACCAGCACCAGCAACTTCTCACCTCGAAATAAGCTGGGGCTCCGGACAGAGCAGCTCAATTTGATTTCTTCCAATATGAATCCCCGGCCCCGATTTCATCATCTCAGACGGCAGGAGGACTAATCATGGCGCATCAACTACCCCCTCTACCCTACGACTATTCTGCTCTCGAACCCGTCATTGATACTCAGACCATGAAATTGCATCACGACATGCATCATGGCACTTATGTCAAGAACCTGAATGCGGCGCTGGAAAAATATCCTAATCTCCAGTCGAAAAGCCCCGAAGACCTGCTACGCGATTTGAATACGATCCCAGAAGATATCCGGGCCACCGTCCGTAATAATGGCGGCGGTCATGTGAATCACAGCATGTACTGGAAAATCATGAAGCCCAAAGGTGGCGGCGATCCCAGTGGTCCTATCGCCGAGGTGATCAAAAAAAGCTTTGGCAACTTCAAGGATTTCCAGACTAAATTTAACGACGCCGGCGCCAAGCAATTCGGCAGCGGATGGGTGTGGCTGGCGGGCAAACCCAGCGGAGAAGTGCAGATACTCAGTACGCCTAACCAGGACAGTCCAATTTCCCAAGGCCTTTTCCCTGTTTTCGGAAACGACGTCTGGGAGCACGCGTACTACCTCAAGTACAACAACCGCCGCCCGGAATACCTGGCCGCCTGGTGGAACGTGGTCAACTGGGAAGAGATCAACAAACGGTACGAAGCCTTGAAGTCAGGACACCTCGAACCAGCCCTGGCCAGCCGTTAAACAATCATGGTCCACTAGCCGCAGGCGACTCGCCTGCGGTCGAGCGAAGCTCGACGTTCTTCAAGCCCCAGCGCGAACATAGCGTGCTGGGGCTTCTAGCCTTCAGGCGAGCCTCATGTCCGATAATCCCGACGTAATTATTCTTGGCGCAGGCGCCGCCGGACTATCGGCTGCGGTGGAGCTTGCCCAGGCCGGGCTTAAAGTCACGATCCTGGAAGCCCGCGACCGCATAGGTGGCCGTATCTTTACTAAGCATGATCCGGTCTGCGATGCGCCAGTCGAACTTGGGGCTGAGTTTATTCACGGCCGTCCTCCACAAATATGGACGCTGCTACGAAAGCATCACATCCGTGCAAGAGAGCTGAAGGGAGAACAATGGTGTGTCCAGCCAGGGGAGTTATGTAAGTGTGATCTCCTTTCCAAGGTCGACCAAATCCTGGAAAAAATGGATGACCAGGGGTCCGATCAGTCTTTCCTGGAGTTTCTGGAGCGCTGCTGCCCTGAAAACGATCCGAAATACCGGGAGGCTAAAGCCTGGGCCCGAAGTTATGTTACTGGCTTTCACGCTGCCGATCCCGCTCTGATCAGTGTTCATTCGCTAGTGCAGGGCTTGCGCGCAGACGAAAAGATCGACGGAGATCGCCCCTTCCGGATGACGGGTGGATATCAGACTCTGATGGAAATCTTTCGCCGGCAATTGGACCAGGCAGATGTCTCGATTGAAATCAACATGCGTGCTCAAAGCGTGCGCTGGGAACAGTCCGAGGTGCAGGTCACAGCCCTGGACGAAGCAAACGAACTTTTCACGTTTGCGGCCCCGCAAGTCCTCATAACTTTGCCTCTCGGGGTGCTGCAAGCCGATGCCCGCGACCATGGTGCATTGCGTTTTATTCCCGACCTCCCACCAGCAAAGCTCCAGGCGCTCGCTCAGCTGGCCATGGGCAAAGTTATTCGTCTGAGTCTCCGCTTTCGTCAGCGCTTTTGGGAAAAGCTGCATAGCACGAAATCAAAAACACTCTCCCGGATGCAATTCCTCCTTTCGCGGGAAGACTGGTTCCCGACCTGGTGGACCGCCTTGCCCGACAAGTGGCCGATCATCACCGGCTGGGCTCCTTTTCATTGTGGCGAGCGCCTTTCCGGTCAGAGCGAGTCTTTTGTGGTTGAGAAAGGTTTAGAGACCCTGGGAAAGTTGCTGCGAATCGATAAGCGAGAACTGGAAAGCCTTTTGGAAGCCAGCTACACCCACGACTGGCAGACCGATCCGTTCTTCCGTGGCGCCTACAGTTATGTGAAAGTCGGCGGTGATCGTGCCCAAAGTGTTTTGGCAGCGCCACTAAAGAATTTGTTCTTTGCGGGCGAAGCGACTGACATTTCCGGTCATCACGGAACCGTACACGGCGCAATCGCCACCGGCAAACGCGCCGCCGCCGAAATTTTAAAGACCAGGAACTGAGAACTGGGAACTAGGAACTGAGAACTAGAATTCAGGACCTAGCCTCTTAATCACCGCCAGCTTTTTCTGCATTTCCTGTGCGCCCAGTGTGGAAATTGGGGCGGGCGAGTCAACAGATTCCTCCCGTATTGACTCCCGCACAAGAAAAGCGGCGCGATGATGAGAGTTAACCCGACTTACTCAACACTTTCTCCAACCCTGCGATCCACCGAAATTTGTGACTAACTTTTCCCTCGTGCACCAAACTTATGGAATTGACCACGACCAATTCCACGCGTACATTCCAGCTCACGCGTGAGACAAAAACCAGCCCAAAGTACCTGATCACTTTAAAAAATCGTAAATCGAAAATCGTATTTCCCAACCACCTCCCCCAAGGGTGGACGCAAGTGAAGACCGGCAGTGAGTGGCAGATTTATCGCACGCGATTTCTTATCAAGGCCAAACAACTTTCCGAGCCGCTCGTGTTTGTAGACGCTCTCGGGCGGGAACACTGCGGTCAAAAAGGCGATTATCTGGTTGAGTCCTCCGACGGCACACGCCGCATCGCCCCTCGCGCAATTTTTGAAGATGTTTACGTAGCCATCGCTCCTGCCGACAAGAAGTGGCCATGGAGGAAAGAGCGTGAGCTATCGCTAGCCGAACTCGAAGCTTCGACACGACCTGTAAGTCAAGCATGACAGCTCTAATCGCTGTGGAAAAACTGGGCAAGAATGTGCATCCGCGCAGTTAAGGCCTTAATCTACAATATGTAGGGCTACTGTCTTGACAGCCCCAACATACGGGTGTACTGTTTGCATCCCATAGGGCTGTAAACGCCTCCGGAAACGGTGGCGACGGTCAGGGTAAGAACAGGGGCGGACGCCACGGTGGGAGGTGACCCCGCGCCGCCCCGCCAACATTGTCCGTTCCCCCAGCCGGGCGGGTTGGCAGTGCGGTGGCCGTTCCCCGGTTCGGTTTCACTAGATGTCCCCCTCGGGGAACGACAACTTTGAGCTGCTTTTGGGTGGCCCGCCTTTGGGCGACGGTGCTCTTGGGTGGGTAGTTTTTGGGTGGTGCAGCGCTTCAGCGCTGCGATCAGCTTGTGAATGACGAGGGCTTTAGCCCCAGTCTCTCCGAGGAAATGTTATGGAAGGTTTAACTCGCCTCGTTACCGAGTCCCTGGCACGCAACGGTGTCGAGACTTCCTTGGATCACCGTCGCCTGCAATGGTCTCGCTGGCTGCGCTGCGAAAACAGCTTCAGCACCTTGCTGGCGCCGAGCAAGCCTGGGCTATTCGCTTTAGGCCAGGAGGTCGTAGCCCCAGTCTCCGGAGGGAAGCGCATGTTGGCTTTGTTCCGAATCTCCGAGACGGAAGATTTAGGCATGGCGTTAGGCCGACTGTTTTTGCCGGGTGCGCCCGATCGCGACCGCTTCGCAGCCGGCAACTGTTTTGTCCGCTACGCAGTTATTGAAGACGTCGCCCAGCGTATGGCTACGCATTCTGCTTTGCAGCAATGGCTGACTTCATCTGCTGAGACCGTTTCAGGCGTTGCGGCCGACCCTGTCCAGTCAGCCGAAATGGAACAGAAAGAATTATCGCAGTCCAATATTGGCCCTCCAGCTCCGCTCCCATCTGGTTTTTGAGCGATACTGGAGAGTCAGAGAAATCACCGATCGAACAAGTGGATCATCGAATCCGCAGGAGAACACTCGATGTCGGAAGTACGTGAAAAAGCAATTCCCGCCGCCGAGACCACCGTTGTTGCGAGTCCGACCACGCCCAGCAAGAAGGCCGAAAAGGCCGCGGGCCTGACTTTCCGCCGTTTCTTCACCAAGCCCGGTGTCTCGCCCTATGACGAAGTCGAATGGGAGCGCCGGACCGCTCTGATTACGGATGCTCAAGGCACCGCAATCTTCGAGCAGAAGGACGTCGAAGTCCCCAAGGACTGGTCTGTGACCGCCACCAACATTGTGGCCAGCAAATACCTGCATGGACAGGTGGGAACGCCGGAGCGCGAGTCGGGCGTGCGCGCCTTGGTGACGCGCGTTGCGGAAACGATCCGCAACTGGGGATTGTCGCAAGGCTACTTCCGTACCGCGGAAGACGGCGCCACATTTCACGATGAATTAGTTCACATCCTGATTCGCCAATACGCGGCATTCAATTCGCCGGTATGGTTCAACGTCGGATGCGATCGCATCGAGCCTAACTCCGATGCCCAGAACTGGCACTGGAATCCCACCGCAGCCCGGGTCGAATTCGGTGTCACCGGCTATAGCACTCCGCAGTGCTCGGCCTGCTTCATCAACTCGGTGAAAGACTCGCTCGATTCCATCCTGACCCTGGCCAAGACCGAAGGCATGTTGTTCAAATGGGGATCAGGCACCGGCACCAATCTATCTTCGTTGCGTTCGTCCACCGAAGGGCTAAGCGGCGGAGGCACTGCCAGCGGCCCTCTCAGCTTCATGAAAGGTTTCGACGCCTTTGCCGGCGTCATCAAGTCGGGCGGAAAGACGCGCCGCGCGGCCAAGATGGTCATCCTCAACGTCGACCATCCCGATATCATCGATTTCATCGAGTGCAAGTCCAAAGAAGAAGCCAAAGCTCACGCCCTGGTCGCAGCCGGATACGACGGCTCCTCTCCCGACTCCGAAGCCTACTCATCAATCTTCTTCCAGAACGCCAACAATTCCGTTCGCGTCACGGACGACTTCATGTACGCCGTCCTTCGCGATACCGACTTCAGCACTCGCGCCATCCGCGATGGCCGACCGATGCAGACCTTCAAAGCCAAAGATCTGCTCTACAAAATCTCCGACGCCACCTGGCGCTGCGGCGATCCCGGCATGCAATTCGATACCACGGTCAACCGCTGGCACACGTCGAAGAACACAGCTCGCATCAATGCCAGCAACCCCTGCAGCGAGTACATGTTTCTCGACGACTCAGCCTGCAACCTGGCCAGCCTGAATCTTCTGAAGTTCGCACCCAACGGCACCTTCGATGTCGAAGCCTATCGCCATGCCGTCGATGTTGTAATCACCGCCCAGGAAATCCTGGTAGACAACGCCGGCTACCCAACAGAAATGATCGGCAAGAACTCCCACGACTATCGCCCCCTCGGCCTTGGTTACGCCAACTTAGGCGCGTTACTAATGGCCGCCGGCCTCCCCTACGATTCCGACGCCGGCCGCGACTACGCCGCCTGCGTTACGGCCATCATGTGCGGCCAAGCGTACTTGCAATCCTCCAAAATTGCCGAGCAATGCCCCCCACTAGTCCCCGCAACCGACCCGACAAAGAAAGGCCTAGCCGAAACCAACCTAGGAGTTGCTCGCGTAGCGACAGGCGACTCGCCTGTCCAGGCGCCCGGAGGCGCCTGCCCCGGCTGGTACATCAACCGCGAACCCTTCCTTGACGTGATCCGCATGCACCGCGCCTCCGTCAACAACATCAACAAAAACAACGTCCCCCCATCACTCTACGAGTCCAGCAAACAAACCTGGGACGAAGCCCTGGCCCACGGCGAAAAACATGGCTACCGCAACTCCCAAGTCACAGTTCTGGCCCCCACAGGAACTATAGGGTTCATGATGGATTGCGATACTACCGGGATTGAGCCGGATCTGGCGTTGATCAAGTACAAGAAATTGGTGGGCGGAGGGATGATCAAGATTGTGAACAATACTGTGCCTACGGCGTTGTTCAAGTTGGGGTACGACCACGAGCAGGCGGACAAGATCGTCAGCTACATTGACGCTACCGGCACCATCGAGGGCGCGCCGTATATCGAAGATGAGCATCTGGCGGTATTTGATTGTTCGTTCAAGCCGTCCAAGGGGACGCGCTCCATTCACTACATGGGGCATCTGCGGATGATGGCGGCGGCGCAGCCATTTATCTCAGGCGCAATCTCGAAGACGGTGAACTTGCCGGAAAACGCTACCGTGGAAGACATCATGGAAGCCTATCTCCAGGCATGGAAGTTGGGATTGAAGGCGGTGGCCGTCTATCGCGATGGATGCAAGAAGTCGCAACCGTTGTCGTCAGCGGGCAGCGCGACCGCACTTTCAAAGAAAGAAGATGCAGGTGCGCGCGTCGCCTCACGTGAAGAGGAAAATCCCGAGGGGCCTCCGCGGGCAGTACGACACAGGCTGCCGGAAGAGCGCGCCTCTATCACTCACAAATTCAATGTCGGCGGACACGAAGGCTACATCACGGTTGGTCTCTATCCTGACCAGAGTCCTGGCGAAATCTTCATCACCATGGCCAAAGAAGGCTCCACGGTCAGCGGGCTGATGGACAGCTTTGCCTGCGCCATCTCGATCGCGCTGCAACACGGTGTCCCGTTGAAACTGGTGTGCGAGAAGTTTGCTCACACCCGCTTCGAGCCCAGCGGCTGGACCAACAATCCGGATATCGGTTTCGCCAAGTCGATCATGGACTACATCTTCCGCTGGCTGCATCTGCGCTTCCTCACCGGCCAGCAGCAGATGCTGTTCGAAGGCCTACGTCTGCGTCCTTCCACTCCTCAACCCGAGAGCGTAGGAGACCAACCACGAACGAGCAACGGCCACCGGCCGGTTCGATCCACGCTGCCGACGCTCTGCGTGAAATCGTGGACTTGGGCGACGCTCCGACATGCAGCTTCTGCGGCAGCATCATGACGCGGAATGGGAGTTGTTATCGGTGTATGAGTTGTGGTTCGACTAGTGGATGTTCGTAGTTCTTGTGGGGCGGCGGTTTTCGCTGTCTGCCCCGGTGTTTTCGCTTAGAAGTAATAATCTGGATTTCGCGACCACTGACGTAGATTCGACTGCTCTAGGTTCCAGCCGTACTCCCGCCAGCGTGTAGCAATCCCAATCGAGTGAGGCATGCCATGGCTGTTGCTCCCGCTTTTTCCTTTCCGCCGAACTTTGCGGCCGCGCTGGACGAGTTGCTTATCCAGGTTTGCGAAGAACTTCAGGTAACGCCGGCCAAATACGATCTGGCCGTTGCGCGATATGACACCCTCAACAAACTGCTGGAGAGCAGGGAGAGTCCATTTAGAAACTTCCACCCGGATGTCTATCCCCAGGGATCGATGGCTCTCGGCACTACGGTGAAGCCGATCAAGGGACCGCATGATCTCGATTTTGTGCTTCAGCTTTCTCATAATCATCGTGACGTTGACCCGATGGGCCTGATCCGAACTCTGTACGAGTTTCTGCATCATCACCATATATATGGGCCGATGACATCACTCAAAAACCGTTGTGTCCGTATAGAGTATGCAGACGAGTTTTTCATGGACGTGCTTCCAGCCTGTCGCAACTTTGACCTTGGCGGGAACTGCATCAAGATCCCTGACTGCACAGTGAAGGGATGGTGCGATAGCAATCCCCTTGGCTATATCGAGTGGTTCAAAGAAAGGACCAGAATCCTTTTGGTCGAACGCCTGTTCGAGAAGGCCGCGCCAATTCCAGCGCAACAAGCGGTAGGTGAGAAGCAGACGCTACAACTCGTCGTGCAGCTCATTAAGCGATGGCGGGATTTGTATTACGCTGAAGGCGACCCAAAGTTATCTCCGATATCGATTGTGCTAACAACAGTGGCCGCACATGCTTATCGCGGACAGCCGTCGGT
>Ga0193750_1000475_pt1 | contig 11020 bp, 13 predicted proteins | sample L1c1metaG_FD_160569 | JGI IMG/M metagenome (GOLD analysis project Ga0193750, IMG submission 160569) | Soil microbial communities from a riparian zone of the East river system, Colorado, United States - L1c1 | ecosystem: Environmental > Terrestrial > Soil > Riparian zone | place: USA: East River...
GCGCGCGTTTTCGAGCTGCGTTTTCACCTCTGGATTTGTCACGCCTTCTGCGAAGTTCGTGTTCACGAACCCAGGCGAAATGATCGTCACGCGCAGGTTCTCGCCGGCCTCCATCCGCAAGCCCTCAGAGATCGCGCGCACGGCGAACTTCGTGGCCGAATAGACCGACTGGTTCGGCACCGTCTTATGTCCGGCGGTAGAAGCGGTGTTGACGAAATGTCCGAAACCTTGCTTGCGAAAGACAGGCAACGCGGCCGCGATTCCGTAAAGAACACCTTTGATGTTGATGTCGATCATGTTTTCCCAATCTTCAACGCGCAGGTCATCCAGGGGCGACACCGGCATGATGCCGGCGTTGTTGATGAGAACGTCGAGCTGGCCGTAGCGGTCAAGCGCGAGGCTAACGAGACTAGTTAGTTGCTCGCGCCGCCTCACGTCGGTTTGTGCATAGGTTACCTCGCCTCCCGTTTCCTCAATCCGACGAGCGAGGGCCTCGAGTCGATTCAATCCGCGCGCGCCGAGTACGACCTTTGCGCCGCGTTCAGCAAGCATAACCGCAGTCGCTTCGCCTATTCCGCTGCTGGCGCCGGTGATGATGACGACCTTGTCTTCTATATTGTTTTCCATGGTGTTAAATATTTAACGATACAGAAGACAACGACCTACCTAAGGCGGGTTCGCTGCATCGTCTGATTAGGTCTTTGACCACGGCAGCTGCAGAGGAACGCACGGTGTGTCGCCTTCGTTCACTTAGAAATAGATGTTTACCGCAAGATTTCGCAAAATTTCTCTTCAGCAGGTGTCAAGTCACGCTTTGTGGCACCGGCGATGCCCGCGGGCGGCGGCGCGTCCGTCGTGCCGGTCAGCGGGCGATAGAGCAGGCGTTTGCCAGCCACGCGGTTTGATCTGCGCTAAGCCACCACATCGGCGGGTGAGCCGCGCCCAATGAGCCGTCCCCGCTCCAGCATTAGCACCTCGTCGCAAAGCGCGACTAGTTCGCCGGCGTCATGCGTGACATAAATGAGTGGAATTCGAAATTCGTCGCGAATGCGCAGAAGAAACGGAATGAGCCGTTTCTTTAGCCGTGAATCGAGACTACTCATCGGTTCATCCAAAAGAAGCAGACGAGGCGCCGAAAGAATGGCGCGGGCGAACGCGACGCGCTGCTGTTCACCGCCGGAGAGTGTGGTGACGTTGCGTTCGAGCAGCGGCGTGATTTCCATCACTTCGGCGACGTGCCCGAGCGTAAATAATTCATTCTCAATCAGGGCTGGCCGATAACCGTAGAGCAGATTAGCGCGCACTTTCAGATGCGGAAAGAGGGCGAGGTCTTGCGGAACGTAGCCGATGCGACGGAGACGCGGTGGAACATTCAATCGATCAGCGGCATCAAAGATCACCTTGTCGTCGACCTGCACTGCTCCAGCGACCGGCCGGCGAAGACCGGATATCAAATCGAGAAGGGATGTTTTTCCCGCCCCGGATGGACCAAAAATTCCTGTGATCGGCTGGTCAAAAATTGCGTCTGTCTCCAAAGCGAAATCGGCCAGCGGCAGCCGGATATTGCGAAGTTGCAGGCTCATCGGGGGCGTTTGCGCGTCGAGATAATTTGACCGCACAAAACAGTGATGAAGACAATGCCGATCGACACGAACAAGAGAGGCAATGCGGCAGCGTCGTGGCCGAGCTGAATGTTTTGATAAATGGACAACGAAATCGTCATCGTCTTGCGCGGAATCATGCCGGCGACGATCGCGGTAGCGCCAAATTCTCCCATGGCACGGGCGAAGGCGAGGACCGCTCCAGCGACAATGCCACGCGTGGCAAGGGGTAGGCTAATCGTCGCGAACACGCGCCATTCGCTCGCGCCGAGAGTCCGCGCGATATCCTCAAAGCGCGAGCTCACTCCTTCAAATGCAGCCTGCGCCGTGCGCACAAGCAAGGGAAAGGACATGACCGCGCATGCGAGAACAACCGCGCGCCAGGTGAACACGATGTCCCAGCCAAAACCGCGTTGCAGCACCGAGCCTAGCGGGCCGCGTCGGCTGAAGAGCATGAGCAACAAAAGTCCGGTCGCAACCGGCGGCACGAACAACGGCAGCATCACCACTGTTTCCACCACCGCTTTCCCCGCCCACTCACGGCGCGCGATCAGCCAGGCGACCGCGACCCCCAGTGGGAGAATTAAAAGTGTGCTTAGCGCCGAAACCTCGATTGTGAAGAAGACGATCTGCCATGCTTCGGCGGTCACGGTGTCGCGTTTCTACTTCGCGAAGGTAAAACCGAATCTCTTGAAGACAGACCGCGGCGTCGGGCCAGCCAGATACTCCGCAAATTTCTTGGCGCGGTCAGGCTGCCCGGAGGATTTTAGTACGGCAATGGGATACGAAATCTTTGGCCCTTCCGCCGCCGGGACTTCGACTGCGACCTTCACTTTCTTAGATATCAGAGAATCGGTTTTGTAGACGATACCCACTTCGACATTCCCCGATTCGACCGCAGCCAGTGCCGCCCGAACGTTCTCCGTCGGTACAACTTTTTCTTTTACCGCATCCCAAAGACCGAGCTTCTGAAGGTACTCACGCGCGTAGATGCCGGCTGGCACCGTCTGTGGCTCGGCCAACGCGATTTTTTTAAATTCCGGTTTGGCGAGATCGGCAGCTGATTTGGGCGCCGCACTCGCATCTGTAGGAACAACGAGGACGAGCACATTAGAAAGCAAACTGCGCCGCGTGCCCGGCAGTAGCAGGTCCTTCTTCTCCAACGCGTCCATCTTTGCCTCATCGGCGGAGAAAAACAGGTCGGCTGGTGCACTTTCTTCGATTTGCCTCGCCAGCATGCTCGACGCGCCAAAATTAAACCGTAGTTTATCGCCGCTCTGCTTTTCGTAAGCCGCGGCGATCTCCTTGAGCGCGTCGGTTAAACTGGCTGCGGCATACACGGTCAACTCCGCGGCCGAGATGCTCGTTGCAATTAGGAGGCTAAATAAGAGGGTGAGTGCTTTGCTTTTCATCGTGTTGCAATGGATCGCTAACTGCGCCGGGCCAAGGAGACGTTCGTGGCTTTGATGAGGACAAAGACTTTGTCCTCAAGTTTGAGCTTCATCGCTCCTACCGAACGGGTGGTGATAACGGAAGCGACTTCGCCGATGCTCGTCTCGACAATGACTTCACTGAGAACTTTGTCCGAGACGATGCTCTTCACCGTGCCCGGAAGCTGGTTACGAATGCTTTGTTCCATGATGCTGGGTATAGGCCACGATATATTCTATCAAATATATCGCTAGAATCGCAGCGCTCTATTTTAGAAGCCGGGCCAGCCTCCGTCCGTACGGGCCGGCGGCCTTGTTCCCTGCGCGTTCCATCTTCTGATAAAGTGTGAGGATTTTCCTCCCGAAACGAGTCACTTTGGCGGTACCGCCGCTCGCACCGCCCCGCGACATTTCAACCATCGGTCGGCTCCGATCGCGGTTGAGCTCCTTCGCCAGGGTCCACGCGCACATGTAGGACATGCTCATCTGTCTGGCTGCGGCGGAGAGCGACCCGGTTTCGTCGATGTGCGAGAGCAATTCCATTTTGCCAGGACCAAGGATTCGATCCCCGGCATAAATGCGAATCCGCATCCTGACGGTGAGCGTCTTACGTTTCGGCATCATTTCCTCGCTTCCGTGGTCGCGTGCTGGCGCAAGAATCTTTGCACGCGAGTCAACTTAGTCACACCAACCAATACGAAATGAAAATGCGGTCGCATCTTCATTTTACACCTTTGGTCGTCAAACTTTCCGGATTCAAAAGGTAGCTGGCCTTTAGGATCTCTTTCGCCATGGGAGCAAACCATCGCTCATGTCAAAAGTGGAAGATCCGTTTGCTTGCGAGTTTCGGCCGCGTGTTTCCCAATTTTTTCAAAAGCCGCAGCAATGTCAGCCGTTCATTTTTTGAGAGGACGCCGGCATCATCTTCGATCGCGGCTGCGTGCTCACCAAACCCCTGGGTAATTACCGCGTTTATTGCGTCCTTTTCGAAACACGAGTTACCAACTCGTCCAATCGCGAAAGAAAAAGCTTTAAGATAGGAGATTTGTTCGACTTCTTGTAGCCGAGGACCAGATCGACAGACGGTGCTTTTCCCTTGAGAGGACGACTCGTTTCGGACCGATTGAGAGAGCGCAGCGGTGTATGTCAATTTCTTCGGGGGTGCCCATGCGCTTGGTCAAGCCCAATCCTGCTCGCGTTGTCGTATCCGTGGCGGGCCGAGTGATTGCCGATACCCACAACGCCTTGACGCTTCGGGAAGCGGATTATCCGCCCGTTCAAAACATTCCAGCCAAGAACGTTGTTTTTTCCCAGTTGGAACGGACGGATCACGCTACCTACTGCCCTTTTAAAGGCGACCGCAGTTACTATAGCGTTCCTGCCCGAGGAAAAAACCAGTCAATGCGGTGTGGTCGTACCAAGAGCCATTTCCTGCGGTAGAGCAAATCAAAGGGCACGTCGCGTTCTATCCCGATCGCGTCGATGAGATAGCAGAGCAACTGGCAATGTGAAGGTAGCGCGATCCGCGATTTATGGTGTCGGGGACGCACTTGGGCTGACCGAGGGGGATGGTATTGGCGTGGGGGCTGGTATGGGCGTGGGGGGTGGTGTCGGCGTGGACAGATTTGGGCTTGGAGTCGATTCTATGATGATTTCAGGCTGAGTAATTTTTTTGACGCCGGTACCGGTGTCAGTCTGTGCTTTGGCGGTCGTATTCGTGCCAGCCGCGGCATTTGTTCCCGCCTCTGCAGCCATCGTCGAGTTGCCGGTCGAGCCACCTTTCGCCGTAGCTGCGCCGGTCATCCCAATGGCTTGATTGCTGATTCCCGTCTGCACACCAGCGTTCGTCGTAGTATGTGCTCCGGCGTTCGTGGTCACTCCGATATTCGTAGCACTCCCGGGATTTATCGCGATTTGCGGTGCTCTGGTCGAGTTACCGTTTGAGCCAGTGTGTATCGGCGCTGCAGTGGTGGTGGTTTGATTGCTTCCGCTCGTTCGGGTTCGAGGCGTTTGTGCCAGAATCAATGGTACCGTCGCAATGCAGATCGCAATTACTCCAAGTTGAATCGACTTGATCTGATTCATATTATTTTCCCTCCGTCCAAGGCGTCCTTTGTTTGAGCGCCCCATTTTTCATTAAGGAAATATTCTGCTTGAGCAGATCCCCTGCGATTGCGCAGGCGGAGGATTTCTCAGTGCTACGCGTGGGGTGATCGCCACTCCCCCGTTAGAGATAAGAATGGAGCGGGGCCCGGGAAGTGGGCGACGGAGGAGTGCGTGCGCGATGGCACTACGTCTTAACCGGCGATACTGTTCAACTCTTTAATCGCGTCAGGAGGCAATTGCAGGCCAGCGCCGGCTACATTCTCTCTCAGATGCTCAACAGATGATGTTCCGGGTATGAGCAGAATGTTAGGTGAACGTTGCAGCAGCCACGCCAGTGCGACGGCCATTGGGGTAGCATCCAAGCGGGCAGCAACGCCGGACAACGTATCGGATTGCAGCGGTGAAAAACCACCGAGTGGAAAGTACGGCACATAGGCAATTTCTTGTTCGGCAAGGGAATCGATCAGTGAATCATCCAGCCGGTGAGCGATATTGTAGAAATTTTGGACGCAGACAATTGGCGCGATTGATTGCGCCTCGGCGATTTGCGCGGCGTTAACAGTACTTACCCCGAGATGCTTTATAAGACCCTCTTGCTGCATTTCGGCGAGCACGCTGAACGGTTCCGCTATCGAACCTGGCTCCGGTGCATCCAAGCCACCCACCCGCAGATTGACGACATCGAGTGTAGCGAGACCGAGGTTTGTCAGGTTATCATGAACGGCTTGGCGGAGCTCCTCGGGAGCGAGCGCTCTCGGCCAATTTCCTTCCGCGTCCCGCCGCGCCCCAACCTTGGTCACGATCCGTAACAGTTCCCCTTCCGGCCGTCCGCCTCGGACCTCCGGATAAGAATGGAGCGCCTCTTTGATAAGCTGATTGGTTATATGCGGACCATAGAAGTCGCTGGTGTCGATATGGTTGATACCGAGGCTAACAACCTCGCGCAGGACCGCGATTGCACCGTCATGGTCTTTCGGGGGCCCAAATACATGCGGAGCAGCCAGCTGCATGGCACCGTACCCCATGCGGGTAAGGATCAAATCATCGGCGAGCTTGAATGTGCCTCCTGGCAATGCTGTAGACGTCGTAGGCTTCCTCATAGTTTTCATGTTCGAGCGTGTCACCGTAAGCTCCGGCGCTGGTGCCGCAATGGCACGTTCATCCGCACTTCTTTCCTAATCCTACAATCCACGGAATACGGAGCCGCCGCTGTTGCTCCTGTTCAAAAAGTGAGGATTAATCCCCTTTGCCTTCCGTATTTACTATGCGTCCGATGGCGATGGGCTGATGGATGCCATGGGTTTTGAATTGCAAACCCAAACCGCTATTGGCGAAAGCATGGGTAAGCCAAGGAATCGATCTTTCTACAAAGCCCTTAAGAATCCCGCGCCCGAAGCCTTCCCTTTTCCATCTCAAAGGAGGGAGTGAGGATCACTCTTACGGAGGACCGCAAAATCCCGCGGACGCGACATGGCTCCAAAACCGAAGAGTGACGATCTTGAGGTATGAAAAAGTTTAAGTTGCTGAGTTTAGTAGCTATCACCTCGATCGCGCTCGCTCAGACAGGATGGGCAGCTGGCCACGGCGGGGGCGGTGGTGGCTTCCACGGCGGCGGTTTTGGTGGTGGATTTCACGGGGGAGGCTTCCGCGGTAGCGCTTTCCACGGCGGTGCTGGTTTCCGTGGGGGACGTTTCGGCGGTGGTGGTTTCCACGGCGATGGCTTTCGTGGTGGCCGTTTTGGTGGGCGCCATCACGGATTCTCTAATGATGTGTTCATCGGCGGCTTCGGCTTTCCGGGCTGGTGGGGCTGGGACTATCCGTACGGATATTACGGTCACCGCTATTACCCGTACGGTTACTATGGATACGGTGGGTACCCGTACGGCTATGGATACGGCAGGTAAGGTTACTACGGTGGCCCCGGTTATTGATATCGCTATGGAAGCCGAGCGGGTTATGGATATGGCCATCGCAGCCGCGCCAGTTACGGATACCGCCCTGACAGCCGATCAGGGCATTCCCGGAGTTCACGGAGTCGGTGACAAGCCCGGCTACGCCTCTTTGAAATATCGCCGGCCTGTTGGTGTGTGGCGATCGAATCGTAAGTGATGTTCGCGACTAGGCTCACCTGAATGCTCGTCGCGGAACTGGAAGTAAATACGAATAGGAGGCTGGCTAAATTATGAGAAAAAATCCGCTGAACAAAGGTATTATAATGGAGAACGCTGCTGGCACTGGCACGGTGACGCCAGCAATGGTGGAAGCTCGTGCTCGCGAGTTAGCCGCAATTAACGGTCGTCCTTCTTCCGAACCGTCCGAGGCTGACTATCAACAGGCCAAACGTGAGCTGACAGGAGAAGCAGAAATGGATCCGCAGGAAGAGAGTAGTGAATCCGTACCCGATTCGGACGGTTGGGATCCCCTGCCGGGCTCGACTGGACGGCAAGCAGCAGACCCCCTCGGAGAAGATGAAGACGCCGAGGGACGGAGCGAGAGTGCGCAGATGTTCGAGGAAGGCGTCACCGAAGCGGAGCACGATCAAATGCGTCAGGCATCCCGGGCGCAGGAGGAGAGCGACGAAACAGAGCCATAAAAGGGCTACGGTAAGGAGTGCTCGCTCCTCTGTAGTTGACTGACTAGTCACTCTGTGCTAATTTTGCTCGTGAATGATAAACAAGACCGTATCCTGCAAACGGCGCTCGGACTTTTCGCCGCTAAGGGCCTGGCTGTCCCCACCGCAAAAATCGCCAAGAAAGCGGGCGTAGCCAACGGAACGTTGTTCAACTATTTCCCCACCAAACAGGATTTGATTGATGCGCTTTACCTGAACAACAAAAAAGAAGTGGCGCAATTACTTCTGGCGGGCGGAGCCGGAAAAGCCAAAAGCTTGAAAGAAAGCTCTTTCGTGGTGTGGAACAGTTATGTCCGCTGGGCGATCACCAATCCCCTGAAACACAAAGTAATGAACCTGTTCAAGACGGCCCATGTCTTGTCGCCCAAGGTTCTTGCCGAGGCGGATGATATTTTCAAGCCCCTGCACGCGTTGGTGCAAAAGGGAATAAAAAAAGGCGAGGTTATGAATATCAGTTTGGATTACTGGTATCAAATCAAGGCCGCACAAATGGGCGTTTCCATTGATCAGGCTTTGGGCCGAAATCTTAAAGGCAAGGTGTTGGCGGCGCATATCCGCACCGGCTTCGACATTTATTGGAGAGGCGTAGCCGCTTAAAAAATTTTCCTCTGGAACTGACTGACTAGACACTCCAGGACGAAGCACGAAAGAAAGGAAAAATAATATGAAATACAGACTACTCGGAAATTCAGGGCTGCGTATATCGGAAGCGGCCCTGGGCACGATGACGTTCGGCGATGATTGGGGATGGGGAGCCCCTAAATATGAGGCGCAAAGAATCTATAACGCCTTTCGCGAAGCAGGCGGCAACTTCATTGACACCGCCAATTTTTACACCAACGGCACGAGCGAGTCGTTTCTCGGTGAATTCGCCAAAGGACATCGTGAGACCATGGTCCTAGCCACGAAATACAGCGTTTCCCATCGGGGCACAGACCCAAACGCGGCGGGCAACCAGCGCAAGAACATGATGCAGGCGGTGGAGGGGAGTCTCAAGCGGCTTCAGACCAACTACATTGATCTTTATTGGGTTCATATTTGGGATCAAATCACACCGGTGGCAGAGGTCATGCGCGGGCTGGACGACCTGGTGCGAATGGGAAAGGTGCTTTATGTCGGCATTTCCGATGCGCCGGCCTGGTGGATCGCCCAGGCAAACACACTGGCCTCACTTCGCGGTTGGTCTCCGTTCGTCGGCCTGCAAATGGAATACAGTCTGGTGGAGCGCACGGTTGAGCGGGAATTGATCCCGATGGCGAAGGCACTCAACCTCGGCGTGACTGCATGGGCTCCTCTTTCGCGCGGCGTCCTGACCGGCAAGTATCACGGCCACGGGTCTTCCGAAGCCGGTCGCATGAGCAGCGATATGTTCAAGCAGTCCATGCCTGACGATCAAAGAACCGGGCGCATCATCGCAGCCGTTAAAACTGTCGCCGATCAACTGGGTCGAAGCATGGCGCAGGTGGCGTTGGCGTGGCTCCGTCACCGCGCGGTGCCGGTCATTCCCATCATCGGAGCGCGGAAGCTCTCGCAGCTTCAGGACAACCTGGCAAGCCTCGAACTTTCCCTCTGTTCGGAGCAATTGAAGACGCTTGATGAAGCCGGCCGGGTTGAACTTGGGTTTCCGTACGACTTATACGCCAAAGATGTGGTTCGTGAAACGATGTACGGCGGAATGGGCGACAAGATTGTTGTCCAATAAGGAAGGGAAAAAAGGGTCGGAGCTCACGATCGACACTCGCAAGAAAGAGCCGGCGTTTGCCAATTACGTGACTGTTTGAGCCTGTTTGTTTCGTGCTTGGCATCGGCACCGTGACATTCGAGCTAACGCTTCGGCCACGCGCGCAGTGCCACTTGCGCGACTCGACGTAGTTGCTCGGGACTGGCGCCGTCGGCTCCCTGGACCGCCATCCCTTGCAGCACCGTCATCACGTAACGAGCCAGTTCGGTTGGGTCAGCGTTTTTCGGAAGATCGCCTTCCCGCTTAGCGCGTTGAAGGCGACGACACAACACAACTTCGCTGGCGACGCGGCGGCCGGTTGCTTCCTTCCGAACGGACCGCGCCGCACTTCCGACCGCCAACGCACCCTGGACCATGAGGCATCCTGATGGAAACCTCGGATCACCCGCCATCCTGGCCGCGCCGACGAATATTTGTTCGATAACATCTCGCGCCTTCCGCGCCGCCAGAGACTCGCCGAAATAGGCAAGTGGCCCGTCCATGTATCGATCGAGAACCTTGCGAAAGAGCTCCTCTTTGTTGCCAAATGCGGCGTAAAGACTAGGCCGATTAATGCGCATGGCTCGCGTCAGGTCTGAGAGCGAGGCGCCTTCGTAACCTTTGGCCCAAAAAACGTGCATGGCGCGTTCCAGGGCCGCATCAGGATCGAAGGCACGCGGTCGGCCGCGCCGCGCTGCCGCAGTTTCTGATTTCATACCAATAGGTAAATAAATCATTTGACACGCTTTTGTCCAGTGTCTATTTTTATACTGGCCGATACAGAATAACCACCAAGAAGGACAAAAGAAAATGACAACAACCCACACGAACTTGGAGAAGGACGGCGTCACGACGATGGCGGGTTCGCACAAGGCCGACCCTTCAAAGGGGCTTCTCATGCGGCAGTTGCAACTCGTAGCTCACGGAGAGCCCTCCGATGTGATTGAACTCAACACGGTTCCCGCGCCGGCTCTCGACCAAGAGGATGTTTTCATCTCGATGGAAGCGGCGCCGATTAATCCATCGGACTTCTTGTACGTCCGCGGCCTCTACGGCGTCCGTCCGGCCTTCCCATCCTCGGTAGGCGCGGAGGGTGTTGGCCGAGTCGCGAAAATTGGATCGAAGGTCGATGTTGCTCTGCAGGGTAAGCGAGTCCTGATTATCCCGACCTACGAGCAGGGCACCTGGGCAGACCAGGTTGTCGTCCCAGTGCGCAACATCGTGCCGATGAGCGAGGAAGCAGATCCCCTGCAACTCTCGATGATAGGGATTAACCCGGTTACCGCCTATCTTTTGCTCAACCGATACGTTTCCCTGATGCCCGGCGACTGGATCGGTCAAACCGCGGCCAACGCGGCCATGGGGCAGTACGTCATTGCGCTCGCGAAGCTGGCAGGAGTCAAGACGCTGAATGTCGTCCGCCGGAAAGAAGCTGCCGAACAGGTGCGACAGTGGGGAGGTGACCGCGTGGTCCTCCAAGGCGACAACTTACACAAAGACATTGAGGAGGCTCTCGGCGGGAAGAACCTTA
>Ga0193750_1000476_pt1 | contig 11017 bp, 7 predicted proteins | sample L1c1metaG_FD_160569 | JGI IMG/M metagenome (GOLD analysis project Ga0193750, IMG submission 160569) | Soil microbial communities from a riparian zone of the East river system, Colorado, United States - L1c1 | ecosystem: Environmental > Terrestrial > Soil > Riparian zone | place: USA: East River...
CTCGCGGACAAAGCGCCGAAAGGCAGTTTCTGCGGCGACGATATCCGCGCGCAATTCCGCGGGGCGGGGCACTACGTGGCGCCCTTTGCGCACTGCGAAGTAGCAAAGAAATGACACCAAATAAGTGGAGCAATCAATCAGCAACACGCCGCCCAGACCAATGTGGTTGTACACGAATCCGACAATTGATCCGGCGATCAGCCATCCGCCCTGTATTCCGGCGAGCAGAAAAGTATTGGCGTGAACGAACTCTTCTCCGGGAGTCAGTTCCTGGATCAGCGCGGTGATGGTGGGCCAGAACATCCAAAAACCCGCCGCCACCAGCGTGTTCATGAGATAGAGCTCCCAAACTTTCACCCTTCCGGCGAACGCCAGAAAACAAACCACCAGAATAACGAGGGCGCGCGCGGCGTCGAGCATCATGACCAGCCGGCGCCGATCTTCCCGATCGATGAAAACACCGGTGAAGGGCAGCATCAGCATGGCCGGAATGGTCTGCAAAACTGCAAACGTTCCTAAGGCCATTTCCGAATGCGTAGCTTGCAGGATGTACCAGGCCACTGCGGCCGAATTCATGCCACTGCCCAGCATGGAGATGACGTTGGCGGTAAACACCCAACGCAGAGCTCGCTTCTGCAGGATGGCGCGCATAATTCAAATGTAAACGATAGCGAAAGCGCGGGCGACTACTCTTTGTAGAATAGTGGCCAGCGAATCTGGATGTGGCTCGATTGCCAGAATAAATACACAGCCAGCATGATCATTTCCGGCTCAATCGGATGTTTGTATCGGACGAATGGATTAACCAGGTAATAGGGTATCGGGTAAATAATCAGAAAGCAGGCGAGCAGGAACGTTCCTCTGACTCGGTTTCGAATGCTCAACCATAGTCCCCCAAAAGCGAGGATAGCTGGAATAAGGAAGCCGACATGCCGGGCAAAACTCAAATCGTATTTACCGATGATGTTGGCTTGCGGCGGGGCAATCCAAAAATACATTGCGCGTTCCAGGCTGAACCGCACAAACAATGCTGGATGTTCTGCGATAAACTGCCGAACCTGTTGCTGCTTTTCCTCCATGAAACGCATTTCACCTAATTGTTGAAATTTCTGCATCGCCTGGGGATCATTTCCGGGATGCTCATCGCGCGTCCACAGAGCGGTGTGGCGGTCGTTATTCGCCATGTGCATTTCGAGGGGAAGGTTGTCGCGAATGAATACGAACTTGCCGAATACAACGTAGTTGCGCGCCAGCCAGGGAGTGATAACCAAAATAGTGGTTAACACGCATACCACTGCTCCAGTGAAGCGGCGGGAATCACGCGGCAGGCGATAGAGCAGCCAGAGCATGCAGAAAGGAAACATGGAGAGCACTGCGGTGTTCGTCAGAGCAATCACACCCCATAGCAGTCCGAAAATTATCCAACTCCGCTGACGAGGAGTGTGGTCCGCCATGCGTAGTGTCAACAACAAAGCTAGGCTCAGCAGAAATGCAGTCAGGCTTGTTTCCCAGACCACGCGAGTTGGCCAGTAGATCGCGTAGGGAAAGAGGGCCCAAGTCCATGCGGTCGCGCGGGCAGCGGTGAGTCCATACATTCGCTTTGCGATCGCGTACAGCGTGAGACATGTCAGCGCGGAAAATATGCTATTGAAAGCCAGAATCACCCAGGCTGCCGCATAGCTATAAACTCCGAATAGCTTGAACACTCCCGCGAGGATGTATGGATAGAGTGGCGGCGCCCACGCGCTTGGTCCGGTGGGCAGGTCGGTTGGCGAGCTGAAACCGTTTCCAGTCGCGATCGATCGAGCGATGCGTCCCATTTCCCAGCCAAACTGAAAGTGATCGCGGCGCGGAGTGATGTGATAAGTCGGCCCAAAGGTGATGACAGCCAATCGCAGCAATAACGCAATTAAAACAATGAACAGTGGAGAGTGTCGCCAGGGTTGCGGATGGGGCGAGGCCTGCTCAACCGGATAATCGTTCGACGCGCCAGCGGAAGTGTCCGCGACCGAAAGCATATCCTTCTGGTCTCCCCTCTGCATGGGCACAGACTATAGGAAAAGTTATTGCGCTGCACGCTACAGACATCGCACTTGCGCCTAGCTTCATTCGGAGCTAGGATGCGCGCACACAATTGCGGAGGTGCCGCATGAAACGCAGTTGTTTGCCTTTGGTTTTGATCATTTTCCTGTTATCCCTGCCGCTGCATGCGCAACTCGACAGATTAGTAATTCCGGCGGGAACGCCGGAAGACCGGGCGCTGCAGGCCATCTCCAACGAGCAGGATGCCCAGAAAAAGATGGCCATGTACGACGATTTCCTGCAAAAGTTCGCCGCTAATCCGGCAGCGGTGGCATATGGCAATTGGCAGATCTCGCAATATCAGCAAGGCGCCGGGAATCTGCAGAAAGCTCTGGAGTATGGCGACAAAGCGCTGACCGGTTCCCCGCGAAATTTGGACATCCTCGTGTCACAGGCAAATATCGCTCAATTAATGAAAAATAATGGGAAGGTTGTCGACTATTCGACTCGGGGAGGCGAAGCCTATCACGCAATTGACAAGCAGACGAAGCCGGAAGGATTAAGCGATCAGGATTTCGCCATGCGAGTGGACGACGAAAAGAAATCATCGAAGGCTTCCTATGATTTTCTCGAAGCCGCGGCTTTCAATGCAATTGCCGCGGAAGAGGATCCCAAGGCGCGCATGTCATACATAGAGCGCTTCACTCCCGCCTTTCCCAAGTCACCTTTCGAAGAGCAGGTCGGATCCTATGCCATGATGTCACTCTCCCAGCTAAAGGACATGCCACGGCTTGTCTCCTATGCGGAGAAAACTTTAGCTTCAAATCCCAATAGTCTGCCGGCGTTAATGCTTCTGGCCAACGCCTATGCTGACGATCCCAAGCCAGGTAGCTTGAGCAAGGCTGTGACTTACTCCCAGAAGGCGATCCAGGTCGCGAAAGCCGACGCTGCGGACGCAGACCGTTCACGCAAACTTTCAGCAGGAGTCGCGCACTCGACTCTTGGGTACGTTTACATGAAGCAGGATAAGACGGTGGCTTCCATTCCTGAATTGAAGGCCGCGTCGTCCTTGCTCAAAGGACAAGATGAGCAGTCTTACGCACTGGCTATGTATCGTCTGGGGTTTGCGTATGCGAAATTGAACAGGGTTACAGAGGCTCGCGATGTGCTGACCGAAGCCTCGAGGATCTCCGGACCGGCGCAGCAGCCTGCGAAGGAGCTTCTGATAAAAGTCAACGCCGCACGCGCCAAGGGACGATAAAAGATAAAGATAACGAGTTTCAGATTGTAGGTGAGATTTGGCTTCCTGCTCGTCAGTGGCGTAGTACGTCGTCGGATAGCAGTTGCGCCTTGAAGGCCAGATTACGGGCACGTTGCAGGTCCCCCGCTTTCTCTGCCTCTTTGGCCTGTTGCACGTAATTACGGATCTGATTCACCATATCCTGCTGGCTGGTGGAAAGTTGGCGGGCGGAGATCTTGTTTAGGTTGGCGTCTGTCGCTGCCAGTAGTTGGGCTGTGCTTTGGCGTTGCTGCGATGCCTGTTGGTCCGTCACACTAGGCGCAAGCTGAACCACCGGATCAGCGGTGCTGCCATTGCGCACGACAGTCTTCCTCGGTCCCGTCGCAGCCTGAGCCGGAGCTTTGCGTTTTGAATTGCGTTTTTTTGTTTTACTCGCCGCGCAGTCTGGTTTCTCGGGAACTGCATTCGGTTGCACATTTTCCGGTGGTTCGGTGGAGTCGGGCGCTGTGGGCTGCTCCGGCTTTGCTTGCTGCTCTGGCGTGGTTTGCGGTTCTGGCTTCGCTGGCTCCGGTATGGTTTGCGGTTCTGGCTTCGCTGGCTCCGGTGTCGTTTGCTGCTCAGGCGATTGTGCTGGTCCCGGCTGGGGAGATGGTTGTTGAGGCTGAGTTTCCTGCAAAAGCACAGTGGGTTGGGCTAAATGCATAGCACCCGGCGAGGCAAACAGCGCATAGAGTCCGAAGATTGCGGCCAGAGGCATAGCTAGGTAGTTCGATGCTCGTTACGGTGCGAAGGCTACCTGACATTCTAGCTTTGGCCACGGCTTGATGCACTATTACTTTGGACAAAATATTGATTGGATCTCGCATCCGAGCCCGATTCTGGCCACTATTATTTAGATTGATAGCACGTAAGCAGCAGAGCACACGAAAGTAGAAACCTAAGCTGAAGGAGAGCCCAAAGTTTCAGCTACCCCTTCCCCATTCCCGCTGATGGAGCTCTCTGCATGGGCCTCTGCCAAGGGCAGACGCAAACGAAATTTAGTGCCTTGACCGGTTACGGATTCGAAATCCAACGAGCCGTAATGCCACTGCATGATCTGGTAAGTCTGCGCCAGGCCGATCCCACTACCGCCTTTTTTTGTAGTGAAGTAAAGTTCAAAAATCTTATCCTGGATCTCGGGAGGAATTCCGCTACCCTGATCCTGAATCTCGGTGATCACAATTTCGTCTTCGCGTCGGGCGGAAACGGCCAGCGTTCCTCCTTGCGGCATGGCCTGCACGCCATTCAGGACAACGTTCAGAATGGCCTGCTTCAAGAAATCCGCGTCCACTTTTACAAACAGGGGCTCGGAAGGCAATTCGTGGACAATGTTGACCGCATGTTGCGCGGCATCCGGTGCGGCCAGCGAAACGACATCTTCCAAAAGGCGGCGTAGATCGGTTTCTTCCAGGTGAAGCTCACGCGGCCGGGTAAAGTCGACCAGAATTTGTACGACACGATCCAGGCGATGAATCTCGCTGCCGATTATGTCCATGTGCCTGCGCGTGTCCGGATCGATTTGTTGCAATTTACTTTGCAGCAACTGCAGATGTAGAACGATAGCGTTGATAGGATTTTTGACCTCGTGAGCAACCCCACGAGTGAGCCGCCCGCTGGCCGAGAGACGGCGTGACATTTCGATTTCATCTTCGATCCGTCGCACCGACTCTGCATCCCGCATGGTTAACAGTGCACCGATCTGCGTCCCTCCTTCCTCCTGAATGAAATCGAGCGAGACCTGCACCCGCTTCCCGTTAGGAGATTCCATCTCACGCTGTACCACCGGCCGTCGATGTTTGAATGCGTCGAGCACGAGTGCCCCGAAAACTGAGTCGGAGGAAAATATTTCCCTGACGGTGCGCCCCAGCAATTCGCGTCGCGGACGTCCCAGAAAACGTTCCACAGAAGCACTCACCAGAACGACATGGGAGTCCCCGGTGAACAGCATCAGGCCGTCCTGCAGGTTGGCCATGATCTGATCCACGTTATCTTTCAGGGCGGAGAATATCTCCTTGGCATCGCGCATCTGTCGGCCGATGTTGGCGATCTTCTGGGTAACCATGCCGTACTCGTCGCGCCCTCCCTCGTGCTCAGCAATGGCCTCCGCTTCACCCGCCGTAACACTGTCCAGGCTCCGGCTAATACGCTCCAGTGGACCAAGCGCGAGATGCGATAGTCCTGCAGCCAGCACCAAAGAAAACAAGATTGCGGTGCTGGAGAAAAGCAAAGCATGCTGCAGTTGTGGTGTGAGTTCGTTTTTCAGGAACACGGTGGAGACGCCCACGCGAATACTCCCGAAGGGGGCGCCATCCAATTGCAGGGGCATTTGCACGTCATAGATCGTCGGCGGGTTGTACACGAATCGGAGCTGCTGACGGAAACCGGCGTCTTCGACGCGCTGGAAAGTAGGGCGGTCGGGAACCCGCTTCCCGATGAGATCGGGATTGGTATGAAGAATCGCATTGCCCTCGGAATCGACGATCGCAGCGTCGTAGATCATGGGCCAGCTGCCCACTACGGATTCGAGAAAATTGTTGAGATCGCGGTCGGTTCCCAGGTAGTAGGCAATGGCCCGGCGAACCGCCTGAGGATTACTGGTATCGACACGAGTGCTGCTCAAATCGGGAGCTGCTTTGGTGGCAAGAAAAGCCAGATTCGAGGTCAGGTTGGCGGCGGTCGCATCCGCGGTTGTCACTTGTTGGCGCAATAATTGGGAGATATAGATATAAGAAAACGCGGAAACCAAAACCGCCACCATGAAGGTGATAGCGAGTACGATTTGGGTCCTTCGGCGCATGGCTCAACTACATCCGGCTTCCAAAACGTGAATCTATAAGTGCCCTTTACTCGTCCTTGCCTGACGCTGCGTCGGCCGCCACGCTTCCGTACTCCTTAAGCTTATTATGCAGGGTTTTCAGACTAATGCCGAGAATCTCTGCCGCCCGAGTCTTATTGTTACTGGTCGCTGCCAAAGTCTTAAGGATGAGCAATCTTTCTGCTTCTTCCACTGTGGTGCCGACCCCGAGCCGCACCGCATCCGGATCCTCTGGCGAGGTGCGAACCGTCGTCTGCCCGAAACCCGGAGGTAAATGTCTAGTCTCGATCACGGCGCCATCGCACACAATCACAGCTCGCTCCAAGGTATTGCGCAACTCGCGCACATTGCCGGGCCACGAGTAGTTATGAAAAAGATTCAAGACGGCTTCGCTAACGACTGCTACTTTGCGTCCATGTTTTGTGCTCATTTCGCCCAAAAGACGCTGCACCAATTCGGGCACGTCCTCTTTATGTTCGCGTAGTGGCGGCATATGAATGTTGAACACATTCAGCCGATAATAAAGGTCGTTGCGAAGCTCACCCCGGGCCACTGCCTCCTCCGGCACCTTATTGGTTGCGGCCAGGACGCGAACGTCCACCGTGGTTTCCACCTTGCTACCCAAACGGCGTAACTTGCGGTCTTCGAGCACGCGTAGGAGCTTGGCCTGAGTAGCGACCGGCATTTCCCCGATTTCATCCAGCAGCAGGGTTCCGCCTTCCGCCAGCTCAAAGCAGCCGGTGCGGCGCTCGAGTGCTCCAGTGAAAGCGCCTTTCTCATGACCGAAAATTTCACTCTCAATCAAAGTTTCTGGAATCGCGGCGCAGTTGATCGGGATGAACGGCTTGTTGCGGCGCGGGCTGAGTTCATGGACTGTGCGTGCAACCAGCTCCTTGCCAGTACCGCTGGCTCCCGTGATTAGGACAGAAGCTGTGCTGGGAGCGACCATTTCAATCAGATGAAAAATCTCCTGCATCTTCTTGGACGGTCCCACCAAGGTGCCTAAGGAACCAGCATCTCGCAGCTTGCGGCGCGTGACCTCCAGTTCTACTCGGGTTCCGAGCAGCGTCGAGGCATTCAGTAGGATAGTGCGCAGCCGATCCGTGTCGATCGGCTTAGTGATGTAATCGTAAGCGCCCATGCGCATGGCTTGTACTGCACTGTCGATAGTGCCCTGTGCCGTAACCACAACCACCGCCATCGTCTGGGCATCCGTGGCTAATCGTTCAAGTAGTTCCAACCCCCCCATGCGCGGCATCTTCAAGTCAGTCACAACGATGGAAGGCGACCAATTCGTGACTTTTTCCAGTCCTTCCGCTCCGTCCCTTGCAGTCTCGGCGCGATAGCCCCAGGCAGAGATTAATTCCGCCAGACCAGTGCGTTCATTTTCTTCGTCTTCGACGATAAGTACTTTTTCCTGGCTCATAGGGCGAGAAAGACGGTCAAGCCATTATTGAGGCTGAATGACATTCACTGCAAGTTGAAGACACTTTCAATCGAGCCGCGGATGCTGGAAGATGTATCAATCTGAGATTTTCCAATCAGGACGGATCGCACTCGTCGCCATGCTCCAACCAAAGCAGAGGTACCCCGAAAGTAATACGCTCCTCCCAAGCGTTTGCTTTGAATTTGCAATGCTGTAGAATCCCTTGTCTGCGTTTCTAACATCTTAATTACTTTTCCATGCGGGCCCTATCTCGAATTTCAGCATGGGTACACATGCTACGTAAAGTTCCGGAGGATTCCATGTCACTTTGTCGCACTCAACGCAGTGTCCATCTGCTGTGCACCGGTTTGTCGCTGATGCTCGCTGTAATTCTCACAGCAACAGCGTTAGCGGCACAGGATGAGCCAACCCCCCGAGCAGAAATTTTCACGGGTTATCAGTGGTTGGATCCGAATGGCCATCTTCCAACTCCTTTCCAGGATCCGAATAATCCCGTATCCGTAAAGGTGCCGAGCATGCCGTATGGCTTAGGCGCAAGCTTCACTTACAACTTCCACCCGATCTTTGGGGCGGAAGTGGACTACGGTGAGAACTGGGACGGCGGTGGGACCATGACCACAGCCGCGGTCGGTCCTCGCTTCACTTGGCGAAGTGAAGGACTCAATATGTTCGCGCACGCATTGGTCGGATTGAATCGCATAGCCCCGAATAATCTAAAAGCCGATAACGCGGTAGGTCCAATTCTCGGCGGCGGAATCGACCTTAAAATATGGCGCCCAGTGAGTATTCGGCTGATCGAGGCAGATTATCTCTGGTCGCAGCACCACTATACTGATTTGACTTCATCGGCATTTCCGGACCTGCAACGTCCCGTATTTAAGAGTACTCGACTGCGTGCTGGATTAGTCTGGAACATCGGGAGTCTCGCCCCCGCCGTGCCTCCGACCGCAAGCTGCTCGGTGCAGCCCGGAGAAGTACTGGTTGGAGAGCCCGTAACTGCAACCGCTACCGGCAGCAACTTCAATCCCAAGCATACCCTCAACTACAGTTGGAGCAGTACGGGTGGCAAAGTGACCAGCAAGGCGGCTTCGGCCACAATCGATACCAATGGATTGTCTGGCGGGAGTTATACCGTCACCGCCCACATCAGCGATCCCAAGATGAAAAAAGGCGGGGACGCAAGCTGCACCGCGAACTTTACTGTGAAAGAACCGCCGAAGAATGCTCCGACTATGTCCTGCACGGCAAATCCCACGACTGTGCAAGCGGGAACGTCTTCGAATCTTTCCTGCACTTGCACTAGTCCAGACAGCGTCCCCGTGACCGTGGGTGGTTGGACGGCATCAGCTGGGACTGTCTCCGGAACCGGTAACTCCGCTACTCTGGACACCACCGGTGCTCCAGCCGGTGCCATCAACGTCAGCGCAACTTGTACTGATTCGCGCGGCCTGACGGCGACCACTTCAACCCAGGTGACGGTGGAGAATCCACCACCTCCGCCACCTCCGCCACCGCAATCGAGCAAGCTGAGCGAATGCGATTTCCCCAACAAGGTGAAACCGTGGCGCGTGGATAACACCTGCAAGGCGATACTCGATGACGTTGCTCTCCGTTTGCAACGTGATCCTGAAGCTAAGCTGGTGATCGTCGGCAATGCCGAAACGACGGAAAAGCGTAAGAACCTGGCAGCCGAACGTGCGGTTAATTCCAAGGCGTATCTCTCAGGCGGGGAAGCGAAGCAGGCGATTGACGCCAGCCGGATTGAAACACGCACAGGAAACGCTGGCACCAGGACGGCAGAGTATTGGGTGGTTCCTGCCGGCGCCAGCTTTACCGGCGAGGGCACGCAGCCAGTGGACGAGAACCGCGTAAAAGCGGTTCCCGATCACCCGGCCGCTCCAAAGAAAAAGGCGGCTAAGCCTAAGGCTCAGTAGGCTTCTAATTGCACCCCAGGGCCGGTCGAGCAAAAACTCGACCGGCCCTTTCTTTGCTTTCACTTCGGTAACTTGCCTGAGCCGTGTTACGCTGTCACTCTTGCCCCGCAGGCATATCTGTTCGCTGGGGGCATAGCACCTATGATTTCGCGAGCATTTTCGCGCAAGTTGTTGATAACATTGTTTATTGGTCTATTCTGCGCCACGATTTCCTGGGCGGGCCAATGGGCGATTCTGGGACCGGACGGCGGAGACGTCCGCAGCCTTAGCTACGATCCGCGCAATCCGGATCACATCTTCCTGGGAACCAGCACGGGAACAATCTTTTCATCGGCAGATGGTGGACATAACTGGAGTCGGTTTGCTCATTTGGGCAGCGGCGACGATTACGTTCTCGACCACATCGCCATCGATCCGCAAAATCCTAAGCACATGTTCGTTTCCGCCTGGAGTGTAGAGAATCAGCAGGCAGGTGACCTGTTCCGCTCCCATGATGGCGGCAAGAACTGGGAAGCATTACCCGGCATGCATGGAAAATCCGTTCGCGACATGGCCATTTCAGCTTCAGATTCGAAAGTGCTGGTGGCGGGCGCGCTGGATGGAATATTTCGAAGCAAGGACGGCGGAAACAACTGGGAACGCCTTTCCCCAGCCAACCACGCTGAGATCAAGAACATTGAATCAATCGCCATCGATCCGAAGAATCCGGATATCGTCTATGCAGGGACCTGGCACCTGGCGTGGAAGACCGCCGACGCAGGCGCGAATTGGCAACACATCAACAAGGGCATGATCGACGACTCGGACGTATTTTCGATCATCGTCGACTCCACTAATCCTTCTGTTGTCTACGCCAGCGCCTGCTCCGGTATTTACAAGAGCGAAAGCGCCGGCGATTTGTTCCGTAAGCTTCAGGGAATTCCATTTTCGGCACGTCGTACGCGAGTGCTGAAGCAGGATCCCAGCAATCCGCAGGTTGTGTATGCCGGAACTACGGAAGGCCTGTGGAAGACAATGGACGGAGGCAAGACCTGGAAGCAGGTCACCAATTCGCAAATAGTAGTGAACGACGTAATGGTCGATCCGCGCAACTCGCAGCGCGTTGTGCTCGCGACCGATCGTAGTGGTGTTATGACCAGCGACGACGGCGCGAAAACTTTCACTGCATCCAATCACGGTTATACGCACCGCTACGTTACTTCCATCCTCGCCGACAAGAACGATCAGAACTCGATTCTGGTTGGCGTAGTGAACGATAAGGAGTGGGGGGGTGTGTTCTCCTCTCCCGATGGTGGACAGCACTGGACTCAAAAGAGCTCGGGTCTGGGCGGACGCGACGTATTCGCGCTCGAACAGGCGAGCAATGGCGCAGTAGTGGCAGGCACCAACCGCGGCGTCTTCCTCATGGAACGTAACGCCAGCGCGTGGAAGCCGATCAATACCATCATCAACGAGAAGACTTCACGCGCAACCAAGAAAGGAAGTAAGAAAGCTGTCGCAACCAAGACTGCAGTTCGTTC
>Ga0193750_1000477_pt1 | contig 11014 bp, 7 predicted proteins | sample L1c1metaG_FD_160569 | JGI IMG/M metagenome (GOLD analysis project Ga0193750, IMG submission 160569) | Soil microbial communities from a riparian zone of the East river system, Colorado, United States - L1c1 | ecosystem: Environmental > Terrestrial > Soil > Riparian zone | place: USA: East River...
CCTCGCCGGCCTCGCCCTCGCCAGTTCCGCACTGGCGGATATTCACGATCCACCCTCAAACGATTACGGACCGACGCGTAAGCTCGGTCGCGGCCTCTCTAATTTCTTCCTCGCCCCGGCGGAAATCCCGGTGACGATTGCGACAGTTAACACCAACGAAGGCAATTCTGCCGCCGCCGGCTACGGCGTCGTGCGGGGCGTTGGACGTTCGGCGGCGCGACACGTCGCCGGCTTGCTCGAAATTCTGCTCTGGCCTGTGCCGGCTTATCGGCAAAGCTATTATCCGTTACTACCAAGCGATATTCCGTGGATCCATGCCGGCTACGCGGAGTTCCCGCCTGAGCTCGGTAACGAGACGAAATATCCTTACGTGCGCGATTATTAATTGCCCTAAACTCAGTCATCCTGAGCGAAGCGCAGCGAAGTCGAAGGATCCCGCCGCGGTAGCGTAAAGATAACTTCTTGGGGATCCCTCGACTTCGCTCGGGATGACAGCTGATGTGGAGCTTCAAATCACCGATGTCGCCTTTGGCGGGAAAGGCGTCGCGCGCACCAACGGTAAGGCCGTGTTTGTGCCTTATGTTGTCGATGGAGAAACAGTTTCGGCGAACATCACGCGCGAACACAAAAAATTCCTCGAGGCGGAACTGGAAAGCGTCGTTACGGCTTCGCCCCATCGGGTCGAGCCGCGTTGCCCATACTTCGGCCGTTGCGGCGGCTGCGTTTATCAACACGTCGATTACGAACATCAACTGGCTTTGAAATGGCGGCAGGTGAAAGAGACCCTGCGGCGAATCGGAGGGTTGCAAGAGCCGCCGATGCGCCCATTCATTCCTTCGCCGATCGAATACGAATATCGCAATCGCATCACGGTGCATGTGCGCGATGGGGTGATCGGATTTTTCCGACGCGAATCGAACAAACTGCTCGATATTGAACGTTGTCCAATTGCGTTAAATGAAGTTAATGCGCAGTTAGTTGAATTAAGGGGAAGTTGTCCGCGTGATGGCCATTATACCTTGCGTGCCGGTGCAGGCCCGCGCGTGTTTACTCAGGCGAATGATGCCGTCGCCACCGCGATGCTTGATCTGGTGGATCGTTTGCTCGGGTCAGCAAGCGGCACGCTCATTGATGCCTATTGTGGCGCCGGATTTTTTTCGAAGCGATTGCGCGGGCGCTTCGGAAAAGTGATCGGGATTGATTGGGACCAGCACGCGATTGCCGTCGCACGGGAAGACGCGAACGAAAACGAAACGTACGTTGCGGTGGATGTAGAGACGGAGCTCGGCGTGAGATTGCGATCCATCGCGCCCGCCTCGGACGGAGGAAACAGTGCGGTCATAGTGGACCCGCCTGCAACCGGCCTGAGCAAAATGATTCTCGAGGCCCTGATGGAACATCACCCAACCCAATTGATTTATGTTTCCTGCAATCCCGCCACTCTCGCGCGAGACCTTGTCACTTTAAAACAAACGTTCCGGATCGATTCGATCACCCCACTCGACATGTTTCCACAAACTGCCGAAATCGAGGTAGTGGCTGATCTTCATGCATAGACGAGCAAGTCAATCTCTTCGGGCAAGAGATGTGAAACTTCGCGGATGACACTGCCGCGAATTAAATTGAGCAGGGCGTTGCGCTGGGGCGCGCCGAGGATGACACGCGAAGCCCCGAGCGTTGCGGCCACATCTACGATTGTTTCGGCCGCCGATGGGCTGACCGCGTAACAAAAGAGGGGCGGTTGATCGGCCGCTTTGGCTTTGGCTTCGCCGAAAATTTTGCTCGCCTCGGGGTCCTCCTGCCATTTGCGCTTGGTGTCCTGTTCGGTCATGAACGGTTGTTCGCGCACAAAGAGCAGATAGAGACGCCGACCTGTCTCGCGCGCTTCGCGCAAGGCGAAGTCGAGAGTGCGCCCGGTGCCGCGAACGGCGCACAAGATGGACTCGGCCGCCAGATTTCCGGTCGCAGGCGCAGCAAGCTCAACTGTGGCGGCACCCGCCGGAATAACTTCAACACCTACTGGTTCGGGGATGGCCTGAGCCTCCTTTTTCATCCGCCGTTCTTGGACAAGGCCGCGCAGAATTAATCCGACGGCAAGAATGGTGACGGCGAAGTAGCGCGCGTTCGGCTTATCGATGAGCAACGACATTTCGATCGCGGCCATGACGATGAACGTCGCGAACATGAGCGTGCGTTCCCAGGATTTGATCGATAGTTTCCGGTCAGTTGAAGTGGCGCCGAGATTGGTGGCAATCGCACCGACGACGCCGACGGCGTAAAGATCGGCGAGGCCGGACATGTCTTTGACAATAATGACAAGCAGTATCGGGACGATGGTGGCGAGTAACATTCCGGCGCTGGGCACGCCCCATTTGTTGAGACGTTGAAAAATTTTCGGCAACTCCCGATCACGCGACATTAAGAATTGGATCGCGATAAGATCGACAATGGCGGTGTTGCTCGCGGAGAGAAGGAGGAGACCAAAGACGATGCTGACGACGACGGCGAAGATGTGGCCGAAAGGCGGCCCGAGCGTGCCACCCACAAACACTTGGCCCATGTAGCGCAGCATGTAGTCGCGCACGCCTTCAGCACCGGGCGCGTTGACATCACCGCCAACGATCTGCAATCCGTTGAGAGCATGCGCGGCTAATCCGAACAACGCAGTGAAGATGCAGACTTCGATCATGACCATCAAAATTGCGGGCGTAGACGTTCTGACTACAGAGGGACGGTCATCGCTGCTTCCGGGATCGAGTTTCATCACTCCAGTGGCGTTGGCGATAGCTTCGACGCCGGAAAGCGCGAGCACGATCCCGACGAACCCGGCCCAGTTTTGACCAAAGGTTCCGTGCAGCGGTTGCAGGTGTCCGATCGCTTCGCCCATGTGCGGCAGGCTGAAAAATCCGAGCACGACGACAACGATTGCAGTCGGTACCGAAATCAAGAAGGCAAGTCCGCCGGTTTGTTTAGGTCCAAGCAAATTGAGTAAACCGATTATTAGGATCGACAGCGCTGCAAATTTTTCGGGATGCGGCACGCCGAGATACTGAAAGGCGGACAGAGCGCTGATCGCCGCCGTTACCAAGTAATCGGCGATGAGCAGAAACGCCCCGACGATCGAGATGACCTCGCTGCGATGACGCACGCTCGCGTAAACCCCGCCGCCGTCGGGATAAAGGCGGCAGATAATCATATAATTTATGCCGACGAGCGCGGTTAGGACACACATCAAGGCGATGAGCCAGAAGGAGGCGTAACCTGCGACGGCGAAGGCAAGGCCGATGACGTAGGCCTTGCTCGTGCCCCAATCGCCGTAGAGGATCGCAGCCGCGCGTTTCCAATCGACATTGCGCGGACGTTTAACGTTGGTCGCGATCATCAGTAGTGAATGATGAAGTCCATCGATGCGCTGAACTGGTTTCGGCGCGTGCCATTGTCGAACGCGGCCGTGTCGTACGAGTGATCGAAACGAAGTTCAGGCCGGAGCGTTACGATTTTGTCCGGCCACCATGTCACTCCGACTGAGTGTTCGGAATATGCCGTGGCGTGGCCCGTCCGACTTCCGACGGTATCGTTGTAGAACTCATTGCGCACTGTAAAAAATGCCGTCGGCGAAATGCGGAACATTGTGTAGTTGAGAATTCCCCATTCCGGCGCGTAACCAGATTTCACCGGGAATGAGCCGCTTTGAAACGGAACAGCATCAGTCGGATGGGTCTTGGCGTCGTTCATCCACATGTAGAGGCCTTCCGTGGCCGTGTAGATCTTGTCGCTGAATTTGTGCGTCCAGGTGCCGACGATCTGTTGCAGGTTGTTGTAACCGAACTCGCCGTTGTTAAAGGCGTTGTCGCCGGCATAGATGGAGTCCTTTTGGTTCAGCGCAGTCCACTGGATCATGACCGTGCCGGTCGGTTGAGTACCGGGATCTTTTTGCCAGAGCGCGACGTCGGTTCCGTTCGAGATGCCAGCTTGAATCGTCCACTCATTGTCGATCTTCGTGGTCGTGAAAATGCCGGTCTGCGTGTAGTTATCGAATCCGTAAACGAGCGAGTGGCTCGACATGAGATTGTTCGGAGCGAGCTGCGCTTCGATATCGGGCTCGGAAATGATGCGGCCGATACGGACGTTCATTCCTTGGAAGAACTGCGGAAGATAAAGGTCGAAATAGACCATCGGCATATCGAAGCCGTAGTAATTGTTGTGCCTTAGCAGCTGATCGCTAAAAAGGCCGCGCGAAATCATGAAGCGGTAATCGAGACCGTAAACGCCGGAGAGACGAAAGCCCCAATCAATATGGTCGGTCTGGGACTCGTCGGGGACGCGCTCGATGTAGAGAACGAATTGGTTTTGCTCGAACCGGTTCGGACGCAGATCGTAAATCAGCGGAAAGTTTGCATTCTGGCCGCGCGAAGTATTCGTCGATGTGCTCACATTCCAGGAAAAATCTTCCCAGCCGTAAATTTGAACCCGGCTTCTCTTCCACCTTTCGCCGTTTGGTCCGGCGTGGATCGCTTCCATCAACGGCCACGGCGCTAGATTGCCGGGATCGCCAATGATGGGCGTGCCGCCGATTTGCCAGTCCCCGCTTGGAAATGGCGGCGAATCGAAGGGCGCCGGTGGAATGCGCCGTGGCGGGGGCGAAGCACCCGGGGCCGGCGCTGTGCAGGCCGGTGTTTGTGAATCTTGCGCGAACGCATTGAGCAATCGCTGCCCAAACCAATTGTCCTCCGTCTGCGCACTAGCGGTCGTGATCAACACCAAGATTGCGCAAGCGCACCGCGAACCGCCGCGCCACGCACGTCCCACGTTGTGAATTCTCAATTAGCTTTCCTTTGACTCAAACGAAGCCACGCCCGCGCGACGAGCCGCTTCACTCGGCGGAGTCGATTCCCTCGACTTCCTTGCCCTTTAATGATGCTGACGAGGTTAGCTGTCGGGCTGGAGCCATTAAATGCTCTCGATGCCGCGCATCGTTCGCCCCGATTTGTCCGGCGGTGGCCGGACAGAAATTGGTTCCCCCGTAAGATCGACAACCGGTCGATCCATTAAGCGAAACAAAGAACTAGTAAAAGTTTCTGACCAAGATTTCGGCTAGTCAAGCGATACCGGTGTGGTGACGGGCACGGGGAATTCCCGGATAAACAAGAATGCACTTGCGTCTGTTCAGCAGCACAGTCGAAAGTCCGGCAACAAAATGGCTGAACCCGTTCTCGGGCCGGCGGCTGGCGTACATCGGCCGCGCAACGTTGATTGGAAACGCGCGGCGGCGTTGCTCTATGGAGACTGGGGCACGAGCAAAGCCTATGTCATTGGCTTGGCGTTCGTTGCCGCGGGCTTTTCTTCTTTTCCAATCATTTTGGCCGTTTGCGCTCTGACTGCGATCGTCGGGTACAACTACATCATTGTTTGCAGTCACTTCCCAGATGGCGGCGGTGTTTATTCGGCAGCGCGCAAGCAAAGCCGATTTCTCGCTTCTGCCGGGGCTTTGTTACTGGTAGCAAATTTTATTGTCACGGCAGCGCTTAGCGGGTGGGCTGCGGTAAGTTACCTTGGCGTCTCAAGCGAAAACGCGCGACTCGCCACCGCGGGTTTGATCCTTGTTGTCGGGATCATTAATTATTTCGGACCGCGACACAGCGGTAGCGTTTCGATCTGGCTCGCGGTGCCCGCTGTGCTTGTTGTCATCTTAATCGTCGCATTTAGCGGACCGCATCTGAAAGTCGCTGAATTGGAACCGGCGCATTCGAGTTTCGCAGTCACTTGGGTCCAATTCGTTGGTGTCATTCTCGCACTCAGTGGCGTGGAAGCGGTCGCGAATCTCACTGGAGTGATGAAGCTCGATCCCGATTCTTCACCGGAACGACCCAAAGTCACTCGCACAGCAACAAAGGCGATTGTGCCCGTCGCCATCGAGGTCGTATTCGGGACCGCTCTTCTTGGCTGGGCGATGCTTTCCCTACCAAAATTTTTTGGACCGCAGTTGGCCGATCACAAAGAAGACATGCTACGCTTCCTCGCCGAACACTACGGCACGGTCGCGATAGCACCCTGGTTTGGAACCGCGTTCGGAATCGCAGTTGGTATTGTCTTCGGTCTTTTGCTTTTCAGCGCGGTGAATACTGCGGTGGTAGCGCTGATTGGTGTGGTCTTCATGATGGCCCAGGACGGCGAGATGCCGCGACAATTGGCGCGTCTGAATCGCCACGGTGTTCCGCAACTCCCCTTGCTCGCCGCCGTAGCGCTTCCGATTCTCATTCTCGCATTGACGAGTGATTTCAATGCGCTTGCCGGTTTGTACGCGGTCGGTGTCGTGGGCGCCATCGCCGTTAATCTCGGCTCGTGCAGCTTCAATCGCGAGCTTGCTCTCGGATGGTTACAACGCTTCATCATGGCGTCGACCTTCCTCGTCCTTTTCGCGGTGGAAGTAACGATCGCGAAAACGAAACCGGACGCGTTGTTTTTTGCCTGTAGCGTCCTGGGAATCGGGCTCACGCTGCGTTTTTATTCTCACAAACTCTCCGGCCTAACGACGTTAACGGTAACGCGCAAGATTGCGGAAATGGTCGTCCCGGACTTACCGATTACGATGCAGCCGCGACTCGAAGAAGGGCAAAAGATCATGGTCGCTGCGCGCGGCATTAATCCAGTACTCAATTTCGCGCTCGAAGAAGCCCAATTACGCAAAGCAGTTCTTTGCGTCGTCTATGTGAAGGAAGTTGTCGTTTATTTTTCGGCCGCCCCGACGACGGTCGGTCGCGCAAAGTGGCAGAACGATCCCGAAGCCCAAGCCATCATGTCGTTGATGCTCAAAGAGGGGCAGGAACGCGGCGTTTGCGTCTTGCCCGTGTATGCCGTGAGCGAAGATGCAGCGGCCACGATCCTCGATCTTGCCGCGACCATGGGTGTAGACTGCCTGGTCATCGGAACTTCGCAGCGACACACGCTCACGAATTTGTTGCGCGGTAATGTCGCAAATCAAATTGCGCAAAATTTGCCAGATTCGATTCGTCTCGTCATTTTCGGCTAAACGCTGACGTGCGGTTGTTGTGATCTCGCAGTAGCTTCGCCATTCGCATCTTATGGCCGCATTTCCAATAGAGAGCGGGGTCCACCGCCCGCGCAATGTGGATTGGAGGCGCGCAGCCGCATTGCTCTACGGCGATTGGGGCACGAGCAAAGCATACGTGCTCGGCTTGGCGTTTCTCGCCGCCGGATTTTCTTCGCTGCCGATTATTCTGGCGGTCTGCGCTCTCACCGGTCTGGTCGGAATCAATTATGCGATCATCTGCAAATATTTCCCCGATGGCGGCGGCGTTTATTCGGCGGCGCGTTCACAGAGCCGGTTGCTTGCCGTAGTCGGCGCGCTCCTGCTCGTGGCGGACTTGACGGTTACGGCAGCGCTGAGCGGATGGTCGGCTCTCAGTTATTTCAACATTCCAGTTCTGAAAGAGCACATCGTTCTCTCCACTGTCGGTGTCCTCATGATCATGGGTTTCATCAACTTTTATGGGCCAAGACATAGCGGCAGCCTCGCTGTGATCCTTGCTCTCCCGACTGTCCTGGCCGTGCTTGCTTTGATTTTTATCAGCGCGCCGCATCTCACGACGCGTTATCTCGAGCCGCTGCACGAAAGCTATGCCCAACTCTGGGTGCAATTTTGTAGCGTGATCCTGGCGCTGAGCGGCGTGGAAGCCATCGCTAATCTCACCGGCGTGATGAAATTGGATAAGGGATCGACGGTTGCCACGCCGAGCGTCGGTCGCGAAGCCGCCAAAGCCATTTGGCCGGTGGCTGTGGAAGTAGTCATTGCCACCGCGCTGCTCGGTTGGGCCATGCTATCGATGAATCCTAACCGCACGGTGCAGTTGTGGGGAAACGCATACTCCATGCGCGACGCCCTTAATCTGCGCAGCGAAGACATGTTGCGTTTCATCAGCGAATATTTCGGCGGCATCAGTTTCGGCCCGATCTTCGGTCAGGCTTTTGGTTGGGTCGTGGGCATCGTCTTTTTCATGCTTCTGCTCAGCGCGGCCAACACCGCCATCGTCGCCATGATCGGCTTGCTTTACATGATGACACGTGACCAGGAGATGCCACGGCAGTTCATGCGACTGAATCGCCACGGCGTCCCGCTAATTCCGCTTCTCATCGCCATCGGTTTGCCCGTCATCGTCATCATTACTACGAGAAACTTCACCGCCTTGGCCGGGCTTTACGCCATCGGCGTCGTCGGAGCGATCACAGTGAATCTCGGGTCCTGCTGCTTCAATCGCGTTCTGCCAATCAAGATGCATTACCGCGTTCTGTTCGGCGTTACTTTCGGAATTCTTTTTCTCGTTGAAATCACTCTTGCACACACCAAACCAGACGCGCTCTTCTTTGTGCTTTGTGTGATCGGAGTCGGCTTGGCCGTGCGCGCTTGGACGCTAAAACGCCGCGGCTTCACCACCGTCATGGTCCCGCAACGCGTCGCGGAAATGGTTACGCACGATCTCGCCATCACGATGCAATCGGATTTGGCTGAGGGGCAAAAGATCATGGTCGCGGCCCGCGGTATTAATCCGGTCCTGAACTTCGCGCTCGACGAAGCAAAATTGCGCAACGCAACTCTCTGCGTCCTCTTTGTCAAAGAAATTGCCGTCTTTTACGCCGGCGGCCCTACTACAGTGGGTCGCGCGCGCTGGCAGGATGACCCCGAGGCCAATGCCATCATGTCGTTAATGCTGAAACTTGGCGCCGAGCGCGGGGTTTGTGTGCTACCGGTTTACGCGGTGAGTGAAGACGCTGCCACAACCATTCTCGACCTTTCCGCCACCATGGGTGTCGATTTTCTCATGATCGGCGCGACGCAGCGCACTGCCCTGGCCAACCTTCTTAGCGGTAGCGTCGCTACCAACGTCGCGCAACAGTTGCCCGAGTCCATCCGGCTCGTCATCTACGGTTAGATCAATGAATCCGCCCAAAGTATTGATTGCTGATTCGATTTCGCAGCGAGGCGTCGATGAACTTTCCCGTGATGGTGCGCTCGAAGTTTCTGCGAAGACTGGTTTAAGCGAAGCTGATCTCGTCAAAATCATTCCTGATTTCAGTGCGATTGTCGTTCGTAGCCAGACAAAAGTGACGGGCGCAATTTTGAACGCGGCGACGCGGTTACGTGTGGTTGGCCGTGCGGGCGTTGGAGTCGATAATGTCGATGTCGATACGGCCACTCGGCGTGGTGTCATTGTCATGAATGCGCCCGGCGGCAACACAATTTCCACGGCCGAGCATGCGTTCTCGTTGCTGCTCTGCGTCGCGCGAAAAATTCCAGCGGCGGACGCAATGATTCACGGAGGAAGTTGGAATCGGAAAAATCTGGAAGGGGTTGAACTTTACAACAAGACGCTTGGCATCATCGGGATGGGTCGCATTGGGAGCGAGCTCAGCCGGCGCGCTATTGCCTTTGGAATGCGCGTGCTGGCGTTCGATCCATACCTTTCCGCCTCGCGGGCGCGCAGTTTGCAGGTCGAACTGCTGGAAGAGCTCGATGAATTGCTCGCCGCCGCGGACTTTATTTCGCTGCACACACCGCTTACCGCGGAAACGCGCCACATTTTGAATGCGGAACGTCTCGTGAAAACAAAACGCGGCGTGCGCATCATCAATTGCGCGCGTGGCGGACTGGTTGACGAACAGGCATTGGCCGATGCTATATCGAGTGGTCAAGTCGCCGGCGCCGCGCTCGACGTTTTCGAAACTGAACCATTGCCTGTCGATTCGCCGCTACGAAAAGTCCCCAATCTCGTTCTGACGCCGCATCTCGGTGCTTCGACCGCAGAAGCGCAGGAAAGTGTTGGGATCGAAATCGCGCAATCCATTCGCGCGGCTTTGCTCGAGGGAACAATCCGCAATGCCGTCAACATGCCGACGCTCGACGCCAAAACACTCGCTCTTATTGGGCCGCATTTGCGTTTTGGGGAGAAACTTGGCCGCTTCCTCTCTCAGCTTGCGCCTCGACGAGTCGATTCGCTCAACATCAATTACAGCGGGAAAGTAAATGAAGTCGATACCACCGCGATCACTCGCGCCGTGCTTAAAGGTTTCTTGCAGAGCGCCGGTGGAAACGAAGTAAATGAAGTAAACGCGCCCGCCTTCGCCGAAAGTCTGGGACTGAAAATCACCGAGACGCGGTTGAGCGCGCCCGGCGATTATTCCGACATGCTGGAACTGTCGGCCAGCGCGGAAGGAAAAAATATATCCGTCGGCGGCGCATTTTTCGGAATTACCCCACGAATCGTTAGCATCAATGCCCGACCGGTGGAAGCGCGGCCCCAGGGTGTGATTCTCGTGCTCGAAAATACCGATCGCCCCGGCATGGTTGGTCGAATTGGGACCTTACTTGGCCAACATGGCGTGAACATCGCCACGATGTCGCTTAGCCGAAATCAGGCTGGCGGCACCGCGCTCACCGTCTTGAATCTCGATAGCGCCCCCGGCGAAGAACTGCTCAAGGAAATTGGGAACAGTGACGACATTCGAAGCGCGCAGGTAATCCAGTTGTAATCGGGAAAGCGGTTGCGCCCTTTGACGGGCGAATCAATCTTGCACTAAACAGATTGCATTCATGGGAACGATTCTCGGCACACTCGTTATCGGTTTGGTCGTTGGCGCGATCGCAAAGCTGCTGATGCCGGGCCGCGATCCGGGGGGTTGTTTGATCACGATTCTGCTCGGCATCGCAGGCGCGTTCTTGGCCGGATTTCTCGGGCGCAGCATCGGTTGGTACGAGCCGGGGCAACCCGCCGGCTTCATCGCTTCTATTATAGGCGCGATGTTACTTTTGCTCGCATATCGGTTGATCAGGGGACGGCGATCGTAGGTAATTGAATCGGCGCAAATTCGGTTGCGCAGTTTCGTGCCCGATGCGCTGGTAAACGATGCGACAGCCGACGCGATTGGCGATCTTCCTCGCCTTTGCGGTGCTTTATCTGATCTGGGGCTCGACTTATTTGGGCATTCGCTTGGCCATCGA
>Ga0193750_1000478_pt1 | contig 11012 bp, 10 predicted proteins | sample L1c1metaG_FD_160569 | JGI IMG/M metagenome (GOLD analysis project Ga0193750, IMG submission 160569) | Soil microbial communities from a riparian zone of the East river system, Colorado, United States - L1c1 | ecosystem: Environmental > Terrestrial > Soil > Riparian zone | place: USA: East River...
TCCTCCAGCCCGGCGCTGAGTTTCACTTCCAGCCCGGAATGGAGCATTGCATCATTGGCGCGGAAGACCTGCTGGTGTTTGAGCGTTCGATCGATCCGAAGGGGATGGATCAGGATCTTATCTTCATTTACGAACCGGACGCGGTTGCGTCTCCGCTGCCAAGTCATGCCCGCTGAGTTTTACGCCTTTGGCGAGATTCTGTGGGATTGCCTCCCTTCGGGTAAACACGCGGGCGGTGCGCCATTCAACGTGACCGCGCATTTGGCGCAAATTGGTGTTTCTTCCGCACTTATTTCCTGCGTTGGGCGCGATCCGCTTGGAGATGAGATTCTGGAAGTTGCCGGTCACAAACGGGTGAATGTCGAATTCGTCACGCGCGCTCGCATCGGTTTGCCGACCGGCACCGTTCTCGTCACCTTGGACGAACATGGCAACGCCACTTACGAACTGGTGAAACCCGCGGCCTGGGACGAGATCCGCGTTCCGAAAAAAGCTCTCGACGCAGTCTCGAAAGCGCGCGCCTTCATCTACGGCTCGTTAGCGGGCCGCTCACCTTACAATCTGGAGCAGGTCGACCGTCTGCTCGATGTGAAAGGGCCGATGAAGTTTTTTGATGTGAATCTGCGTCCCCCATTCGCCGACCCGCCGCTCGTGATGGATCTTGCCAGGCGCGCCGACGTTTTGAAGCTGAATGATGGCGAAGTCGGGCAGCTCGCACATTGGGTTCGTACCGGGGAATCGATCTTGGACACGCCGCGGGATGATGCGTCGATCGCGCGCGATTGTCAGACGCTGGCAGAAGCAACCGGCGTCTACCGCGTTTGCGTGACCCGCGCCGAAGAGGGAGCCGCGCTCTGGGACAGCGGCAAGCTAACGACTGCACCCGCGCCGCATGTCGAAGTGAAGGACACGGTCGGCGCAGGTGATGCCTTCATGGCAGGACTGATGGTTGGGCTCACGCGCGGAATGGATCATCGGCGTGTCCTCGAAGTCGCCTGTGGACTCGGTGCCTATGTCGCGTCGCACTATGGGGCAACGCCGTTGCTGCCGCCGGAATTGACGCAGCCGCTTCGCTAAGGCTGCCGAAGATTGCGCCCGCTCGCGATAGGACGGAGCGTTCAAACTCTAATCATTCCAGTTGTTTGGTCGGTTGGATCGCTCTGTTAGAAGACGCCGGTGAAGCGTACGAGTTTGTAGTCGGCGACCTCGTCGGCGGAGGCAATGGCCGCGCTCTGTTTAACCGGCGACGGGCGAGGAATCCGTAAGCTTTTGGCGGCTACGTAAGAAAGACCTAAATAGCATTAACGCCTCCACCGCCAGCCACACAGAGACAAAATCGGGCAGGAGCGTGTAGGCGAATTGGTATTGGCTGTAGCGGTTGACGTCGAGTGAATGGCCGATCGCCAGAGTCAGCACGGTGCCGAAGTTGTAGGTGTATAGGAGCAGGAGCACCCGCGCGGCGGTCCCGAACACGGCGCGCATGGCTTGGATCCTCCAAGCGCACACCGCCAGCAAGCCGGCCCATACGCACCAGAAAAGGTGGGTTTTGGACAGGAATTGATTGATACGGCCGCTGAGTCTGTACGAGCCAATTTGCAGGGGGCTGTTGGTCAGCGCCGCGGTCTGCGCGAGCAGCACGACACCTGGCGGATAGCGCGGCAGCTTTCGTTGAGACGCCAGACACTCGGCACTCAAACGGTATTCCTCCCCCAGATTGAACCTGGCATACGTCGTGTAAGCCGGGCAGGGCCCGATCCGATAGAAAACCGCGAACTGCCGCGCGATTTTCGCGGCCATACCCAACGGTTGCCCGCGCATGGCCCGCCAGTAGTAGTAGCGGCAAAACTCGACGCTTTGCTCATTGCCGCCTAGTCGGTCAGTGAGCTCGCGCAAGAACGCGTGGTTTCCGGCTTTATCGCCGAATCGTAGGTAGTCCGCCTTGAACCCGAGCGCATGCCAGTACTTACCTTCCTCTCCTCGGCTCTCGCGCAGCGCTTCGGTCAGCGCCGCGTGTGTAGCGGCCAGAAACTCCGGCGAGTACGGCGTCGGAGTGAGGCGGGCGAGGTCCTCGGCCATCTGGTCGTTAATGAGGTCGGCGTGGATGCTGAAAAGCGATTGCGCCAGGTACAGCGGACCCGTCGGGTCCCTTTGGCGCAGCTTCCATTCGGGCCAGATCAATAATAATGCGGCCGCTAGAACGGGGACAGCCACCAAAAGCAGCTTGCCCCGGACGGGCTGCCCGGCACGGAACAGGGAGATTATTATCGGCAGATTACCCAGCACGACCACCCCCAGGAAGCTGGGCTTGAGCAGCCACGCCGCCACGGAGAGAAAAACCGCCCACCCGCCGCTGATCAGGGCGCGGCTTGGTTGACCATCAAGAAAGCGGGCGCGGATGAAGCGCAAGTTGCAGTAAATCTGGAGAACAACGACAAATGGAAACACCGCCTCCGGGCGCAGCGTGCGCTCGAACCGCACCGTGGCGGTGGAGAAGAGGTAAACGCCCGCCAGCCCTGCGCCGATCAGTTTGAACGTGAACGCGGGCAGACGCGGCGCGGGCAGCAGACGGCGCAGTTCCATCCAACAGCAGAACAACAGGGCGCCCGTGCCGAGACCAAGGAAACCCTGCACCAGCGTGATCCACCGGAAGCTGCCACCGACACGCAGCAGGGCGTAGAGAAACCACGGGTAGAGGAAGCATTGCCCGAACCATTCTCGGAACGGCTCACCCAACAGCGCATCCAGGCCGGGACCCAAGTACGCCCACACGTCCCGGTCCACACAGGGCGTCAGCGGCAGCCGGAAGCGTTCCCAAGCGGCCCAGCCGAATACCAGGGCGAGCGTCAGCGCCGGGAGAGCATGCAGCCAGCGGGAGAGTGTCAGTTTCGGCATTAAAGCTTTTTCATACATCCCGGCGGCTGCGAGACAAAGCAGATAGTCCGCGGGAATTGCTGTTAAAAGTAGCGTGCCCGTGGACGCGAGACATTTGATTGAAAACTACCAAACAGGCCGCTGTTTTCCCGAAGTGGATGTGCTCGTCAATAATCTCGGGATTTTCAGGCCGAAGCCCCTTTGGGAAAGACGAAAGTAGAAAGGCTAAGGAGGGAGACATCGAGGGTTTGTCGCCGATGACTTAGCGGAACGGCTTCTAATTTTTCCCGGGAATGGAATGAGCGCATCCCAGCAGCGGGAAGCGGAACTCGATATCTCTTGAGGCGGTGACCGCGTAGCCTACTACGAAGCAGCGGTTTACAACTTCTCTGCGGCGCGGGCATAACGCATGCAAAGGGGAACGCATGCGTGTTGCATTTATTTTCCTTCTTGCGTCGGCGTTCATCTCTCGCGCGGACGAAAACGCCGCCGGGCGATGGGAAGGGACGGTGCAAATTCCGGGGCGCCCGTTGGAGGTCATTGTCGATCTGGCGGCAAAGGGTGCCGAGGGCGGGTCGCAGGGTTCGATCACCATTCCTGGATTGGGAATTAAAGGCGCGCCGCTAAGTGATATTGCATTAAACGGCGACCACGTCGCCTTCTCGATAAAGAGCGCGCTGGCTGAGCAACGGACCGGGCCGGCGAAGTTTAACGGGCGCGTCGGTGGCGATGGGAAATTAGCCGGCGATTTCTTGCAGGCGGGAAACAGCGCGCCATTTGCCTTGGAGAAAACTGGACCGCCGCAGGTGGAAGTTCCGCTGCGCAGCACCGCGGTCGCGAAGGAGATCGAGGGTGAATGGAAAGGCGGGTATGAGCTTCAGGGTTATCCGCGCAAGGTCACAATCAAACTGCAGAACCGCGGGCCCGAAGGAGCCACCGCGGAGTTCGTCATTGTGGGACGAAAGGAAAATAAATTGCCGGTCGATCGTGTCGCGCAGCAGGGAGAATTCGTCACGGTCGATTCGCATGAGACCGGGCTGAGTTTTGAGGGGCGAGCGCGCAAGGACGAAATCCAGGGAACGATTTTTCAGGGTCCGCTCGAAATTCCTGTGACTCTCCGCCGCAGCAACAACTGAAGATTCGCCAATGCAGATTTCCGTCGAATGCCCTCATCCTAACCTTCTCCCCGCGGGAGAAGGAACGACTCTCTTTATGAAAATATCACCCTTCCTTTTTCTGTTCCTTTCCCTGACGAGTGCGGCAGAAGCGCAGTCGATGTTCCGCGGTAACGCCGCGCATACCGGGGTGTATCCTGGTGTCGCGCCACGTGAGTTCCATCGCTTGAAGTGGAAGTTCCCGACCGGGGCGCGTGTCGTCGGCTCGCCAGTGATACAAGACAAGGCCATCTATTTCGGAAGTGACGACGGAAATGTCTATGCCGTGGACGCGGAGAGCGGGCAGCAGATTTGGAAGACCACCACGCGTGGGCCGGTGCCCTGCACACCGGCGATCGACCACGGCACGGTTTACGTCGCCAGCTACGACGGAAAATTCTATGCGCTCGACGCGCAAAGCGGTGCGGTGAAATGGAAATTTGCCACGGAAGGCGAGCGCCGTTTCGAAGCAAAGGGTTTGCATGGTTGGCAGCCGAAAAACCAGACCTTTGCCGATGCCTTCGACGTCTTTCTTTCCAGTCCCGCCGTGGTGGATGGCGCAGTTTACTTCGGCAGCGGCGACGGAAATCTCTATTCGCTGGACGCGAACTCGGGTGAGCTGCGATGGAAATTCAGGACCGGCGATGTCGTGCATGCATCTCCAGCGATCGTGAATGGCGTCGCCTTTGTCGGGAGCTGGGACAGTTATTTCTACGCGGTTGATGTTGGGAACGGAAAAGAAAAGTGGCGCTTTCATGCCGGCGAGGATCCGCTCGTTCACAATCAGGTCGGCTTCCAATCCTCGCCCGCAGTCGTTGATGGCGTGGTCTATACTGGCTGTCGCGATGCGCAGCTCTACGCGCTCGACGCCACGACGGGCAAAGCAAAGTGGAAATTCGATAACGCACTGAGCTGGGTCATCACTTCCCCCGCGGTGGTGGACGGGAAGGTCTATTTTGCTACTTCCGATTCCAGTCTCTATCACGTGGTGGAAGCGGCGACCGGCAAACCGATTCTGAAACAGGAGGACAAAGCCTTCATGTTCTCGTCGCCGGCTCTCACAAACGATGTCGTCTTTATCGGGGTCCTGAACGGCACTCTTGAAGCGCGCGATCGCAACTCCGGCGAATTACTTTGGGAATTTCAGACCGAAACGTCCAAGCAAAACGCAAACTGGATCCTGACCGCGGAGCGAAGATTCAACGTGCCGCTTTTCTTCTTCGATAACTGGCGAGAAGCACCAGTCGTATCGGCCGATCGGCAATTTGCCATCGGCGCGATTTTTTCGTCACCGCTCGTGGCAAACGGCGTCGTCTATTTTGGCAGCACGGATGGTTTCCTCTACGCGCTGGAGTGAGTTCGAGGTCCGATGCCGGACGGGCATTTTGAAGAGTTGAAGTTGAAGCGGGAAAAGCGAGCGGAAGTAGCACCGCCATCTTAGCTGTCGGGCCTGTGGGCATCTTGCCCGCATCTAACGCCAGTCCGGCTCGGACTTAGTCTGGCGGGCGTGGCTCGTTCCCCGGATGTTTCGGGTGCTGGTGAGTATAGCGGAAATAAAGATTTCGCAGGTAAACCGGCAGGGGAAACAATGCGCTCAACACTCCGACCGAATCGTGGCGGTAAAACGCGAAGTAGATCAGCAGCAGGATCGAGCCGAGCGCGCTGCATTCCCAAAAACCAACTGGAATAATGCTCTTACGGGCCCGTTCCGACGCGATCCACTGAATGATGAAGCGGGCACCGAAAACGAGGTTGCCGCTCCAGCCAAGAATTTTCCAGCCATTGACTGTAAGTCCAGCGATTGCTGCATCGGCAATCAAATGAAAACTGTGCATGGCGCGACGTTGGCGGAGAACGCTTGTCGTCGCGAGTCTTTTCCCGCGAACATTTTCGTTTAAGCTGCGCCGGTGGAATCGATCTGGGACCGGGCCAATCCGCAGCTGCGCGATCTCGCGGTTTATCAGCCGGGCAAACCAATCGAAGAAACCGCGCGCGAACTGGGCTGCGAGCCGTCCGAGATCATCAAGCTGGCCTCGAATGAAAATCCGCTTGGCCCTTCTCCGAAGGCAATCGAAGCCATGCGCGACGCGATCGAAAACGCACACCTTTATCCCGACGGCGGCGCCTTTTACTTGCGCAACGCCATTGCCCAAAAACTCAACGTCACGCCCGATCACATCCTCCTCGGCAACGGCTCGAACGAAATCATCGAGTTGCTCGCGCATGCTTTCCTGGAACGTGGCGATGGCATCGTCACTTCCGAGCACGCCTTCATTGCTTACAAGATCATCGCCCGCGTTTTTGGCGCGCAGACGATTGAAGCACCGAGCCGCGATTACGGTCACGATCTCGATGCCATCCTCGGTGCCATTACCGACCGCACCGAGCTGATTTTCATCGTCAATCCCAATAACCCAACTGGCACACTTTTATCGGCCGATGCGATCGAGTACTTCATGACACGGGTGCCGCCGGCGGTGGTGGTCGTTTTCGACGAAGCCTATTACGAGTTTGTCGATCGGATGCCTGACACGCTTCACTACGTGCGCGACGGGCGAAACGTGGTCACGCTCCGCACCTTTTCGAAAATTCATGGACTGGCGAGTTTGCGTGTTGGCTATGGCATCGCCCCGCCGGAATTGATCGAGGTGATGCACAAAACCAGACAACCCTTCAATGTCAGCGGAGTCGGTCAGGTCGCCGCGCTTGCTGCGCTGGCCGACGAAGAGCATCAGCGCGAAACAAAAAGGTTGGTCGACGAAGGGCGCGCCTTTTTCGAGAAAGAATTTCGCGCAATGAAACTTTCGTTCGTTCCCAGCGCCGCGAATTTTGTTCTGGTGAAGGTTGGCGACGGTCTCGCGGTTTTCCGCGCACTGCTTCAGCGCAAAGTGATCGTGCGTGCGATGAAAGGCTACAACTTGCCGGAATGGATCCGCATCACCATCGGCACCATGGATCAAAACCGGAAATGCGTCAGTGCGCTTCGCGAGGTATTATAGCACAGTCATCCTGACCGCGGATGTGTTTAGCACTAAAGGCGCTGCATTCATCTTAGCTCGGCGCTCTGTCATCCCGAACCCCGAATGCTTTCGGTGTGAGGGACCTCGCGAGTGAGCAATCGTCGTACAAAGCACCTTGTGTGATCCACGAGCATGGGTGCGGTCCCTCGCTTGCGCTCGGGATAACGGGCCCGCGGTGTGATATTCACATCGCAACCATCAGCTTCTTTCGTAACGTATCACTGATAACCGATAACCCGCACGGCGGCTTACCAAGCCGTGCGCTCCGTGCGTCGAATCACCAACTTCAGTCCGGACCACACTTCATCGACCGCACAAACCTTTACATCGACAAGGCCCATCGGTAGCGCAACCTCGCGAATCGTGTCCTCGGTGATATCACTCTTTACCCCGGAACTCTTCTTCGGCCAGGAGACCCAGATCACTCCGCCAGGAACGATCCTTTTCCGGAACGATTTCAGTTTGCTTTTCAGCTGAGAAGCAGACGTCGCGAACACATGCACGAATTCCATATCCGATTTCGCCCGGGGAAGCCAGGTAACAACGACATCGGCGGGTAACGTCAGCAAGGAAATGTAATTGCTGGGTTCGCCCTCGACGTAGACAGACACCCTGCCTTGTAGCCGAGTTTCTTCCACAAAGGTGTGCCTGAATATCCAGCCATAGGCGAAACAACCTAACTGAAAGACCTCAAAGACCGAAGCTCATACCTCGCCATAAATCGTTGATAGGAACAACGACCGAAACGCAACTCGGTTAAGAATCCTTCGGGTGAAAGACAAAACCTGCTGGACTGGAACAAATTGGGGAGAGATGCGGTTCGGTTGCCGCGTGTTGGGAGTATGATATCGATATTACATGCCGATGGTGAAAGCCAGCTGTTCCCTCGATGCCATTTCGGCTTGAGGCTGGCGTGAACCGTTCAATTGTTCCAGGAGAAACAATCGCAGCCATTTCTACTGCGGCAGGCGAAGCGGCGATCGCGCTGATTCGTATTTCTGGCAAAGACGCGATTGAAGTCGCCGATAAAGTTTTTCGCGGCAAACAACGGCCATCGGATTTGCAAACGCACACGCAACACCTGGGCGAAATCGTCCAGAACGGCAGCGTCATTGATCAGATAATGCTGGCGGTGCATCGCGCGCCCGCGAGTTACACTGGAGAAGATCTGGTCGAGATCAGTTGTCACGGCGGCGCACTAGTAACGGCCAAAATTTTGGAAACGTGCCTGCGCGCCGGCGCGCGTGCGGCCCGGCCCGGCGAATTTACCGAGCGCGCATATCTCAACGGTAAGATCGACCTGACCCAGGCAGAAGCAGTCATCGATTTGATTCGCGCGCAGACTGACCTCGCCTTGCGCTCGGCCACGGAACAATTGGCAGGAAAGCTGGGCGACGAATTTCGCAATCTGCGTCAGCGATTAATCGATATTATCGCGCACGTCGAGGCGTCGATGGATTTCCCCGAGGAAGGAATTTCACCGGATGATTTCGCTACGATTTGTGACCGCCTCGAATCATTACGAAACGAGATCGATAAATCACTGGCGACGGCCGAGACCGGCCGCATTTTGCGCGAAGGTCTGCGGGTAGTGATTTTCGGCGCGACCAACGCCGGCAAATCGAGTCTGCTCAATCGGATGCTCGGATTTGATCGCGCGATTGTGAGCGAGATGCATGGCACGACACGCGATTCCATCGAAGAACGAATCAATCTGCGCGGCATCGCCCTCCGCTTGTTCGACACCGCCGGCTTACGCGCCCCGGAGAATCTGGTGGAACGCGAGGGGATCGAACGCACCCAACGCACGCTTGAAACAGCCGACCTGCGTTTACACATCGTCGATGCCAGCGCGTCGAGTCCTGGCGATTTCGCGATGAACCCAGATGAGTTGCTCATACTGAATAAGAGCGATCTGCCGGAGCATGCTGACTGGTCGTCCACTGACGCGATCCGAATTTCATGTAAAACCGGCGCGGGTTTGCCGAAGTTGGCGGATGGAGTTTATCGACGCATAGGCGGCGCGAAACTAAATGCGGAGAGTCCGGTCGCGATCAATGCACGCCATCGGGAGCAATTGCGCCGAGCCTCGGATGCAATCGCACGCGCTTTGGCCGCGATCGGCGCAGGAGCGACGCCGGAGATGTTCGCGATCGATTTGCAGGAAGCGCAGCACGCCATCGATGAACTACTGGGCGGTGGAGACGAGGAAGCGGTGCGCGATGCCATTTTCAGCCAGTTTTGCATCGGCAAATGATTTACGAGCGCCTTCTACGCCCCCTTCTTTTTGCGCTCGACCCCGAAACCGCACATCACTTCGCGCTCGCGTTCCTGCGCGCTACCGGACCGTTGCTTCCAAAAGCGACTGACACGATCTCGCCAGTGTCGGCGTTTGGTTTGAATTTCCGGCATCGGATTGGGCTGGCCGCTGGGCTGGATAAAAATGGCGTCGCGTTATCGGCGTGGGAAGCGCTCGGATTTTCGTTTGTTGAAATTGGAACAGTGACTGCACAGGCGCAGCCGGGCAATCCGCACCCGCGCATCTTTCGTTATCCAAACGAGCGCGCGCTGATCAACCGGCTCGGTTTCAACAATGACGGCGCGGAAGTGGTTGCTAATCGTCTTACGGAATTGCGCGACCGCGGCGGCTGGCCGGGCATTCCTGTTGGGATCAATATTGGAAAATCACGCGTTACGCCGATAGAACGTGCGGTAGAGGATTATCTATTTTCTTTTCGTAAAGTGCGGAGCCACGCCGATTACGTCGCGCTCAACGTCAGTTCACCGAATACACCGGGATTGCGCGAATTACAGGGAGGCCGGCGCCTGGATGAATTGTTGCGCGCGATCAATGCCGAGCGCGGCGACCTGCCGCTGCTGGTAAAAATCGCGCCCGATCTCGAGCCGGCTGCGCTGGATGAGATCGTCAGCGTCTGCGAGGCCAACAACGTTTCGGGAATTATCGCGACCAATACCACGCTCGATCATTCAGCCGTCGCTCACGATGAAGAAGGCGGGCTGAGCGGCGCGCCGTTGCAGAATAAATCGACCGCGATCGTCCGGCAGATCGCCAATAAAACAAAAGTTCCGATTGTCGGATGCGGTGGCATTCTTGATGCCGGCTCGGCCCGGGAAAAGATCGAAGCTGGTGCGAAGTTATTACAAGTTTATACCGGATTCATTTTTCGCGGACCGAAATTAATCCGCGAAATCGCGAGGTTGTGAGCAGCCACGCCGTCGCGGCCAGCGACCGCGGTTACAACAGGCTCGCGGGAGCTTGCCCCTCCATGTATGCGCGCAAAATGGCAGCGATGGGCGAATCAGAAAAGGCGGAGGGATCATTATGTTGCGTTGGGCTGTTATTTTTCTGGTGATTGCGCTGGTAGCTGCGCTCTTCGGGTTTACCGGAATTGCCTCGGCCGCGGCGGGAATCGCGAAATTTCTGTTTTTCTTGTTCCTCGTTATTTGCCTGGTGCTCTTTATCGCCGGAATGAGCGTGGCGAAGAAGTTCTAGAACTTCTTAACGAGACTTGGGCAGAAGCAAGGAACACAGACTTTAGGTCTGTGCGCCACACAGGTCTTTGACCTGTGTTCTGTCAAAGCGGAAATTTTGGGACGATGCCCGTCCTATGGAGTAAACGGGGCCCAAAATCCGTCGTCGGCCACATCGGCAAGCTGGGCGTAGGTTGCAGACGGGACGGTTGGGATTTGATCGACTGTCTGCGCACCGAAATCGTGCCCGAGCACATCCTTTCCCGTCGTGCAAAGTAGCGTTTCTTTTTTTAGATAGGCGGTCCAATCGGGGACGGACACCACCCAGCCGGGCTGTCTCTGGGTTTCGATTGCATATTGGTCGACGGCCGCTTCGATTAGCCGCAGATCGTCCTTGATACGCGAAGCTTGCGCTCGTTTCCGCGCCCGAAGCATCCCAGGCAGCGCGAGCGCGGCCAGCAACGTAATAATGCCG
>Ga0193750_1000479_pt1 | contig 11003 bp, 10 predicted proteins | sample L1c1metaG_FD_160569 | JGI IMG/M metagenome (GOLD analysis project Ga0193750, IMG submission 160569) | Soil microbial communities from a riparian zone of the East river system, Colorado, United States - L1c1 | ecosystem: Environmental > Terrestrial > Soil > Riparian zone | place: USA: East River...
AAAATCGCAATGCCGGACCAAGCAAAATTGCGACGCCCAAAAAACCGCCGGCCAATCCGACCCAAACAATCGGCGCGGGACGCGGAGTCATTCCAAACAACCAACCAAGCAATGTAATGTAGATCGGGACGGTCGCGACAATCAGACTGGCGAGACCGGATTCAATAAACTTTTCCGAGAGTGTCACTCCGCCGTTTCCGCCTAACAACAAACATGCACCGACGATCAGCGCTGTTCGCCATTCGGCCCATGTCGATCTTAGCGGGCCCTGAGTTCGCGCGATGGCAAACATGATCAAGCCCGCGGAGAGAAAACGCGCGCCGGCCATCAAGAACGGCGGAATCGATTGAATGGCAAAAAGAATTCCGAGATAAGTCGAGCCCCAGATCAAATAGAGCGCCGCAAAAGCGGCGATGGTTTGGATTCTTCGATGTCCTGCCATCTCTGGACAATGTGCGGCTACACCCCCGAATCAACTGTAGGGGGCGACGTTGTCGTCCCGCGGGAAGTGGGAAGCCGGCGGCTTCCCCCACAGATTCAATGTTCCAGTCGCGCCAGCGCTTCGCGCGCTTTTGAAAATTGCGGATTGATTGCAAGGGCCCGCTGATACCAGGTGCGCGCCTCAGCTTTCAAGCCGGCGCGCTCGCAAGTTCCGCCAATGTTGAACGGCGGATAGGCATAAATATTGAGGATGTCCTCTTCGAAAGTGTTCGCGCGAACTGTTCCCGGCACCGGCGGATGACAACGACCGAGCAACTGCTCGTTCTCGGCGAGCAAAGTATCCAGCGGCAGGTCGCTCGATTTGGGCATAACCATAACCAGCAAGCCTTGCTGATACGGCCAATAATTGGCGTCCAGACTGTTGTCGCCACCGACAGTGCCGGCGATAATGATTGTGCGACCGCCATTCGCCCCGACCAAAGCATTCAAATTGTTGTTGCTCTGAGGATCGTAGCGATCGAAAGGAACAACCAGGTCGCGATGTTGTTCGCGCAACTGTTGCACGTACCAATCGCCGAGGAGAAGCGGAAGCACGACCAGCGTCGTTTCTTTACCGATGTTCTCGACTTTTTGTAAATACATAAGCGGAAAAGCAAGGCCGTCTCCGGTAACCAGAAGAACCGAGTTTGGCCGTGTTGTGCTAAAGACATCCTCGCCAAAATGACGCGCGATAGAATTTCGGCTTTGATCAATTCGTCGATAGTTTGTCACTACCGAAATGGCGATCGCCGCGAAACAAATCGCGGTAACGATCCGCACCGCTGACAACGGCCCCGTTTCGATGGAGCGCGAGAGAAATCTCGCGAGTGTGAGAACGCCAAACGCGGCCAACGGCGCCAGCGTTACTTGCGATAGCAAAAAAAACCGCTGCAGAACAAACAGCGCCGACGGCGCCGTGCTCAGGTTCAGGTCGCTGATCCAGACAAAAAATGGCCCCGTGAAAATAAATGCGATCAGACTGAACCAGAAATACCAGCGCACGCGCTGAAAAGCCTGAATCGCTCCTAATAGAATGAGCAATCCCGTGACCCATCCGAAAGAAATCCCAAGTGCTGCCAGTCTGCTCCAGGGCGATCCGCCGCTGTAGCCAGCCGTCGCGACCAGTCGGGTCGATCCATAACTTCGTCGAGTAATGAGGCCGACGAAATCATGAAACGAAGAGATGTTGCCCCAATTGTGCGCCGGATGATGCGCCGATGCCCATGGGATGTACGCGTACGGAAGTAGTCCGCCGATGAACGCACCGACGCCGATTGCGAGAAGATGAGGCCGTGCAAACAAAACCGATCGGCGCCGCCACAGAACAAAACAAAACGCCGGACCCAGGAGCACGATTGTTTGATGATTTGTGAGCGCCAGTCCGGCGACAAAAAAGGCCGCGATTAACAGGCCGGCGCGCTCTGGCTGTTCGTGCCAACCTATCAGCAGAAGGATCAACAACGCGTCGAGTAAATTATTTAAGGGGAACACTTCGGCCGCGAGCGACCACTCCCAGAAGGTTGGATTAACGGCCAGCAGCAGAGCTGCAACCGCGGCGGCAAGTTGCGATCGCGTGAGACGGAATGCGCTGAAATAGACAACGCCAATCGTGAGCGCGTCGCATATCACCGAAAGTAAATTGACTCGAAACGGAAGCGAGCCGAACGGGACCAGACTGAAAATATGCCCAAGCATGATGAACAGCGGATAGCCCGGCGCATGCGCGACTCCCAAGGTTACCGCGGCCATAATCAATTCCGGCGAATCGCCGACCACAATGTCGCGCGCTGCCGTCAGGAAATATAAAATTCCAACTGCAGTGGCGACCGCGACTGCTCCGATCCATGTCTTGGAATTACTGTTTGCTAAGATCGACATCGAATTAGCGACCAACGGAGGCTAGCGGTTAAGGAAAATTTTTCGACCCTCACCTGACGTTTTGCGACTTCCTGGCCAGGGAGAGGATTGAGGTGAGGGTCGCTCGCTGACTGGATGAAAGTCGCCTTGGGATTCGTGTTTATTCGTGTCGATTCGTGGTTGAATTCAGCGTGCTCACAATTGAATGACTTGGGCGGAGTGAATGTCGCTGCCGGCCCGGATTTTTTGCAGCAACTCCTCGTCCGGGACGTTGTCCAAATTCAAAATCGTCAGCGCGGTGCCGCCCGCCTGGTTTCGGCTCAACGACATGGTGGCGATGTTGACGTCGTGCTCGCCGAGTAACGTGCCGATGCGACCGACGATTCCGGGGCGGTCGGTATTTTCGAGAACAAGAATGACGCCGTGCGGCCGCGCTTCCACCGGGCGACTGTTTACGCTGACAATGCGCGGCGTGGCGCCGAAAAATGCGCCACCGACCGACACGGTTTTTCCTTCCGCATCGGCGGACAATTCAACCAGATCGGTATAATCACCGGCCGCGCTCAATCGGGTCTCAGTTACTTTTAATCCGAGACTTTCGGCAAAGGCCGGCGCGTTCACTTCATTGATGTCAGCGCCACCGGCGCTTTGCAAAAAACCTTTCAGGACCGCGCGCGTGATCGGTCCGGTATCCAGCTCGTTCACTTTGCCGCTGTAATTAATTTTCAATTCATCCACGCGCCTTGGCGCAACTTGCGAGAGAAACCGGCCCAGCTTCTCGCCGAATCGAAGATGCGGGCCGATGACCGATAATGTCTTTGCATCGAGATTCGGCATGTTGACCGCGTTGCGAATTGTTCCTTCCAGGAGCGCGGCCCGAATCGACTGCGCAATTTCAATTCCGACACTTTCCTGCGCTTCCGCGGTCGAAGCGCCGAGATGCGGTGTCAAAGTCAAATTCGGCGCGCCGCGAAGTGGCGAATCCTGCGGCAGCGGTTCGATTTCAAATACGTCGAGCGCCGCGGCCGCAACATGTCGATCTTCCAGCGCATTCGCCAGTGCCGTCTCGTCGATCAAACCGCCGCGCGCGCAATTGATGATCCGCACGCCGCGTTTTGTTTTTGAAATACGCGTCGCGTCGAGAAGATGACGCGTTTCATTCGTGAGGGGAGTGTGCAATGAAATAAAATCCGCGTTTGCGAGCAGATCATCCAGTTCCTCCAACAGTTCCACCTGCAAACTGCGCGCGCGCGCGGCCGAGAGATAAGGATCGTACGCGACCACCCGCATGCCAAAGGCGATCGCGCGCCGGCTCAGCTCGCTTCCAATGCGCCCCATGCCGATCACACCGAGCGTTTTGTTGTAGAGCTCGACCCCTTCGAAATCCTTCCGGCTCCATTTTTTGTCCCGCAAACTCGCATCGGCTTGCGGGATTTTTCGCGCAACGCAAAGCAAAAGCGAAAATGCATGTTCGGCCGTCGAAACGGTGTTGCCGCCGGGCGCGTTGAGCACGAGCACGCCGCGTCGCGTTGCCGTTTCCACATCGACATTGTCTACGCCGACGCCGGCGCGCCCGACGACGCGCAATTTTTTTGCCGCACTCAGCACTTCTCCGGTCACTTTCGTTTCGCTTCGAACAATCAATGCCGCGAATTCAGGAATGATTTCGATCAGCTTCGCCGAACTGAGCTTTGTTTGTATTGAAACATCGAGCTCGGCGTCGCGGGAAAGCTCATCGATTCCGCCCTGCGAAATGGAATCGGCGATAAGAACTTTGAGCGAGGTCATGGTGAGGCGTTAAATCGTTAAGTCGCCGAAGCGTTGCAACTGCGCAACCACTTCGATTTCCGCCGTCTGCGGAAACATGTCGAGCGGCGTGACAGATTCGATTCTGAATCGCGAGTGTAACTCCGCGAGATCGCGCGCCAGAGTGGCAGGGTTACACGAGACATAGATCAGGGTCGCCGGCGCAAAATCCACCATCGTCTTCCGAACCGGCGCGCTCAGTCCAACCGCCGGTGGATCGAGAAGCACCGCGGTTTTATCGAGGTCGCATTTTTCCAAAAGAGAAGTGAGCTCAGCATCGACATCGCCGGCCAGGTAAGTTTCCTTTGCGCTCGCGTTCGCGATCGCGGCGGCGATGGCAAACCGGTCCCAATCAATTCCGATTACCCGCTCAAATCTATTCACGAGGGCCTTGGCAAAAAAGCCGGCGCCGCAGAACGCGTCGATGAGCAGGCCTTGATTGGACGGCATCAGTTCAACAATTAAATCGCGGAGCGCGTTCGCCACGCCATCGTTCGTTTGCGAAAAAACGCGCGGGCCCGCTCGGGCGCGCAGAGTGTAATGGCCGTCACGAACATCTTGGGCACGCAGGTCCGCCAGCTCGCGATTCGCCTCATCCATCGCGATCGGGCATCGCTCGACGTCGATCAACCGATGCGAATCGCGTCGAAAATATCCAATGACGCCGTTCTCGGCGTGAACAGTAATGCGATTGCGATAAGCATATTGAAGAGGCGAGGGGATGATCGAACGCATCGGAACCTCTTTGAGTTTTCCGATTCGTTTCAGAACGTCGTGGACCTGGCGCCACTTGATCGCGAGCTGGTGTGCGTAATCGATATGCTGATAAGCGCAACCGCCGCAGCGGCCGAAATACGGGCAGGGCGGCTCGACCCGATGCGGCGATTTTTCGCGAAGATCGACAATCTCCGCTTCGGCGAATTGCTTTTTCTCGCGCGTGATTTTCGCGGAGACCAGTTCGCCGTCAATCGTGAACGGAACGAAAACGGCTTTACCGTTTTCTCGCGCGACTCCCTTTCCGCCGAACGCGATGTCTTCTATTTTTAGATCGACCGTGCGCAAGCTCTAACTGTAGCCGTCGCCATCAGGGCTAAGCAATCCGCGAGAACCCTGTGCTCGCGCTTCGCAGAGCGAAGCGGCTACATCGCCACCGCTGCCATCACACGGTCGATCGCAGCTTCGAGATTTTCCATTTTCACCGGCTTGACCAAGTGCTCGGTAAATCCGGCCTCGAGACTTTTTTCGACGTCGCCGTTCATCCCGAATCCGCTAATGGCGATTCCCGGGATTCGCGAGATGGCACGGAGATAAGTCATGAGCTCGGTGCCCGTGCCGTCGGGCAACGCGATGTCGCTGATGAGCAAGTCGAACGAATTACCGGCCGCCGCCTCCATCGCCGAGCGGACATTGTGCGCGGCTGCGACGAGATGGCCGCGCCGAATAAGCAATCGCTCGAGCGCGACACAGGTGTCCTGATGATCGTCGACCAATAAAATTCGGAGCGGCCGGCTTTCAGTCACGGGCGAGGTAAGTTTCACAATCCGCGGCGGCGGCGGAACGGTCTTCATCGTAAAAACGAAAGTGGAGCCGCGATCGCGTCCTTCGCTCCGGGCAATGAGTGTCCCGCCGTGCGCCTGCGCGAGCGATTTGGAAATCGCCAAACCGAGACCGAGTCCACCATAACGGCGTTGAAATGCGCGCTCGCCCTGCTCGAACGGATCAAAAATGCGATTCATGATTTCCGGTTCGATTCCAATTCCGGTGTCGTGCACAGCGATGGCGATGAGCTGTGTTTCCGGATTGGACGAGGAAATTGTAATCTCGCCGTTATCGGCCGTGAATTTGATCGCGTTTTTGAGCAGGTTCCAAACGATTTGCTGGAACTTCGCGGCATCGCCCGAGACATGGTGTGCGCCACTGCGCAAGTTGAGATGCAGCGTCAAATTGCGCGCCTGCGCTTCCGGGCGGCAAATTTCAACCACATTGTTGACGACTTCGTGAGCATCGAGCGGCCCGAACCTCAATTGCAATTTATCCTTGGCGATGCGGGTGAGATCCAGGAGGTCGTCGATCAGCTGGCTTTCCAACTCGACATTGCGACGAATCATTGAGAGGGAGTTTTTTGCTTCAGGCGAGCGCGCGCCGTCCACCTCGAGAACATCGAGCGCCGCCATCACCGGCGTCAGAGGCGTACGCAACTCATGCGAGAGCATCGCCAGGAAATTATCTTTCGTCCGGTTCGCAGCCTCAACCGCGTCCTTTTGTTGCTCGATTGAGGCCTGAGCGCGATTGCGTTCGGCAATCGCTGCCGCGATCGCCATTGCCGTGATCGTCAACGCCGCCGTCCACGCCTGCAGCATCAAGAGCGATTGGTTCTCCGATTGCAAAATGAACGGCCCAAATCCATGGAGGGTTCCCCAAATAGCGATTGCCGAAAGAACAAAGATGCCGGTGGCCGTTTCGCGCGGTGTGAATCGAAACGCGGTCCAGATTACGATCGGTCCGCAAATAAATGAGATCGGATAATTGTGGGCGGAAATGGGAAACCATCCGCCGAACACGGTTTCGGCCAGCACCACAAGCAATAATAAGAGCACGGAAACTTCGAGTGCTTGTTTCCGGTTCCACTTGCGTTGGGTCGCCCGGACACTCCAGAGCAAAAGCAACGGAGCGATGACCAAATCCCCGGAAGCATCACCGAGCCACCACGTCAGCCAGATTGGCCAGTAGTTTGACGATTGCGCAAAACTGCCAACCGCCAGACTGCCAACGCCAAAAGTCGGACTGACTGTCGTACTAATGAGCGCCGCGAGCGCAAACTTGAAAACGTCCTGCGGGCGGTCGAACACGCGCGCGCCGCCGGCAAATCGGGTCACGAGCCACGCGCCGCAAATCGCTTCCAAAGTGTTCCCGCTGGCGATTCCGAGCGACGTGAAACTGTTTCCAACCGTCGTCAGGTTTACAAAAAATGCGCCCACAAAAATCGCGGGCCACACCCGGAATCCCAGAACAAGCAATGCCGCGAGTGCGATTCCGGCCGGCGGCCAGACAGGCGAAGCGCTCTTGTAAAGAAAAGCCAGGTTGAGCGCGAGTTTGCCGGCAACAAAATAGATCAGCGCCAAGGCGCCGATCGCCGGCAGCGTGGGAATTTTCCTAAGATTCATTACCCGACCGCCTGTGCGAATCGCTCTACCTCTTACCCGGCTCGCCACTTCGGTCAACCGATTTGTGAATAATTGTGAATAACTTAAGAGCTGCTGGCGAGATCGACAATCTGCGATGCGAGCCTTGTTGTAGCTGTCGCTGTCCTCAGCGGCAGCGATGATTAATTATGCCGCCAGTGACGACGGCATCCCAACTAATAATCGCGGCAGTAGGGATATTTCGTTTCGAAGCCGAGCTCAGGTGGAAATTCTGAGTAACCGCCGTGAATGTACGGGATATCGTTCGGCAATAGTGGCCGATAGCTGTCGTGCCAAATCGGAAACGGGAAAGTGAGAATCTCGAAGAGGCCGGTGAAGTGTCGCGCGGTGGAACGGCCAAGGCCGCGCACGATGCCGTAACTCGCGGCCGCGGCGTTGCCTTCCTCTTTATTTACGTTGCAAACTGAGACCGGCAGCTCGCTCGAAGCGAAAAGCAAATTGCCAATCCCACGGCCAAGTTTACGGGTCGGTCCGTAATCATTCCCCGGCGGGTCTTGAATGTCGGCCATCGCGCTGCCTGCAGAAGCAATACCAATCAGCGCGACGAGCAGATGCTTTTTCATAAGCGGCTCCCAAAGGTAAACAACTTCTCCGTCAAAAAATCAATATTTTATTTTCGATTTTGTTCGGCGCTCTTAGATCGACAATCGCTCAGCCCGCGGGCGGGCCTTGAAAATAAAATAAGATCGAGCGGCTGGCATCGAACAGACCGTGAGCGATGATCGCCGGCCAAAGATTGCGTCCCGAAACCAACACCAGAACGCCGAGCAGAGTGCCGAGCGTGCCAGTGATCAACATGCCGAGCGGATTTTGGTAAGCGTGTGATACGCCGAAGAGGGCGCCTTGGATAATTAAAGCCGCACCCCACGCCCCGCGACTGCCGCCAAAAAGCATCGCCAATCCTTGCATGAGAAATCCGCGGAACATGAACTCCTCATAAAAACCGGCGCCGATCAGGACATAAACCACCGCGCAAGCGGTAAGAGTCAGATTTCCTTTCAATGCAGCGAAACGACTGAGGTCACGGTGAAAACCGGCTTTCTCCGAGAAATAGATTCCTGCGAACACGACTGCCGCGATCAAAATTCCGATGAGAAATGTTCGGAGCCAGCTTTGCGGGTACTTCAACCCGATGTCAGCGAGTCGTTCGCGCCGAAACCAGATCAACACGCATGCGATCACGACCTCCAACATTTGGATCCCTAATCCAAACGCGAAGCCGGCCTCCATTGACTTCGGCGTGTAAATCGCCTCGGCCGCCGCTTCCAAACCGAAAACGACCGCAATCAAAACAACGATGTCGATCAAATATCGAAACCGACGTGGTGCAGGCGTGCCTGTGGCCTGTTCGATTTGATTCTCTGCCATGCCTCTGACCTCTGACCTCTGACCTCTGACCTCTGACCTCTGACCTCTGATCTCTGACCTCGGACCTCTGACTTCTGCTTTGTGATCTCTGACCTAGTGCAGTCCTCGGACCCAGCCGGTCAACTGGAAGACAATGAGGACGTCTCGCTGTTTCACAGCGCCCGGTTTGAATTTCCAATTGAACAACGTCATCACCGCGCTCGCGTCGAGCTCACGATGGCCAGTTGTTCTTAGAACTTTCACCTCATCGGCCACTCCGGTCTTATCATTAATAATGAGCCGATAAATGCCCTGGCCTTGGTAATTCATATGTTGCGCTTTAATCGGGTAATCCGGGTCCGGCGCAGCGATCGAATCTTGTTTGTACTTCGCGTCGATCCGCACAACGTCCGTGGCATAGCACGGCGTCAGGAGCGCGAGTTGGAGAAACAGCAGTGTTAGCAGAATTCTAAGGGGCGTTTTCATATATAGGAGGAATCGAACAATATTAGCCAACTGGCCGTGCTGTCCGCAATCCGAAATTTGAAATCTGGCGTCTGACGTCTGATCTCTGACCTCTGACCTCTGACACATGTTCCCGTAGTTCAACGGATGGAACGGAGGTTGAGCTTTGAACGCGTTCTCGTATCTTTTTGTGCATGAGCACTGCGCGCGAGATTGAAGAGGCGATCCGCTCTCTTCCCGCATCTGAACGCGATAAATTGTTGCATAATCTTCCAGGTTTGTTTCCGGAACTCGCCGGAGATCCAGAGTGGGAACGCATCATCAAGGACAAGCGGCAGCGTCCGGCCTTGAGTCGAGTGCTCGACGAAGCAGAAAGCGAGTTTGGGCGTAATCCTGATTCATTTCCCAAGATGACGGATCAGGATTTCCTTGCGTGACCTCGCATCACGCACAAAGAGTTCGATCGCAAATTTCCGGCGTAATCGACGGTGAATGTTTTTTGCCTTAAAATCGGCGACTCCGACAGCAGTCGCGAGCACGCGAAGACTTTCAGTGTCGAAAATCCGGAATTGACATCGGATCTCTGACATCTGACCTCTGTCCTCTGAAGAGCTGCCCCGCAGTTCAACGGATAGAACGGAGGTTTCCTAAACCTTAAATGTGAGTTCGATTCCCGCCGGGGATAATCTCGTGTGACGCAACGCGCATGAGACTCTCTAGGAAGTTCGATGGCGCGCACTTCGATTGACTCGCTCGCTCCCGCTCGTTCGCCCTTCGGGCTAAAGTCCATCTCGCGGTCTCCCGACTCGCTCGATTCCCACCGGGGATAATGAATGTCAAATGTTTAGATCTGACCCCGCTGTTTTTTCCCAGAGCGTTCGGGGTGCAGGGTTGCAAATGAAACTCGACATTCGTTAGGAATCCGTTCAAGAATGGGTGCCGATCACGTCACCCGACGTTTCAACGCATTTGCGGCCGGGCTGAAAAGTTCGTGGCTGCACCTTCGCTGGGACACCGCTTGGCCCGATCTCGAGATGATCCGAAAGAAAATGACTGCTATACGAATCCGTGCTGTTATTGCTGCGCTGGTTGTCAGTACGGCACGCGCAAACTTAATTGATCTGACTCCTGGCGGATTCAACGCCGCGAACGGATTACCCCCTGCATTCCAGCGGCTGCAAACGCAACTTTTCTTTGATGAGGCTGCTTTTGGTACGTTTAACCTTCCAACCGGCCCGAAGTTCTTCGACGGTTGGGTAAGTCAATTCGGTGTCCTAAACGGCGGCCAATACTTTTTCACGAACCTGTTTAGCGTTAGCCCAACAGCCAGCGCATCAATATCGTGGAACTTCAACGGGGCTCCTAACGGAGACTGGTTGAGCACAATCGACGTGTTTACCCAAACGCCAACTGGGACAGTAAACGAAAACATTTATGGCGTGCCATGGGGTCAACGGTTCGACGGTACCGGAACGGTCACAATCGACGGCACTTCGCAGATTAACGGTATCTCGTTTTATGGCTTGAATCCGGCAACAGTGACTGACGGTGGGATGACTTTGACACTTTTCAGCCTAAGTCTCCTTGCGTTCGGTTATCTTCAATATAAAACGCAACGGCGTAAAAGTGCCTAGTCTCGTCGAACTGTGCGGTCCTCAGAGGAACGACTGGTTCTCTTTTGGGGCCGCACACGCTGCAGCAGTCCCGCCCTGTTACTCATTGTTACGCTCCTCACGCGTAATCACCAATTTGCACATTTTTACCCATCCGGGTGACACAAAGGGGGCCACCGGGGCGATTACGCATCCAAACCCAGTATCTTGGCGCGACCACATTTGCCATCGG
>Ga0193750_1000480_pt1 | contig 10992 bp, 4 predicted proteins | sample L1c1metaG_FD_160569 | JGI IMG/M metagenome (GOLD analysis project Ga0193750, IMG submission 160569) | Soil microbial communities from a riparian zone of the East river system, Colorado, United States - L1c1 | ecosystem: Environmental > Terrestrial > Soil > Riparian zone | place: USA: East River...
CCGTACGACGGAAGCTAATTTCGTTTGGGACCAGTATCAGAAAGTGGTGAACGAAACTGATACTCAAAAAGGCAAAGTCTATTTCCGCCGCACCAACAAGGAAACGGAAATGGTGGCCGACATCACCGAGCCCGAAAAGAAATATGTGTTATTCACCGATTCCAAAGTGCAGGTTTATCAGCCGCGCATCGACCAAGTCACGGTATATCCGGCAGGGAAGCACCGAGCCGAGTTCGAGAGCTTCCTGGTGCTGGGCTTCGGCGGCGGCGGACACGACATGCTGAAATCGTTCGACGTGAAATACCTGGGCACAGAAAAAGTCGGTGGTGTCGAGGCTGCCAAACTCGACCTGGTACCCAAATCTCAAAGCATTCGCAATACGTTTCAACACATCCTGTTGTGGATTGATCCGGCGCGGGGTGTGTCTGTCCAACAACAACTGGTTGAGCCCTCGGGCGACTATCGCCTGGCAAAATACAGCGATATTGAAGTGAATCAGAAAATTCCTGATACCGTGTTTAAGCTGAAAACTACCGGTAGAACCAAGACCGTGTCACCGCAGGGTTAGCTTCAGAGTATCGAGCGAAGTGCCTGGAAGATAAAAGCTGAAAAACCGAAGGCTGGGCGTTATACTGTGGAGCGCAACAGCCACAGAGCAAAGAACAGAACTTTTTACTGCACGAACATCTGGGTTTTCATGGCCAAGGTCTTCACGATCCCGGTTGCTCCCAACATTGGACGCAGACGACGCGAACGTACTTCCGACCCCCGGTACGTGGACGGGCAACGTCTGCTGGTTGAAGCCATGAAATATCTGGCCCAGTCCGACCCAGTGGCCAACCGCTCCGCCATCGAATTGATCTCCGAACACGTCCGCACCCGCTTCCGCATGAGCGACTCGCCCCTGAGTTGAGAAGCGGCAGCCTCAATTCCAGCAAACAATTTTGCCGGCCCAAAAAAATGGCTGAGCCATTTCTGGCCCAGCCAAGTTACCTAGCAAGCTTTTCTAAAGCCTAGAACGAGTAGCGCGCGCCGATCTGCATGACCCGCGGCTGACCCTGAATCTGGGTGAAGTTCGACCAGTTGGTCGGTGCGGTTGCGCCAGTGAGAGCCGGGTCGAGCTTTATACCGAAACCTGTTCGGCTGGTGTCAATCGCGCCGAAATGTTGCCAGTTGCCGACGTTAAATACATCCCAGCGTAGCTGAAGCTGGTGGTTTTCGCTCCAAGGCATTTTCCAGCTTTTTGCCAAACCCAGATCGAGATCGATGTATCCCGGCAGGCGGAATGGATTCCTCGGTCCTGATTCTCCCGGATAGGCGTTGCGGAAGCTCTGGTAGATCTTGTTGATGTCCCCGCAGCCACCGAAAAGCTTTGGAGTGCCATTCACACCGCGGTCGGGACAGGTATGAACCGGCGATGTTGGAGTCACACCCGCTTGAACGTTCCAGTTGGTGGCCCAGCGGGCATCGTCATAGGCATCGAATTGCGGAATTCCAGTGTTCCAGCGGAAGATGCCTGAGATTTGCCAACCCCCCAAGATTGCATCCACTGCGGGGTGAGCATCGCCCATAAACTTCTTGCCTTTACCAAAGGGCAAACCCCAGATCGCATCGGCGTTGATGTTGTGTCGGACGTCAAAATCGGAACTGCCGTAATTGTCGCGCTGCCGAAGAGGATTGACGATAAACGGGGACACATCGAACGCTCCCGCGGATTGTAAGCCGGAGGAGTCGTCCAGCGAATGCGACCAGGTGTAATTGAAATCCATGGTCAAACTGCGAATACGCTGCCGCAGAGACACGGTAAGAGCGTTATAGTTTGAGTTGCCAATCGTGCTCCAAGTTGATAAGGCACCATATTGCGGCTGCATGAACTTGATTGGAAGCCCAGCATAGGCCAGAGCCAGATCGAGCTCGGCTTGAACGTCCGTCCAATCGTTCCCTGAAAAGAAATCGACTTGCGGTGTCTGGTAGCCATAGAACACCTGGGCATTGGTCCAGGTCGGATCGAACCCGGCGCCCGCGCCTTCCCAGTTCGATACGATGCCCGTCAGATTAGCGGGGAAAACATTGTTGAAGAACGCATTCGCTTTGCTGGATAGCAGCGCCGGTATCTGGCTAATGTCGGTTCCCTTCTGCCGAAGCTTCTCAAGCTCAGTTCCCGCGGCGTACCAATCCTCGCCGGTCTGGGGATCGCGAATGTCGTTGAAGGCAGTGACGTCCCGGCGCGCCAGCAAGTTACGTCCCATACGCCCGATGTAGGAGGCCGAGAAAACTGCGCCGGCTGGCAGTTGACGTTCGTAGGTCAAGTTCCATACATACTCGGTGGGAGCATGCAGATTGGAATCGACGGATTGTTCAATGCGCTCGCCGAACTGACTGTTGGCCGGATCCAATGGAGTCGCGGTCAGGGGGAATTGCAAGTTTGCGGGTACCACCACATTGGGAAGTGGCCGGATGTCCTGATTGAAACCGGTGAACAATGGCGCAAGGGGCTTCCCGTTGGAGGTGACGGTATCGTAGGTATTTGCCGGGGTAGTGTAATTGGAGGTGAATCCCAGGGTGTTGTTCAGATCCCAGTCCACCGCGAGGGCTTGGCCAAAGTAGTCGTTAGTGAGAGCGAATCCGCCACGAATAACGGATTTAGAGCCGCGCCCCAACAAACGGCCAAAGAAGCCGTCGCCGCCTTCGGGCGACCAGGCAACGGCGATTCTGGGCTGAAAGTTGTTCTTGTCCCAGTTATACATGGGCTTTCCGCCATTGGCTGGACCAGAACGATTAATGGTAATCAGTTGAGTAAAGTTTTGGCCACTCAGCCCCGCTGCCACACGCTGTCCGAAATAATCTCCCAAAGGCACCGTGGGCTGTACTTCAAATCCTTGGGTCTCATACACCGGCCGTTCCAGGCTATACCGTAGTCCCAATGTTAGCGTCAGATTGGAACGAACCTTCCAGGTGTCTTGAATGTAGGAATCGTAGGCTTGGGTCGCAAAATCTCGTACCGTGGGGGCGCCAGGCGCCAACAACGTCCCATCTTTGCCAAAGGTGAAGTCGGCGGTGTACTCGGAGAAGCGGCCGATGGCGGCTGTGGCCGCGTTTTGCACCTCCGAGGTTGAAGTTATGTTGTTGCCCGCCCCCGCAAGATTATTCGCATTAACGTAGGCCTGGAATGCGCCATCAACGTGGCCGCCAGCTCCCAGGTAGAACGAGGGGTTGGTGACTGCGTTATCGAACGCATTGGCGAAGCTCACGCGAGTGTTGTTGGTCTTGCGTACATTGCCGCCAAATTGGAGATTGTGGTTTCCATGAATCCAGGAAACATCGTCGGTGAAATTCTGGACCGGCGTGACTCTGGTCAAGGTATGTTGTTGGCCGTTGGGCTGAAACACGAAACGGAAGCTTATGTCGTTGCCGTCACTGTCTCCGGCTTGGCTGAAGGCCTGGCGAGTATAGCCGTATCGAAAATTGTTCACCCATTGGTTCCCAATTGTCCAAGTGTGACCAACCGCTAAACCCCAGGGATGGTTCCACACCAGTGGAGAAGGAGTATCGGGCAGCCACTGGGGAAGTATCTGGTGATCGTAAATCACATTCAAGCGGGCGAAAGCTGTCTGATTGTTCGTCAGATTGAAATCAAACTTGGCAGCGTGAGAGTTTAGCTTCACGGGCGTGGGGGCGTTGAATCGATATCCTCCGGTGTTCAACCCATCGCCCTGGGTTGTGTCGTTAGCCGGATACTTATTGGCCGCCGCCGCTATCGCGGCGAGCGCGGTTGGGTTTATGCCGGTTTCCGGATAAGGTCCCTGGCCAGGACCGAACGTACTAAGGTCCAAAGATGCAACCTGGATGCTATTGCAGGTGGGTGGATCGGCACAGTATTGATAATGCACTACTCCCTGGCCTAGACCATTTGTGCCATCCCCAAAAAAATTATCTTTTAACGGAACGACCCTGGTCACACTCTGGCCCGTGGCATCATGACGGCCGTCATAACTATAGAAGAAGAATGCTTTGTTTTTGATGATCGGCCCGCCGATCCCTCCCCCATATGTGTGCCGCACCAGCGGCGTGCGAGGAACTTGGGGGTCAGCATGATTGTTGAACCAATCGTTCGCGGTGAAGCCCCTGCTTCGGTAGACTTCAAACCCCGCCCCATGCCAGCTATTCGTACCCGCCTTGGAAACCAAATTCACTTGGGAACCGGACGAGCGACCCTGGTTCGCATTTGCGTTCGCTGTGGTGACGCGGAACTCTTCGATTCCCTCCGAATTCAGCCGGAGAACCGGACCCGAAGTGATGTTGCCTCTGTCAGTATCCAATTGGCCGATTACCAGGCTATTGGTGGTCAAAGGTACCTGAGCATTGCCAGTTTGAGCGTTGTTGATGTCCACGCCATCTAGGGTGACATTTGCTTGATCGGCTCGCGCCCCGGTGACATACCCCTCGCGAGTGGCCCCAGGCTGCAGGCTGAGCAGGTCAATCAGGTTGCGGGCTTCCAATGGAAGCTGCGTTATCTGCTGGGATACGAAATTATTGCCCAGCGTAGCGTCCTGTGTATTGACCAGATTTTCGTTGGCCGCTCTTACTTCGACCACCTCGCCCACGGTCCCAACTTCCAATTGCACGTTGGCCTCAGTTTGCTTTCCAACCAGGGCGCGGACATTGTCCACCACTCTTTTTTTGAAGCCGGGCGCTTCCGCTTCCAGTCGATATTCGCCGGGCGGGAGAAAGTCGAAGGTAAAAGTTCCCCCGTCGCTGGATTTCACGTTGCGCGGTGCGTTGTTGCCAACGTTGGTTAAGGTCAAGGTCGCATCGGGAATCACCCGGCCTTGCGGATCAGTGACGGTTCCTCGAACGGTCGAGGTCCCGGTTTGACTCCACAACATCGCGGCGAACATGGGAACCAGTAGCGCGAAGGCGATTACTTTCACAGAACGCATGGCAGCTCCTTTGAGGACGTTGTACGGCTTACGACCTTAAGCCCAAAAGCTGTTGGCAAGATAAGACCCCAAGTTTGGGGTGGATTATTGCAATTGGCCATCCAACAAAGCAAGCACATTTTGCGCTACTTTGCGGCTATTAAAAGCATTGAATCCCGATTTTGAAAGAAGGAGTCTACAGCTTTTGGTAGCAATTAGGCCTGGAACGGCTACCTGAACAGAGCACTGATCCACCAAATTACTGCCGGAAAGCATTCCAGCGCATAGCGCGGTTCGGGGTTTTCCAGCGTGCCAAGAAAGACCGAGCGTAGAACCACCAAGGTTAACAGCAGCGTCGAGCCAGTCACGAAACGTGCCCTTACCAATCCTGTCAGGGCCGCTCCTATGTACAGAAGATTGATTGCTCCAAGAGCGATTGCCAGCGCCGTCCATTGGGGATCATCATTGAATTCCCACCAACGACTGTCGCAGGGTAGCAGTTCAGTGCGCGGCCGCAGCCACATATCTGCTACACGCACTGCTGGAAGCACCAAATAATAGCGCAGCGGATGGTCTCGAATCCGCTGCTCCGTCAATGCTGCAAACTTGCTATCCAATTCCGGTGTGAAATGCAAAGTCTCGTTGTATTCCGCCAGCAACTGCATAGTCTGTTGGTGTTGTGCTTCCGAATCGAAAGCACGAGCGGGGAGCTTGTCGGCAGGAATGGCGTCTCCCGGCACGGGCCAATAAATCTCCTCTACCGAGGCGTAGTCTGCCATCCAGGTTTTCACCCAGCGATTGAATCCCATGGGCACGAACTCGTCTTCCTGGTTGGCATAGCGCGGAGCCAGCGGCTGGAAGCGATGCAGTGTATGCAGATTGCGCAAACCCCAGGGAACGAGTGGCGCCAGAGCGATCAGCCCGACTGCAATAGCGACCCGCAGCACGCGCATAGTCCGCGATCTGTTCCTTAATGAACGCAGCAGAATCACGAGCAGGTAGGCCTCAATCGCAATCAGCAGCAGACCCCCGTCAGGACGCAACAGGATGGCCGCGGCGATAGCAAACCCGCACCCCAGCCAGGGCCGTATCTGCTGACGATCGAGAGCAGTGAGACCAGCAATTGCGAAATCCAATGCGAGGGCGGTAAAGAAGATCTCCAAAGTCTCGGTCAAAGCCGCGGCGGAATAGTTGGCGAGAAAGGGACAAAGCGCGGCCAATAGGAAGGCAGCTTTCGCGGCCCTGGGGGAAATTGCGCGGCGTGCCATATCGGCGATCACAAGGCAAGTGCCAATATCCACGAACATCTGTACCACCAGGACTGCCCGGTAATGCTCCATTCCGAAAACTGCAAATACCGCCGCGAGAAATGCGGGATATCCCGGGAGGCGTATGAAAGTAGGCGAAATTTCCTCAGGCCCGCTCAGGCCGTAGATTCCATGCTGCAGCCAGTTCTTGGCGATGTCTCCATAAACAAAGGAATCCGAGGTTACTGCCGGGAAGCGAAAAATGAACAGAAGGCGCAGGGCAACCGCCGCCAGCGTCGCCCAAAGAAAGAAACGGAGATGGTTGCGCACCAGCTCGCGCACGCTACGAATATACCGCAGCGGCGCTGGAGGATCGTCCCAGTTTCCCATTTGGGAAGCTCTGCAGTAACACGTTCGATCTGGTTTGACCCTCTGCTTGGCGCAGCTTAGGATGGAAGCAATTCCATTTCATGACGCAACCGGTTTTTTTCGACCCTCGGCAATCCCGCTGGAAACGGGTGCGGCGTTTTTTCGATATTCTCGGCATTACAATCACCGGCCTCATCATTTTTTTTGTTTACACAGCGCTGCGCAGCGAACCGCTGCCTGAACTTCTCTTGCCATCGATGAAGCGTCCGTTTCATTCCTTAAAGGAAACGGAAAAGGAAAAAGCCAAAGAGAAACGCCGCCAGGCAGCACGTCGAGGGCATCGCAAAACTAAAGGCGCGCCTTCCCAGGTCAAGTTGAATGCCGAGGAAGGCATCCGCGCCGCTTTCTACGTGCCTTACGACGCAGCCAGCTTCTCGTCGTTGCGCGAATATGCCAGACAGATTGATTTGCTCTTCCCGGATTGGCTGCACGTCGTCACACCCGACGGTCACTTGCAGGGCACTGATCTTGAAACCAACAAATTCTTCGACGTAGTGCAAGGTACCGCAGTCCATGCCGTCGACGACAAGGTGATGTCCTTCCTGAAGTCGGAAGATACGGGAATGGAAATCTTTCCCATGGTCAACAACTTCGATGGAACCAACTGGACCAGTGGCATCGGCGCATTTCTTAATGATCCAGCGGCTCGCGCGCGCTTCCGGCAACAGATTGCAGCTTTTCTGGCTAGTGACAAATATCGCGGTCTGATGGTGGACTTTGAAGACTTTCCCACCAGCGCGCAGAAGGGTTATCTGGCGCTGCTGCGCGAACTCTCGACTGATCTGCACGCGAAAGGAATGAAGCTGTACGTCAGCGTGCCCGCGCGAAATGAAGATTTTGATTACGCTGCGATTTCCGCTCGCATCGATGGCGCGGTAATCATGAATTATGACGAGCACTATCCTGGCGGCAAACCGGGCCCGGTTGCTTCTCAAGATTGGTTTGTGGCGAACCTGCAGGCAGTGAAAAAAGTTGTTCCGCAGGAAAGAATCATCTGCGCCATTGGCAACTACGGTTATGACTGGGCGCGTAAACCGAAGCATGGAGCACTACCTCCCGATGTAAAAGACACCAATGTTTCGGTGCAGGACGCCTGGCTGACCGCCCGCGACTCGGATGCGGACGTGGACTTCGACGGAGACAGCCTCAATCCGCATGTCAGCTATTTCGACGAGCGCAATCTGCAACACAACATCTGGTTCCTGGATGCTGTGACTGCGCTCAACCAGATGCGTGCTGCGCAATCCCTGGGGATTAACACATTCGCGCTTTGGCGTTTGGGCTCTGAGGATCGCTCGCTATGGAAAGTGTGGGACATACCCGGCGAATCCGACTCCGCAGCTAAGTTGAAGGACGTACCGCCCGGCCAGGACGTGGACATGGAAGGACGGGGCGAGATACTGCGCATTGAAGATCGCCCCGCAGAAGGGCAGCGAACCCTCGACGTCGATCCGGCCACGGGACAGATTACGGACGAGAACTTCGACTCTCTGCCCGAACCATACCGTGTCGCACGGTACGGTTCGAGCAGTAATGGAGTCGCCATCACCTTCGATGACGGTCCCGATCCGGACTGGACTCCGAAGATCCTGGATGTGCTGAAGCGCGAGCAGGCGCCGGCTACTTTTTTCCTGATCGGAATTCAGGCCGATAAATTCTCCGATCTCACGTCGCGCGTCTACGCCGAAGGACATGAGATCGGAAACCACACATTCACTCACCCCGATATCAGCAACATCTCGCGTGGATACATGCGTCTCGAACTCAATCTCACCGAACGGTTATTCGCCAGCCGCATGGGCATACGCACCATCCTGTTCCGCCCGCCTTATTCGATCGATCAGGAACCAGACACTGAAGATCAGGTGCGACCACTCGAGATCACGCAAGAAATGGGATACACCACGATTGGGAACAAGATTGATCCCAATGATTGGCGGGACAATCCTCATCACAGCGCGGAGCAGATCACGTCCGACGTGATGGCTCATTTGCCGCCCTGCGCACCTCACGATCAGCGCTGCGGCAATATTATTCTGTTGCACGATGGCGGTGGCGACCGCCGCGAGACAGTGCGCGCTTTGCCCATGATCATCGAAGGCGTGCGCGCAAGAAATCATCAAATCGTTCCCGTTTATCAATTACTGGGTAAGACGCGGGCTGATGTGATGCCGCCTATTCCTGCGAATGAACGCTGGGCGGCGCGGCTGAACTGGCTTGGTTTCTGGCTGTTCGATATCACCATCAAGGGAATAACGATTATCTTTCTGGTTGGTGACGTCCTGATGACAAGCCGCCTGCTGTTCATCGGCATCTTTGCCGTGTTTGATCGTCTGCGAGAGCGGCATTATGGCAGGCCAGGGGAAACGGAATCTTATAAGCCGAACGTGGCGATTTTGATTCCCGCGTTTAACGAAGAGAAAGTGATTGAGCGCACCATTCGCGCTGCACTCGGCTCGCACTATCCAAAGCTGCGGGTGATCGTCATTGACGATGGGTCGAGCGACCGGACTCTGGAAATCGCGCGCGCGACCGTGCTCGCGCAAAGAGCCTCGGACCGGGTGCTGGTATTAACCAAGCCCAATTCCGGGAAGGCCGAGGCGCTGAATTTCGGCCTCGAGCATCTGCGCGATGAGGAAATTTTCGTCGGAATCGACGCCGATACTGTGATTGCCCGAGATGCGATCTCGCGACTGGTACCGCACTTTCTTGACCCTAAGGTGGGCGCGGTAGCAGGGAATGCGAAGGTCGGTAACCGCATGAATTTGTGGACGCGCTGGCAGGCGCTGGAATACATCACCAGCCAGAACTTTGAACGGCGCGCGCTGGATGTGCTGGGTGCAGTCAGTGTAGTGCCAGGAGCGATCGGGGCATGGCGCACCTCGGCAGTGCGTGAGGCTGGCGGCTATCACATCGATACGGTCGCCGAAGATGCTGACCTCACCATTGCGTTACTGCAGCGTGGCTACCGGGTGGAATATGAAGATATGGCGCTCGCCTATACCGAAGCGCCGTCAAATGCCAAAGGCCTCATGCGCCAACGCTTCCGCTGGTCGTTCGGCATCCTGCAATCGATGTGGAAGCATCGCGCTGCATTCGGACGCAAAGGCGTGCTGGGCTGGATCGCAATGCCCAATATCGTTATCTTCCAAATCCTTCTGCCGGTGGTGTCGCCGTTTATCGATATCATGTTCGGAGTGGGTACGGTGTGGTATCTGATTCAGAAATATTTCCATCCGGAATCCACGGATCCGGCCAGCTTCGTGCGTCTGGTAATGTTCTTTGTTGCGTTCCTGGTGATTGATTTTCTGGCGTCCGCGATTGCGTTTGCGCTGGAACGGCGGCGGTCAGAGACACGTGAAGACGTGTGGTTGCTCAGCCAGGTCTGGTTGCAACGTTTCGCCTACCGGCAGTTATTCTCCGTCGTTTTGCTGAAGACATTAAAACGTGCGATCGAGGGCCAACGTTTTGCCTGGGACAAACTGGAGCGCACCGCGGCCGTGAGCTATCGGCCCGCTGAGAGCCACGATTCGGTCAACGTTCCTTAGCCTCGCCGCCTGCTGCGCGCTGTGTGTACTGCCGAGTTGCGTCTTGTAGCGCCGGTGTCCCGCCGGCTCTGCACCGTTTCCCGGTGTACAATAAAGAGTTCCGTCGCGTCTCTCGCGCCGGACCGTATTTCTCCTTGAGGTGCTCTTATGGCAACGGTTGAAGCCCCCACTCGCCCCCAGATTCGTCTTCATGAAGGGCCGTTTATTAACGAGCCGCTTACCGACTTTAACAAGGAAGAAAATGCGCGAAAGATGCGCTCCGCCATCGAAAAAGTGCGTGGACAATTAGGGCGCGAGTACGAGCTAGTAATTGGCGGGAAGCGGGTTAAGACTCAAGACAAGATTAAGTCCATCAATCCGGCGAAACCATCGCAGGTCGTGGGACTGCACCAGAAGGCGGGCAAGGAACACGTGGAACCCGCAATGCAAGCGGCTCTGCGAGCTTTTGACAGTTGGAGCCGCACCTCAGTCGAAGAGCGTGCAAGCCTGGTATTCCGCGTGGGCGACCTGATGCGGGAACGTAAGTTTGAACTCTGCGCCTGGCTGGTCTTTGAAGTAAGCAAGAACTGGGCGGAAGCCGACGCCGACATCGCCGAGACTATCGATTTCTGCGAATTTTATAGCCGTGAAGCGTTGCGTCTCGCGAAAGTCGACGCGCCGGTGCAGCTACCCGGAGAACGCGATCATCTGTTCTACATTCCGCTCGGTGTTGGTGCGGTGATTCCGCCATGGAATTTTCCTGCCGCGATCATGGCGGGTATGACGCTGGCCTCCATCGTTTCCGGCAACACGGTCATTCTGAAACCTTCCAGCGACTCGCCTACCATCGCCGCCAAATTTGTTGAACTG
>Ga0193750_1000482_pt1 | contig 10973 bp, 7 predicted proteins | sample L1c1metaG_FD_160569 | JGI IMG/M metagenome (GOLD analysis project Ga0193750, IMG submission 160569) | Soil microbial communities from a riparian zone of the East river system, Colorado, United States - L1c1 | ecosystem: Environmental > Terrestrial > Soil > Riparian zone | place: USA: East River...
CGTTTCGAAAAACTGGCCGAGGATCGCGGGCGGAGTTCGCAAGATGATCTTAAGGTCCAATGAAAGAGAAATATTGCGTGAATAGAAAATATCCATCTCAATCATTTGGCGGAACGTTGTTCGGTTCTTGCCATTGACCTGCCACAATCCGGTGAGGCCTGGCAGGGCGTTTACGCGAGCGCGTTGTTCTGGCGCATAACGTTCAAATTCACCAACGGTGCAAGGTCGGGGCCCGACCAAACTCATCTCTCCCTTCAGCACATTAAAGATTTGCGGCAACTCATCCAGACCAGTCGCTCGCAAAAACTTTCCGCCCGGGATGAGACGTGGATCTCCGGTAGCGTCAAGTTTGATCATCGGGCGATCGCTAATGATCAGATGCTCGAGGTAAGCCTCATGAATATGAGTCTCAGCGTTCACCTTCATGGTGCGAAATTTTATGAGCATAAAACGCCGGCCCTTGAATCCGATCCGCGGCTGTCGGTAAAAAATAGGCCCGGGTGAAGTGACCGCGACCCACAGCGCGATCAACGTCATTACGGGTAGCCAGACCGGGAACAGGAGCGTGACCATGGCCAGGTCGATAAATCTTTTCCATTTTGGTAAGGCAGCCGCGAGTTCCTCGCGCGAGTACGGATTCGAAGGGAACCTCCTCTCGGAATCGCCGCGGTGAACCCGTGCCACTTCCGTGACGAGTTGATGAAGAAAACGAGTAACCTCAGGGGCCTCTTCTCCGTTGCCCGACGTAACGCGATTCATACGCGGTTGCCGATTCGATTTTGGAACTTCGTTTGTTCTGCCTTCCATCATTTTTTTCCGTTTTTCCTGCCCGACCGATGCGAGGGATCGAGACACGCTGCCGCCCGTGGTTGCTGGCGTCATTTTCTAGCCAGAACCATCCCCACTAAAGGTCGCGGTCACTCTCCCACGCGGACACGCTATAATTTCCACGCTTACTAGAGCTACAACTTTAACGATTTCTCGTCAATAGTTTTCGCTCTCATTTTTTAGGCTTTTCAGGTTGTCTAAAAAGAACAGTAGCACTCATTACTGCGGACGTATGTCGCAGCAAATGGGACTTTGGTCCTATTCCCAGCTAACAAGCCTACATCTCGCTTTTATTAAACTGCCTCTCAGCAAATTCGTTGCGCCCGAATCACGCGGTTGCCTCCTCCCAAAGCCAAGTTCACTGACAAACTCATCCGACGCTCCCCGCACCCTTTCGTTAGGGCGCTGCGGACCAACGGTGCCGCCGTGCCTTTGTACATATATTCGCTTCCAAACATCGTAACCGTCGCGTGCCATAAATACCGGTAAAAGCGGGAGACGTGGTCACAACTCACTCCAATATCCATAGCGACGCGCATGCCACAATTAGCCAATGGAATAAAACTTTTGCGCTTTTCCCGTTGGAGAGCGTCCGTGGTCGATAGTGATACAAAAGCGGCGACCAAAAATGTGAGCAGACACGTGATTGGAACAAAGGATGGTGTGCTGAGCGAAAATGTGCCCCAGCGCGGTCGATGACGATGAGTTCACACGAGTTAGTATCTAAACTTTAGTTGCGGGTGAAATCTTGCGTGTTGCGCTCAAAAAAGCACGCCGGCTTGGAGGCCAGTAAGGCTCTCGCGCCTCCGCAGCCAATACTTTGTTACTCTAAACGCTATACTTTTTAGGTATGCGCCTGACGACTCGAGAGCAAATAACTCCATCCGTACAGCCCCGCCTACATTCACAAACGTCGCTGCTCCGAATTCTGGCCATGCCAAATCGCCGCCGCAAGTTTGCGACGATCTATTGCGCCAGATCCCCCGAAATTCCGTTTTTGCCGCGGGCGCTTCGTCGCGACCTAGAAGCAGATTGCCCATATTATTGTGGACAAAAAATGAGCCGCGCCCAGGGCATGGCTACTACCTCCTACTGCGGAAAGTTTTACCTGACCGAGGTCAGAAAATTCTTGTCAATTTTTCCTTAATGGCCGCCCGCCTTGCCGCACAGCAAATTGAAACCGCCGTGCGGGGGGCGAGTGATTACTGCTCCTTGCGATGCATAGGCGGACCGCTGCCGCCCTTGGCGTCTTTGTCCGGCGTCAAATCGGGGATATCTTTCTTATTTGGATCCGGATTTTGTGTTTCGCTCATTTTACTTGGGTTTCCTTTTGGTTTTGTAACCAGGCCGCACAGAGGATTGGGACCGCCGTGCGGCGCTGGCGAATGATTACTGGTTGATTTTGCCGCCGCCTTGGGCGCTTTTTCCGCCACCTTGTGCACTGTGGCCACCGCCACCCTTGGCGTCTTTGTTAGGCTTCAGATCGCGCACATCAACTTGCGGTTTGTCTTTCTTCTCTTCGCTCATAATTACCTTTCTTAGTTTCTTAGTTGTTTTTTTGGTTTTGGGTTGTGTCAGTCGCGCCGAAATATTTGCCCCCGCCTACGACCTTCTCGTCTGGGATTAGGTCGTCCAAACGGATCAGCTTATCTTTCGAACGCTTCTGCCGTTGAGCTCCACGCTCCCCAGAATCTGCGTCCTTTTTTTCCTTCGACGAACTCACGTGCACCCTATTACCACTATCCATGCCATGTGATTTTAATCTTGGACTTCTTCCGTAATTCGCAGTTTATGTGCAACACTTAAAGACTTGTTCCAACGTATTTTATGTTCCAAATGCCATTAACGAAAATTGTGCCTGCGCCCCTATCAACGGAGCCAGGGATGGCTCAGAATCTAGGCTATCTGGTATCGTTTCGATGACAGTCGGATCATTTATGATCCAACCCGCGCAAATGCCGGCTCAGGGTGGCGCGTGAGATGCCAAGCAGCTTCGACGCGCGTCTCTGATTTTGGCTCGCCTGCTTATAGACAAAGCGCACATGACGTTTGACTGCACTCGCCAGCGAGAGATCACCGCCGTCGTAATCAGGATGCGTGTCGCTCGCACTTTTCTCCGACGAATTTGCTGATGTTTGCAACGGCTCGAGGTCCGGCGGGAAATGAACATGCTCGGGCATGATGACGTCACCATCGCAGAACAAGGTCATCGTTCGCACGGTGTGACTGAGCTCGCGTAAATTTCCGCGCCAATCGTGCACCAGCAAACGATCCATCGCGGCCGGATGAATCGCGGTAATGTTTTTTCCCAGCCCTAAGGCTGACACTTTCAGCTCGTTCGCGATTAATCCGGGTAACTCTTCCCGGCGATCGCGCAACGCGGGGATCAAAATCGTAAGACCATTCAGGCGATGATAAAGGTCCTCGCGGAATTTTCCGTGACGCACCCGCTCGCGCAGCGAAACGTTGGTCGCACAAATGATTCGCGCATCTGTTTTCAACATCCGTTCGGAACCGAGCCGCTCGAATTCGCCGTATTCGAGCACACGCAAAACCTTCACCTGCGCCAGCGGACTCATGTCCGAGATTTCGTCAAGAAAGATTGTCCCGGCGTTCGCGAGTTCAAATTTTCCTTTGATCGCTTGCTGCGCCCCAGTGAACGCGCCTTTTTCGTGACCAAAGAGCTGACTCTCGAGCAAGGTATCGCTCATGGCCGAAGCATTGAAGGAGATGAACGGGCCCTCGGCGCGCGCCGACGAATTGTGAATGGCCTGCGCCAGCAGTGTTTTTCCGGTGCCGGTTTCGCCAAGCAGAACGATCGGGACGTCTGAGTTTGCTGCGAGTTTGGCCAAACTGATGCAACGAGTCATCCCTGCGTTCGTCGTTCGCAGATCTTCAACTTTCAGAGTGGTAGGGCGCGGTTGCATCAATTCCGGACTCCTTCGCCTAATTGCCGGATCGGCTCGAACGCATATTCCATCAACGTCCTGCTTCCCACTCGAATGCGGGCTTCGCCTTTCATGCCCGGTTTCAACACCAGATGATGCCGATTGGCCGAGTCATCGATCGATGCGAGCGCAACGAAATACTGACCACTTGTCGCCGCGATCGCCGATGGGCTGACCCAATCAAGCTTTCCGCTGAGCGCGCCGTAGCGTTGGTAGGGATAAGCTTCCAAAAAAAATCGCACTGACTGATTGATGTTGAGCTTGGCCAAGCCGCTTTCGTTCAAGGCTAATCGTGCAACCGGCTTGCTATCGGCCCGGGCGAGCTGGCAAAGTTCCTGACCACTTTGCACCACACTCCCGACGTTCCTTTGAGCTAATGAGATCACGACGGCGTCGTATGGTGCGCGAATCGTCAGCAAATTTTGTTGTGAATTTTCCAGGTCCGCCTTGAGTGCGCCGATTTTCACTTTCAACTTTTCGACCTCCGCCACTTCCTCGGCACGTTTGCGAATATGCTCGTTTTCCATCTGCTGACGCTCCAATTTCACCTGCTCCAGCGTGCGTTGTGCGACGGCCTGGTCTTTCTCCGCGCCGGCCGCGTCCATGCGTAATTTGATCAGATCGACCTGGGAAAATCCGCCGCTCTGCGACAACTTCTCCAGTCGCGTTAACAGATCACGATTACTGTTGGTTTGTTTCTCGCGAAAACGCAGCTCGCTATCCGCCTGCGAGATTTGCGCGTTCTTAATGTCGGCTTCCGCGGTATAGGCCTCGTCCATTTTCGTGAGCGTCAATTCATGCGTTCGCAAATCCTCGGCCAATGTCTGGCGCTGAGTATCGAAGGCACGGATCTCATCCGATCGCAAAACGAACAGTTCCGCTCCAGCCGGAACCGTTTGCCCTTCGGCAACGGAAACGCGGTTCACGGTGGCGAGGCGTGGCGACTGAATTGGATCGGCCCCGTCGCGCGGCACGAGGACAAATGCGGCGTGCTCTGTTTCGGGAAGGTGCACAAAGATGGCTGCCAAAAGCCCGATGATAAACAGGCAGATCAACCACCAACCCATAAAACGAATGACTTTTGGCGGCGGATCCTGCGGGAGCATCTCCGATTCGGTCTCGAACGAACTGGACGAGTAGGCTTCCGTGCTCATCCCCCGACACCCATTTGCTGACTGGAGAGATAAAAATACAAACCGCGTTGCGCCATCAGCTCATCATGCGATCCAATTTCCGCGACGCTGCCCTTCTCCAGCACGACAATTGAGTCGGCCTCCCGAATCGTGCTCAAACGATGCGCAATCGCGATGGTGGTACGTCCGGCCATAATGCGGCCGAGATTATTTTGGATCGCCCGCTCCGATTCCGTATCAAGCGCACTGGTTGCTTCATCGAAAATCAGAATCGGCGGATTGTTATAAATGGCACGTGCGATCGCGATGCGCTGCTTCTGTCCGCCGGAGATCGCGAGACCAGATTCACCGATTTTCGTCTCATAACCCATCGGCAAACGCATGATAAAATCGTGCGCCGCGGCGGCCTGGGCGGCAGCGAGGACACGATCGAGATCGGGTTCGGGATCGCCGAAGGAAATATTGCGCGCGATCGTTTCGTTAAACATGTGGTTTTCCTGTAACACCATTCCGATATGACGGCGCACATCTCGATAGTTCAGGTTCTTCAGATCGACGTTGTCGAACAGGATCGTGCCTTCGGTCGGTTCGAGGAGACCTGCGATCAGTTTCACCAGCGTGGTCTTGCCGCACCCGCTTCGCCCGACAAACGCGATCATCCGGCCCGCGGCCAGGTCAAGCGTGATACTACTCAAGATGTTGGGAGCTTCCGGTCCGCCATATCTGAAACTCACGTTGCGCAATTCAATCCGGCCCTCCAAGCTGTGCACGGGGGTTAAGCGCGAACGGTCGCGTCCCTGCTCGGGTTCCTGTTCGAAGATATCGTTGAGCCGGTTCATCAAGACCGCCGCCAACTGCAGATTGTCCCAAACACCGAGCGTGCGAAGGATCGCGGCGTAAGCGATCGCGGTCAGCGAGCTAAAGGCGACGAAGCCGCCAACGCTGAGATGGCCATTGATGACCTGATTTGCACCGACCCATAGAAAAATCGCGGTCGAGAGCAAGCCGATGGTTTGCAGCACACTGTCATAGGACATGACCACGAAGTTGGAACGGAAAATCTTTTTCGAGACGGAAAGAAATTCGTTCAGCATCGCATCGCGGAAGACCGACTCGGCCGAGGCAGCTTTGACCGCTTCAATGCCTTTGATTGCGTCGATTTGATGTGAACTGTATTTGCCCTGGCTTTCCTCAACCTCGGCGAAAAGCGGTCGCAGAACTTTGAGCGAAAAATACATCAGGGCGGCATACAGCGGTATGGTGGCAAGGAAAGCCAACGTGAGCCAGGCGCTGTAGAGCGTCATCAACACCACGGCCCCGAGCAAGTGCACCATCGCCAATAACGCGGCCACGCCGTGTTGGACCGCGAATTGCCGGACCTGGCGAGCGCCGTCGAGGCGGCGTTGAATGTCGCCCGTCCGCCGGCTGGTAAAATAGCTCATCGGCAAAGAGAGAAGCTGCCGGCTGAGAAAATCTAGAATAGAGGTGTCGAGCCGCACCGCGGCGAAGGCGAGCAAGTATTCCTGTGCGATCGCTGCCAGTTGCACAAAAATAATCGCGGCCAGCATGCCGAGGATGATGGTCTTGAGAAGGCCGAGATCATTCTCGACGATTACCTTGTCCACCACCATTTGGGTGAAAACCGGGAAGAGCAGCTCGAGGAAACTGACCGCAACCGCAAGTCCCAGCACCTGCAGCAAAATCTTGCGGAACTTTGCCAGGAACGGCCAGACCCAGGCCATGCTCGGTTTGCTCTCCGGCGCCTGCTCGAAGGCAATCGTATAATCAAACAACGCTGCGTAGCCCGACCACTTTTGCTCAAATTCTTTCCGTGGAACTTTGCGTAAGCCCAACGCGGGATCGGCCACGCGCACTTGCGTTTCGTCGACGTCGTAGAGCACCATCCAGTGATTGCCTTCCCAGTGCACAATCGCGGGTAGTGGCATCACCGAAAGATTGCGAAGCGAAACCTTCAGCGCTCGCGCCGCCAGACCGAGCTCGACCGCGGCGCGACAAAGCGCTTTCAAACTCGTGCCGTCAGTGGCGGTGTGACAAAGCTGTCGGATGCGCGCGAGACTAACCTTGCGCCCGAAGTGGCGGCAAATCATGCCCAGACTCGCGGCGCCGCAGTCCATTTCATCGATCTGCGTGATGTGCTCGAATTTGCGGATGCGGCGCTTCTTTTTCCGGAAATGCCCCTCGTCGTCGGCAAACGGCGCCTCCGCGCCCTCCTTTTCCTTGACCGCGAATTTCCCATCGAGGGCAACTTTGTTGTGCGCCAGCGTTTCTGCCGGAACCAATTCCTCGGTGAAATCCAGGGGAATGCGCGCTTCGGTTTTCGCTTTGTATTGCGCCAGCCGTTCTTCCAGCAACTTACCGAATTCGGGATAGCTCTGCTTCAAACTGCGCACGGCATCGGGATCGAGCGCGAGAAGATCACAATCCGAATATGCTTCGACCGAAGCCGCACGGGCCGAGCCGTTCAAAATCGAGAGCTCACCAAAAAAATCCCCATCCCGATAGAATGCGAGGTTCACCTTAGCGCCATTGTTCTGCGTAAAAGCGCGGGCCCGTCCTTTCTCCAGGATGTACATCGGTCCAGCGGAGTCGCCCTCCTTAATAATAAGGTTGCCCTTTCGAAATTGAACTCGCTCGAGTTTCTCGATCACTTCTCGAAGCGCGGGAGTCGGCAGTCGCCCGAAATTACTAAATTCGTAGAGGAAACTCTGGAGCGTGCGCGCGCGTCGCGTCACCTGCATGTACTCTTTAAATTCTGGAGCCGTTTCGGTGAGCGCGAGAAACTGGGCCCGATCCAGTCGCAACACTTCCACCGAGGTGCTACACCGAACTGTCGCTGTCCGCGTCCCGCCTTCCGTGAGTGCTGCCTCGCCGAAGCTGTCTCCGGGCCGAAGCGTAGCCAGGACAATTTCCTCGCCGTTGCTCGATCCCGATTTCACCACCCGGGCGCGTCCCGAAATTAAAATATAAAAGGCGTTGGCAGGCTCGCCTTGTTTGACGATCAAATCGCCAAAGTCATGCCGTTCCTCCTGAAGCAGTGGCCGGATTTTCTCGAAATGTTCTTCGGGTAAAAACCGAAAGAGATCGGAGCGCCGCAGCAAATCGACATCTTTTGCGTTCATTCGCTAGGAGGCACGAAGAATTTCCAATCAATGTGTTTGCTTAGCAATTCATTGAAACAACGGTCAACGATGCGGCTCTCCAGGCGCGCGCGAATAAGCGGGTTCTGCAAGGAGGGTTCGGTCCGCGTTTTCACCCGCCAAACTTCGAAGGAGTCGCTTCGCGGAATGGGATCGAACAGTGTGCCGGCTTTTACACTTAAGAACCGTTGCTGCTGTTCGAGGGGAATGTCCTCCAGCAAAACTTCGCTATGGTGGAATGGATACCGGCTTTCTTCCGCTACTTCGCTCATTTCCATGCCATCGTTGCGCACACAAGCAACCACTTCTGCCGCGGCATCGCGCGAATCGACTTCCACCGTCTCGAGCTGAAAACGCGTGAGGTTGAGTTGCATTGGCCCCAGCTCTTTCTGGAGCGCCTGTTCGGTAAGAATTTGCGCGACACGCCGCTGGTAGACCGCCTCGGTCGCGAGTGTTTCATCGAGCCATTCCTGGTCCCGGCCAAGAAACGCCAGCCAATCGGCCAGTCCGGCCTCATCAATTTTCGCCGCCGCCAAAAACCGGGCACGTTCGTCATCCAAACTTACCCTGTTATCGCTCGCTTCATCTGCTTGTGCCGCAACTCGATAACTTAGTCGTTCCGCCATTCGACCCAGTGAGCCTGACAGAATTAGATCAACCAGAAAAAGATCCTTCTCTTCCGGGGGCGCCGTTTCATAGCTGGATTTGGGCGGCACGAGCGTGCCGCTGTAAGAGCGCCTCCAATATTGGCGAGCAAAATAGTCACTGAATTCGGCCAGCGAAACTCCACGATCCTCGAGCCATCGTTCGGTTTCTTCTGCCGTGATCAGGTCATGCTTATAACGAAATGCAATCGCCGCAGAATCAAGCGCCGAATCGTCCAATTCCAACTCCCGTTCGTTCGCCAGGCGATCGCACTCAGCCACTCGCAAGAATTCTTTCCACAACGGATCGATTTCGCCGCGCACGAGCGCGCAATCGACTACGTCTTTGCCGGTGAATCCGCGTTCGCCGCTCGAAAAAATTACTCGACTCTCTCGCGTGATTGGGTGCCTGACTGGCATCGTTTCTGGCCTCGCGGGATCAAAAAACTGGGCCGCTTCCGTCCCTAATCCCATGGTGAGTTGTCGATTTTCCAACCATTATTTTCCAGATGGTTGCCTCAAATTCACGCGGTACTGTCTCAAATTTAGGCCAGCGAAGTCAACGATTAACTGCCGGCCGGTCTCTTCCAAAGACGATCCCGCAATCCTGAATTCCGTTCTATTTTTCGTTCGATGGTTTGCCTTAAGATATGTTCCGTGGCCCAGACTTCCACTGTCTCGCGCACTCTGGTTACACCGGTGTAGAGTAGCTCACGCGTCAACACCGGCGCGTCTCTTTCCGGTAAAATAAGGAGGGCATCACGAAACTCCGATCCCTGGCTCTTGTGCACGGTCAAAGCAAAAGCGGGTTCGTGCGCCGGTAAACGTCTTGGCGCAAAATTGAGCACATCTCCGTCTTCGCCGCGGAAGAAAACCCGCAGCTCGCCGCTCGTCGCATCCGGCTGCACGATCCCGAGGTCACCATTGAAAAGACCGACATTGTAATCGTTTCGGACAATAATGACCGGCTCTCCCGCATGGTACGGCCCATCATCTTCGATACTCCCCGTCTCCCGCAGCATCCGCCCCAGCAAACGATTCACTGTTTCCGCGCCGAACGAGCCGCGGCGCAACGCGCACAGGACAGTGAATTCCGCCAGTTGATTCAAAGCATCTGCTGGATCGGTCAGCGTTAAAAACTTCTCAAATCGCGGAAAGACGCGTTCGCGCAATTCTCGCTCGAAGCTTTTTGCCGATGGCGTCGGCCGCCAGCAAATTCGGCCGCCCTTTTTCAATACCGCGATTGCGCTCTCGGCATCGCCTTGATTAACAGCATTGCTCAGTTCGGCAATTCCCGTTTCTGGCGTAAAACGATAATTGCGCCGCAGTTCAACGACCACGGAATGAATCGGAGCTTCGCTCGCGCTCGTTCCCCCCAATTCCTCGCCCGTGCATTTCGCGAATGCCTCTGCTAACGAGACAGAGACTCCGAGCTCGAAACCAGGCGTGCAAATATCACGAAAGGCGCTTCCCGCTTCTACGGATGCGAGTTGATCCTTGTCACCGACCAGGATGATACGCGTGTCCGGTCGCACTGCGTCGAACAGCTTTGCCAGTAGCGCCAGGTCTATCATCGATGCCTCGTCTACAATCACAACATCCGCCACCAGCGGGTTTTTGGCATCGTGCCGGAAATGGGGCGAATCACCTTTGGCTCCAAGCAAACGCTGGATGGTTGACGCATCCGCCGGAAGCTTTTCATCAATCGCACCAGGCAACCGCAGCAAGGGCCGCGTTTGCGCTATTGTTTCCTTAAGTCGCGCCGCCGCTTTGCCAGTTGGAGTGGCCAGCACAAAATTGAGCTCGCGTTTTCCGGCGAGTGCGATCAGGAGCGCACAGATCAAAACAATGGTGCGCGTTTTTCCGGTTCCGGGCGAACCCGAAATGACGGAGAGTCGCGACGTTGCCGCGACGAAAACCGCCACTTTTTGTAAATCTGACTGAGCGGGAAAGAGTTTTGCCAGATTGTTCGCTAACTCGGCTTGGTTGAAGTCCCGAATCGGATTATCTCTCAAGCGCGCCTGAAGATTGCGCGCCAATTCATCCTCATATTTCCAGTAACGCTGAAGGTAAAGTCGCTCGTTCTCATCTAGGATGAGTGGCGCAAATTCTCCCGGTTTGCCGACAACACCCGAAGCGCGCAATTTTCTTACCCAACTACGCAGCGGCGGAATATCCGGACCTCCGATTTTTGAGGCGTCGCTGGCAGTAATCGCTCGCAGCGCTACGCAAACATCTCCGCGCTCGCGAAAATTGCTGACC
>Ga0193750_1000483_pt1 | contig 10956 bp, 11 predicted proteins | sample L1c1metaG_FD_160569 | JGI IMG/M metagenome (GOLD analysis project Ga0193750, IMG submission 160569) | Soil microbial communities from a riparian zone of the East river system, Colorado, United States - L1c1 | ecosystem: Environmental > Terrestrial > Soil > Riparian zone | place: USA: East River...
CCAGTTCCGACGCTATACTTTACTTAGTGAAGTACCGATTGGAGATGAGATGAGCGACCTCGAGAACGTGATCGTGATTGGCAGCGGACCGGCCGGCTACACCGCCGCCCTGTACACCGCGCGCGCCAACCTGAGCCCGCTGGTGTTCGAGGGCTTCGCCTGGGGCGGCCTGCTGCAGCAGACGACCGAGGTCGAGAACTACCCCGGTTTCCCCGAGGGCATCATGGGCCCGGAGGTCATGCAGAGGTTTCGCGAGCAGGCCGAGCGCTTCGGCGCGCGCCTGGTCACCGAGGACGTCGACCGCGTGGAGCTCGCCTCAGAGCCGGGCGGCGTCCATCGTGTGTGGGTCGGAGACACAGAGCACCGCGCGCGCACGATCGTCCTGTCGATGGGCGCCGAGCACAAGAAGCTCGCCGTTCCCGGCGAGGAGGAGCTTTCAGGGCGCGGCGTCAGCTACTGCGCCACGTGCGACGCGGCGTTCTTCAAGGACGCCTCGACCGTGATCGTCGGCGGCGGCGACTCGGCGATGGAGGAGGCCATCTTCCTTTCAAAGTTCGCCTCCAAGGTCACCGTCGTGCACCGCCGCGCCGACTTCCGCGCCTCGAAGATCATGCTCGAGCGCGCGCGAGCGCAGGAGAACATCGAGCTGCTGACGCCGTACACCGTCAATGAGTTCGTTCCCGGCGAGAACGGCGCGCTGGGCCACGCCGAGCTGACGAACACACAGACCGGCGAGCTGCGCGAGTTGGTCGTGTCCGGCGCGTTCATCGCCATCGGTCACGAGCCGCAATCGCGGCTCGTCCACGGCCAGATCGACCTCGACGAGAACGGCTACGTGCAGACCGACGGCAAGTCCACCCGCACCAATCGCCCTGGCGTGTTCGCCGCCGGCGACCTGGTCGATCACACCTACCGCCAGGCGATCACCGCCGCCGGCTCCGGCTGCCAGGCGGCGCTGGACGCAGAGTGGTACCTGCGCGACACGCCCGAGGTGCCGACGCCCGAGGGCCTCCCCGAAGGCGACCTCGCCGAGGCGCAGTGGGCCGCTCCGGCCGTCGCTGCAGAGCCTGCCGCGGCCGAGACGGCCTGAGGGCGGCGCTCAGCCTAGGGAAGCCGAGTAGATCGACGACGTTTTTACCCCCGAGCCGAAGCTGTGCCCTCAAGCTCCAGCAGGAAGCGCTTGCGCTCCAGGCCGCCGGCGTAACCGCCCAACGCGCCGCCGCGGCGCAGCACGCGGTGGCAGGGCACGACGATCGGGATCGGGTTGGCGCCGAGCGCGTTGCCGGCGGCGCGCGAGCCTCGCGGGCTGCCCGCCTGCGCGGCAACCTGCGCGTAGCTGAGCACACCGCCGTAGGGGATCTCCGAGGCTGCGCCCAGCACACGCCGGGCGAACGGGCCGACGAGCGTCCAGTCCAGAGCCAGCTCGAAGCGCCTGCGCCGACCCTCGAAGTACTCGTCGAGCTCACGGCGCATCGCCTCCAGCGGGCCGGCGGCCTCGACGATGCGCGGTGAGATCCGCGTTGCGAGCCTGTCCAGCACCTCGTCCACGTCCTCCTCCGGAAAGGCCACGCGAGCCAGTCCACGCTTGGTCGCCGCGAGCAGCAGCGACCCGAACGGCGAGTCGGCCGGCGCATAGCTGATATCGGCCAGGCCCTCGTGCACGATGCGCTCGCTCAGTCGCCGCGCGGCGCTTGCCGCCGCGCGGGCGTCGCGCTCGCGGCGACCGGCGCCGTTGCGCGAGTCATTGACTTCAGGCGCGGATGTGCGACGTCGGCGCAGCGCCTGCTCGACCCTCTCCGCCGTGCCTGTCATGGGCTTGCTCATACCTGCACCACCTTTCTCAGCTTCGTCAGTCCCTCGTGCAGCGATCGTCGCGCCGCCTGCTCCGAGCAGCCGATCGCCGTGGCGATGTCGCGGTGGGGCAGGTCGGCCACATAGCGCAGCACCACCGCCGAGCGCTGTCGCGCCGGCAGCTCGCCCACCGCTTCCCACAGCTGCGCGTCCTGTGGGAACGCCGCATCGTGCGCGCTCGGCGACGATGCGCCGAGGTCGCCCGCGACCGTCGGGTCGGCGATGGGCGTCGCCCGCCTGGCCCGCGCGCGGTGTGCGTCCAGGGCCTTGCGATGGGCGATCGTAAGCACCCATGCGCGCACGTTCGAGCCAGGTCGCAGGCGCGGATAGGCGCGCAGCGCCGACACGAACGTCTCCTGAAAGCAGTCCTCCGCGTCGTTGACCCCGACCATCGACACGAGATAGCGCCAGACGACCTCGCGCTCGGCGTCGAGCAAGCGTTGGAATGGGGGCAGCGCCGATCCGCTCACGTGCAATGAAACGCCCACCGAAGCGAAAACGTGAGGTCCCGTCAGCCCTCGCCTTCGTACTCGAAGAAGCCCGCCCCGGTCGTTCGCCCCAGCTGGCCCGCCGCCACCAGGCGTCGCAGCGCCGGCGCCGGGCGGTAGCGCTCCTCGCGGTACTCCGCGCACAGCGCTTGGAGCACCGTCAGCACGTGGTCGAGGCCCAGCTCGTCGGCCCACTTCAGCGGCCCCAGCGGATAGCTCAGGCCGAGCACCATGCCGGTGTCGATGTCCTGCGCGCTGCCCACGCCCTCGCCGAGCGAGAACGCGCACTCGTTGATCACCTGGCAGACGATCCTCCCCAGCACCAGTCCCGGCGCGTCGCCGACCCACGCCACGTGCTTGCCCAGCGCCGCGAAGAAGCGCTCCGCGCGCGCCGCCGCGACCGGCGAGGAGCTGTCGTTTCGCGTCAGCTCGACCAGGCGCGCCTGCTCCAGCGGCGCCAGGACGTGAAAGCCCACCGCGCTGCCGTCCGGGTCAAGCGCCGCCAGCGAGCCGGCCTGGCAGAGCACCAGGTGCGCGCCTCCCTGCGTCGGCGCCTGCGCGTGAAGCTCGCGCGGCGCATCGCCGTCGCCGAGCGCCGCCTGCCCGACCGGCGCGCGGTTGCATTCGACGATCAGCGCCGGCAGCACTCCGCCGGTCGGGTCGTGCGGCGAGCGCACCTCATAGCCCGCCTGCGCGGCATAGTGGCGAAGCTCCTCGGCGACCACGCCCGAGCCGGCGATCACGATCACGCCCTCGCCCGTGTCCGGGCGCTTGGACTCGCGTGCATCGGGGTCGGGCGAACGGTGGCCCGGCGTTCCGTCTGCGCCTCTGTCGAGCTCGTAGGAGTAGTAGCCGCGCTTGGTCTTTCGCCCATGCAGCCCGGCGGCCACGTAGCGCGCGGCGATCGGCGACGGTCGCCAGCGCGGCTCGCCGAAGCTCTGCTCGTAGAAGCTCTTGGAGATCTCAAAGCCCACGTCCACTCCCACCAGGTCCATCAGCTCGAATGGCCCCATGCGAAAGCCGCCCTGCAGGCGGCAGATGCGGTCGATCGTCTCGACGTCCGCGATCCGCTCCTGGAGCAGGCGCAGCGCCTCCAGCCCGAACGGACGGTTGCTGCGATTGACCAGAAAGCCCGGCCCGTCGCAGGCGCGGATCACCGTCTTGCCCATCGCTCGGCCCGTCGCGTCGGCCAGCGCAAGCGCATGCCCCGACGACTGCTCGCCGGCTACCACCTCCAGCAGGCGCATGACCGGCGCGGGGTTGAAGAAGTGCATCCCCACGACGCGCTCGGGGTGACTGGCCGCCGGCGCGATCGCCGTGACCAGCAGCGAGGACGTGTTGCTCGCCAGCACGCAGCGCTCGTCGACGATCTCAGACAGCCGCGCGTATATCTCGTGCTTGAGCTCCAGGCTCTCCGGCGCCGCCTCGATCACCAGCTCGCACGGCGCCAGCTCGTCCAGTTGGGCCGCCGGCTGCACGCGCGCGAGCGCTTCGCGCGCCTGCTCCTCCGAGAGGCGGCCTTTCGCGGCTTCCTTGCCCAGGCCGTCCTCGATCTTCTGCACGCCGCGCGTCAGCGCCTCGGTGACCGGGTCGTGCAGCAGCGTGCGTGCACCCGCCCGCGCGGCCAGTTGGGCGATCCCTGCGCCCATCGTCCCGGCGCCCACCACGCCGATTACGGCCGCAGCGCGAACCTCGCCGGCTCCGCCGGAATAATCGTCGTTGTCTGCCGATGGCTGAGCGGACATGCCCTCGCCTCTCCCGCGATCAGGCGGGAACCATCGCGCCGATGCCCGTCATTTCACGGCCGATGATCAGTTTCTGGATCTGCGAGGTGCCCTCGTACAGCGTCGTCACGCGCGCATCGCGGAAGTAGCGCTCGACGGGGTGGTCGTCGACATAGCCCGCGCCACCGTGAACCTGGATCGCGAGGTTGGCGCACTCAAGCGACGCCTCCGTCGCGTGCAGCTTGGCGATCGAGGTCTCCAGCGTGTTCGGCCGGCCCTGGTCCTTCAGCCAGCCCGCGCGCCACACCAGCATCCGCGAGGCCTCGGTCTTGACCGTCATGTCCGCGATCATCGCCTGCACCAGCTGGAAGCTCGCGATCGGGCGGCCGAACTGCTCGCGCTCCTTGGCGTAGTTGACCGACTCCTCCACGCAGCCCTGGCAGATGCCCACGCACCCCGCCGCCACCGAGTAGCGGCCCGAGTCGAGGTTCGACATCGCCACTTTGAAGCCCTGGCCGACCTCGCCGAGCACGTCCTCGTCGGACACCTCCACGTCTTCCAGGGAGATCGACGCCGTGTCGGAGGCGTGCAGCCCCATCTTGTGCTCGATCGTCTGCGCTTTGAAGCCCGGCTGGTCGGTGTCGACGATGAAGCACGCGAGGCCCTTGTGGCCGAGCTCCGGATCGGTCTGCGCGAAGATCAGCGCCACCTTCGCGTAGTTGGCCATCGAGATCCACATCTTGGCGCCGTTGATCACCCAGCCGGTGTCGGTCTTCTTCGCGCGCGTCTTCTGGTTGGCTGCATCGGAGCCGGTGTCCGGCTCGGTCAGCCCGAAGCAGCCGAGCCACTCGCCCGAGCACAGCTTCGGCAGGTACTTCTGCTTCTGCTCCTCCGTGCCCCACTTGAGGATGCCCGAGCACACCAGCGAGGTCTGCACGGAGATGACCGTGCGGATCGCCGAGTCGCCGCGGCCGATCTCCTCGACGATCAAGCCGTATGACAGATAGTCCAGGCCCGCGCCGCCGTACTCGACCGGGACCACCGCGCCGAGATAGCCCTGCGCGGCGACCTTGCGGACCATCTCCACGTCGAAGTGGTGGTTGCGCGCGTTTTCGCGCGACTGCTTGACGATCTCCTTGTCCGTGAACTCGCGCGCAGTGTCCTTGATCAGACGCTGCTCGTCGGTCAACTCGAAGTCCATCTGTCTCCTCTCGGGCCGAGCCGGCGCTCAGGCCAGCTTCGGTGTTTGCCAGGGCGCCGTCACGCGCCGCTCGATCTCCTCTGCGATCCCCTCGATCGGGACGCGCTCCTGCTCCAGTGAGTCGCGGTCGCGCAGCGTCACCGTTCGATCCTCGATGCTCTGGTGGTCGATCGTCAGGCAGTACGGCGTGCCGATCTCGTCCTGGCGGCGGTAGCGCTTGCCGATCGAGCCGCTCTCGTCGTACTCCGCCTGGACGACGCTGCGCACGGCGCGGTGCACCTCCTGCGCCAGCTCCGGCTGGCCTTCCTTCTTGAGCAACGGCAGGATCGACGCCTTGACCGGCGCCAGGCGCGGGTGCAGGCGCAGCACGGTTCGTTGCTCGCCCGCGCCCTCGCCGGCGCCCTCGCCTTCGACGACCTCCTCGTCGTAGGCGTCGACCAGGAACGCCAGCGTCGCACGGTCCGCGCCCGCCGCCGGCTCGATCACGTGCGGGACGTAGCGCTGGCCGCTCTGCTGGTCGAAGTACTCGAGCTTCTCGCCCGAGAACTCGGCATGGCGGCTGAGGTCGAAGTCGCCGCGGTTGGCGATTCCCTCAAGCTCCGACCAGCCGATGGGGAACAGATATTCCACGTCGCTCGTGCCCGAGGAGTAGTGCGACAGCTCCTGCGCGTCGTGCGCGCGCAGGCGCAGGTGGTCGGGACGGATGCCCAGTTCCGTGTACCACAGCTCGCGCTCGGCCAGCCAGTGCTCGAACCAGCGCTGGGCTTCATCGGGCGCCACGAAGAACTCCATCTCCATCTGCTCGAACTCGCGTGTGCGGAAGATGAAGTTGCCCGGCGTGATCTCGTTGCGAAAGGACTTGCCCACCTGCGCGATGCCGAACGGCGGTTTCTTGCGCGAGAACTGCAACACGTTCTTGAAGTTGATGAAGATGCCCTGCGCCGTCTCCGGTCGCAGGTAGGCGACCGAGCCGGACTCCTTGACCGGGCCGACCGTCGTCTCGAACATCAGGTTGAAGTCGCGCGCCTGCGTCAGCTCGCACTCGTCCGTCTCGCCCGGGTGCTTTGACGGTTTGCGACCGCACTCAAGCTCCTGCAGGTGGTCCGCGCGGAAGCGCTGTCCGCACGTCTTGCAGTCGACCAGCGGGTCGGTGAAGCCCTCCAGGTGGCCCGACGCCTCCCACACGCGCGGGTGCTGCAGGATCGCCGAGTCGATCGCCACGATGTCGTCGCGCTCGGCGATCATCGCGCGCCACCACTCGTTCTTGACGTTCGTCTTCAACAGCACGCCGTAGTGGCCGAAGTCGTACGTCGAGCCGACGCCGCCGTAGATCTCCGAAGAGGGAAAGACGAAGCCGCGCCTCTTGCACAGCGCGACGATCTTCTCCATCGTCACGACGTCCTCGGTACTCGGGCGGTCGGGCTCAGCCATGGGCGATGGTCGTGGCGGGCATCGCGTCACCGTAGCGGTCCGGGCGCCCAGCAGCACGCGGCCAGCGCTCGGTGACGCCTTCCGGCCGTCAGGTTTTCACGATCTGCTTAAGATGCGCGCCGTGGCGCGAATCCTGATCGTCGGCGGCGGCTGCCGCGGCCGGCGCCTGGCCACGCAGATGGTCCAGCAGGGTCACGCGCTGCGCGTGACCACGCGCAGCGACGCCGGCCGCGCGGCGATCGAGGCGACCGGCGCCGAATGCTGGATCGGCACGCCCGACCGCCTGGCCACGTTGCGCGGCGCGCTGGACAACGTCACCGTCGCATGCTGGATGCTGGCCGGCGCCAGCGGCGACCGCCAGGAGGTCGCGGCGCTGCATGCCTCGCGCCTGCGGTTCTTTCTCTCCCAGGCGATCGACACGACGGTTCGCGGCCTGATCTACGACGCATGGCCGTCGGGCGTCGACAGCGTCTGGGCCGAGACGCTCGCGAGTGGCCAACGGATCTTCGAGTCGCTGACGCAGCTCAACGCGATACCAGCGGTCGTGCTTGCCGCGGGCGCCGAGCGCGCGGCCGTCACCGGCGCCGGCGACGGCGAAGACGAGCGCTGGGTCGGCGCGGCCTCGCGCGCCGTCGACTTGCTGCTCGGCCTGAGCGCGGGCTGAGCGTCTGGTCGGAGCTGCCCGGCTGGACTCCCGAGGCCTAGGTCCATCGCTCGTCCGGTGGGTAGGCCCCAGGCCGACGCAGCATGCGCTTTCGCTATCCTGGACGGTAATCCCTGTAAAGCCGATAAGGAATCCCCCCGACGCTCGGCGACCAACTCAGCGACGGAACTCCGCCGAGAAAGGAACGTAACCAGATGACACTGAAACTTGGCGACGTGGCCCCCGACTTCGAGGCCGACACGACGGAGGGCCGGATCAAATTCCACGACTGGATCGGCGACTCGTGGGCGGTGCTCTTCTCGCACCCGAAGGACTTCACGCCCGTCTGCACGACCGAGCTTGGCTACATGGCCAAAATCAAGCCCGACTTCGACGCGCGAGGCGTGAAGATCATCGGCTTGTCGGTCGACAAACTGGACAACCATGAGCAATGGGCCAAGGACATCGAGGAGACGCAGGGTGCCGCCCTCAACTATCCGATCATCAGCGACAACGACTTCAACGTCTCCAAGCTGTATGGAATGCTCGCGAACGACACGTCAGGTGACGTCGACGGGCGCACGCCGGCCGACAACCAGACGGTGCGCAACGTGTTCGTGATCGCGCCCGACAAGACGCTGCGGCTGATCCTCGTGTACCCCATGACAACCGGGCGCAACTTCGACGAGGTGCTGCGCGTGATCGACTCGCTGCAGCTGACGGCCAACCACAAGGTCGCCACGCCGGCCAACTGGAAGCCCGGCGAGAAGGTCATCATCGCCGGCTCAGTCTCCAACGACCAGGCCAAAGAGGCCTACCCCGACGGGTGGGAGGAGCCGCGGCCGTACATCCGACTTGTCCCGCAGCCCAGCTAGCAGCGGCGCACGAGCGGCATACGGCGTTCTGGCGAGCTGAGCGCCGCGCCGGCGCGCAGGGGGCGGCGCGCGCGACAGCTTTCGGGGAAGCTGCTAGGCGAGCGTCAGGCGCCCGTCGCTTGCCTTCAGGCGCTCCAGCAGGTCGGCGAGGATGCGGTACGTCGCGCCCCAGATCAGGTGCCCGTCGAGGATGTAGGCGTCGGTCTCGAAGGAGATGCCACGCCTCTGCAGGCGCGTTCGTGTCCTGCTCTGCTGCAGGTCGCGCAGCGGCAGCTCGAGCACCGCGTCGACCTCGCGCGGCGAAACGCGCCAGCGCTGGCCCGCGGGAATCACGCCTACGAACGGGTGGATCAGATAGCCCGTGGCGAACGTCGAGATCGGTGGCAGGTCACCGATCAGCGTGACCACGTCGCGGGTCAGCCCGATCTCCTCCTCGGCCTCGCGCAACGCCGTCTCGGTCAGGTCGGCGTCCTCGGGATCCTGGCGGCCGCCTGGAAACGAGATCTCGCCGGCGTGGCGGCGCAGGTCGGACCGGCGTCTGGTCAGCACAACATGCGGCGGCTCGGACTCGGTCGCCGTGAACAGCGGCACGAGCACGGCCGCGCGGGTCTGTTCGGTCGGGCCTCCGGCGAGCCCCGCCATCAGGTCGCTGATGGCTTGCGTGCGATGGTCCCCGCCGCGGCTCAGGCGGCCATGTGGACGCGCTCGACGCGCTCGAGGAACATGACCTCGCCGTCCAGCGCGCGATGCACGGGGCACTTCGCCGCGATCGCGCGCAGGCGTTCGGCCTGGTCATCGGGCAGGTCATCGGGCAGGCGCATGACCAGCTCGAACTTCGTCGGGCAGCCGCGCTCTGCGGGGCTGTACTCGACGGCCACCTCGACGTGCCCGATCTCCCAGCCCTTGCGGGCGGCGTACATCTCCATCGTGATAGCCGTACACGATGCGAGGCTGACGGCAAGCAGCTCCTGCGGGTTGGGCGCGGTGTCGTGTCCGCCCGCCTCCAGCGGCTCGTCGACTGTCAGCTGATGATCGCGCACATGCACGGCGTGCTTGAAACCGCTGCCTCCGTCGCGTCGCGCGGTGGCTTTCATCCTTGTCAGCCCGTCCGATCCACCCATTTCGCTCCTTTCGAGAACCCCCCGGGGAACCCTCATTTACATGGTACTGCGGCGACCGGCTAGGACAGCGCGTTGAAGAGCAGGCCGGTCAGCAGCTTGGGGAAGAAGTAGGTCGACTTCGGCGGCATGTTCTCGCCCTCGGCGGCGACTTCGCGCACCTGCGCGATCGGAGTGGGGCGCATGATGAACGCCGCTTCGAACTCGCCCGAGCGCACCTTTGCGATCGCCTCCGCGGTGTCGCGCGCGTAGAACAGTCCGTTGAAGTGCGAGATGTCGTCGTCGGAAAGCCCGAGCGCGCCCTTCAGCAGCAACGTCTCCAACACGCCCGTGTCCAGGCGGCGGTAGGGCTCTGAGTGCTCGCGCAGCGCCGCGTCGGCAATCGCCTGGTCCTTCAGCGTCAGGCGGTAGGCGTGCTCGTCGCCGGTCTTGATGTAGCCGAGTTGCAGCGGGCCGTCGCCGGGCGCCGGCGCGACGTCGTCCAGCGGAACCTCGGCGATCTGAAAGTCGCGCTCCAGCGTGTTTTCCAGCGCCGCGCGCCCGGCGTCGTCCAGGCGGTTGACGAGTCGATGCGTGGGAAACACCGTCAGGCCCGGGTCCTGCAGCGCGACCAGGCACATGAGGATGTAGCGGTGCTCGCCATGCGGCCCTGGCCCGATCGCGCCGCCGATCTCTTCGGCGTATGCCTGCATCGTCTCGTAGCGATGGTGGCCGTCGGCGATCAGCAGCTCGGCCTCGCGCGTCGCCGCCTGTACCGCGGCGATCGCCCTTGCATCGGACACGCGCCACAGACGATGGAGGGTCCCGTCGGGGTCGCTGACCTCGCCCCAAGGCGCTCGTGCGGTGAACGGCTCGAGCGCTCCCCATGCGCTGTTGGATCGGTCAGAGAACAGCGAGAAGATCGGAGAGATGTTCGCGCGCGTTGCGCGCGTGAGGCGCAAGCGGTCCTCCTTGGGGCCAGGATGGGTCCGCTCGTGCGGGCGAACGCGCCCCGGGCCGTAGCCCTCGATGCGCACGCGACAGAAGAAGCCGCGCCTGGTGCGCCGCTGTCCGTCCGGGCCGGTGTAGTCCTGTGCGTGCGCCCACAGCGCCGGCTCTGGGTCGCGCACGATCGCGCCCTGCGACTGCCAGCTCTCGAACCGCTCCTGTGCGGCTGCGTACGGATCGCTCCCTACGTTGCCCTCGGCTTGAGGCAGATCTACGGCGACGACGTTGAACGGCGAGCGCGCGATCAGCTCGGCGCGCTGGCCGGCGTCGATCACGTCGTACGGGGGCGCGACCACGTCCTGCAGGGGGCCGGCGACGGCGGGGTCGTAGTGCAGCGCTCGCAGCGGTTGGACGTCGGCCATCAGCGGTGGCGGAGGCTAGCAGCGCCTGGCACAGGTGCCACGCCGCGTTGCACGAGCGCCGTGCATATGCGAACATACGTTCGTATGGCGCACTCCCGCTATCTGCGTGACATGACACGGCTGCTGCGGGTCGAGCGCCACCTGACCGTCGACGAGCTGGCCCAGCGCCTGGCGCTGCCGCGCAGCACGATCTACTACTGGGTGCGCGACCTGCCGCTGCCGGCCGCGCGAGGCGACGCGGGTGCACAGGCGGCGCCGGTGGGCGTGGCCGCTGCG
>Ga0193750_1000484_pt1 | contig 10942 bp, 13 predicted proteins | sample L1c1metaG_FD_160569 | JGI IMG/M metagenome (GOLD analysis project Ga0193750, IMG submission 160569) | Soil microbial communities from a riparian zone of the East river system, Colorado, United States - L1c1 | ecosystem: Environmental > Terrestrial > Soil > Riparian zone | place: USA: East River...
CAAGAAGTCTCTACTTGCCCCACCGCTGACGCATGCGATGTCCATCCGGCAGAGCGTGGTGAGTACTACTATTACACCGTCATCAACTATCTTCGCGTGGCCGAAGTCATGGCCGACGGCCGAATTATTGCGGTCGCGCGCAATAACAAACGCCTCTGCTTCCGGCCTAACGACTCCGGCTTGCGGAAAGCCCGCCTCACCGAGCGCCTTATTTATCGCCCGCGCTTTCCGCGTTTTGGCGATAATTCAAGCGCGAGCCGATCATCCTGACGATTGCATCATTGTGGTAGCATTTTGGACTGCGCCGGCAAAGCGAAGCGACGACGGCGCTTTTCCACAGCTGTCATTTCGGGTGCATTGAGCGCTAGGTGATTCGCGAGTGCCCGCGAAGCTGAGCAATGGGAAAAGCGGTGTGGCGCTGCGCTTCCCACCGCCTTCCACAAACGCTGTCCTATCGCCTCAGGTGAAAGTTGTAGTGGCTGACCGCTGCAAAACGATCACATCGCGCCTTAAGACGCGGAAAGATCATGTTGCGTAACGCGCCGAGCCTGAGTGTGACGAAACGCGAACTCGGGAAATTCTGTCGGATGCAAGATCCCGGCGAGAATTTCGATGCTGTCGATAACCCGCGGGCCCGGACGGGCAAAGTAAGCGCTCGCATTAACCAGATAAATCTCGCCGGCCTGCGCAGCTGGCATTGAATCAAATCCAGGAAATTCTCGTAACAATTCGTAATCGCGCTGCGCCAGATCGACATTGTAACCGCAAAGCGCGAGGACGATGATTTCCGGCCGCGCGTCCAGCACCTCTTGCCAATCGATCTGCGCCGAGGGTTGATGCTTGCGGCCCAAGGGATTGTGTCCGCCAGCGATCTCAACCAATTCCGGTCCCCAATGTCCGGAACAAAACGGTGGGTCGATCCATTCCATTAGAAAACATCGGGGCCGATGCGCGATATGTGCCGCTCGCTCACGAACGATCTCCACGCGTGCCGATAACTTCGTGACCAGGTCTTTCGCGCGTTCCGCTACATCGCACGCCCGCGCGATCCGACGAACATCGTCAAAAATGTTGGAGAGACTCGAAGGTTCCAGATTAACAACTCGAGGCGGGCCGGGCAACGTTTCGGCCAGGCGCGCGACCGTGCCGAAGCCGACAGCACACACGTCGCACAACTTTTGGGTGAGGATAACATCCGGCCGCAGCTCGCGCAGCAGCGGCTCATCGATCGTGTAAATCGTTCCGTTCTCCCGCAGCGCTCGACGCACCCATTCATCAACATCCTTGCTTGCGAGTCCGGCATCGTGCACCGGGCACTTCGTCACCCGCGGTCGAGTGTTGGCTTCGCTTGGGAAATCGCATTCATGCGAAACGCCAACCACGTCCTCCATCAATCCGAGCGCGGCCGCGATCTCCGTCGCCGCCGGCACAAGCGAAACAATCCGACTCACGAATGATTACATTAGTGATTGCCGGAAAGATTCGCTACCACCAGTCTCTCCATTTTGGACTGCGCCGGCAAAGCGAAGCGACGACGCCGCTTTTCCACAGCGGTCTTATCCTCGGGACCAGTGAGGGCCAGTTGACTCGCGAATTTCCGCGAAGCTGAGCAAGAAAAGCGGTGTGGCGCTGCGCTTCCCACCGCACTCCAAAAAACGCGGCCCCTATCGCCTCAGGCGAAACTTCCAGAGGCCTACTGCCGATGAGTTAAGGACGCGAATACTATCGCTACCGCCAGTCTCGGTTTACCAGTCGACTCGGACCGTTTTTTCTACGGGGACCGGGGAACTTGCCCAATCGTGAAATCGTGACTGGCCGAACCGTCTGGAGGAGGCGCCTCGGCGGCTCTCTTGGCGGCCCATCGCGCTCTCATCGCTTCAGCGAGTTGCTCACGACGTTCTGGCGAGAGATTGAGTTTCCTCTTCACCTTCTTCGGGGTGCCAGTTCTTTTTGCGCCTGCCGCCTTAACCTGAGATGCCGTTGGGTTGGGCTTTTTTTCGCGAGCGCCGACTGCGCGAGCCGTCGATTTCTTCTTCGCCTTTGCGGCGTTGGCTTTGACTAAGGCCGCAAGTTTCCCCTTCAGTTTGGCAAGTTTCTTCGGCCCTTCCTGCAGCCGAGTCTCGAGACGACGAATCTTTTTTTTCAGGGTCTTAAGCTTCATAACGCGATCAGGTTGGAATATCTACATAGGCAGATGCTGGGTGGACTTCGAGTTTAATGACCAAACCTAACAAATGTCACGTCATTGTTTCGCGGCCACTTGCATTCGGCCAGCTTCTTTGCCTTCCACCTCGTACCTTCCTCGGCCATCATGTCGAGAAACGCCGCTTTCACTTACAAAGCGACAACGCCTCCAGACCGTTGAAAAAAGAAACATATGTCACACGAGGAACTGATTGCTAACCATTCGCATTGCCTTTCACGCCGGCGTTTCGTTGCCTCCGCCGGAATCCTGACCTCGGCGGCATGGTTCTCTCCACGACATCTCTTCGCCGAGGGTGAAAACATCGTCCTCGCGGCGCGCAAACGCGCGGAAACCGCTAACATCACCGTCCAAACCCTGCGCGGCAATGTGAATGCACTTATTGGGTCAGGCGGAAACATCGCCGTCCTCAGCGGAACGGATGGAAAACTGGCGATCGATTCTGGTTATGCAACCTCTCGCGCCAAGATCACCGACGCTCTGGCTAAAATACACCCGGGCCCGATCAAACATCTCATCAACACGCACTGGCATTTCGATCATACGGATGGCAATGAGTGGATGCATTCAGAGGGCGCGATGATCCTTGCGCACGAGAACACTCGAAAACACCTTTCCACGACAACGCGGGTGGAGGGTTGGGACTTCACCTTCCCGCCGTCGCCCGCAGGGGCGATTCCGGCCGAGGTCTTCGATCAGGAGAAAACCTGTACCTTAATAGTACCACTATCGCCTTCTCCTACTACGGCCCCAGCCACACTGACGGCGACGTATCGGCCTATTTCGTTGAGGCTGACGTACTTCACACCGGCGACACCTGGTGGAACGGTCATTACCCGTTCATCGATTATTCCACCGGCGGCCATATCAAGGGCATGATCAAAGCGGCGGAGACGAACCTGGCCAAAGTCACCGAAAAGACCATCGTCATTCCGGGGCACGGCAAGATCGGCGGGAAACCAGAAATGACCGAATACCGCGACATGCTGACAACAATTCACGATCGGGTCGCTGCGCTGAAGAAAGAAGGCAAATCGCTCGAAGAAATTGTCGCAACGAAACCGACCGCCGCCTACGACAGCAAGTGGGCTACCTCGTTCATCACCGGTGATGTCTTTACCAAACTAGTTTACACCGGAGTCTGACGGGTTCGCTTCGCCGCGTCGAAAAGTTGAATCGTTAAACGCTAAATCGGTTTTACCTCTTCCCCGCGAGCGAAACTGCGGGGGTCTGATCTTGATTTAGCTTAGAAATTCGGCCAGCGGTTCCATCGGTTTGATATGGGCGCAAAAAATCTTGAATGCGGCCAGGATTGGGACGGCGAGGATGACGCCGGCGATTCCCCACATCCAGCCCCAGAATACCAGCGAAAAAAGAATAAGCACTGGATTCAAGGTCAGAGAGCGGCCCATTACCCATGGCGTAATGAAGTTACCTTCGAGCGTGCCAAAGCCGAGATAAACGGCGGGGAAGATGAGCGCGTAGCCAAGGCTGTCGAAGCTTAAAACAGCGCCTATGGTCATGCAGATAATGCCGGTTAGTGCGCCGAGGTAAGGCACAAAATTTAAAATTGCGACCAATACGCCCCACATCACCGGGTTGCGAAGGCCGAGCAAGCCGACAGTAGTGCCCACCACCACCCCCAGGCAGCAATTGATTATCGTAACGGTGAAGAGATACCGTGATACTTGTGACTCTATCTCCTGTGCGATGGAGACAGCTCGTTTCTTATCAGAGAGAGTAGGAAGTAGCCTGATCAGTTTTCCGATGAAGACGCCATCATAGGCGAGAAGGAAGTAGAGCAGAATCAGAAGTAAAACCGAGCTGGTGATGAATTCCGGAGTGCGCACGTAAAGTGTTTCGGTAATGGGATGACGTTTTACTTCTACCGCCATCTTGGAGCCGGAATCAGGAGTAGCTATTTTTTCAATCTCACCGCTCGCCTTCGCTACCTCGGCCATCGATCGCTTCATCGGAAGAAGCTTGTACTCCAGCTCCCGCAAGCCATCCGGCGCTTTCGCCAGCCAGCCGGCGGCCGGCGTCGCCAACGCTGAAATCCCCAGTGTAATTGCGGCAAGCACCGTAATCAGGATGAGGGCGGCGCCGAGAAGTGTCGGAATTTTGATCCTGGCGAGTCCGCGCACAATCGGACGGAGTAAGTAGCTCAACAGCAACGCCAGCACGATCGGAAGCAAGACCGACCGCAGGTAATAGATTGTGTAAAAAACCGCTAAAATGAACAGCCCAGTCAGCGCGAGGGAACGGATATCGAACGGTCTTTCCAGCAGTTCCGCGATGCGCAATCGCGCCCGGGCACTGACTTGTTCAGCTTCACTGTCGTCATCGCCTCGACCGCTAAGTCTTGCTTCCTCCTGGCTCGATCCCATTTCCGTTCCTAAATCGAATGCCGGAGACTATTCGATCTTCACGATTTTTACGGTGCGGCCGTCTTCCAGAGTGATGCGATCGCCCAATTGCGACGCGAGAAGCGCTTTGCCGAGCGGCGAAATCCAACTCAGTGCGTCAGGCTCGAAATCGAGTTCGTCGACGCCGACAATCGTATGCGTCTCCGTTTTGTCATGCGGATCTCTCAGAGTGACGGTAGCGCCGAAAGAAACGCTCTTCGATGAATCTTCAGGCGGCTCGACGATTTTAACGGAACCGAGAATCTGTTTGATCTCCGTGATCCGTTCGGACTCTTCGCCCGCCGCGCACAACGCGGCCAGCTCAGCTTGCAACCGGACCGCTCCTCGCGCCGTAATATAGTTGACCGCGCCTGGCGGCAAGCCCGAGGCCGAGCGTTTCCTGCCACTTCGCTCCGGCGGATCAACATCTTCCCGTATGAAAGCCCTGCTCACTGATGAGAATCGCATCTCCATGCGACCTTGAGCGTTCAGGCTACGCTTCGCTTCGCCCCGTGGAATCGCTACATCGGGGCAGTTCGACGTTCGGCGTCGGGTGTTTTTTCTCACCCCGCCTTCTATTCACCTCCTCCTCCCCGCTCCTTGCCCCGTGCTCCCTGCTCTCTACTTTCGAGACGCTCCGCGCAGCTCTAACCAATGGCCATCCGAATATTAGTTACAGGCGGCACGTTTGATAAAGAATACAACGAGCACACGGGGGAGCTCTTTTTTAAGGATACTCACATCGCGGAAATGCTTCGGCTGGGACGTTCGCGAGTCGAGGTTACCATTCGCACCATCATGATGGTCGACAGCCTCGATATGACCGATACCGATCGCGCCCTCATCGTGCAGAACTGTCTGCGGTCCGAGGAGGATCGAATCGTCATTACCCACGGCACCGACACGATGACCGAAACCGCCGCGGCGATTGCGCGGAACGTGTTGGGGAAAACCGTCGTCCTTACCGGCGCGATGATTCCATACGCGTTCGGCAGCTCCGACGGTCTCTTTAATCTAGGCAGCGCGCTCTCGTTCGTGCAGGTGCTGCCGGCTGGGGTTTACATAGCCATGAACGGTCAATGTTTTGCCTGGGACCGCGTCCGCAAAAATCGCGAGCGGGGCGAGTTCGAGGAGATTATCTAGCCTCTCGCAAATAGATTTGGAACTTGAAGCAGGATCGCGGAAAAACATTGAGCCCTCACCTGGCGCTGCGCGCCCTCCTCTCCCCGGGGAGAGGATTGAGGTGAGGGCGCGGTGTTAAGATTCGGCCCTGTACTAAGGCGCCTAAATATTTGTCAGACAGGCTCGGCCTCTCGCCGAGCTTTGCTCAATCGTTTGGGAGCCTTCCTCTGCCAGGCCTTCCTCATCGCAGCTTCGAGGACAGGTCGCGTTATTCGCGCCAGAACCACTTGAGTGCTTCCACGGCGACCCCAGCCGCCCGGCACCAGTTCGAACATTTTGGGATACTGGCCGATCATTTCCTGCTGCTCTTCCGGTGAAAGAAGAAGGACACCGCGCCCTTCATTCTGATAACCAAGAGTCGCGAAAATCCTGCCACCAACCCGAAAATCCGGGTGACCCATGTGAGCAGCCTCAACTGCTTCAGGAAAACTGAGCGCGATTTCTCGGAACTGTGCCGCAGTCATCTCTTCATTCGCTTATCTGTGCACCCCAAATCGTCTTAGTGTATTTCCCGAGATGGTAACCGACCCGTACTCGATCGCCCACCTTTAGTTTGTCGAAGAGTGTTTGCTCTGTCGGGGCGTTGAAGGTGCGTCGGTCATGAACCATTTGAACTTTTACGAGCCACTGCTCTTCTTTCAACGAGCGCGGGTCACGACTCGTGCCGCGCACCTCAGGTTTCATGACATAATCGTCGACTGTGATCTCATCATCAGGGATCGCCCGCGGTCTCTCATTAGAACTGGGCGGGTGTTCGCCAGTTGACGTTTCAGTGGTTGGCGGCGCGGCCGCGATATGCTCTTTCGAAAGGACAACCGATTCGCCACATTGCTTTTCACATCCCGTTAGAAAACAAATTATGATTAATCCGAGAGCGTATCGCCGCACCATTCATGATGGTGAACAACTCGGCTTCATGTTGTCGATCTGAATGCCGCTCCGATTCGCAATCTCTTTTCTGACTTCGGCGTTGGATGTTGGACGTTCGGCGTTTTCTTAACGACTATGTCGTCGTCGCGTGATTGTTCCCTTCCCATGGCGCGCCGCCTTGCTTCTCCACTTCTCACGTATCACCATCGCCCATCCTCCATGTTCTTGCGCTATCTCGTTACTGAATATAACAGAAATTTATGAGCAAACCTGTTTTGGTAACGGGCGCGACCGGGACGATCGGGCGCGATGTCGCGAGGCAACTTTCCGGAAAGGGCGTAGCTGTGCGTGCGGGGGTTCGCGATCAAGTCAAAGCGAGAACACAATTCGGCGCCGATATTGCACTCGTGCCATTCGACTTTGAAAACGAGAAAACATTTTCCGAGGCCCTCGACGGTGTCGAGAAAGTTTTTCTTCTGCCGCCGCTGCTGCCAAATCAGCTGGAAGTAATGAATACGTTCGTCGATGCTGCGAAACGCGCCGGTGTCCGGCACATTGTGAGACTTTCGGCCATTGGTGTCGATGACGCGACGCAGCCCACGGCCATAAAAGCGCATGCCGCAAATGAACAACACATCCGTGAATCAGGCCTGGGGTTCACGTTTTTGCGGCCGAATTCTTTCATGCAAAATTTCATCACTTACTTTCCTCCGCGTAATGGCGCGATTTATCTGCCATGGGGGAATGGGACGGCCAGTTTTGTCGATACGCGCGATATCGCGAGCGTTGCCGCGAAAGCGCTAGCAAGCGATGGGCACGAAGGAAAAATTTACACGCTGACCGGTCCGGCGACGCTCGCGATTGCCGAGGTAGCACTGATTCTTTCCGAGGTGACGGGGCGTGAGTTTAAATATGTCGACGTGCCCGAATCCGCCGCGCGCGACGGAATGCTTCAGGCGGGGATGCCGCAGTGGCAGGTAGAGCTGGTATTGGAACTGCACGCAGTCAATAAGCAGAACCGCTGGAGTGCCGTCACCTCCGACATTGAAAAAGTCACGGACACTCCCCCAACCGACTTCGCACAATTCGCCCGCGACCACGCCGACAAATTTCGAGCTACCTAAGTTAACTCACAGCACTCCAGTTGGCCACGGCGACACGGGGCGCAGACCTGAAAAAGAATGGCGTAAAATCCAAGTGAATCCTATTACCCGCTCCGAGGTGTTTTCATCATCAGTTTTGTTTATTCCGCAGCGGCCTTTGCTAATGCTTCGACGACTACTATGTTTTGCAGCAAGTCTGGCGGCACGCGGTGCCGCTTCTGCAAATAGGCGGGACTATTGTAGGTGACCAGGACTTTTCCCTGCGCATCTTCCCAGATCAAAATCTTGAGCGGCAGATCGATGGCAATGCTGGGCGCCGCCAACATCACGGGAGTGCCGCCCTTTGGGTTCCCGAAAATAAGCAACTTGGTCGGACGCATTTTCATTTCCACCTTTGCTGCCTCGCCGCTGTGATCGACCAGCGCGAAAAGCGTGACGCCTTTGGCTTGCAGAATTCCCTTCAACTTCTCGACTGTTTCGTCTACCGAGTGATTACTCGGGATATCGATCAGTCCGTCGCCGCTATGAGGCTTCATGGAAAGCCCCGACTATTTGCCCTCACCTCTTCGATGACAATCCAAATCTGGGTGAAGTTGTCAATATTGTCGCAAGCATTGATAAATAACCCATCCTGAAAGTTGGCCGATAATGTAACAGCGATATTATTTCTTCGTGCGGCAGCACCATTTGAAACCTGAAAACAACAAATTGAATCGTCCCGCCGCTTCAGGAAATGAAATTGCACCTTTCCGCCGCAATGTTCATCGCGACGAGGTTTGTTAAGGGGTACCCTCTTGTCCCGGCCATAACCGAGCACAGAAGGATGGGGGAGAACACCTTCGGCTTCTTGGCTCGTGCACTTCTCACGTCTCGCTCGCTTTTCCCTCGATGCTGCCCGCCGCGCCAACGGTCGTGGCGCGAGCGTGCCGATGAACTCCTTGCTTTTCTAGCAGGATGTCAGATAAAACCTCGATGGACGTCGGCCGAGTGCTTACAAAACGGCGTATTTTCCGTAATACGGCACGCGCTAAATTCGATGCCACGGGGCGGCCGGATTTTCTTTGTGTCGGCGCGCAAAAGGCTGGGACCTCGTGGTTGTATCACCAGCTCAACTCCCATCCCGATTTTTGGATGCCGCCCATAAAAGAGCTTCGGTACTTCGACGAAATGAGCCATTCTCGGCACCCGGTCGATTGGCGCAAAGCTCGACCGCGCGATGAACGCGACGGTTTCTTCCTTGCGGCGATGGAGTCGCTCTGCTCGATGCCATTCATTGACAGACAGCGTTATGGGCGCCTCTTCGCCCCTAAAGGCGAGTTGCTTTCTGGTGACGTCACCCCCGTTTACAGCGTCGTGCCAGAGGAAATGATTGTCACCATTATGGATTACTTTCCTGCACTGAAAATCATCTTTATCGCGCGCGACCCCGTGGAACGTGCGTGGTCCGCTCTCTCGATGGCGGTGCGGAATGGCGGCTTGCCACCTTTCGATGTGGGGAATCCTGATGTCGTCATTCAGCACTTATTCCATCCCGACATTCTATGCCGTTCCTTTCCCAGCCTGACGGTGGCGCGGTGGCGAAGATATGTTCCTGCCGAGCAAATGCGCATTTATTTTTACGACGATCTGATGACTGATTCAGCCAGGCTGCTGGTGGAAATTATTCTCTTTTTGGGAGGCGATCCGAAAAAGGTGCGCGTGCCAGCGGACCAAAAGATTATGCAGGGCGCGAACAAACCGCCGTTAACTACGGAGGTGCGAAATCACCTCGGGCGCTTCTTTGCCCGCGAGTTACGAACTTGCGCGATTGAGCTCAGAGGTGCGGCCGTGGAATGGCCGAGCCGCTACGGTCTTTGATCTCTTGTCCGACCTCGACATCGGATGTTGGTCGTTGAGCGTTGGACGTTGCCGAATCCCAGATAATCCAAACGAAATCAGGAGCGCGCCGAGAAGAGTCTCCACTCGCCGGGAATCCCTTTGAGCTGGTGGACGCCGTGATCTTGAAAATTAATTCCGGAGCCTGACACGAGATCTTTAACGGTTCGGGAGACAAACACACCTCCGGGCTCGGCCTTCGCCATGATGCGCGCGCCGATGTGGACCGCGATGCCGCCGACATTGTCGCCCATCAATTCGCATTCGCCGGTGTGCACTCCCGCACGTACTTCGATACCGAGTTGTCTGACCGCGAGCGCAATCGCGAGCGCGCAGCGCACCGCTCGCGCCGGACCGTCGAACGTCGCGAGAAAACCGTCGCCTGTAGTGTTGGTTTCCTTCCCGCGGAAACGCGCCAATTCTTTCGCACAATGGCGTAGTACGAGTTCAAAAGATTGCGCCATGGCGTGTCCCCAAGCTCGGCTGCGCGCTCGGTGGAAGAGGCAATATCAAGGAAGAGCACGGTGGCCAGGATACGATCGGAGGAATCGATCGGGCGCTCGCCTGTAATGAATTCCTGAATATCTGACAGCACCGTTTCCATATCGTCGAGCATCATCGAGTGGCTGTTACCCGGGTATTCCTTGAACTTCGCGCCCGGAATCCGCGAGGCCATGTCGAGCGCCGCTTCAACATTCGCGCATGGATCTCCCGTGCGATTCATTACCAAGGTGGGCGTCTGAATCGACGGCAGAATCGGACGCGTATCGATCTGCCCGTTCATTTGTTCGTAAGCATGGACCGCGGAAGGATTCGCAGCCGCGCGCATGTAACGAGAAAGGGATTCGATGAAGGCGGGATCCGCGTCCTTACCCACGCCGGCGCCGGGGCCGGTGATGTATTCAAAAGAAGGCCAATCATCGTCAATCATTGCGACCATTCGATCATGCTCTTCCTGCGTCTGTCCCCAGGGATGATCGGGAGAGGCGATCCAGCGCGCCTGCGCGCCCCATACCAGAAGCGAATTCACACGTTGCGGGTAAGTGGCGGCGAAGAGACATGCCATGGAGCCGCCTTCGGAAACGCCGAAAACGTTGGCGCACTCGATGCCGATATCATCCATCACTGCGCGAATGTCATCAGTCCGCTCCTCCAGCGTCGCCATTTTCACCGGTCGATCGGAAAGGCCCGTGCCGCGTTTGTCGAAACGAATTAGGCGGCAAAACTTGCTGAAGCGTTCGAAGAAAAGAGCCCGTTGCGGTATTTCCCAATCCAGATCGAGATGCGACATCGTGCCAGGCACC
>Ga0193750_1000486_pt1 | contig 10910 bp, 11 predicted proteins | sample L1c1metaG_FD_160569 | JGI IMG/M metagenome (GOLD analysis project Ga0193750, IMG submission 160569) | Soil microbial communities from a riparian zone of the East river system, Colorado, United States - L1c1 | ecosystem: Environmental > Terrestrial > Soil > Riparian zone | place: USA: East River...
CCGATCTACTACACCGAGTTCGGTGTCCAGACCCGCATCCCCGCGGAGCACCGGCACGCGTATACCGACCTGAACTCGCCGTCGGCCGCCGATGCGGTCGACCCACAGACGCAGGCGCGCTACTACCGCGAGGCGCTCGAGCTGGCGGCGTGCCAGCCGACGGTGAAAGGCTTCTTCGTCTTCCACACCTTCGACGAGGCCGATCTCGCGGGCTGGCAGTCCGGCCTGTACTACGCCGACCAGAAGCCGAAGAGGAGCCTGCCCGATTTCCGGCTCGCCGCGGCGTCGGCGCGGGCCGCGCGCCTGACGCGCTGCACCGGTAGCAAGGTCTTCGTCCAGAAGGACTAGCCCTTCGGGTGTCGAGAAGCGGAGGGGAGCGGCCGATGCCCCTTGCTGATGCCGCCAATCCGCAGAATCGCCGCCCTTGGCGTCGCGCTCGCCGCGCTCGCGACAGCCGTCCCCTCCCCGGCCACCACGCGAACGCTCGCCGTCGGCGCCTCCGAATCCGCGAGCCTCGTTCCGGACGCCGTGCTCGCCAAGACGCGGATGGATCTCGCGCTCCTGGCCGGCCTCAACGAGATCGAGGTGCGTGCGGACTGGACGCGGGGACAGACCGCGCCGACCCCCGATGAGCTCGCGCCCTTCCAGGCCAGCGCCCTCGCCGCCCAGCTCGACGCGGTCCGCCTCGTGATCGCCGTCAACACCGTCGGCGGCCGCGAGACGCCGCTCAGCCCGCTCGACCGGATGCAATTCGCGCAGTACACGGCCTCGCTCGCGCAGTCGCTGCCGTACGTGCGTGACTTCATTGTCGGCAACGAGCCGAACCTGAACCGTTTCTGGTGGCCTCAGTTCGACAAGCGTGGACGCGACCTCGCCGCCCCGGCCTATGAGGCGCTGCTCGCCCAGACCTACGACGCGCTGAAGGCCGTCTCGCCGGAGATCAACGTGATCGGAGGAGCCGTTTCTCCACGCGGCGCCGACCGCGCCAACTCGAACCGCCAGACCCATTCGCCGACGACGTTCCTCCGCGACCTCGGCTTCGCCTACCGCAAGAGCCACCGAAGCACGCCGATCATGGACACGCTCGTGATCCATCCCTACGGCGAGAGCTCGAGGACGCCCCCGACGGTGCTCCATCCGAAGTCGACCAGCATCTCGATCGCCGACTATCCGAAGCTCGTCAAGCTGCTGCGAGAGGCTTTCCAGGGAACGGCGCAGCGCGGAGCCTCGTTGCCGATCCTCTACGGCGAGTACGGCGTCCAGACCCAGATCCCGCTCGACAAGCTCGGCTCCTACACGAACCTGGGCATCCCAACGTCCTTGGATGCCGTCCCAGAGACGATCCAGGGCGCGTACTACGCAAGGGCGATCCAGCTCGCGTACTGCCAGCCCACGGTCAAGGGCCTGCTCTTCTTCCACGTCAGTGACGAGCCGGACCTCGACCGCTGGCAGTCCGGCCTCTTCTACGCCGACGACACTCCCAAGTCGGACCTCGAGCTGGTCAAGACCGCCGCCCAGGCCGCCCAGACCGGGTCGCTGACGTGCCCGAAGCCAAAGCCCAAGCCCAAGGCCAAGGCAAGGCCGCGCAGGCCACGCCGCTAGCATTTGCCGCGTGAGCGGCCAGTACGTTGCGTACAGCTTCTACCGGGTCGATCCGGCCTGGCGGCGCCTGCCGATCGACGAGCGCGCGGCCGGGAAAGACGCCTTCGTCGAGGTCGTCGAGGACTGGGCGGGCCGGATGGACGCGCTCCGCGCGTACTCCGTCGCGGGCGTTCGCCCCGACTGCGATTTCTTCCTCTGGAAGATCACCGAGCGCTACGAAGACCTGGGCGAGCTCGGCGCGGCACTGAACGGCACCCCGCTCGCAGCCTGGCTGGAGACGCCGTACTCCTACCTCGCAACGACGAAGGCGTCCGAGTACACCTCAGCTCGAAAGGCGCGCCGGATCGTCCCCAAGGACTCGCCCTACCTCGTCGTCTACCCGTTCGTGAAGGTGCGACCCTGGTACGCGCTCTCCGCGGAGGAGCGCGCGCGGGCAATGGACGAGCACATGCGCATCGGCCGCGAGGAGTTTCCGACGATCCACAACCACACGACCTACTCGTTCGGAATCGACGACCAGGAGTTCATGACGGCGTTCGAATGTGACGAGCCCGCGGACTTCATGCATTTGATGCTGCGGCTCCGAGACAGCGAGGCGTCCCGATACACGGAGCGCGACACCCCGATTTTCGTCGGGAAATACGTCCCGATCCGGACGGCTCTCGATGCCCTGGACGGCGCGGAGACTAGGGCGCGGGGTCTCGCGGAGGCTTAGTCTCGTCGAGGTCCGCCGCGGCCACGTCGGCCGCGTCCCCAATCGCCAAGCCGCCGGTAACTCCGGAGCCGGCGCCGTAGCCGGTCTCGGCTAGGTACCTCTCCTCGGCCTCACCCGGGTCTTCGCCCCCGACCCCCTCCTCACGCAGGTCCTCTTCCGCGTCGGGATTCCCGCCTTTGCCGCGGAGCCAGGTCCAGAGTCCTCCCATGGGCTGGAGTCTAGTGGTCAGGCCACTAGTAGCCGAGCGTCCGCTCGGCACGCCAGACGCGCCACATCGCGTAGGCCGCCAGGATCAAGACGACGATGAACGCAAAGGCGTCGAGGCCGACCGTCCTTCGCCCGGGCCAGAAGTAGGCCGCGAAGTCGACGATGATCAGCAGCGCGCTGCCGTAGAAGACCCGGCTCGAACGTTCCGACCAGGTCTGGATCTCGTGCCGCATCCGGTCGCGCCAGAACATGTAGAGGACGACCGCGATCGCGAGGAAGAAAACGATCTGCAGGATGAGCGAGAGCGAGATCAGCGCGCTTTCGAGGTTGAGCACGAAGACCACGGCCGCAACCGCGAGGATCACGATGAAACCTCGGACGGTCCCGTTCAGTTCGCTCCACCAGCGTCCCATTGCCTCCCGGTAGGATCGCTGTGATGGTCGAGGAGGGCAAGCCGGCACCCGATTTCGAGCTATCGACCGACAGCGGCGCCCGAGTCAAGCTCTCGTCGCTGCGCGGGAAACCGGTCGTCCTCTACTTCTATCCCAAGGACGACACGCCCGGCTGCACGACCCAGGCCTGCGGAATCCGCGACGCCTACGCGGACTTCCGCGAGCGCGGTGCCGTCGTCCTCGGAGTCAGCCCTGACGACGAGGCCTCGCACGTCAAGTTCAAGGAGAAGTACTCGCTCCCGTTCACGCTGCTGGCCGATCCGGAGCACAGGGTCGCCGAGCAGTACGGCGTCTGGAAGGAGCGAAACATGTACGGCAAGAAGTCGATGGGCATCGAGCGCTCGACCTTCGTGATCGACGCCGACGGCAACGTCGCAAAGGTGATGCGCCGCGTAAAGCCGGACACGCACGCGGCCGACGTGCTCGCCACGCTCTAATCGTTTTACGCCTGGCTTACCGGCCCCGAATCCTCTGCTGACCCGGCTCGCGGACGATCAGAGCCTCGTCCTTCTTCACCCAAGCCAGGAGGTCTCGTGATGAGAAGGCGTTTCACCTACGTCGTCCTTGCTGCTCTGGTGCTGCTAGCCGCCGGCGCCTCGAGCACGTTCGCCGCGGGCGGCGAGCAAACATACGTCTTCAACGGCCGTCTGCTCGCGGATGCGGGTAGTTCGTCCTCTCTGTACGTCGACATCAACGGCGGCAACAAGCCTGCCCTCAAGAAGCTCGTCGGCCAGAGCGACAACCAGTACTTCGCAGTCGGCGCCGGCACTCAGTACCTGCGCTGGGCACACGGTGTCCCGACCGTCGTCGCCGAATCGAATCTCGTCGCGGGCGACGTCGTCAGCGTCCAGGTTCGCGCGGCGCGCGGCGCCTCGCTCGCCCAGATCGAGGCTGCGGCCGCCCTCCGCGTAGCGGATCGCGGTCCGACGCCCGGCCACGCAGGCAAGCCGCTGTGGCTCTTCATCGGCACGCTCAACGGCCCCGCCGCAGGCGGCAAGGTCGCGATCCACGTTCAGAGCGGCAACTGGCTCGCTCTCCGAAAGATGCTCGGCCAGCCGCTCGACGAGTCGTTCAGCTACGGCAACCGCACGATCTTCATCCTCTGGCGAAGCGGCGTCCCCACCCTCATTTCGCCGAGCCAGCTGAAGGTCGGCGACCGGATCTCCATCCGAATCCGAGCTCCGCGCGTGGCCTCGCTCCAGCAGGCCGAACTGGTCCCGGCCACTCACGTCGGCGACCACGAACCACACACCCCGTCATAACCGCGAGTCGGAACTCACGCTTAAGAGAGGCCGGTCCCCCCGGCCTCTCTTATGCGGATGAGAGGACTTGAACCTCCACGGGGTTTCCCCCACACGGACCTGAACCGTGCGCGTCTACCAATTCCGCCACATCCGCGTGGTGAGAGAGTTTAGCCGGGCCCCTTTGGGATCGAGGCGGGCTTCGCCCGCGTCGATCCACGATGGTTCGAATTGCCAGAGTAAGAAGGGGGCTCGCGGGGGAACCATGGGTTCACCCGCGCTCAGGCACGGCTACGCTCTCAGCTTGAAGCGGGGTCTGGCTCTACTTGCGGCATTCGGCGTCGCCTGCACGCTTGGCGGGGCCGAGGCGGGCGGGCGCGCGGCGGCGGTTGGAAAGCCCGTCGAGGTCGTGGTCGAGCTGAAACAGCCGTCTCTCGCAGTCGCGATGGGAGCGCGAGCGCGTCGTAGTCCTGGCTACTTGCGCGGCCTCAAGGCGGATCAGGCACAGCTACAGCAGCGGATCGCCGCCGAGATCCCCTCGGCAAAGGTCCGGTGGCGCTATCGCTACGTCCTCGACGCGCTCGCAGTCGTCGTCCCTCGCGGACAGGTCGGCCGCCTTGCAGCGCTCCCGGGCGTCGCCCGTGTCTACCAGAGCGTCGAGTATCAGCCGCTCCTCGACCAGAGTGTCCCGCTGATCAAGGCGCCCCAGCTTTGGGGCCCCACGCGAGCGACTGCGGGGCAGGGGATCAAGATCGGGATCATCGACGACGGCGTCGACCAGGCTCACCCGTTCTTCAGCCCGGCGGGCTTCTCGATGCCGAGCGGCTTTCCCAAGGGGAACAAGGCTTTCACGAGCGCGAAGGTGATCGTCGCGCGAACGTTCCCGCCTCCAGGCGCGACCTGGAAGTACGCCTCTCGCCCATTCGACCCGGTCAACTCGGAGCACGCGACGCACGTGGCCGGCATCGCTGCAGGCGACTACGACGCGACGCAGCGCGCCGGGAGGCCGGTCTCAGGCGTTGCCCCGCGCGCGTACATCGGCAACTACAAGGTGCTGACGGTGCCGACGCCCGGGGTCGGGCTCAACGGAAACTCGCCGGAGATCGTCAAGGGCATCGAGGCCGCAGTGGCAGATGGGATGAACGTGATCAACCTCTCGCTCGGTGAGGCCGAGATCGACCCCGACCGGGACATCGTGGTCAAGGCAATCAACGCCGCCGCCGCCGCTGGCGTCGTGCCTGCAATCGCCGCGGGCAACGACTTCGACAGCTTCGGCTCCGGTTCGATCTCCTCGCCCGGCAACGCGGCCAATGCGATCACCGCAGCGGCCGTGAGCAAGGACGACGTGATCGCGGACTTCTCGTCGGGCGGCCCGAGCGGAATCGATCTCGGCTTCAAGCCCGATGTCAGCGCGCCCGGCGTCAACATCCTCTCGTCGGTTCCCACGGGATGGGACGCGTTCAGCGGGACCAGCATGGCCTCCCCGCACGTCGCCGGGGGCGCCGCTCTGCTCCTGCAGCGGCATCCGAGCTGGACGCCGGCGCAGGTCAAGTCTGCCCTCGTGCTGACCGGACGCCCGGTGTGGACGGACTCGACCCACAAACGTGAGGTCGCCGCCACACGAGAGGGCGGCGGACTGATCGACCTCGAGGCCGCGGATGCCGCCCTCGTCTTTGCCACGCCGACCGACGTCTCGTTCGGTTTTCTGCACCGCGGAGAGTCCGTCTCTCGCTCGCTCGCGCTCTCTGACGCCGGCGGTGGCGCGGGCGCCTGGTCGGTGACAATCCAGCGGCAGGCCGCGGGAGCGAAGGTCTCGGCGCCCGCGACCGTGTCGGTCCCGGGCGCGCTCTCGGTCCAGGCGACTGCGACGAAGGCGGCAAAACAGGGCGACGCGATGGGCTTCGTCGTGCTCACGCGAGGAACGGTGACGCGGAGGATCCCGTTCTGGCTCCGGGTCACGGTTCCGCAACTGGGACGCGACCGGCACCGGACGCTGAACCGCCCCGGGATCTACCAGGGCAACACCCGCCGAGGAGCCTCGAGGGTCGGCTGCTACCGCTACCCGAGCAATCCCTCCGCGCTCGGCATCGCCCCGTGCCTACACGGCCCGGAGCAGGTCTTCCGCATAGTCCTGAAGCGGCAGGTTGCGAACTTCGGCGTCGTTCTCCTTTCCCGCGCCCGCGGAACGCGCGTCCAGCCTCGCGTCGTCCGCGCCGGCGACGAGAACCGCCTCACGGGCTACGCCGGACTGCCGCTCAACCTGAACCCCTATCTGTCGACCTTCGACGAGCTCTCGCCCACCGCGGGTGCCGTCCGGCCGGACGCCGGAGCGTACGACATCGTCTTCGACACACCGAGCCGCAGAGCCGCCGGGAAGTTTTCTTTCCGCCTTTGGATCGGCGACACAACACCGCCGCCTCTACGGCTGCTCACCCACACCGTTCGGCTGGGTGGCTTCTTGCAGGTCAGCGTTACCGACGCCGGCTCCGGCGTCGATCCGGGCTCACTACGCGCGACGCTCGACGGCGAGGACGTTGGGGTTCGGTTCGCTCGCGGGCGCGCGAGGGTCTCGACGCTGCTGCTCGGAACGGGCCGTCATCGGCTCGTCTTCCGTGCCTCCGACTACCAGGAGGCGAAGAACATGGAGAACTCGGGGCCGATCCTGCCGAACTCGCGCCAGCTCAACGCGACCTTCACCGTCCGCTAGCGGCGATCCCGTTCGTCGATCGTCGGCAGCTGCGAGAGATCGCGTTGGACGCTCGCCGCGAACTCATCGCTCTCGTCGACCTCGTCGTCCGTTCGCAGCAGCTTCAGCTGGGACTTGCGACGGTCGCGGTCACGGCGACGCCGCGCCTCGAAACCGAAGTTCCGGGCTAGGCGCGGCCACTCGGCGCCGATGACGGCGAGGACCGCGCACACGAGGAGCGCGATCGACAGCCAGCTCACGGGAAAATCATTCTACCGACCCGCCTTGACCTTCCCTACCGGTGAGCTCAGTACTCGTCGTGGCGCCGAAGCGGGAAGTCGGTGTCGCGTCCGTTAGGGACCTGGTCGAGCAGTTGGGAATAGAAAGGAGCGAGCAGGAACCGGTCGGGCGCGGTGCGCGAGTACGTGTGGTAGACGATGCCGTCCTCGATTGCGAAGACGTTCCAGCCGGGTGACTCGGCCATCCCTGAGGCCAGATCGGTACCGACGTTCTCGGCCCAGTCGTTCAGCCACTCGGGCGCTTCCTCGACCATCTTTGCGAGCTCTCCTGTCGCCATCTGCTCATTGGTGAACGCGAAGGCGAAGTCGAAGTTGAAGTCGCTCCCGAACGACGACACGTAAGGGAACGTCCAGCCCATCCGCCGCTTGTAGGCCCGCAGCTTCTCGATTGGCGCCTGCGAGATAGCCATCAGCGTGACATCGCGGTTGTTCAGGTGAACGAGAGCCCCGTCGAAGTGGTCGGCCAGGCCGGTGCAACCCGGGCAAGCCGCCTCATAGGTCGGACCGAACATCAGGTGGTAGATGAGAAGCTGCGACCGACCGTCGAACAACTCGGCGAGCGTCTTCGTTCCCTCCTCGGTGTCGAAGGTGTACTCCTTCTCGACCGCGACCCAGGGTAGCTCTTGTCGTCGCTTCGCCAGCTCTTCGTCCAGGTTGCCAAGCTCCTGCTCGCGCTCATGCAGTTCCTCGACCGCTGTGGCCCATTCGTCTCGCGTTCCGAGCGTGTGCTTTGTCATCGCGTCGCCTCCTTTTGCGGGTCTGAGCTATAGACCGGTCATCGACTGGAAGCTCATCGCCGGAAAAGCCCACGGCAGTGCACGCGGTGAGCCCAGAAATCCCCGCGCGAACGGGGCAACCGCATTACTCCCCGGGTTGGACTCGAACCAACAACCCTCCGGTTAACAGCCGGATGCTCTGCCAATTGAGCTACCGGGGAACGGCGCTCGGCCGGGCGGAAAGTCTAGCGGGGTCTAAACCAGATTCGTTGTTGCGCTCCGCAGACGTTCGAGCTCTTCCTGCAGCTCCTTCGTCCGCTCGAAATCGGCGCTCTGGAGCTCCCGCCGAAGCTTCCGTTCGTGCAGGTTCAGCAGCAGCTCTTTCGTCGTCGCTTCGTCGATGCCCCCGGCGTCAGCTCGGGCGTCGAGCTCGGCCAGCAGCTCGATCAGATCGCGGTCTACCTCGCCGGGTTCGAGCAGGTGCTCACGCGCGCGACGGTGGAGATCCGTGTCGAAGTGATCGGGCGACAGCCCGGCGAGCAGCTCGCGCAGCTCGGGGTGCGCCGACGCTCCGGCGAGAGCATCGCGCTCCAGCCGGTCACCTGCCTCGAGGAGCTTCGGCGAGACCGATGGCCCGTCGGCCTGGCCACGGCGCCGCGGAACGAGACCGGCCTGCGTTTCCCGGGGCAGGTCGAGCCGGTCGGCGACGAGCCGCTGCGCCTGCTGACGCTCGGGGGAGTCCTCGAACCGGGCGAGGACCTCGCGCGCGTGAACGAAGGCCTCCTGGCGGTCGGGCGCGCGGTCGAGCTCGAGCCGGACGCGGTAGACCACATAGCTGTCCGCCGTCGCGAGACGGCGCTCGAAGCCGTCAGCGTGGTCGGCCGGGTCTGCCCCGGGAGGGAGCGCCACTATCCGCACGTCGAATCCCTGAGCGGCCGCGAGATCCATTCCACGCAGGGTCGCCGCCTCACCGGCCGCGTCGGCGTCGAAGCAGAGGTACAGCTTGCGCGTCAGCCGGGTGAGCTCCTTCAGCTGGCGCTCGGTGAGCGCCGTCCCCATCGAGGCGACCACGGGCCCGAGCCCCGCCTGCCTGAGCGCGAGCACGTCGGTGTTTCCTTCGACGATCAGCGCCCGCTCCTCGCGCGCGATCGCCGTTCGGGCCCGGTCGAGCCCATAGAGCAGGTCGCCTTTCCGGAAAAGCTCCCCCTCCGGCGAGTTGACGTACTTCGCTTGCAGCGGGTCGTCCTCTCGGAGCCGGCGCGCCTGGAACCCGACGACCCGGCCGCGTGCGTCCGCGATCGGGAAGAGCAGGCGGTCCTGGAAATAGTCGTTGCCGCGGCGATTGACGAGCCCGGCAGCAGTCAGCTCCTGCTGCGTGAATCCCTTCTCCCGTGCCTTACGGGCGAGCGTGCCACCGCGCGCGGCGAGGCCGAGCCGGTAGTCGCGGCAGACCTCCTCGCCGAGCCCGCGGCTCTCGAGGTACGCGCGGACGCTGGCCCCGCCGTGGGACTCCCACAGGTAGCGCTCGTAGAATGCGGCTGCAGCGTCGAGAACGGCATAGAGGCGCTCGCGACGCCGGCGCCTCGCGTCCTGCTCGGGCGAGGCCTCCTCGTACTCGAGGGGAATGTTGAATCGCTGGGCGAGCCATTCGATGGCACCGACGAAATCGACGCCCTCGGTCTGTTCGACGAACGAGACGGCGTCACCCGCCGCACCGCAGCCGAAGCAGTAATAGAGGCCCTTTTCGGGGCTGACGGAGAAGGATGGCGTGCGCTCGTCGTGGAAGGGGCAAAGGCCGGTGAAGCGCGCCCCCGAGCGCCTGAGTTGGGTGCGCCCCGAGATCACCTCGACGAGATCGGCGGCTGCTTTCACCGCCTCGACGGACGCGTCCGCGATCCTGGCCACTACTCCTCGAGCCTGGCCGCGTACGCGAGCGCGAAGCGATCGGTCATGCCGGCAACGTAGTCGGTCGCGTCCTGCGCGGAGCGGCCCTCGTCGACGAGACGAGTGAAGATCTTGCGGATGATCTCGTGTGCGCGCTCCTGGGTCGGCTTCGCGCCGGCAGCGAGATAGACGCGCTCGAACATGAAGGCACGCAGGGAAAGCATCGCCTCGCCAATCTCCTCGCTCTGGCGGATGTCGCCGGCAGGCTCAGAGGTCTCGACCAGGTCGTGAACGAGCGTGTCAATCCGCCTCGGGCCGGTCGGTCCGAGGAGACCGCGCCACTCACGCTCGAGGTGGTCGACCACGCGGAGAGAGTGCTCGTTATGGCGGAAGCCGAGTCCGAACCGCTCACGCAGGGCGGCGTCGAGCGCTTCCTCGCCCGCGTGCCCGAAAGCAGGATGCCCGAGATCGTGACCTAGACCGATCGCCTCCGTCAGATCCTCGTTCAGGCGCAGCGCCCGGGCGACACCGCGTGAAATGCCCGTCGTCTCAAGCGTGTGCGTGAGCCGGGTCCGGTAGTGATCGCCGCTCGGGTCGATGAAGACCTGCGTCTTGTGCTTGAGACGGCGAAACGACTTCGAGTGGACGATCCGGTCGCGATCCCGCTGGAACGGCGTCCGCAGACGGCAGTCATCCTCGGACTCCTGCCGACCACGCGTCTCGTACGAGCGGACGGCGAGCGACGAGAGCCAGGCGTCCTCCTGCTCCCGGATACGCGCAGCAAAGGCGTCGGCGACTCTCCCTGCAAGCTCGGGCACGTGCTCGACTCTAGCCGCTCGCCCGGTCGAGGCAGCCAGCCTTTCTGGCTGGTCTTCTCGGCCCGAGCGCCCCGCTGTAGGCCCGAGCTTCGGACACGCCTACGTTGCGCGTGTCCACCCCAAGTGGGGGGCGAAAACGCGCCCCTGAAGTCACGCTATCGAGGCCCGCACGACGTGTCTGTATCGCGAGTGCGACAAGAGTGAAAAATCAGCTGTCGGGGGCTCAGATGATGATCGGTACTGTGCCGCCGTCCGCACTCCACGCCGCGCCCGTCACATAACTGGCGCGT
>Ga0193750_1000487_pt1 | contig 10900 bp, 12 predicted proteins | sample L1c1metaG_FD_160569 | JGI IMG/M metagenome (GOLD analysis project Ga0193750, IMG submission 160569) | Soil microbial communities from a riparian zone of the East river system, Colorado, United States - L1c1 | ecosystem: Environmental > Terrestrial > Soil > Riparian zone | place: USA: East River...
TACAGGAAGCCGTCTACAATCTGCTCGATAACGCCGTGAAATACTCGCGCGAGCGTGGCGAGATCCGGCTGAGCGCCCGGCAGCGCGACGGTGAAATTGAGTTGACTGTGAGCGATGATGGGATCGGCATCGCCAAAGAAGATTTGCCGCGCATTTTTGAGCGCTTCTACCGCGCAGATAAAGCGCGGAGCCCTGATAAAGTTCGCGGAACGGGCCTCGGTTTAGCGATTGTAAAACACATCGCGCAGCTACACGGGGGGCGCGTGGATGCAGAAAGCGAACTCGAGAAAGGCACGATCATCCGCATGGTGCTGCCGAGCGCAATATGACGTTCTGGTGACAATCCCACGGATGGCTTCAATTTGTGTTCGGTTTCGGTTAACATTCGGCCTGTGAAGAAAAACGTTCTTTTCATTTGTGTGCAGAACAGTGCACGCAGCCAGATCGCTGCGGCGCTGCTGAACGAACTGTGCGGTGATTACTTCGAAGCACAGAGCGCTGGGTTGGAACCTGGCATTCTCAATCCTTTGGCGGTGGAAGCATTGCAGGAGCGAGGGATCGACATTTCTCGCAACAAGACAAAATCCGTCTTTGATGTTTGGAAGTCAGCGCAGCACATATTCGCCTATGTCATTACAGTGTGTAGTGAGTCCGAAGCAGCAGGGTGCCCGATTTTCGCGGGCGTGACTACACGGCTGCACTGGTCGTTTCCAGATCCATCCCAGTTCACCGGCACGCGCGCGGAAAAGCTCGCGAAAACGCGGGAGTTGCTTGAAGAAATTCGCGCGAAAATGGAAGAGTTTTGCGCCGAGTATTGCGAGTTGGAACTTCAAACCTTAGTCTTCGCGCCTTTCAGCAAAGGATGGGCAAAAAGCTAATCGCAGAATTTTTGGGCACTTTCTGCCTCGTGTTTGCCGGCACTGGCGCGATCGTGATCGATACCGTAACTGGTGGCGCGGTTTCGCATGTGGGAGTGGCACTTACTTTTGGCCTAATCGTCTTGGCGATGATTTATACCATTGGAGATATCTCGGGTGCGCACATTAATCCCGCCGTGACGATTGGGTTTTTCGCGGCGCGCCGCTTTGAAGCAGGAAGCGTAATTCCTTATGTCGTAAGTCAGTCCGCTGGTGCTCTGGTGGCTAGTGTTGTGCTGAGATTTCTGTTTCCCCAAAGCGCGACACTTGGAGCGACCGTGCCGGCAGGTTCTGCAATGCAGTCGTTCGTGCTCGAGATGATTCTGACAGCATTGCTCATGTTCGTGATCCTTAGCGTTTCGACAGGTGCGCGCGAGAAGGGAATTACAGCGGGCATCGCAGTTGGCGCTGTCATCGGTCTGGAGGCATTGTTTGCCGGGCCGATCTGTGGCGCCTCAATGAATCCTGCGCGTTCGCTCGGACCAGCGGTTGTTGCCGGACATCTCAGTGGTTTGTGGATTTATCTTGTGGCACCAGTTCTCGGAGCAGGGCTCGGTGTAATCGGGTGCCGTTGCGTGCGGGAACGCGGCTGTTGTTCCGGCGCTGAGCCAGCTGAAATTTCTCCGGCATGAGAACCCAAGACTTCATCAGCAGGTTAAGAGAAGCTCCAGCAAAGCGATTGGTGTTTACTAACTCTGACGGTGCCACGATTCACGGCGGTTATCATCTGACGGAGTTGAAAGCGGCATCGTTCGATACAGTCGATTGCGGCGCGCAAAAGAATCAGTGGAATGAGACGATCGCTCAGCTGTGGGTTCCCGAGGAGGAGGAGAATGGCGAGCGTATGACCGCAGAAAAATTTCTCTCGATCTATGACAAGGTCGCGCGCCTGATCTCCCTCGATGTGACAGCCGAAATTCGTTTTGAGTACGGCGACGAGAATTTTCCGCCCTCCGATTATCACGTTGAAAAGATCAGTGAAAACGAGGCTGAGCTTCGCGTGCAGTTGCGGCTTCCCCAGACGACGTGCAAGGCGCGTGATCGCCGTGAATCCGGCGCGGGTTGCTGCAGATAATTCTGGCCGCCTGGCGAACCCAGCCTGGTTGTGCGCTGGATAACGTGACTTGTTGAATCGTCACAACGTTACAATTGAGCCGGTGTAACGCTTTAACGGGTCAACAATTTACGCAGCGAAGGCCGCTGTCACACAAACGTAACAGTAAAGCTTTTGACCGGCCGAATCGGTGTGCGGCACTTTCATCGCATGATGAAACTCCGCAGACGAATATTTCTTGGACTCGCAATCGCGCTCGGATTAAGCGCAAACGCTTCGGGCCAAATGATGATCAACGGCGCGGGTGCGACGTTCCCGTATCCGATTTATTCCAAGTGGTTTGACGAATACGCGAAGGTCGATCCGTCCGTTCGGTTTAATTACCAATCCATCGGCTCGGGTGGAGGGCAGAAGCAAATCCTCTCGCAAACCGTCGATTTCGGCGCATCTGATGGGCCGATGAGTGACGAGAACCTGGCCAAAGCGCCAGGCAAAATCCTCCATGTTCCAACAGTCGCAGGAGCAGTTGTCATGACGTACAACATCCCAGGCAATCCGGCTGTAAAGTTCGATGGGGAAACAATCGCCGGAATTTTCCTCGGTAAGATCACAAAATGGAACGATTCAAAACTAACAGCGCTGAATCCGGGCGTAAAATTGCCCGATCAGGACATCGTGGTCGTACATCGATCTGATGGTAGCGGCACGACGTTTATCTTCACCGATTATCTCAGTAAAATAAGTTCCGAATGGAAGAGTAAGGCTGGGTCTAATACGTCGGTCAACTGGCCAGCCGGAATCGGCGGCAAGGGCAATGAAGGTGTGTCGGGCCAAGTGAAGCAGACACCGGGCGCGCTCGGCTACGTGGAATTGATCTACGCTGTACAGAACAAGCTGCCCTACAGCGACGTAAAAAATTCCGCGGGTGAATTCGTAAAACCGACGGTCGACTCGATAACGGCAGCGCTCGCAACTGCTGAGATCCCCGATGATTTTCGCTTCTCAATGACCAACGCGCCGGGAAAAGATGCGTATCCAATTGCTGGTGCGACGTGGCTGTTGGTTTACCAGCAACAGAAAGATCCGGCGAAGGGAAAAAAGCTCGTTGAGTTTCTAAAATGGGCGGCGAAAGACGGTGAAAAGATGGCCAAGAACCTGGATTACGCCCCGTTACCGGAAAACGTACAAGAACGCGTCTTGAAGGAGGTCAACGAGATCAAATATTAAGAAGATCCAGCCGGTAATCGAAATGTTCCACCTGCCGAGAGTGTTATTTATTTGCATGCACAATGCTGCGCGCAGCCAAATGTGCGAGGCTCTTCTCAAGCACTGCGGAGGCGATCACTTCGACGCGCAGAGCGCAGGGGTTGAGCCGTGGGAATTGAATCCGCTGGCAGTAGAGGTGATGGCGGAAATCGGCATCGACATTTCGCAAAATAGAACCAAGAGCGTTTTTGATGTGTGGAAGAGCGGTGAGGTTTTTGAATATGTTATCGCGGTGTGCGATGCGGAATCAGCTGAGAAATGTCCGATCTTCCCGGGGCTGACAAAGCGTCTGCATTGGCCTTTTCACGACCCTTCAAAGCTCACGGGTACGCACGAGCAGCAGTTACGGAAGGTCCGCAAAATTCGCGACGAGATCGCAGCACAGATTCAAGACTGGTTGGCGTCTCTTCCGGTCGAACAACTGGTCTAAAACATGTCGGCCATCACTATTGAGGAAGCAGACACGATTCGGCTGGCGCAGACGCGGATGGCGCCGCCGTCGCGCTTTGGCGATAAGGCATTCGAGTGGCTCACACTGGCGATGGCGTCCACCGTAGTCGTGCTGGTCATCCTGATCGGGTGGGAGTTGTGGGTTGGATCTTCACTGGCCATCAAAAAGTTCGGCTTTCATTTCCTCGCTACGTCCACCTGGGACCCGGTCGCAGAACAATTCGGTGCGCTGCCGTTTATTTATGGAACGCTGGTTTCTTCCGCGATTGCATTAATCATCGCTGTGCCACTCGGTATCGCAACGGCGGCGTACCTGACGGAACTTGCGCCGTTGTGGATTCGGCAGCCGCTCACTTCGCTGATCGAAATGCTGGCGGCCATTCCAAGTGTAATTCTCGGACTTTGGGGCATCTTCGTGATGGTGCCGTGGCTTCGGAATTACCCTTTTCCATTCCTCAAACAATACTTTGGTTGGATACCACTGTTCAACGGGCCGATCTACGGCCCGTGCATGTTTGCCGGCGGAATCATCATAGCCGTCATGATTCTGCCAATCATCACGTCGGTCTCCCGCGAAATTTTGCGCAGCGTGCCGGATTTGCAGCGCGAAGCGGCGTACGCGCTCGGCGCCACTCGATGGGAAGCGACCCGCATCGCAGTGCTCAGTTACGCGAAGAAAGGCTTGTTCGGCGCGGTCATTCTCGGTCTCGGACGCGCGCTCGGCGAAACGCTGGCGGTCACGATGGTCATCGGCAACACGCCGCAAATTGTGGCATCGCTCTTTAAGCCTGGGTACACGCTGGCCAGCGTGCTGGCCAATGAATTTACGGAAGCAACAACTGACGTTTACCTTGGGGCGTTGTTCGAGATTGGGCTGGTCCTTTTTGGAATAACCATCCTGGTGAACCTCCTCGCCCAACTGCTACTGCGAACGATCGCGACAACGTCGTCAACGCGGGCCGTGCAATAGCCATGCGTTCCAAAAGAACAGACAGCCATACCTGGCGGAAAATCAAAAGCGCGCTGGCATCGACGACTGCTTTTGTTTCCGCCATTCTTGTGATCCTGCCGTTGGGTCTGGTGTTTTTTTATCTTCTAATTAACGGGATCACTTCGGTTAACTGGGATTTCTTCACCAAATTACCGGCGCCGGTCGGAGAAGTCGGTGGTGGCATGGCAAATGCCATCGTTGGCTCGCTGGAGCTGCTTGCCATTGCTGGCGCGATTGGAATTCCCGTTGGCGTGCTGGGCGGAGTTTACTTCGCGGAATATGGCTCCGCACGCATCAATTCAGTCCTGCGATTTTTGGCTGACGTCCTCAACGGAATCCCATCGATTACCTGGGGCGTGGTCGTTTACGGTCTGATCGTATTGCGATTCAAGAGCTTCTCCGTCCTTGCTGGCAGTGTGGCGCTGGCACTGATTATGATTCCGCTCATTCTGCGCACGACCGAAGAAGTCGTTTTGCTCGTTCCCAATGGTTATCGCGAAGCTGCGCTCGCCCTCGGTGTCAGCCGGTGGAAAACAATCGTCCATATTGTAATGAAGACGGCATCCAAGGGCATCATCACTGGCATTTTGCTGGCGTTAGCACGGATCGGCGGCGAGACCGCCCCGATTCTTTTCACTGCTTTTGGAAATCGGTTTTGGAATCACAGCCTTTTTCAGCCCATCGCCGCTCTTCCGTTGCAAATTTACACATACGCAATTTCTCCCTATGACGACTGGCATCGTCAGGCCTGGGCCGGCGCGCTCGTTCTCGTCACAGGAATTTTTCTCGTTAATATAACGGTTAGAATCCTGACTCGTGGGCGGGGCGCACCGGTTGCTTAGAGCATTCACAAATGGATAATTTAATTATGGCAACACCCGAACAAAGGGTTACGGAGCGCGTCGAGGGCGCTGTCCAGGCGCCCGCTAGCAGCGAGCCGGCGCCGAAGTTAACTTTTGAGGCGAAGAATGTGTCGATCTGGTATGGGCAAAAGCGGGCCATCGAGGACGTGAGCCTCAACATCATTTCCAAGGCCGTGACAGCGATCATTGGGCCAAGCGGTTGCGGAAAATCAACCTTTCTTCGGGCTCTCAATCGGATGCACGAGCTGACGCCAAAGACACGCATGGAAGGCACGGTCCTGCTGCACGGCGAAGATCTCTATTCCAAAACCGTTGATCCCGCGATTGTGCGCCGCCGGGTTGGCATGGTGTTCCAAAAATCAAATCCGTTTCCGACCATGACGATTGGCGAAAACGTGATCTGCGGCTTGCGACTGAACGGAGTGCGCAATCAAAAATTTCTCAACGAGCGTTTGGAAAAATCACTGCGCATGGCTGCTCTTTGGGACGAAGTGAAAGATGACTTGCACAAGCCCGGAACAAGCCTTTCTGGTGGCCAACAGCAACGCCTTTGCATCGCGCGTGCGCTCGCCGTGGAACCGGAAGTGATCTTGATGGATGAACCCTGTTCGGCGCTCGATCCGATCGCTACGGCGAAGATTGAAGAATTGATCAACGAACTCAAGGCCCGATACACAATTGTGACGGTCACGCACAACATGCAGCAGGCCGGCCGCGTCTCCGATTTCACTGCGTTCTTTTATCTTGGAAGGCTTATCGAGTTTGGACCGACGACAGAGATTTTCACAAATCCTAACGAGAAACAAACGGAAGATTACATCACTGGGAGGTTTGGATGATGTTTCCAAGCGCGGCCGCCGGGCGCCCGGCGATTAATGAAAGCAAAAAGTGAGCACCACAATGGTTACACCAAAACATATTCTTGGGACATTCGATGAAGCGCTGTCGACATTGCGCAATAGCGTGCTCATGATGGCTGGTTTGACTGAACGCAGCCTGGAGCGGGCAATGAAGGGTTTGTTCGATCGCAATGACAATCTGTGCGTCGTTGCCATTGCTGATGACGAAGAGATCGATCACCTCGAGATGCAGGTCGATAAGGATGGCGTCGCGATTTTGTTGCGGTTTCAACCGTTGGCGTCTGACCTGCGGCGTGTCGTTTCCGCCATGAAATTTTCTACCAACCTTGAGAGACTCGGCGATCAGGCAACAAACATCGCGCGTAGGGCGCGGAAATTAAATCAACACCCGCCGCTGAGTGAAGTTGATCTGATCACGCCAATGCGCGACAAGGCCATGGCCATGTTCAAAGATAGCGTTGACGCTTATGTGCGCGAAGACGTCGAGCTTGCCCGCTCGATTGGTCCATGCGATCAAGCATTGGACGAACTGAATCGCGTTGTTAGTGGCAAATTAATTCAGCGAATGGCCGAAGACCGAGACCAACTTCGCGGGTATTTGAACTTGATGTTCGTTGCCCGAGCGCTTGAGCGCGTCGGCGATCACGCAACGAACATCGCCGAGGATGCAGTCTACGCCGCTGCAGCGGAGGACATCAGGCACCCGTCTTTAACCGCCTCCGTCTGAGACGGCGTGCGTTGCATATGCGCACTTGATTGTCGATGTTGAGAGATGCCGGAAGCCAGCGCCCGCACCCAAGAGCAAAGCCCCGCGATCGCCGCTCCGGAGGTCGCGCAAACCGCCCGTGAGCGTTTTGGCGACCCGAAAAATTTCATAAACCGCGAGCTGAGTTGGCTTGAGTTCGATCGCCGCGTGCTCGAGGAAGCGCAGGACCCCGCGCAACCGCTTATCGAGCGGGTTAAGTTCCTCACGATTTTCAGTTCAAATCTGGATGAGTTTTTCGAGATTCGCGTAGCGGGGATCAAACAACAGATTAAGAGCGAGACGAGTGACGTTGGCCCTGACGGGTTGAGTCCCACCGAGCTATTTGTTCGCATCCAGAAGACTGTGCGCGAACTGCTGGCGACGCAATACGCGCTTTGGAAGAACGAATTGCTGCCTGAGCTGGCAAAGAACGGAATTCATGTGCGCGAGATAAGCGAACTCTCTCCGAAACGCGCAGCGTGGGCGCATCGATATTTTCAACACGAAGTTCTTCCGATGCTAACGCCGCTGGCGGTGGATGCCAGCCATCCCTTCCCGCATCTGTTGAACCGCACTCACAATCTGCTGGTGCGAGCGAAAACGCGGCGTCGCGGCGAGCCGCTGCACGCCATTGTTCAAGTGCCGCGCGTTGTGCCGAGGCTTATCCTCATGCCCCGCGGGAACGGTGCGAACGAGCCGTGGGAATACATTTATCTGGCGTCGCTAATTAAACAGCACATCGCCGAGTTATTTCCCGGCTTGCTTCTGGACGGCGTGCACGCGTTTCGCGTCACCCGGAACAGCGATCTCTACATTGACGATGAGGAAGCGGAGAATCTTTTGCGAACGATCGAGCAGGAACTGCGACGCACCAGCCGAGGCAACGCCGTGCGGCTGGAAGTGGAAGCCGACTGTCCAAAAGATTTTCTCGAGCTGCTTCTTGAGTTTTTCAATCTATCTGAAGCGGACGCTTACAAGCTCGATGGCCCATTGACGATGACGCATCTTGCTCCGCTGGTTGCCAACGACGCGTTTGCCAAGCTGAGAGACCGTCCGTTTCAGCCGGCCCGCGATCCGGCGTTGCCGCCACACGCGGATTTCTTCGAGGTCTTACGACGGCAGGACGTGTTGCTGCACCATCCTTACGACAGTTTTGATGAAGTCGTCGAGTTGCTTGAGACGGCGGCAAGAGATCCGCAGGTGCTTGCCATTAAGATGACGCTGTACCGCACAAGCGGAGATTCGCCCATTGTGAAGGCACTCATCGACGCCGCTAACGCAGGAAAACAAGTCACCGCGATCGTGGAGCTGCGCGCGCGTTTCGACGAGGCAAGTAACATTCAGTGGTCGCGACGTCTGGAAGAATCTGGCGCACACGTGATCTACGGTGTGGTGGGTCTCAAGACTCATTGCAAGGCGATGCTGATCGTTCGACGTGATGCCGACGAGCTCCGGCGTTACGTCCATCTCGGCACGGGAAATTATCACCCGCGGACGGCGCGCATTTACACCGATTTCAGTCTCCTCACCAGCGAACCGCAACTTAGCGAAGAAGTGGCGACCGTTTTCAATACGCTTACCGGCCTCGCCGGTTATCCGGGATTGAAAAAATTGATGGTCGCGCCGTTCGACATGCACAGTCGGTTCGTCAAACTGATCGAGCGGGAGCGCGACAACGCGTTGGCAGGCAAGCCGGCGCGCATCGTTGCGAAGTTGAACGCGCTGGTGGATCAGGAGATCATTGAGAAGCTCTATGAAGCATCCTGCGCCGATGTGACCATTGATCTGGTCGTGCGCGGGATCTGTTGCTTGCGTCCGAAAGTTCCAGGTCTCAGCGAAAACATCCGCGTCATCAGCATCGTTGGTCGGTTTCTCGAGCACAGCCGGATCTTTTATTTCGAAAATGCCGGTCAGCCACGGGTTTTTCTTTCCAGCGCGGATTGGATGCCGCGCAATTTTTACCGGCGAATCGAGCTGGCTTTCCCGATCGAGACGCCCGCGTTGCGGGATCAAATCATCAGCGACGTCATTCCCGCGTTTCTGCACGATCGCGTGAAGGCGCGGGAATTGCAGCCGGACGGCACGTACCGACGTTTAACACCCGAAGCGGCAGAACCGCGCCACCAGGCGCAGTGGCAGTTTCGCGAAGTATCACGCGAACGCACGAAAAAGCTTGGTGGTTCGACAAAAAAAGCGCGTGCGGACCGGCTGGTACCGATTGCCATTGTAAAGGAAAGCGGCGCAACCGGAGCGTTGAAATCGGAGACGCAGTGAAGAAAAAAATCCTCGTCATTGATGTCGGCGGGTCGAACGTGAAGGTGATGATTTCGCGCGCGCAACGGCGAAAATTCAAGTCCGGCCCGGAAATGACGCCGCGCGAACTGGTGACTCAGCTCAAGTCGCTGTTACAGGATTGGACGTTCGACGCGATTTCGATGGGGTTCCCGGCGCCGGTCCGCAATGGCTGTATTATGAGCGAGCCGAAGCATCTTGGGCCGGGCTGGAGACGATTCAATTTTGAGAAGTCGTTAGGCAAACCGGTCCGCATCATCAATGATGCTGCGTTGCAGGCGCTCGGCAGTTATCGTGGCCGGCGGATGTTGTTTCTTGGACTGGGCACCGGACTTGGATCGACCCTGATCTGGGAAAGCAACGTGCTCCCTCTCGAGCTCGGCGATCTGCCTTACGGTAACGACCACATCATCGAGGATTACCTCGGCAAGTCTGGACTGAAACAGCTCGGCGAAAAGCAATGGGAAGGCGAAGTCCTTCGTGCCGTCGTGTTGTTGAAGAAATCGCTTATTGCCGATTATGTGGTTCTCGGCGGCGGAAGCGCGAAGAAATTGGATCAACTGCCGCGTGGCGTCGAGCTGGGACACAATCGAAACGCCTTTCTCGGCGGCGTTCGCCTCTGGCAAACCGACCCGCACACCCGCAGACCAAAGTGGCAAATCTTATGAAAGAGCCTCACACAAAGATTACCACGGACACGAAGACCACTTGTGAATGCTTGACGATCTGTCCTTCGTAGACGTTGTCTGAGACCTGACAATGCAACTCTATTTTCTCAGACACGGCGAAGCCGATTGGCCGGGCTGGACCAAGCCGGATGATGAACGGCCGCTCACAGATTTTGGTAAAAAAGAGGTGCGGCAGGTGGCGAAGTTTCTCAACCGTCTCAAGGTGAAGCCGGGTCTAATTGTAACCAGTCCGCTGCCGCGAGCGTTGCAGACGGCAGAGGTTGCAGCGGAACAGCTCAAAACAAAGTTGCGTCAGGACGAAGCGCTCGAGCCCGGATTTGGGATTAGCGAGTTGAGGACTGTGCTCAAGCGGCATCGCGCAAAAGTTTTGATGCTGGTCGGCCACGAGCCGGACTTTTCCAGTGTGATCTCCGCGTTAACCGGTGCTTCGATCAAGTTGTCCAAAGCCGGGGTGGCGTTGGTCGACATCGATCCGGAGGCTCAAGAAGGAAGACTTCTCTGGCTGTTCCCGCCGAAATTCGCGCGCAAAGCGAAATAGGTTTTCTCGCGATCTATTGCGCCGAAGCTGTAGCCACCAGCGTGCGGCTAATCATCTCGCACGCTTTTGCACAAAATGGACCGCGGAGCTGTGGCTACAGGGCGAAATATTCCCGAGAGGACTGGCGGGCTATGATTTTGGCGAACCGGTCGGTGCTGCGCTTGCGGCTGGAGAAACAGCGGGCAAAGCCTGTGCCGGCGTAATTCCCGGTGATGATTGTGCTCCCGCAGGCGCA
>Ga0193750_1000488_pt1 | contig 10861 bp, 9 predicted proteins | sample L1c1metaG_FD_160569 | JGI IMG/M metagenome (GOLD analysis project Ga0193750, IMG submission 160569) | Soil microbial communities from a riparian zone of the East river system, Colorado, United States - L1c1 | ecosystem: Environmental > Terrestrial > Soil > Riparian zone | place: USA: East River...
AGGCGGATCCCGCTCACGCTCTCCTGCAGCACGCTCATCATCTCGCCATGATCGTTGCGCAGCCGACGGTATCCGCGGCGCAGCTTTCGGAGCAACGGCTGGAGCGCGAAGGTGAGCGCGGGCGCAACGACCAGCGCGAGCAGCGTGAGGCGCCACGAGATGCCGAACAGGTACGCGACGTAGATCGTCACCATCGCGGCGGCCGAGATCGCCTGCGTGACGAGCTGCGTCACGAGCGTCTTCGTCTGCTCCGTATCCGAGAGCACGCGCGACAGGATCTGGCCCACCTTGGTGCGCGTGAACCACCCAATCGGCAGCGATTGCAGATGTCGATAGACCGCGTCGCGCAGATCGCGCGTGATGTATTCCTGCAGCTGCGCGCCCAGCGTGCCGGCGGCCCACACGCACACGTTCTTCACCGCGACCGTGCCAAGCAGGATCAAGATGACGTTGCGCAGCGACCCCATTGGGTTGGTGGGATCGAGCAGCCAGCCAATCGTCCACCGCAGGAACGCGGTGACCCACCCGCTCTTGATCGGAAGCGCCGGAAGCCCGAACAGCGCATTGAGAAACGGGATCAAGAGCGCGAACGCGTATCCGTCGAGCGCGGCGCCGATGAGATTGAAGAAGATGTTCCCCGCCATGCGCCACGCGTGCGGCCGCAGGAACGGGGTGATGCGCCGGTACGAGCGGACGTTCACTAGCGGCGCGGTGTGAGGAGCGCCACCGGTAGAATGCACTCCTCGGGCGTCACTCCTCCGTGCAGGAACGATCCGCGATAGCGCGTCTGGTACTCGCGCAGCTTGGTGGGATACACGAAGAACGTATCTCCCACCGCGAGCAGCGTGTTGGCGCCCGAGCCGCGCCTCGGCAGCTTGAGGTCATCTGCGTTCCCGAATCTCAGCGCGTACTCCGAGCGCTCGGCCCGCAGATCCTCGCCGAACTTGTAGCGCAGATTCGCGGTCGCATCGCGCTTCGCGAACACCGTCGCCGGCGTGAGGCAGTGGATCGAGCCGTGATCGCTCGTGATGAGCACGGGGATGTTCTTGCGCGCGGCATCCTTGAGCAGCGTGAAGAGCACCGAGCGCTCGAACCACTGCTTCGTGATCTGCCGCAGCGCGATCTCATCTTTCGCGACCTCGTACAGGATCGCGGACTCGCTGCGCCCGTGCGTGAGAAGATCGACGAAGTTGAACACGAACGCGCTCACGCCCTCGCGCGCGATCGCGCTCGACACGCGGCGCTCGAGCTCCGCGCTGTCCGAGGTGCTCGAGATCTTCTCGTAGCGCACGGGGATCGGGCGCTTGAGCTCCGCGAACTGCGCCTCGAGCAGCCCGCGCTCGTGCGCATTCAGCGATTCATCTTCGCGCTCGCCCCACCAGTCGGGGAATCGCGCGGCGATCTCGGAAGGGAACAGTCCGCTGAAGAGCGAGTTGCGCGAGTACGGCGTGGCCGTGGGCAGAATCGAGAAGTGGTGCGTGGTCTCGATCTCGAAGAAGGGCGCGAGCAGCGGGCTCAGAACCGCCCACTGGTCGAGACGCAGGCAGTCGATCACGACGAACACCGCCGCGCGATTGCGCTCGAGAATAGGAAGGAGGAACTCGCTCACGATGTCGATCGACAGAGGCGGACGGTCGCCCTCGAGATTCGCGAGCCACCCAGGATACGCATCGCGCATGAAGCTCGCGAACTCTCGGCGCATGTCCGGATACAGCGACTGCAGCGAATCGTAGAGACTCTGCTCGCGCGCCTCCGCCAGGCTCACGTCCCATTCAACGAGCTCGCTGTAGCGCGACACCCATCCGCGCCAATCGAGCGGCGCCCGGCGATCCAGCTCGATCGCGCGGAAGCGCTCGACGAACGAGCGCGCGATCGCCTGCTGACGGATGCGCGGCCCGTCCAGCACGCGCGTGATCACCGCGAGCACCTGCCGCGGATTGATCGGCTTGACGAGATAGTCGCGCACGTCGACGCCGATTGCTTCCTTCAGGGTCGCGTCTTCTTCGCTCTTCGTGACCATGATGATCGGCAGAAGCGGATCGAGCTCGCGGATCTCGCGATAGGCTTCGAGACCGCGCTTGCCGGGCATCTGTTCATCGAGCAGCACGATGCCGTACGCGCGGCGCCGGAGCATCTCGACGGCGTCGTCCGCGTTGGTCGCGGATTCTACCTCGAAACCCTTCTCCCGCAAGAAGATACGGTGCGATTCAAGAAGATCAGCCTCATCGTCGATCCAAAGAACCGATTTCGGGTGCTGTGCCATGTACACGCAATGTAGTTTGACGGAAAAGAGGCGGCCAGCGCACTGAGCCGCCCACGATCGATCTTGCGGCACGCTTCGGATCCATCTACGCTCTCCACGCGCGCACGTTCCCTCCCAATTCCCTTCGCCCATGCACGCTTCGGCCACTCCCTACGCCGTGGAACCGATCGTTTTTCCCTTTCGCGCGCTGGCGACCTACGCCGGCCGCGCGCCGCTGGGGCGCGGCCGCGAGGTAGCCCTCGCGTGTCTGATGGCCGCCCGCCTGTCCGCGCCCGCTGCCGGCGCGCCGCTCGCGGCATCGATCCGCGCCGCACGCGCGGCCGGGGCGAGCCGTTGGTTCGCCTCGCTCAAGATCCCGAGCCCGCTGCGCGGGCCACTCACCCGCGTCGCCGCCGCCAGCGCGCGCGACAGCGCCCCGGAGCTCGCCGACGCACTCGGCGCCGTCATCGCCGCCGCGCGCAAACATCTCGACGCGGCGAGCCTCGCGGAGCTCGACGGCGTCGTCCAGCGTCTCGCGAGCGCGACCGCCTGAGCGGCGCACAGTCGCCGCCCTCCCGTGCCGCGGTCTGTTGCCGCCCTCTCGCCTTTGCGTAACTTGGCAATCATGACGCGACACGACGACGAGCCGCGGCTCGCCGACCTGCTGAAGCGCACCGATGCCATCGCCGACGGCGCGCCCATAGCCGACACGGTCCCCACCGGCTTCCCCACCCTCGACCGCCTCCTGGGCGGCGGGCTCCGGCGCGGCGATCTCGTCGTGCTCGGCGGCGACGTTGGCACAGGAAAGTCCGCACTCGCACTCGCCATCGCGCTTCGAGCGGCGGAAGAGGGACACGCGGTGACATATCTCAGTGGTGAGATGTCCCCCGATCGGGTCGCCGAGCGATTGCTCGCGATCGAGGGACGCGCGTCGATCGACTCGCTGCGCGCGGGTACGATGGACGATGAGACGCGCGCATCACTCGGCGCCGTCGCCGTCCGCGCATCGCACATGCTTCCGGTCGTGCGGAGCATGCCGCACGAAGGAAGCAACGCGCTCGACGCGGAGGTGAAGCGCGAGCCGAAGCCCGCGCTGCTCGTGGTCGACTCGCTGCAGCACATTCACGGCGCCGGCGCGCCCGCCGAGAACAACGCGCAGGCCGTGCTCGCGCTCAAGGAGCTCGCGATGCGAAATCACGTCGCCGTGCTCGTGACCGCGCACCTCCCGGAGCTTCCGCCCAATCGCGACAATCTGCGTCCCCAGCTCCACGACTTCGGCGCGGTCGGGGCGATCAAGCAGCTCGCGGACGTGGTACTCGGTCTCTTCCGCGAGGAGATTTACCACCCGGTGCCGGGATCCGAGGGAGCGGCCGAGCTCGCGATCCTCAAGAACCGGCATGGGCCGACCACCTATATCGATCTGTACTTCTACAAGCAGTGGCTCAGATTCGAGGACATGGTCGACCCCGATCGATAATCGCCCGTATATTCCCCCAAGCCCCAAGCGCGGACTACGGAGATGGCTGGTCACAGTAAGTGGAAGCAGATCAAGCATTACAAAGCCGCGACCGACGCGAAGCGCGGCGCGCATTTCACGAAGCTCATCCGCGAGATCACGGTCTCCGCGAAGGCGGGCGGCGGCGATCCCGCCGGCAATCCGCGCCTGCGCACCGCGATCGAGATCGCGAAGGCCGCGTCGATGCCGAAGGAGAACATCGAGCGCGCCGTGAAGAAGGGCACCGGTGAGCTAGAGGGCGTCAACTACACCGAGGTGACGTACGAGGGCTACGGCCCCGGCGGCGTCGCGCTGCTCATCCATGCGGTCACCGACAACCCCACCCGCACCGTCGCCGAGGTGCGCTTCAAGCTCTCGCGCGGCAACGGGAATCTCGGCGCGACCAATTCGGTCGCCTGGATGTTCGAGCGGAAGGGGCAGCTCTTCGTCGATGCGACGAAGTTCGCGGAGGACGTCGCGATGGAGGCGGCCCTCGAGGGCGGGGCGACGGACTTCGCGCAGGAGGGTGATCAGTTCATCGTGAGCACGGAACCCACTCAGTTGCACGCGGTAAAGGATGCGCTCGAAGCGAGGGGGATCGTCGTGCACGACCCCGAGATCTCGATGATCCCCAGACAAACGGTGCACGTGGCGGGGAGAACGGCCGAGTCGCTGCTCAAGCTCATGGAAGAGCTGGACTCGCTGGACGACGTGCAAAAGGTCGAGGCCAACTTCGACATCGATCTGGCCGAGCTCACGAAGGCGTGAGCCGCCAGCCGTGATCGTCCTCGGGATCGATCCCGGCACCGCCGCGACGGGCTACGGCGTCGTGCAGGGCGAGCCGTTCGGCACGATGACCCTGGTCGAGTGCGGCGTGATCCGCACGCACGCGCGCGATCCCCTGCCCTCGCGGCTGCGCGAGATCTTCGACGACGTCGTGCTCCTGATCGAGCGCCATCGCCCCGATGCGATGTCGATCGAAGACGTGTTCTACGCCAAGAACGTTCGCACCACGGTCGTGCTCGGCCACGCCCGCGGCGTGATCCTGCTCGCCGCACAGCAGGCCGAGCTCGCAATCCACGAGTATCCGCCGGCCGAGATCAAGAAGGCGGTCGTGGGCACCGGCGCCGCGACGAAGGAGCAGGTGCAGTTCATGGTGACCAAGCTGCTGCGACTCAAGACTTCGCCGCAGCCCACCGATGCCGCGGATGGCACAGCCGCGGCCCTCGCGCACATCATGGGCGGCCGGATGGCGGGGGTGAAGCGATGACAGACCGGCTTCGCGCGCGCCAGACGAATGTGCGCGTCACTTCAGCGAGCGTGCGCCTCGCCTCAGCGAGCGTGCACCTCAGCTCCGCGAGCGTGCACCCGTGATCGCTCGAATTCAAGGGAAATTGGTCGCGAAGGAGCTCGACCGCGTCGAGATATTCACGAACGGTGGCGTCGCCTACGAGCTCGCGATCCCGCTCGGCGTGTACGAGACGCTCCCGCGCATAGGCGAGGAGACGATGCTCCACACGCATCTCGTCGTGCGCGACGATGCGTGGCTGCTCTTCGGTTTCGCGACCGTCAACGAGAAGCGCGTTTTTCAGCGGCTGCTCACGGCGAATGGAGTCGGACCATCGCTCGCGCTCGGGCTCCTGTCCACGCTCTCGGTCGACCGGCTCGTTCGCGCGATTCGCGAAAAGGACATCGCGACGCTCCAGGGCGTGCCGCGCGTCGGAAAGAAGAAGGCGGAGCGGCTCGTGCTCGATCTCTCGGACAAGCTCGACGACGTGGCGGGCTCCCCGGTGGTCGCGGGCGTGCGCGCCGAGGGAGCGCACGCGGAGGACGCGATCCGCGCGCTGGTGTCGCTCGGCTACGCCACCGTGGACGCGGAAAAGGCCGTGCGCTCGGTGCTCGACACGGGACCCGTCAAGCTGTCGGCGCCGGAGCTCATTCGCGCGGCGCTGGCGAAGATCGGCGGCCGCTGACCGGAATTTTCGCAAGCGGTCGCGTGCGGTTGCGTTGATCGCGCTGCACGAGCAACTTCGAGCATGCCCACAGCCCGCCGCACCAACACGTTCACCGAATCGGTGATCCGTGAGATGACGCGCATTGCCAACGAGCACGGCGCGCTCAACCTCGCCCAGGGAATGCCCGACTTTCCGATGCCGCAGCCGCTCAAGGATGCGGCGTGCACGGCGATTCAGGCGGACATCAACCAGTACGCGATCACGTGGGGCACGCCCTCGCTGCGGACCGCGATCGCCGCGAAGTATCGTCGCTGGTACGGAATGGATGTCGATTCGGAGCGCAACGTCACGGTTACGTGCGGCGCGACGGAGGCGATGGCGGCGGTATTTCTCGCCCTCGTGAACCCGGGCGACGAGGTGATCGTCTTCGAGCCGTATTACGAGAACTATGGCCCGGATGCGATCCTCGCCGAGGCCACTCCGGTATTCGTGCCGCTCACGCAGCCGGGGTGGACGATCGATCCGGACAAGCTGCGCGCGGCATTCACGAGCAAAACGAAGGCGATCATCGTCAACACGCCGCACAATCCTACGGGGCGTGTGCTCACGCGCGACGAGATCTCGCTCATCGCCGAGCTGTGCGTGAAGCACGATGTCTACGCCTTCACCGACGAGATCTACGAGCACATCCGCTACGCCGGAGACCATCATTCGCTCGCGAAATGGCCCGGAATGGCCGAGCGGACGATCACAATCTCCGGGCTCTCGAAGACGTTCAGCTGCACCGGTTGGCGACTCGGCTACGCGATCGCACCGGAGAAGGAATCGGTGGCGATTCGGAAAGTGCACGATTTTCTCACCGTCGGCGCACCGGCACCGCTGCAGGAGGCCGGCGCGATCGGAATGGCTTTCGATGCCGACTACTACAACCACCTCTCGCTCGAGTACCGTGCACGCCGCGATATTTTGTGCGATGCGCTGCGCGAAGGCGGATTCTCGTTCACCGTTCCCCAGGGCGCGTACTACATTCTCGCCGACTTCTCGCAGCTGAGCGACCTCGGTGACGTCGAGTTCTCGCAATGGCTCACGCGCGACATTGGTGTAGCACCGGTGCCCGGCTCGAGCTTCTTCCGCGCGGGCGACGGCGGCCGCAAACTGGTGCGCTTCGCCTTCTGCAAGAAGCACGAGACGCTACTCGCCGCGGGCGAGCGGCTCGCGAACCTCCAGGCACGAGTGTGATTCAGTCCATGTCCCGCGCCGAGATCACGACCCCGGAGGTCATCGCCGACGAATCGGTGGTCGAGCTGTCGCTGCGCCCGCAGCGGCTCGCGGAATTCATCGGCCAGCAGAAGGTGAAGGACAGCCTCGCGATCTACATCGAGGCCGCGCGCGCGCGCAACGAGCCCCTCGATCACACGCTCTTCTACGGGCCGCCTGGGCTCGGCAAGACGACGCTCGCGGAGCTCATCGGACGCGAGCTCGGCGTCAACATCCACACGACGTCGGGGCCGGCGCTCGAGAAGGCAGGCGATCTGGTCGGCACGCTCACGAACCTGCGCGCGCGGGACATCCTCTTCATCGATGAGATTCATCGCCTGCGTCCGATCATCGAGGAATTTCTCTACCCGGCGATGGAGGACTACCGGATCGAGATCCGTCTGAGCGACGGTCCCAAGGCGCAGACGATCACGATGAACATCGAGCCCTTCACCCTCATCGGCGCGACGACGCGCTTCGGGATGCTCACGTCGCCCATGCGCGCGCGCTTCGGCATTCCGCTGCGCCTCAACTTTTATCCGATGGAGGATCTCGAGCAGATCGTGCTGCGGTCCGCCGAGGTGCTCAAGGTCGAGATCGATGAGGGCGGGGCGATGGAGCTGGCGCGCCGCTCGCGCGGGACGCCGCGCGTCGCGAACCGGCTGCTCCGCCGCGTGCGCGACTACGCCCAGGTAAAGGGAAATGGCCGCATCACTCGAGATCTCGCCGACGCCGCGCTGGCGATGCTCGACGTCGACCAGTTCGGACTCGACGACATGGACGCGCGGATCATCAAGACGATCATCGAGAAGTTCGACGGCGGCCCGGTTGGCGTGAAGACCATTGCCGCGGCGATAGGAGAGGACGAGCTCACCATCGAGGAGGTGTACGAGCCTTTTCTGGTGCAGAATGGCTTCCTCCAGCGGACGCCCCGGGGGCGAATGGCCACCCCGCAGGCCTACCGCCATTTCGGATTTTCGCCCCCCTCAGCGCATCCGGGCCAACCGACGCTCTTTTGAATCGTCCATATATCGCGGTTCGAGGTGCAACACTTTGCGTGAGCGGATGAGCTCACTGGCTAGCCGTCTTGGGGAGCTGTATGGCCGTTTCCACGGAAGAACGCTGGAAGTCGCACAACGAAACGGGCCGCCGTCACTTCGAGCGGGCCGAGTTTGCCGAGGCTGAGCAGGAGTACATCGCCGCCCTCCGGCAGGCGACGTTACTGGGGGCGGTCACACTGACCGAACTCGGACAGGTCGCGTTCTCCTTGCGTGATTTCACGCAGTCCGAGAGCTACTTCCGGCGCGCGCTCACGATTCGCGAGCAAGCGCTCGGCATGGAATCGGTGGATCTCATGCAGGCGCTCAACGATCTCGCCGCGCCGTACCTGTCGCGCGGAGAGCTCGAGCAGGCGGAGCGGCTCTACCGGCGCGCACTCGCCATCGGCGACGCCCAGCTCGGGGAGCTTCACGTCGACATGACCGTCACGCTGAGCAACCTCGCGCGCCTGCACAATCGGAAGTCCGAGTGGCGGGCCGCGGCGCCCCTGCTGGGTCGGCTGCTCGCCATCAAGCAGAAATCGCTCGGCGAATCGCACCCGCATGCGATCTCGCTCATGCTCGCCGTGGCGAGCGCGCGGAGCTCGCTGGGCGAGCACGAAGTGGCGGAGGAGATGGTGCGTCGGGCGCTCGTGCTGCAGGAGCGCGCGCAGGCCGGCGACGTGGAAATGGTTCGAACGCTCACCGCGCTCGCAAAGATTTACACCGCGGCCGGGAAGACGCAGCTGGGCAACGAGACCGCCGACAAGGCTGCTCAGCGCCAGAAGCGGGTGGGGATGATTCCTCGCGCCAGAAACACGCGCGCGCGGCTGGATCGCGACACGCCCGATTTCTCGACCAACATGTTGCCGGAAGCCAAGCCGGCTCGCGCTGCCGCGCCGGCTCCGTCGCGCACATCCCCCGTTCCAGCGGCAGCGCGGAAGACGTCGCCCGCCGCGGGAGCCCGGGCAACCACGCCGGGCGCCGCCGTCACGCCTCGAACGCCGAATACCCCGACGGCACCGAATACCCCGACGGCGCCGGGGCTCATCAAGGCCTACGCACAAATGATCGAATCCGCGGAGGACGCGAAGCGCGCAAAACGGCAGCCTTGGTGGTCGAGGATCTTCGGCCGATAACCGCGCGGATGATGGTATTGGCGTCCGAAAATCGTGAGCTCACAAGCGGTCTCTTGACAGCTTCGCGCACGCGACGGAACTATCCAGTATGCGGTGCGCCTTGCTGTTCCTTCTGCTTGCGGCCAGCTCGCTCCGCGCGCAGGTGGCCACACAGGAAAAGCTGTTTGCGAGCGCCGACTCGCTGGCATCGGAGGGAGACTCCGCCGGTGCGCTTCGGCTGCTCGACGCGGCCGTGCGCGCGAATGCGAGCGACGGCGAGGCCTGGCATCGCCGCGGCGTTCTCGCCTGGCGCATGTCGGGCGCGGAGAAGCGCACTGGCTTCATGAAGCGCAGCGCCAACGAGGCGCTGCTCAGTCTCGCCGACTCGTCGCTCCGACTTGCCACCCGCTACGCGCCGGGCTCACCTGGCTACCTGGTCGACCTCGGGCGATTCGATCTCACGTCCAACTCCGCCGCGGTGCGCGGCCGCGCCAAGCCGCTATTCGAGGAAGCGCTGAAGGCCGCGCGGAAGGGCAACGATCCGGCGGTGCTCTCTCGCGCAGCCGACGAGATGGGGATGACGTGGTGGCGCAAGTACGAGGACATCGCCGACCGCAACATCTACAGCAGCATCATCAGCAATGTGAAGGACCGTACCTTCACGAAAGACCCGCGGTCGATCGCGTACTTCGTCGACCGTCAGGCGATTCGCGCCGCGGCACAGGACTGGTCCGGCGGCCTCGAGTATCTGAAGGCGTTCGAGTTCTTTTCCGAGGCGCTGAAGGCGCAACCGGGGAACGCGTCCGCGCTGCAACACGTCTATCGCGCGTTGGTCGATCGGCAGCGATGGGTCGAGCTCCAGCATATCGCCCGCGTGCGCCTCCTCGACGATCACACCGATGGCTGGGCGTGGCTCAGCCTCGGACTCGGCACGCATCGACTCGGCGACGAGCACCAATCGAGCATGGCCTTCGACAGCGCGATGGTCTACCTGCCCGCCGGCGAGCGCGCGCGGATCACGAATCTCTCGCGCATTGTCACGCCGAAGGACAGCCTGAGCCGGAACCGGCTCCCCACGTCCGAGCTCGAGAACGACGAGCGGATGTATTGGCTGATGGCGGACCCGCTCTGGGCGACGGCGGAGAACGAGGGGCGGAACGAGTTTCTGAGCCGCGCGGTGTTCTCCGAGCTGCGCTTTTCGGTGGAGGAGTTCGGAATTCACGGCATCGACACCGACCGCGGCGATGTCTACGTGCGCTACGGGCCGCCGCCGGCCGTGATCTCGTTTCCGCCGGATGCGATCCGGCAGGGCGAGCATCGCATTCGCATTCTCTGGTGGTACAGCACGGAGGAGACATTTCTCTTCCGCCAGCTTCCGACGTACGGCGTCGCCACCCTCGATCCGGACGACGCGCGCGAGACTGCGCGCCTTCGTGATACCGTGCCCGTCGCATGGACGAATGCGGGAGTGAAGCCGCTCGCCGACACGATCAACGTCGCCCTCGCACGCTTCCGCGCCCGCGATGACTCGTCGGACATCTACTTCGCGGCCGAGCTTCCGGTGAAGCATCTGGTGGAGGATGTCGACCTCGCGAAAGGGGCACTCGACGTGGAGCTGGAGGCCTTCACCTGGCGCGCCAAGCCCGTGTTCGCGTCCACGACGCACGAGTCGATCGACTTCGCGCACCCCGAGGAGAAGATGATGCAGGCGTGGCGGCTGCGGCTCCAGGCGGGAACGTTCCTCTACCGCGTCGAGG